>Ga0181521_10006926_pt1 | contig 12087 bp, 13 predicted proteins | sample PEATcosm2014_Bin_32_FD_119764 | JGI IMG/M metagenome (GOLD analysis project Ga0181521, IMG submission 119764) | Peatland microbial communities from MTU Mesocosm Facility, Houghton, MI, USA - PEATcosm2014_Bin02_60_metaG | ecosystem: Environmental > Terrestrial > Soil > Wetlands > Peat | place... | reverse complement strand
GTGTTTGGCTCGGATTACTGGGACTTCCCCACCAACCCATTGCCCGATCTCACTTGGCTTGGCCGCGTCCATCGTGGCACACCCTGGCAGACCATTTACCTCAAAGCGCCCGGCACCAGCCTCCCCACAGGGCCGGGGGGGGGCGCTCGCCGTGGCCGACCATCCGGTCGGGAGTCACTTTTTTGCGCATGGGTTTTTGGAAACTCGGATTCTCAGCGGTGCGATTCGTCTGGAAGAAGCGCCGAAACCGTGCGCTTGGAAGCACAGTGCCCTTCGCCATTCATTCATTAGCTACCGGCTGGCGGCGGTGCCGAATACGGCGCAGGTGGCGCTGGAGGCGGGGAATAACCCGCAGATGATTTTCGGGCATTACAGGGAGTTGGTCCGGGCAATGGATGCGAACAAGTGGTTTGGCATCACGCCTGAGGCCGTGGGAGCGGCGAAAGCGGCCCGGGAAAGCGGGGCAGAGGGCAAGATTGTGGCGCTGCCGAAATCGGCGGCGGCGTAATGGGCCAAATTGTGAGCATGTGTACAACTTTTGATTGGCAGCGAGGTGGCTTTCGCATAGCGTGTCGCCGCGATGAGCACATTTCCGTGGAAGGAATGGATTCCGGGGGCATTGAACGACCAGCAACTGGGCGAGCTGATTGGCTTGGGTTTCATTGAAAATGCCGGTGGCTGCTCACCTGACTATTCTTCGTTTGATTTGAAACTAGATGATGAGGGTTATGAAATGGTGCAAGGCTCTGTCAAGCCGCAGGGGGGCGGCTATGAGCAATTCCTCACGAGCGAGCCGGGCTTTGCTCGCCGCCTTCAGTTCGACAGCGATCAGACAGCAGTGCTTGAGCCGAAGAAGACCTATGTTTTCAAGTTGAAGGAGCGGCTCTCGATGAAGCTTCGGGACTCCAGCATTCATGGGCAGGCGACGGCAAAGAGTTCAGTCGGGCGAGTTGATGTTCTAGCGCGCCTGATAGTGGATGGAATGCACAGTTACGAGGAATTCGACACCAGCACGTGGAAGGAGGGAAACGGGTCTATGTTTTTGGAGGTGACGCCGATCACTTTTCGGGTCCGGGTGAAGGCGGGCAGATCCCTCTCGCAACTCCGCTTGTTTCAGGGAAGACCTGAGCACGCGGAGATGCGTGGCAAAGAACTTTATAGTGCGGTTCTGCTTAGAGATGAAGCAGCTCAGCCGGATGAGTGCTTGCGTGTCGATGTTGGCAATCTTGCGATAGGTAAGCGGAGGGCCGCCGCTTTCAGGGCTAAGGGCGAGAACCAGGCGCCTATCAATCTTTGGGTGGAAAAGGATGAAAAGGGGGACCCAGTGGGGAGGCCGGACCCGACCGCGTACTGGGACCTAGCGGAGTCGCAAGAGAACCGGTTTCGCATCACCCACCGGAACTTTTACATCCTGAGGTCAAAGGAGAGAATTAATCTGCCGCGAGGTATTTGCGTGTACTGCCGAGCGATCGATGAGACCTTAGGAGAAATGCGGATCCACTACGCTGGATTCGTGCACCCGTATTTCGGATTTCCCAGCAAGTCAGGGCAAGTGCCCGGAACGTCTCTGATTTTTGAGGTGCGTGGGCATGATGTTGATGTTGTCCTGAACGACAACGAACGGTTAGCGAGACTGCATTTTTATCGTATGTCGCAGGATTGTGCTCATCCGCCCGATCCGAAGAAACTTTCGCCGTACAACGATCAGACCTTGAAGCTTTCCCAGTTCTTTGACGATTTTCCGATTACAAACTAAACTGATGTATGGAAGCAGATGTGCTGACAGTTGAAAAAAACTTCCGCGTGGTGCGGTTGGAGGAGGCCGATGTTCGTGCCAGGACGGACAGTTTCGAGCACCTGAGGCTCCTCATCTTAACGCACGAGCACATGTACCCGGAGATCGCGAAGTGGTTCCGTGAAAAAGTGGCTCCCGGTTTGCGGAGTGCTGAACGGGTGGCGTTTATCGGGTACGTGGATGAAAAGCCGTGTGTTTCGGCCGTTGTCAAACGGGGTGCTGTGGCGAAGTTCTGCCATTTGCACATTACGGAGGGTTTGCAGAACCTCAACCTTGGGGACGTGTTTTTCTCACTGATGGCAAATGAGGTCCGCGACTTGGCCCAACGCGTGTATTTCACTCTGCCAGAGAGCGTTTGGAACTCGAAAGGCGAGTTTTTCCGCTCGTTCAATTTCTCTAACCGGCATAAGGCGAGCGTCCAGTACCGGTTTTTTGAGGAGGAGCTGGAGTGCGATGCACCTTTCCAGGAGGTATGGGGCGCGGTTTCCGCGAAGTTGCCTAAAATATGCGGGTTGTATTCCTCAAATGCGGGGCCGTTGTCCAGCGATTTGCTTCTGAGCATTCACCCTAAACACGTGACGCGGATATTTGATGGAACGAAGCGGTATGAGTTGAGGCGTAAGTTCTCGACAAAATGGTTGGGGCATCGAATTAATATTTATGCGACGGAGCCTGCAATGCAGCTTGTTGGACAGGCCACTGTGCGTCGTGTTATCCGAAATTCTCCAACAGATTTGTGGGAGAGGCTTGGCCCTGAGTTGGGATGTAGCCGTGCGGATTTTGAGCACTACACGAGCGGGGCGGAGGAAGTGTTTGCAATTGAGCTAGCTGAGGTCACCCCATTCCGTGTTCCGGTCTCTCGCAAGGACGTTGGAGCTATCCTGAATGAATCTCTTGTCCCTCCTCAGTCGTATTGCTCATTGGAATCGAGCAGAGGATGGGGCAGAGCCGTATCGGTTGCGAAGCTGCTCCAAGGGGCGTTCAGTACGCGGATCCTGAGCTGCTGGAATGCGCTCTTGTCGGAACGCCAGTCGCTGGACACAGGCCCTGGTATTGCTCGAGTGCAAATGCGCAGGCTCTTGTTCTGAGTCACGGTGCGGTGAGGGTAAGGGTTCACCGGCGGCATCTGGGCCGATGATGCCGAGTGCGCGGCGGGGAGCCGAAGGCTCCGGATGCGCTGCCCGCGCTTAGGGCTAGAGGCTCGGGGCGATAGGCCGGGGAAATGCGGTGTGGTGCAGAACGCGGACGGCCGCCAGTAAGGGATATGTGCGAATTTGACTCCAAAAGCAACTGGACACTTCCGGTTGCTTGTTGGATGCCGCTCCGGGTGACTGCGAGGCTCCGCGATGAGGCTGGCCAGCTCGCTGGGTAGGCTCTGAGGGTTGCTGCAGGGGAGAAGATCCCATTGGCCGAGACGGCCCCGGTGGTTGGCGGCGGCGGCGCAGCGTGGGGTAGGAGACGAGCGGATTGCCGATATACATTGCTCACGACTGGCCTCCCCGCTGACGGCGTAGGAGCGCGCCCTGCACGCTCGCCCAGTCATAAAGGCAACGTCTGCCGATCTTGATATAGGGAAGGAGTCCCTTGGCTTTCCAGTTGCCCAGGGTGCGACGGCTGATTGGCAACTTCGCCAGCAATCGTTTTTCGTCAATGAAACCCGGCTCGCCTGACGCTGTTTGATTTGGTTCGCTGCCTTTGCCGAATGCTGGCAAGGCAGTCACCGTCTCGTTGATCGGAGCGCTCATATTCCATTCTAGGTCCCTGGCGCGAAAACATGGGAGCGGGACTCCGCTCGCGCCGTTCGAGGGGTCAATTCTCCGCCGCTGTCAGTTCAAGCGCGCCAGGGCCTTCCCGCGATGCCCGCCGGTCTGCCGGGGTGTTTTGGCCTTTGCGACCATTTTTGCAGCGCCAGTATTCCACCACCGCATCGCAAGCCTTGGCGAACCACTTTTCATCACGGCGCAACTCTTCCAGCGTTGCCGCCAGAAAATACTTCTGGCCGTTGTGGGCCGGATGGCCCAGCGGTTTCAACAAACCCTTGTTTACCAACAGCGGAATCTGATGAGCGGAAAAGCCCAGGAACCACGCCGCCTGCTCCGCCGTCAACCGGCCCGGCGAGGCTTTCAGATTCAAAAACCGTTCCATGTCTTGCTGCATATCCTCCTCCATTTTAGTCCCGTACCGGCCGGATTGCGCCCCTGGGTTGCTGACTATATGCGGCACACGGCCATCAGCAATCATTTCGCGTTTTTACAAGCACGAGGGCGAAACCGCGAACTGAGCCGGCAACTCCCCCAATGTCATCCACCGGCGATACAAGGCCCTCGTCGAAGAAGCTGATGCCAAAGAGTTTTGGGAAATCACCCCCCCACAATGTAGGCCGAACCATCCCCTTCCCGAGCGAACCCCTCGTGCAGCGGCCGGCCCTTACGCGCCAAGCCCAAAATCCTGCCCGCGCCGGCGCGGCCTGAAATTCCCACCAAATTCGCTTGCATGACTCCAGAGCTCGCAACATCCTCGCCTCAATGAGTGCTCAGAAAGAACTTCCCGGTCTAGCCGTTGAGAGCGTGCCTCAGGCCACCCTCGAGAAAGCCGCCCTGGTAATGCAACTGCTCCCCTGCGTGACCAGCCTTTCGGTCGTCTCAGAGTTCTTGAAATCAAAAGGCGTGCCGCACTCAGCGGGTAGTTGGGAGGAGATGCACGAGAAGCGAATAGTGCCTTCCCTGCACTCAAAGAAGATCACACTCCCGGAGCTAATCCATCTTCTGGGGGAGGCGGAAGAATTCGGGCGTTGTCACGTCTTTCTCTACTCCGCAAAGAAGAACGACGTCGAGAAGTGCATGCGGCAAGACCACATTCACTCTCTATGCCACACCCGGAAACCCTTCCAGCCTCACCCGCCGCCAGCGCACCCGGACCACATCTCGCGATCCCGGACATCACGGCGCGGGCGCGCAGCGTGTTCCGTCTGGTGGATGGCTGCGACCGGGGCTGCGCGGACCGGCATTAGGCGGCGGGACGCCCGCGTCAGCGGGTGGTTGGTGCCAGGGGGAAAGGCGGCGCTCACTTAAACTTGACGGCGAAGTCGGCGCGGTTCTCCAGGCGAGTTCGGACTTTCCTGACGGTGTCGTCGGGGACACTGAGGTCGGACAGCACGTTGGCGATGATAGAGAGGACCTCGCCCTTGCGTGTCTCTCTGGATTTGACGGTTTCGGCGATAGCTTTTTGGAGGTCTTCTGGCTTGGGGTCCGGGAGGGCCTTGAGTGTGTCCAAGACCTTCTTGTGAACGTCCTTGTCGAGCCAGAGAACGAGGTCTGGGTCCTTGGCGGGCTGCTGGGTGAGTTCGCGGAATTGGACGGCCTCCTGTTGCTTTTCGAGCCAATCCTCAGTGCCCACGCGTGAGTAGAGTGAGCCGACCAGGTAGCCGAGTTTGTGCTGGAATGACTCCTTAAGGGAGAGGATGCGGGCGGCGAGGAGGGTGGCGTAATGGGTCTGCGCCCTGAGGGCGATGGAGAGTTGCAGGAATGCGCAGTGGTCCTCTACGAGGCCGGCAGATTGCTCCCTGTGCAGATAGAAGTAGTCGTCCTCGTTGTTGTTGAGCAGCCGCTCCATGAACTGGGTCAACTTGGCCTGCCGGTCGTTTGAGCAGAATCCCAAGCGGCGCTCGATGTCGGTATGTTGGAGCTTCTGGACTTCTCTCTCGATCGCTGTTCGCAACGGGCGGACGGCTGCGATTGTGATGTAACGTCCGCTGCAGGCTTTGCCATCGCGCCTGGCGAGATCGCAGGACTGGGTTAGGACGAGAAAGTAACGGTAGTTGGGAGATTGGAAATAGTGTGGGTGGACCTCGCGTAGCAGGGCTTCGACGGCCTCGGTGCGCTGTATCAGGTCGCCCTGCTGGAGGTCCGACCTGGGCTGCGCTTCGTACGTGAAGTGCATGGTCTGGACCGGGTGCCTGAATCTAGTCGCTCAGCAGCCTGCTGATTTGTCTTCTGACGGCGCGCGCGTGGGCCTCGGCCGAGTTGTAGGAGACGACGACGCTCTTGTTCGCGGCTCGGTATGCTCTGACGTAGCCGGGCGGGGCCTGGTCTGGTGGTTGCGGTGTGGGTGTCTGAGGGGCTGGCTGTGGCGGTGCGTTAGGGGTTGCGAGCCTGGAATAACGACCGCCGCAGACGTTTGTGGTTGTCGTCTCGTTCTGGATGGTGGTTTCGCTCATACGGTTGCTGCCACTGGTTCGACAGTGGATTGGTAGATTTTGTTCAGAAGGTCGAATGCCTTTTCCTTCAGGTCGGTGGAGTGTGCGCCTAGAAAAGCGACGGCCTGTTCTGTGTTCGGCGTGTCTTTGTGAAAGTTGAATGCCACGTGGACCTTTTTGTCTTCAGCCAGGGTGAGCGACAGGTTGACGGTTTGGTCCTGAATAAGGAGGCTGCGCTGGATGATGGTCGATCTGATTTTGACCTCGGCATCCGAGAGGGTGTTATTGTCGGCGAGATTGAAGACCTGCAGGAGGGCGTCATCTGGCTGCTCTGCGACGAAGTGGTAGTTGACTCCCACGGCCAGCAGTGGGGTGTGCGGGAGTTGCTTGAGGGCTGCGATTGCAACGTCTCTGCATTTTTCGAGGAGAGCGTCCTCGGCGCGCTCCACTGTGAGGACGAGTTGTTTGGACGTGACGCAGAGGTGGATGCCCTCGAAGGTGAGGCGGATTGGGAGGCCGGGATTGTCAACCGGAACCTCGATTCCGATGTCCTTCACTGTGGTCAGATGGCCGGTGATCCAGGCCGGGGAGAAGATCATTCGATTCCAATGGCCCGCCATCACTATGGACCATCCCTCGGTATTTGGTTTCAGTAACGCCACGACCGGAATTTTGGTGTGAATTAAGCAGGGTATCGATGCAGAGTCAATTCCATTGGGCGAGAAATTTTGTAATGCCGGAGCAGAGAAGGGGAATGGGGGGATATAAGTGCATAAGTATCTGCAAATATGGCACTTATGGTTGACTCTCGCCCAGATGTGTTGTAGTGCAGGGGTAAGTGCCAGTCAATTCGACACATAGCGAGCGTCCCCCATCCGGGCACCTGACTCGTGGCGGGCTTGAAAAGCCAACCTTCACTTCCTTCGCACAACTCCCGCTTTACATTGGCCCCCGGAATCCCTTAATCCTCGCTTGCCGATCGCACTATGGCCAATCGTCCTCTAGTTCCGCCGGAAGATCTCGAAAACCTTCTGGATTCTATCCAAAAGGGCAAACTCCGCGCCCTCCAGGACTGGCTCAGGACCGGCAAACCCATTCGCTCCCCCGACGACCCGAAACGCGCCGCCAACTTGCTGCGAACTGCCGTCACCACTGGCTTCCACAGCATCGTCGCCGAGCTGCTTCACGCTGGTGGCTGGTCCGTGACCGAACTCGCGGACGCCCTCGACCTGGCCCGCACCCGCAACCGCGACGACATCGCCGACCTAATCCAGCACTACAGCAGCCAACCGCCCGCCGAAGAACTCTCCCGGCGGGCGAGAAACTGCCTCGCCGCCGCCGGCGTTCCCCTCGACAAACAAGCCATTCTCCACGCCCTCAGAACCGGCGCGCTTTCCTCGCGCACAGCCCTGTACGGGAAAAAGAACCACAATGAAGTGTGTGCATGGCTTGGCATCTCCTCATTCTCCCCCATTCTAACCAGTGGTGCCGGCGACTGCGCGCCATTCCCCGACAACGGCCTTTCCTACCGCGCCAACGGCGTTCTTCGCCGGGCCGGTATCACACCCGAGAAGTCCGCCGTCAGGCAGGCCCTGCAATCCCGCGCCCTTGTTCCCGGCAAACGCCCCTACAACTACGGCGATCAAACGCACGCCGAACTCTGCCGCTGGGCCGGCGTAGATCCTGCGGCGCTGCGCCGCAAGCGATAGCTCACCAGCCCCGCCGCGCATCCAAGGCATAACCGCTCCGCGCCGCAGGAGGCGCGTGGCGAGTCCGCAAACCGGAGCGACCGGCGCCGGTGCGAACTCTCGCTCGAAGCCCGCCGCCGCCGCTCGCCCCGCTCACCCACCAACGCCCCCAGCATCACCTGGCGCCGCTGCCACTGCGCCTTGCTCCGTTCGCGCCCGCAAGCGGGATGCGGCTTTGAGTAGCGGTGAAAGGAAATGAAGGCCCTCCGACGACCACGAAACAACGGCGAAACACAATTTCAGCGTATGCGTAACACGGTCACCACCACACGGGAGGCGCAATGACAGCCGAACCAATCACTGGCTTGGGGCACTTGGGGTCCGCCGACCACGTTTTCAAAATCCTGCGCAGCCATGGCATGAAACAAAGCCTCACGTCGGCGGTGCTCGCCGCCGCCGTTGAGCTGGCCGAATCGACGGTCTCGCGGGCAGAAGTCGTTTCCCAGGCCCGCCAATTCTTCACCGACCGTACCGGCTTTGTCCCCGTCGGAATCGAAGAACTGCCTTCGTGCTGGCTACAGCAGTTGCCCACGCTTCTTTGGAACGGCCATAAGCCGGGGGAGGATAGGCTGCCCTACATGGTCCTTAGGCTCGCGTTCGAGCAGGGTGTCCTCGGCATCGCCTTCTTGCAAGAACCGCCCAACGAAAATGGTAGAGTCACCTGCTGGGATAGGCTGCGGCTTTTGCTCAACTTGTTTCTCGTGCCCAACCTGTGGCGTCCTCTTACGCGGGAAGAGGAATTGGAGATTTGGACGCGGCGGCCTGAACTGCGGCGGGAGCTCTTCACGCTGGAAGACTGACGACGGTTGCAGTAAGCCCGCCGCCAGGAATTGCGCGCCACGTATACCCGGACAAGAGGTCTCGACTTTTGGTTGCAGCCGTGTACAACCCATCCGGGCGTGTGCCCCGGCGCTGTCCTGGAAAGGAATGTCCGTTTCGCCAGGACGCGGCTTGAAGCTACGCGAAGCGACTGGCAACCGGCTAGGCTTGTTGCCAGTCTTTGCCCCGCTAACACTCAATGCCTCCAATGCCTCTGTCCCGCGATTGAAACAGGTCCCTGTGCATCTAGTGGAGCTTCGGAAGCGGGATTCCTCTCGGCTTCCGAACCGGCCTTTGTTTGGCAGATTCCTCGATTCCTAGCTCAGGCACTTGCTCGACACCCTGTCTTTCCGGGGCTGCCCGCCCGGATGTTTCGGGAAGCTGCCTTACCGCTAAATCCATTGCCAAAGGCCGGGCCGAGGATTTTGATACCGCCTCAAGCAATAGCTGCTTGTCATCCGTGTAGATCGTCAGGGCCTCCTTGAACCGGCTGGCCGACACATAAAACTGCTCGCGGTCAGCGGCCCGGAACGATTCGGAACTTTCGGCCACGAAAACACGGTCAACGCTTTTGCTTTGCGAGCTGTACGACGTGACGCAGTAACCGTGCGTCAAATTCCCGTAGTCTTTTGCGACCACCCAGCCGTTGCCGAGTTTGATGTCGCCATCCTGAGTGAACCCCTTGACCTGTTTCAGATCGCCATTGTTGAGCCGCTGCTTATCTCTGGTGAACCCGTTTTGCGTGATCCGCACCCTGTCGCCCGGAGCCAGGGCAATCTGCCGCGATTCATAGACCTGGAACCGCGCAGCCTTGTCCAAGGGCAGAATCACCACCTTATCATTCTGCCGCTTCGCCAAAACGCGCCCCTGCTCATCCTTTCCTGTCACGGTGACCCGCTCGCCACGGCGGAACCCGGGAGCGTTTTGGTGAAACTGGACGACCACTCCGGCCTGATAATTCCGGGCATCGGTTCGTTGCGCTTCGGTCCATTGCAGATTTTTGAGTTGAACGAATTGGCGCTCGTCAGCCCCGAGCTTCTTTGACGCCTTCAATGTCTCGCGGATTTGGGCCGTGACGCGCTCGCCTTCCGCGTGGGTGGGTGAGATGACCAGGGCCGATTTGCCATCGCCCACAGCGGCCACGTAATCCGCCGCCAGCGCCTCATGCCGGGTCTCGGCTGGAAGCTCCCGAAACATGCCGAGCTTGTCCAACCGCTGAAACGCGTGTTCCAAATCACCCGCCCGCAAGTCGGCGACGATGGCCTTGTGTGAGTCCGCTTTCTGGCGCCAGATTTCTTTCAGTTCGGCGGCCTGCAATCCCGCGTGCTTTTCCAGCAGGCGCAGCGCGTCGCCGCGTTCAACGGCCCGGTGCTGTGCCGTGTCACCGGACAGGACCAAGCGGCACTTTTCCTTTTCGGCGAGCGCAGCCACCCGCGCCAGCGCGCGGGCACTCAACAACCCAGCTTCATCCACCCAAATCACCTGACCCCGGACCTGCTCTTGAAGTTTTGGACTTTGCAGCAGGGCTTCCACCGTTTCCGCGTTGGCGAACCCGGCCTCTGACCGGAGTACTCCGCGCGAAGCTTCCGCCGACGGCGCGAAGGCGAACACTTTCCGGCCCGCGGCCTCAATCGCCGCCACCGCCTCTTTCATCATGGTGGTTTTGCCCGTGCCCGCCCCGCCGCGAATGGCCGTCACGCGATCCCTGCTATGCAGAACATGCAGCACGGCATTGCGCTGCTCCTGAGACAGCTTCTGGTTTCGGAACTCGTATGAGTCGAGCCAGTGCGGCCTAAAATTCCCCCGACCACGCTGGACGAAATCAATCAGCCGCTTTTCTTCCGCCAGCACATCGTTGGTCGTGAACCAGCGATGCCCATCCAAGTCTTCCCGGATGAATTCATCCCGCAAAAGCTGGCGTTTGACCTGTTCCAGGTCCACATCGCCCACGCCGTAGCGAAGCGCCTGCCGTAGCAATTCCTTGTCGGTGACGATGGATGCCCGCTCGTAGCAATGGCTTATCGCATAGTCCATCGCCTTCATTTCGCTGATTTGGGGGGCATCGGGCACCGGATCGCGAACCGTGTTCTGTAAGGCCAGCCGTTCCTCTGCCGAGATGCGTTTGTCCCACAACTCCCGCAGTTCAGCTTTGGAAAGGTCCTTCCGTTTTCGCTCCCGCGTCAGAGCGGCCAGCCCGTCCTTGCCTTTGGCCGACGTAATTCCCAATTCCTTGGCCTTTTCTTCGATCTGCTCCGTGCGCCGGGAAAACTCCTCCAACACCCGTTGCGGCACCCCGGCCAGTTCCCATCCCTTGGCCGTGCGCTCGATGCGATAGCCGACCTGGGCCAGTTGCCTGGCAAAGCGCGCATGGAACGCCGCTTCAAAATACGGGGCATCGGCCTTCAAATCCCGGAATTGTCCCGCCTTCCATTTCTTCTCCGCCTCATCCCACGTCGAATTGAAGGCAAAACAGTGCGCGTGCAGGTGGGGATCAGGCAGCCCGTTGACCGGCCTGGCGGTGAAGTGAACGAACTCCGCCCAAACCATGTTGCCCGTTACGCGGTTCTCGTTCGCCCCTTTCTTGCGCACCCGCGTTTTGATTTCCGACTCGATCTCCCGCATGGTCTGGTTCACGGCCGCCTTGAATGCTTCCAGAATCCGCGCATCCTGGGTGAACTCGTAAACCACGGACACCGACTTTGGGCAATGGAAGTTGAAGTCATAGCCGACGACCCTGTTGCCCTTGGTCCGTTGTGTCAGCCGCTCGCCGGTCCCCGGCTTCTGGTTTTCGCATAACGCCTCGAAAGCCGCTTGCGTCACCGGCCCCGACAGTTCCAATTTCTCGGCCCCGATGCCCTGCCAGTTGCCTGTGATTTCCTGGCCTTCCGTGTAGTAATCCTCCCGCTTGAGCGACTGGGTGTAGTAATCCTTGGCCCCCTTGGCGCTTCGGCTGGGAATCACTCTGAGCATTTCCCGAGCATACGGCCAGCCGCGCCGTTCTTACCGCGTTGGCGGCACTACTCCCGCTAACCGGGTGCTAACGCTCCCACTACTCGTCCACCCAGTCCGTTTGCCTGCCTTATCCTGGAGTAGTGGCAACACACAGCGATGAAGACAGTTTGCAGCCCCATTTTTTCTGTCAGACATCTTCCCTTAGCACAGCTAAAGGGGCGCGGCGCCCGCCGCGAATTCGCGCGGGTTTCGCGCGAAATTCCGACCGAATTATCGGGGCCGCCAGAAAGCAATTATGGATTTGGACAAAGCAGCCCAAGCCGAAACTGAGCACCGGACGGCCAGCAAACTGGAGCCGCACCGCGAAGCGATTCTTACGCTACGCCGCAAGCACTGGACTTACGGCCAGATCGCCCACTGGCTTAACGGGCACGGCGTCACCGTCACCCTCAGTTCGGTTCGGCCAAGGGAAAACTCAAGCACCTGCCGGACGCTGTTGCAGTCGGCTCGCGACCGGAGACCTCCTCCTGATCAATCGCTTCGGGCTTCGCCAAGCTCGTGTAAAGACGCCCTGAGTC
>Ga0181521_10006924_pt1 | contig 12088 bp, 12 predicted proteins | sample PEATcosm2014_Bin_32_FD_119764 | JGI IMG/M metagenome (GOLD analysis project Ga0181521, IMG submission 119764) | Peatland microbial communities from MTU Mesocosm Facility, Houghton, MI, USA - PEATcosm2014_Bin02_60_metaG | ecosystem: Environmental > Terrestrial > Soil > Wetlands > Peat | place... | reverse complement strand
TGGCTTCATGTCGTTCTTCGTCAAGGCGGCCGTCGAGGCGCTGAGAAGGTTTCCGGTCGTCAACGCCTACGTGGACGGTACCGACATCGTCTACCACGACTACTGCGACATCGGGGTCGCCGTCTCGACTGACCGCGGCCTGATTGTGCCGATACTCCGCGATGCCGACCTGATGAGCTACGCGGACGTCGAGCGGGCGGTGGCCGCCTACGCCGGCAAGGCACGTGACGGCTCGATCACGATCGAGGAGCTGACCGGCGGCACATTCTCGATCACCAACGGCGGCATTTTCGGCTCGCTGCTGTCCACGCCGATCGTCAACTCGCCGCAGAGCGCGATACTCGGCATGCACAAGGTGCAAGACCGGCCGGTCGCGGTCGACGGCGCCGTCGTCATCCGGCCGATGATGTACGTCGCGCTGACCTACGACCACCGGATCGTCGACGGCCGCGAGGCAGTGCAGTTCCTCGTCACGATCAAGGACTGCCTCGAGGATCCTGCCCGCCTGCTGCTGCAGGTCTGAAGTCCCGAGGGCCAGTTCATGAGCGACAGCTACGACGTCATCGTCATTGGCGCAGGCCCCGCCGGCTATCCGGCCGCAATCCGGGCCGGCCAGCATGGCCTCAAGGTCGCCTGCCTCGACGAGTGGCGGAACCTCGACGGCAGCCATTCCTTTGGCGGGACCTGCCTCAACGCCGGGTGCATTCCGTCGAAAGCGCTGCTCGAATCCTCGGAGCTCGTGCATCGCGCGCGCGCGGAGTTCGCCACTCACGGCATCAGGCTGGCGAGCGTCGACGTCGATCTCGTGCAGATGCAGAAGCGCAAGGCCGGTATCGTCAAGGCCTCGGCGCAGGGGATCGTGGCGCTGTTCAAGGCGGCCAAGGTCACGGGACTGCCCGGTCACGGCCGGCTGCTGCCGGGCAGGCAGGTTGAGCACACTGCGCTCGACGGCACCAAGACGGTGCTGCAGGCGAGGCACGTGGTCCTGGCGAGTGGTTCAACGCCGATGGCGCTCAAGAACGCGCCGTTCAACGCCGAGCAGATCGTCGACAGCTGGGGGGCGCTCGAGTTCTCGGCGGTGCCGAAGCGTCTCGGGGTGATCGGCGCCGGCGTTATCGGCCTCGAGCTCGGCTCGGTGTGGCGCCGGCTCGGCGCCGAGGTCGTGATGCTCGAGGCGCTCGAGACCTTCCTGCCGATGGCGGACCAGCAGCTGGCCAGGGAAGCACTGCGGAACCTCAAGAGGCAGGGCCTCGACATCCGGCTCGGCGCCATGGTCACGGGCGCGACCATCAGGGACGGATCGGTCGATGTCAGTTACACCGATGCCAAGGGCCCGCAGTCGCTGAGCGTCGACAAGCTGGTGGTCGCCATCGGCCGGCGACCGCAGACCGCAGGCCTGCTGGCCGACGGGACCGGCGTCGTGCTCGACGAGCGGGGATTCATCCGGGTAGACGGCGAGTGCCGCACCGATGCCGAGAACCTCTGGGCCGTCGGGGACTGCGTGCGCGGCCCGATGCTCGCGCATAAAGGCAAGGAAGAGGGTGTCATGGTCGCCGACCGGATCGCCGGGCAGCACTCCGAGGTCAACTACAAGACGATTCCGTCGGTGATCTACACGGCTCCCGAGATCGCCTGGGTCGGGCTGACCGAGGAGCAGGTCAAGGCCAGTGGCCGGCCGTACAAGACCGGGGTCTTTCCGTTCCTAGCGAGCGGTCGCGCCCGGGCAATGGAGTCGACCCAGGGATTCGCCAAAGTGATTGCCGCGAGTGATGATGACGAGATCCTCGGCGTCCATATTATCGGCCCGCTGGCTGGGGAACTGATCGCAGAGGCGGTGTTGGCGATGGAGTACTCGGCGAGCACCGAGGACCTGCAGCGGACGATACACGCCCATCCGACACTGTCGGAGGCCCTGCACGAAGCCGCACTCGCCGCCGACGGCAAGGCGATCGACATCCCCAACCGCTAGCGGCGCTGCACGCGGATCACGTCCGGCAGGCCCGCGATTCGCGCGGCCACGGCCTCGAGTTCGCCGAGGTCGTGAACCTTGACGGCCAGCGTCATGTCGGCGGTCTTGTCCGCCTGGTTGGTCGCCGTCGTCATTCGGTCGATGCTGAGGCGCGCGTCGGCGACGATTCCGCTGACATCGCGCACCAGCCCGCGCCGGTCGAACGCCAGTACCGAGAATTCGACGGGGTACAGCCGGTCGCGGTCACCGCCCCAGTCGACCGGCAGCACGCGGTCCGGCTGCCTCGTCTGCATGCGCGCGAGGTTGCCGCACGTGGCCCGGTGGATCGTGACACCGCGGCCGAGCGTCACGTAGCCGACGATCGGCTCCGGCGGGACCGGCCGACAGCAGCGCGCGAAGTTCGACAACAGATCGCCGACGCCCATCACCCGGATGCCATCGGCTGCAACGGGTCTGGCGCGGGCGCCGGGCGGGCTGACCGTCGGGGCCTGCGCCTGGGGCTCGATCGCGCGCTCGCGTCGCTGCAGGGCGGCGGCGAGCTGTGCGGCTGATACGTCCCCGGCCCCGAGCGCCACGTACAGCTCCGCGGGGCTCTCGAACCCGAGTTCGGCACCGATGTCCACGACCGATGGAGCAGTGCCGCGCCGGCCGAGCTCCCGCTCCAAGACCGCGCGTCCCGCCCGCGCGTGCTCGGCCTCGTCAACGTGCCGGAACCAGGCGCGCACCTTGGCGCGGGCCGACTTGCTGGCCAGGAACCCCAGGCTCTCGACCAGCCAGTCGCGGCTTGGTTGCGGATCCTTGGCGGTGATGATCTCGACCGTCGCACCGTTCTGAAGGCGATGATCGAGCGGCACCATCCGGCCGTCGACACGCGCGCCGCGGCAGCGATGGCCCAGGTTCGTGTGGACGTGATAGGCAAAGTCGAGCGGCGTGGCGCCGGCCGGCAGTTCGACGACATCGCCCTTCGGGCTCAGCGCGTAGACGTGGTCCGCGAACAGCGTCGCGCCGACCTGGCCGAGCGGGTCATCCTCGGCGGCCGCGCCCGGCGCGAGCAGCGCACGCAGCTGCTCGACCTTCGCCTCGAAGCCAAGATCCCGCCGGCCACCTTCCTTGTAGCGCCAGTGCGCCGCGATGCCGAGCTCGGCGCGGTCGTGCATCTCGTGCGTGCGCAGCTGCACCTCGACCGCCTTGCCGCCGGGCCCGAGCACCGCGGTGTGGATTGAGCGGTAGCCGTTGGCCTTCGGGGTCGCGATGTAGTCGTCGAACTCGGCCGGAATGTAGTCCCACAGCGAATGTACGACGCCGAGCGCCGCGTAGCAGTCGGCGACTGAATCAAGGAGAATCCGCACGGCCCGCACGTCGAAGACCTGCTCGAACGCGAGGCCCTTGCGGCGCATCTTGCGCCAGATACTGAAGATGTGCTTCGGGCGCCCCTCGATCTCGGCCTCGACACCGGCAGCGGCCAGCGCCTTGCCGAGCAGCGCACGAAACTCCTCGATGTAGCGCTCGCGGTCGCTGCGGCGCTCGTTGAGCGAGGCGGCAATCTCCCGGTAGGCATCGGGCTCGAGGTAGCGGAAGGCGTAGTCCTCGAGCTCCCACTTCAGAACCGCCAGGCCCAGCCGGTTGGCGAGCGGGGCATAGACATCCCGCGTCTGTGCGGCGAGGCGACGGCGCTCGCCGGCGTCGGCCTGGCGCGCTGCGCGCAGCAGCCACAGCTGCTCGGCCACCCGGGCGAGCACGAGTCGCGGATCGGCGACCACCGCCAGCAACATCTTGCGCAGCGTCTCGGCCTGGGCGGGCGGCAGGGAGCCGGCGCCCGCCGCGGCCGCGGCAGGGTCGAGGCGCCCGAGCCGCCCAAGCGCGCGCGCGAAGGCCAGCGCATCGGGTGCGACCTTCGGCGCCGCGAGCTGCGCATCGAGGACACCGCTCGCGACGAGGCTCGCGAGCGCCGTACCCTCGATCGCCGCCGGCTCCGGATCGAAGTGCGCCACAATCCGGGCGATGCCCACGGCCCGCTCGAGCGCCGCGGGCGCCGGCGCCGGCAGCAGCGCGCCCAGCCGTTCACCGGCCGTCCGGGCGGCGGCCTCGGCCAGCTGGTCATTGTCGAAAGTGGTTGTTTCCACGGCGGAAACGCGCCCGGTGGCGATGTCCTCGAGCGGCGATACCGGTATCATACGCGGCGATGACCTCATTCGATCCAGGGACGCATGCGCCGCTTCAGTTCGTGGCGCAGCCATAGCCCCGGTGCGCCGGCCGCCGAGTCGCGCCACGCGGCGGCGCTGCCGGCCGTGCGCGTCCTCGGCCTCGATCCGGGCTCGCGGATTACTGGCTTCGGCGTCGTCGACACCGGCGCGTCGGGACCGACGTATGTCGCGAGCGGCGCGATCCGCGCCGGCAGCGGGGACCTCACCCGGCGACTCCAGGACATCTACGCCGGGGTCGCGGCGGTGGTGGCCGAGTACCGGCCCGCGGAGATCGCAATCGAACGGGTGTTCATGCACCGCAACCCCGACAGCGCCCTCAAGCTCGGACAGGCGCGCGGCGCGGCGCTGAGCGCGACCTTCGGACACAACGCGCCGCTGTTCGAATACACGCCGCGCGAGGTTAAGCTCGGCGTCGTCGGCACCGGCGCCGCCGACAAGGAACAGGTACAGCGGATGGTGACGGCGTTGCTCGGAATCGAAGGCCGGCTCGGACCCGATGCGGCCGATGCGCTCGCGATCGCGCTGTGTCACGCACACGGCCGGTCGATGCGGCTCGCGCTCGCCGCGGCTGCGGACGGCGCCGCGTGATCGGCTGGCTGCGCGGACGGCTGGCCGCCAAGCACCCGCCGGTGCTGGTGGTCGACGTCAACGGCGTCGGCTACGAGTGCGAGGCACCGATGTCGACGTTCTACGCGTTGCCGCAGATCGGCGCCGACGTCACGCTGCGCACGCATCTCATGGTGCGCGAGGACGCCCATGCGCTGTATGCGTTCGGGACGGACGAGGAGCGGCGGCTGTTCCGGAGCCTGCTGAAGGTCGGCGGCGTAGGTCCGAAGATCGCGCTCGGGATACTGTCCGGCATCAGCGTCGACGCGTTCATGATATGCATCGAGGCGCAGAACCCGGATCCTCTGGTGCGCGTTCCGGGCGTCGGGCGCAAGACCGCGGAGCGACTGCTGATCGAAATGCGCGACCGGGTCAAGGAACTCGCCGGAGCGGGCGCCGCTCTGCCGCCGGCGATCGGCCGGGCCGCAGCCGCGCAGCACGAGGCCTACAGCGCGCTCGTCGCGCTCGGTTACCGCCCGGTCGAAATCACCCGGCTGCTGCGGACCGTCGCGGACGAGGACGCGAGCACCGAGGAGTTGATCCGCCGGGCACTGAAGGTGGCAGGCGGCTGATGCGCGCGGGGAGCAAGTTGCAATGATCGAACCGGACCGCGTGGTCGCACCGCGTGGCGGGCGCGAGGACGAATCCGTCGACCGGGCGGTGCGCCCGAAGGTGCTCGCCGACTACATCGGCCAGCCCGCGGTCAAGAGCCAGATGCAGGTGTTCATCGAAGCCGCCCGGCGTCGCGCCGAGGCGCTCGATCACCTGCTGATCTTCGGGCCGCCGGGCCTAGGCAAGACGACGCTCGCCCATATCGTCGCCAACGAACTGGGTGTCGGGCTCAAGCAGACGTCGGGCCCGGTGCTCGAGCGGCCCGGCGACCTGGCCGCGCTCCTGACGAACCTGCAGCCGCGCGACGTGCTGTTCGTCGACGAGATCCACCGGCTGAGCCCGATCGTCGAGGAGATCCTCTATCCGGCGATGGAGGACTTCCAGCTCGACATCATGATCGGCGAGGGCCCCGCGGCACGCTCGATCAAGCTCGAGCTGCCGCCGTTCACGCTGGTCGGCGCAACGACGCGGGCAGGCCTGCTGACCTCGCCGCTCCGCGACCGCTTCGGTATCGTGCAGCGGCTGGAGTTCTACTCGGTCGAGGAGCTGACGCGGATCGTCACCCGCTCGGCCGCGATCCTCGGCCTCGCGGTGGACGCCCTTGGCGCCGCGCGCATTGCCGAGCGCTCGCGCGGCACGCCGCGCATTGCCAACCGGCTGCTGCGGCGCGCTCGCGACTACGCCGAGGTGCGCGCCGACGGACGCGTCACCGACCAGGTGGCGGGCGCGGCGCTCGACATGCTGGACATTGACCGCCAGGGCTTCGACGTCATGGACCGGCGACTGCTGCTGACGATCATCGAGAAGTTTGCCGGCGGCCCGGTCGGGGTCGACAGCCTCGCGGCGGCCATCGGCGAGGAGCGTGACACGATCGAGGACGTGCTCGAGCCGTTTCTGATCCAGCAGGGGTTCCTGATGCGCACCGCCCGTGGCCGCATGGCGACGCAGTCGGCGTACCTGCATTTCGGGCTGACACCGCCGGTCGCGGCGGCGTCCTCGCTGCCGCTGTTTCGCGAGGACGGCTGAGGTGGCGGCGCGCTTCGAATGGCCGGTGCGCGTCTACTGGGAAGACACCGACGCCGGCGGCATCGTCTATCATGCCTCCTACCTCGCGTTTCTCGAGCGCGCGCGCACCGAGTGGCTGCGGGCCCTCGGCGTGGACCAGCGCGCCCTGAGGGCCACGGAACGTTTGCAGTTCGCCGTGGTCGATATGCAGGTCGAGTGGCGCCGCGCGGCCCGCTTCGACGACCTTCTGACTGTGACCGCGGAGATGGCGGAGCGCGGCCGCGCGACGTTCAGCTTCGCGCAGACCGTGCTGCGCGGCGCGGAACTGCTGCTGTCGGCGACCGTCCGGGTCGCCGCCATCGACGCTGAGAGTCTGCGGCCGCGCCGTCTGCCTGCGGGATTGCTGAACTCCTTCGAATGAACTCGACGATCATCGACCAGTCCTTTGTCCGTCTGATCGTCGAGGCAAGCCTCGTCGTGCAGGTCGTGCTCGCGGTGCTGCTCGGCGCCTCGGTCGTGTCGTGGGCCGTGATCCTGCGCAAGCGCCGCGCGCTGGCCGCTACCCGCGCGGCCGCTGAGTCCTTCGAGACCGCGTTCTGGTCCGGCGGCGATCTCGGTGCGCTGTACCGCTCCATCGAAAGCCGCAAAGGCCCGGCATCCGGCATGGAGAGCATCTTCGAGTTCGGGTTCCGCGAGTTCACGCGCCTGCGCAAGCAAGGTGCGATCGACGCATCACAGCTGATGGAAGGGGCGCGGCGTGCGATGAAGGTGGCGCAGCTGCGTGAGATCGACCGGCTCGAGAGCAACCTCGAGATGCTGGCAACGATCGGCTCGATTAGCCCGTACGTCGGCCTGTTCGGGACCGTGTGGGGCATCATGCACGCGTTCCGCGGGCTTGCGAACGTGCAGCAGGCGACGCTGCAGATGGTCGCGCCCGGCATTGCCGAGGCGCTGATCGCCACGGCCATCGGACTGTTTGCCGCAATCCCGGCGGTGGTCGCCTATAACCGCTTCTCCGACCAGGTCAACCGCCTCGAACTGCGGTTCGACACGTTCATGGAGGAGTTCTCGACGATCCTGCAGCGCCACGCTACGGCGCCGCGCGGCAGCTGACGTGCCGGCCGTCGGTAAGCGCGGGCGACGCCTAATGGGCGAGATCAACGTCGTGCCATACATCGACGTGATGCTGGTGCTGCTGATCATCTTCATGGTGACCGCGCCGTTGCTGACGCAGGGCGTGCAGGTCGATCTGCCGAAGGCCGGCGCGACTCCGCTGCCAGAGCAGAGCCGTGCGCCGCTGGTCGTCAGCATCGACCGCCACGGCCGCCTGTATGTGAATGTCGGCGAGGCCAAACAGCGGCCGGTCGACGAGCAGACGCTCGCCGCCTCCGTCCGCACGGTGCTCAGTCGCGCAGCCGACACGCCGGTGCTGCTCAAGGCCGACCAGACCGTGGCCTACGGCCGGGTCATCCGCACGATGGTGCTGCTGCAGCAGGCGGGCGCCCCGCGAGTGGGCTTTCTGACCGACCCGCTGCCGCCCGCGCCGGCCCCGGCCAATCCCTGAGGCTGGCGCACGTGAACCCGTTCCTCAAGGAGCACGCCGGGCCGTTGCTGGGGTCGGCGACGCTCCACCTGGTGCTCGCCGGGGCCGTCATTGCGGCGGCGCTGTGGACGGTGACGCCGCGGTTGAACCCACCGGCCGCGATCGACGCCTACGTGGCGAGGCTCCCGGCACCGCGGGCCGCACCGCCGCCGGCCCCTGCGCCGCCGGCACCGCCCGCGGCGGAACCGGCGCCGACCCCGAACCTCGTGGCGGATCGCGAACGGGAGGCGGCTGAAGCCGCCGCGCGCGCACGCCACGAGGAGGAGCTGCGCGTGACGGCAGCCCGCGAGGCGGAGGCGACACTGAAGGCCAAGGCCGACGCCGAGCGCCGGGCGGCCGAGCAACAAGCGGCGGCGCGCGAGGCGCAGCGGCGCGAGGCCGCCGCGACCGCGGCACGCCGCGAGGCCGAAGAAACCAAGCGCAAGCTCGAGGAGGCGAAGCGCAAGACCGAGGCCGAGGCAGCGCAGCGCGCGTTGCAGGAGTCGGACCTTGTCAAGCAGCTTGCTGCCGAAGAGCATCGGCTCGGCGCCGAGAATTCGGGGCTGCTGGACCGCTACCGCAGTGACCTGCAGGCGCGCATCGAACGCGCCTGGAACCGCCCGCCCACCGCGCGCGCCGGGCTCAAGTGCACCGTGTTCGTGACCCAGGTTCCGGGCGGCACGGTCACCAACGTTCGCCTCGGCGAGTGCAACGGCGACGCAGCCGTGCAGCAATCGATTACTCTGGCCGTGTATCGGGCCTCGCCGCTGCCGGCGCCCGCCGATCCGAGCCTGTTCGAACGCAATCTGCAACTGGTGTTTGAGCCCCATGACTGATCGACGCCGATTCCTCGCCGCCGTCGGCCTGCTCGCCGCGCTCGGGCCGTGGGCGAACCCGGCGAGCGCGCAGCTCATGGTCCAGATCACGCGCGGCGTGACGACGCCGATCCCGGTTGCGATCGTGCCGTTTGGCACCGACAGGCTCGTGCCGATTGACGTCGCCGCCGTCATCAACGCAGATCTGGAGCGCAGCGGCCGCTTCGCGGGCCTGCCACGGGACAGCATGCTGCAACACCCGACGAGCGTCATCGGGCTCGACCTCGCGCAGTGGCGGCTGCTGAAGACCGACTTCGTGGTGATCGGGCGGGTGGTTGCGGCCAGCGCGGGCTATCGGATCGAGTTCGAGCTCTACAACGTCGTGACCGGCGAGCGGCTGCTGGGCTACGGCGTACCCGCCCCAACCGATGGCCTGCGGCTCGCGGCCCACCGTGCCGCGGATCTGATCTACGAGAAGATCCTCGGCGTGCCGGGCGCGTTCGCAACCCGTATTGCCTACGTCAACGTACAGGGCCCGCTCGCCGCGCGTCGCTGGCGCCTCGTGGTCGCCGACGCCGACGGCGAGAACGCTCAGGTCGTACTCGACTCACGCGAGCCGATCATGTCGCCGGCCTGGTCTCCCGACGGCGCGCGGCTTGCCTACGTGTCATTCGAGGGCCAGATGTCCGCCGTCTACGTGCAGACGCTTGCGAGCGGCGCGCGCGACCGGGTCTCGGCCCGCGCAGGAATCAACGGCGCGCCCGCGTTCTCGCCGGACGGGCGCCGGCTGGCTCTTGCGCTGTCCCAGCCCGACGGCAACGTCGACGTCTTCGTGCTCGACCTCGAGACCCGCAGCATGCTGCGCGTCACGGACGACCCGGCGATCGATACCGAGCCCAACTGGGCACCGGACGGACGGAGCCTGTTCTTTACCTCGGACCGGGCCGGCCGGCCGCAGGTCTACCGAATCACGCTCGCACCCGGCGAGCGGCCGCAGCGCATCACCTTCGAAGGGTCGTACAACGCCCGGCCGCGCGTGTCGCCGGACGGCACGCAGCTCGTGGTCGTGACACTCGACCAGGGCGCCTACCGGATCGCCGCGGTCGACCTTGCGACGGGTCGATCGCGCGTGCTGTCCGGCGGCCACCTCGACGAGGGGCCGAGCTTCGCGCCGAACGGCCAGACAGTGCTGTATGCCGCGCGCGAGGCCGGTCGCGGGGTGCTCGCGACCGTCGCCGTCGACGGCAGCGTCACGAGCCGGATCACGGCGGCCGACGGCGATGTCCGCGAGCCCGCCTGGTCCCCGCGCATGGGATCTCCGTGACAGCCACGCGGAAGGCGCGGGGCTATGGCAACATCCTCAGTCGACACCCCGTTGAAGCTGCAATCTTAAATGTCAATGTATCAAGGAGTTAGCGAATGAATCGCACCCTTTGCGTGACCGTGCTGCTGTCCCTGTCCCTCGTGCTCGGCGGCTGCGCCGGCAAGAAAGCCACCGTGAACCCGGCCGCTCCCGCCGGCGAGACGGTGCCCGGTTCCGCCGGCACGACCACTGGTGCCGGCACCGCCCAGGCGGGAGCTGCGGAGGCGTTGGCCGGCAGCGGCTCGGCCGAGGCGGCGGCGCTCGCGAAAACGGCGATCTACTTTGATTTCGACAGCTCCGAGATCCGCCCGGAATTCGTCGCGACGATTGCAGCGCACGGCCGCAGGCTCGCGAGCGACCGCACGCTCAAGGTGCGGCTCGAGGGCAACACCGACGAGCGCGGCTCGGCCGAATACAACGTGGCACTCGGCGAGCGCCGCGCACAGTCGGTCAAGCGCGCGCTGCTGCTGCAAGGTGCCACCGACGGACAGCTGTCGACAGTCAGTTACGGCGAGGAGCGGCCGGTCGCCAGCGGCCACGACGAGCAGGCCTGGGCCCAGAATCGCCGCGTCGACATCGTCTACCTCGGCGCCCACTGACCGCCGTGGCCGCGCGTCGCACGCTCGGGGTTGTGCTGCTGGCGTTCGCGCTCGGCGGCTGCTCGCTGACCAAGCCCGAGGAGGAACCGGCGTACGTCAAGGCGACCGCCGTCGAGCAGCGCGTCGACCGGATCGAACGCCAGAATGAGGCGCTGCTCGAGCTGCAGCGCCAGCTCGAGTCCGAGCAGGCCGAACTCAGACGCCTGCAAGGCGAGCTCGACGAGGCGCAGCACGAGGCGAAGTCAGGTCGCGAGCAGCAGCGCGACCTGTATGCGGATCTCGACAAGCGACTGACCGCGCTTGAGGCCCGGCTGCAGGGCACCGCAGGACCCGCCGCCGCAGCCGCGCCCGCGGCTGCCAGCCAGAGCGATCGCGACGTCTACCAGGCGGCGCTCGACCGGCTCAAGACACGTGACTACGCCGGCGCCGAGCATGCGCTCAAGGATTTCCTCGTTGCGTACCCGCAGAGCGCGCTCGCCGACAACGCCCAGTACTGGCTCGGCGAAACCTACTACGTGGAGCGGAGGTACCCGGAAGCACTCGAGGCATTCCAGCAGGTCGTCAAGGAGCACCCTGACTCGCGCAAGGTTCCCGACTCGCTGCTGAAGGCCGGCTACGCCCAGTACGAGCAGAAGCGCTACCGGGAGGCCCGCGAGCTGCTGGCGCGCGTCGTTCAGTCCTACGCCGACTCCCCGGCGGCAACCGAGGCGCGCGAGCGGTTACGGCGCATGGACGCCGAACACCACTGACCAATGGCCGCCGTCCAGGGTGAGGCGATTCCGGCCGCGGAGCGGATCCGGGTCACCGAAATCTTCCATTCGCTGCAGGGCGAGGCGGACACGGCCGGCTGGCCGACCGTGTTTGTGCGGCTGACCGGTTGCCCGCTGCGCTGCCGCTACTGCGACACGGAGTATGCGTTCCATGGCGGCGAATGGCGGTCGATTGCGGACATCGTCGAGGCCGTCAGGCCGTACGCTGCGCGCCATGTCTGCGTCACCGGCGGCGAGCCGCTCGCGCAGCGCAACTGCGGCCGGCTGCTCGAGCGGCTGTGCGAGGCGGGCTATCGCGTCTCGCTCGAGACGAGCGGGGCGCTCGATGCGCGGGCCATCGACCCGCGCGTGATCCGCGTGCTGGACGTCAAGACGCCCGGGTCCGGCGAGGCGGCGCGCAACTTCCTGGCGAACCTCGAGTCGCTCCGGCCGCAGGACCTCGTCAAGTTCGTGATCTGCAACCGCGCCGACTACGAGTGGTCGCGGGCATTCGCCAGGGACCACGCACTGGCCGAGCGGGCTCAGGTGCTGTTCTCACCAAGCTTTGATGAGGTGCCGCCGCG
>Ga0181521_10006923_pt1 | contig 12089 bp, 10 predicted proteins | sample PEATcosm2014_Bin_32_FD_119764 | JGI IMG/M metagenome (GOLD analysis project Ga0181521, IMG submission 119764) | Peatland microbial communities from MTU Mesocosm Facility, Houghton, MI, USA - PEATcosm2014_Bin02_60_metaG | ecosystem: Environmental > Terrestrial > Soil > Wetlands > Peat | place... | reverse complement strand
TCTGCAGCAGCCCAAGCGCAAACATCCGCGCCGCCCGCATCGGTCCGACCGTGTGCGAACTCGAGGGGCCAATGCCGATCCGGAAGAGATCGAAAACACTTACGGCCACACGGCTCTCCTGTACCGTCCCTGCGCGGATCGGCAAAAAAACGGGCACCAAGAACGCTCGCCCGGCCATGGCGATTGCCGCAGTTCGCGTCCTGCCGATACTGCCACTGCGCGCGTTTTCCGGCACGCCGGCAGACGCTTGGCTGGTCGGCCTGCAAGCATAGCCCCAAGACAAGCCGCCACCTGTCAACGCCAGCGTGCGGTTGTTGGGCCCTACGACGGTCAAGCGCATATGCATTTGCGTTATTTCCTCGGGAGAAATCATTGCTTGGAAAGCCGACGGCATGCCGATACGATCTGCGCTCACTTGGGAAAAGTCATGTCCACGCCTGCGCAGACGGTCAGCGGCGCGCAGCCCGAGCCGATCACGCCGAGGATCGCCGCCGGCGCGTGGTATCGCACCGAGGATTCCTGGGCGATCGCCCTGGGAGTCGGTTTGGTGGCGGCCGCGGTCCTGGCGCTCGTGAACGGCTCGAGCATCAAATGGCTTGCCGTCACGCCGCAGAAATGGCGCTCGCCGGACCAACTTGGCCAGCGGTTCAGCGTTAATGCGGGCCGCTATCTGGCGCTGTTTGTCCTGTGGATCAGCTTGTTCGGGCTCAGTACTCGGGCGCTGGGCATCCGCGCATTGCAGTTCCCTGCGCTGCGCGCATCGCTGCCGGCGCGTAGCGCAGCCCCCAGGCCGCACGGTGCGGCGCGTGCCGTGCGTTTTGCAATGATCCCTTGTACATCGAGCGCCAGACCCCGGGCCTACACGTCATGAGCTCTGGGTTTGCGGCGGCAAGAGCCGACGACGGGATCTGCAGCGTGCATTCGCGCTATCTGCCGACGCAGGCAGTGTGCGAGCGCTTCCAGGCCCGGATCGCGCTGGTCCACCGGCGCGTGCGCTAGCACGAGAGCCCGAACGTCTGCGCGCCGCAGCGGCTAGCGTATTTGCGCAGGTCGCGCCGCCGGCCTGCCCAGGCCAGTGCGCAGTTTGCGTCCGAATGCGTTAGATTTCGGGCCGGGCGCCGGTGCAAAGATGGGCCGCTGCCATACGGGGGCGTTTGGCAGCTCGGAGGCAATCGATGGACGAAACGCGCAGTTTTCCCTCGCAATCGCTCCTCACGACCATCGCCGTAATTGCCGCGATAGCAGCGATCTTCGGCGGATACTACTGGTACACGCACCGATCGGAAGCCATTGTCAGCACGGCGGGGGCACCGGCCGCTTCCACGTCGGCCGCCCCCGGCCCAGCGGTGACGGCACCGGCGGCCAGCACCGAGTCGGCGGTGATGCACCCGATCGACGAGCGCGAATCCGATCACAGCACGACGCTGGAGCAAAGCGATGCAAAATTTCTCGATGCCCTCTCCCAAGTGGGAGGCTGGCGCGCCGGCGCGCTGCGCTTGTTGGTGCCGACGGATTTGATCCGGCATATCGTCGCGACCGTCGATGCGCTGCCGCGCGAGAAGCTGGCGCTGCAGACAATTCCCACGAAGCCGGTTGCCGGGGTCTTTCGTGTTACAAGGTCCGACCGCGGTGACACGATCGCAGCCTCCAATGAACGGCGTTACGAACCCTACGTCGCGGCCTTGACATCGCTGGACACGGCCCAGGCGGCAGCGCTCTACCGGCACTTTTATCCCCTGTTCCAGCAAGCGTACCGGGACTTGGGCTACCCCAAGGGATACTTCAACGACCGCCTCGTGGAGGTCATCGACGAGTTGCTGGAGGCCCCCGATCCCAAGCCGCCGATCGAGGTCGTCGCACCTCGCGCGATGTTCCATTACGTCGATCCGGACCTCGAGGCGCTTTCCCCGGGGCAAAAGATCCTCGTGCGCGTTGGTCCGTCCAACGAGAGCGCGATCAAGGCCAAGTTGCGCGAATTCCGGCAGGCGGTCACCACTCCCTGAACTGGTCCGGCGCCCGTGCGCGCGGCCCCGGTTTTTGCAGGTACGAGCGCTCATCCGCGCGGGGGGCTCCCGGACCCTGGCTGGGTGGCGCACTCCTGGCCGGCGGCTGGCTGGCCGCGCCCCTGATCGTCTGCGGCGCTTACACCAGGTCCCGCGTGAAATCCACCCGGTGCCGGCGAAACGAAAAACCCGAGCGCTGAGCGCCGCAGCCGGCTCCGGCGCAAGGCGCCCGGCATCTAGTCGCGCACGCAGTCCAGGAAGTATTCCGTCTGCCCGTCGCGCTCGAGCTTGACCAGGCCGTGAATGTCGGTCTCGAAGCCGGGAAAGCGGGCATTGAACTCGCGCACAAACTTCAGGTAATTGACGATCTCCGCGTTTACCCGCTCGCCTGGGATCAGCAGCGGAATCCCCGGTGGGTACGGGGTCAGTAAAACACCACAGACGCGCCGTTCGATTTCGTCCACCGGTACGCGATCGATATCGTTGTGCGCCATGCGCGCATACGCCTTGGCCGGGATCATTACCGGCTCCATTTCCGAGGTATACATGTCGGTCGTCAGCCGCGCGATGTCGCTGGCACGGTAGATCTCGTGGATCGCCTGGCACAGGTCGCGCAAGCCCATCGCCTCGTAGCGGGGCTGCGAGCGCAGGAACTCCGGCATTACCCGCCAAAGCGGCTGGTTGCTGTCGTAGTCGTCCTTGAATTGCTGCAGTTCCGTAACCAGCGTGTTCCAGCGACCTTTCGTGATTCCGATCGTGAACATGATGAAAAAGGAATACAGGCCGGTTTTTTCAACGACGATGCCGTGCTCGGTCAGATACTTGGTCAGGACCGAGGCCGGTATCCCGGTTGCGTCAAACGAGCCATCGACGTCCAGGCCCGGCGTGATGATGGTGGCCTTGATCGGGTCCAGCAGATTGAAATCGGGCGCCAGGTCGCCAAAGCCGTGCCAGCGTTCGCCGGCTCGGAGCATCCAGTAATCGCGCTGGGGCGGCCCCTCCGGCAGCGGCGCCTCCGGCCCCCATACCTGGAACCACCAGGAGTCGCCGTATTCGGCGTCGATCTTGCGCATGGCGCGGCGAAAATCCAGTGCCTCGGTCAGCGACTCCTCCACCAAGGCCGGACCGCCGGGCGATTCCATCATCGCCGCGGCCACGTCGCACGACGCGATGATCGCGTACTGCGGCGAAGTCGACGTGTGCATCATGTACGCCTCATTGAACATCCAGCGATCGAGGCTCTCGGTTTGCGAATTCTGAATCAGAATCTGCGAGGCCTGCGACAGGCCCGCCAGCAGTTTGTGCGTCGACTGGGTCGCAAATACCATGGTGTTGCGAGCACGCGCGCGTTGCTCGGCGACCCCGCCGATGGCGTGCATGTTGCGGTAGAAGCCGTTGAACGCAGCGTGCGGCAGCCACGCCTCGTCAAACAGCAGCGAGTCGACCTTGCCATCGAGCAGTGCCTTGATCGTCTCGACGTTGTAGACGATACCGTCGTAGGTGCTTTGGGTCAGCGTCAGCACGCGCGGTTTGCCCTCGTTGCCCTGCACCAGCGGGTGTTCCCCGATTCGCGCCTGGATCGTTTCCCAGCGGAATTCGTCGACCGGTATTGGCCCGATGATGCCGTAGTGGTTGCGCGTGGGCTTGAGGAATACCGGTATCGCGCCGGTCATGGTGATCGCATGCAGCACCGACTTGTGGCAATTGCGATCGACCACCACGACGTCGCCGGGCGCGACGATGTAATGCCAGACGATCTTGTTCGAGGTCGAGGTGCCGTTCGTGACGAAAAACAGGTGGTCCGCGCCGAAGATGCGGGCGGCATTGTGCTCGGCCGCGGCCACCGGTCCGGTGTGGTCGAGCAGCTGCCCCAGCTCGTCGACGGCGTTGCATACGTCCGCGCGCAGCAGGTTCTCGCCGAAGAACTGGTGAAACATGCGCCCCACCGGGCTCTTCAGAAATGCCACGCCGCCGGAGTGTCCGGGGCAGTGCCAGGAATAGGAACTGTCCTGCGCGTATTGCGTGAGCGCGCGGAAAAACGGCGGGGCCAGGCCGTCGAGGTAGGAACGCGCCTCGCGCGCGATATAGCGCGCTACGAACTCCGGCGTGTCCTCGTGCATGTGGATGAAGCCGTGCAACTCGCGCAGGATGTCGTTGGGCAGATGCCGTGAGGTGCGCGTCTCGCCGTACAGGAAAATCGGGATATCGGCATTGCGAAACCGGATCTCTTCGAGGAAGGCGCGCAGATCGGCAACGATCGGGCTGCCTTCGGTTGCGGGCAGTTCCTCATCGTCGACCGACAGGATGAATGCCGAGGCGCGGCTGTGCTGTTGCGCGAAGCCGCGCACATCACTGAAGCTGGTCGCACCGATGATCTCCACGCCCTCCTCCTCGAGGGCCCGCGTCAAGGCACGAATGCCGACACCACTGGCATTTTCCGACCGGAAGTCCTCGTCGATAACGACGATGGGAAAGTGAAAGCGCATGGTCATGGCAAATCTTGGTGGCTAGTGACAGGGACGGCACGCAGCTGCCGGGATGGGACGATCAAGGTGGCGCACTGTAAACGATAGCGAGCGCTCGCGCTCGGTCGATGCGGACCGGTCCAAATCCGCCGCTGGCACGCGCCCTCAAGCCGCCGAGAGCCCCGGCGCCGGGCTGCGCACCGCGCCCGGCTCCACGGAAGGCAGGCCTTCATAGCCGTCCGGGTTGGCACTTTGCCAGCGCCACGCGTCCTCGCACATCTGATCGATCGTACGCTGGGCACGCCACCCAAGCTCGCGGGCGGCACGAGACGGATCGGCCCAGCAGCTCGCCACGTCGCCCGTGCGCCGCGGCGCTACCACGTATGGCACGCGCCGGCCCGACGCCCGCTCGAAGGCATGCAGTGCCTCCAGAACGCTGTGCCCGCGTCCGGTGCCGAGATTGTAGACACGCACGCCCGCCTGGCCGTGGCGGTGGCGCAACGCGGCCACGTGTCCGTCCGCCAGGTCGAGAATATGGATGTAGTCGCGAACGCCCGTGCCGTCGGGGGTCGGGTAGTCGTCGCCGAATACGGTAAGGCGCTCCCGGCGGCCGACGGCCACCTGTGCGACGTACGGCATCAGATTGTTCGGGATTCCCTGCGGATCCTCCCCCAGCAATCCCGATGGATGGCCGCCGACCGGATTGAAGTAGCGCAGCAGCGTAACGGACCAACCGGGCTCGGCCGTGGCCAGGTCGCGGAGCATCTCCTCCACCATCAGCTTGGTGCGGCCGTATGGATTGGTTGCCTGGGTTGGCGCCTCCTCGGAGATCGGCATGGCCTGCGCGTCGCCATAGACGGTGGCGGAAGAGCTGAACACGATGGTGCGCACACCGGCGTCGTGCAGGGCGCTAAAGAGCACCCTTGATCCGTGCACGTTGTTGTCGTAGTACCGCAGGGGCTGCTGTACGGACTCACCTACCGCCTTGAGACCGGCAAAATGGATCGTGGCTTCGATGCGATGGCGGGCCAGCAACTCGTCGAGTCGCGCCCGGTCCCGGATGTCCCCCTCCACGAAGATCGGGCGCACGCCCGTCACGGCGGCGATCCGATCCAGGACTGCCGGCTTGCTATTGACCAGGTTGTCGAGAATTACCAGGCGCTCACCGGCTTCGATAAGGCGAACGCAGGTCAGACTGCCGATGTAACCGGTGCCTCCGGTGACAAGAATATTCATGTTGGTAGGGTTGCTCGTCGATGAAAGTGGCTAGCGCGGCGCCCATTTTGCGCGCAATTGAGCCCCCTGCGCGTAAACCAGGTGTGAGCGTCCCGCAGGACAAGTTACGATCGGGGCAAAGAAATTACCAGCAATCCGCGCCTAGGCCCCCGTCCACCAGCAGGTTCGACCCCATGAGACCACCCGGTACCCTTCCCGCGGAACCAGCGCGCTCCGATACGCCGGCAAGCGCGCGCACACGCGTGCGCCGCATCCCCGAAAATGGCCGCTACGACGAGGCGAGCGTGCGCGCGATCGTCGACGCCGCGCTGATGTGTCATATCGCCTTTTGCGACGCGGACGGCATGCATTGCCTTCCTACCGCCTGCTGGCGCGAGGGCGATTTCCTCTACATCCATGGCTCCAACGGCAGCCGGATGCTCAAGGTCCTCCAATCGGCACCGTCGGCGGCGGTCAGCATCACGCATCTCGATGGCCTGGTTCTGGCCCGTTCCGCTTTCAATCACACGATGAATTACCGCTCCGTCGTCATCTACGGCGCATTTGAGATCGTACCGGAGCAGCACAAGGCCGCCTCGCTGGCCGCCTTCATGGAGCACATCGCGCCCGGGCGGCAGGCGCAGGTCCGCGCGGGCAACGCCAAGGAACTTGCCGCAACGACGGTGCTGCGCATCAGCCTGCAGGAGGCCGCCGCCAAGGTGCGGGCCGGGGCCCCGGACGACGACGAGGCCGACCTCGCTTGGCCGGTCTGGTGCGGCGTGTTGCCCATGGCACTCACGCCGCAACCGCCGCAACGCGACCCGAGCTGCACGCTCGAGCCGCCGGAATATGTACTGCGGTGGAACGATCGGACGTTTTGCGCCCGGTAAATAAAGCGGGCGCTGCGCACTCAAGTTCCCGCGTTTCGAGCCGTTGAATCAATCAGCCGTTGTAGCGATTGATTCTCGAACCGCCGGATGTCGTCCGCCATGCCCGATTCCCCGAAGCTGTTACGCGATCCGAACAAGCGCAATCGTGGTCCATTCGATGCCGCACTGGGCGATATACGGAAAGTAAGCACTAACACAAGTACGGCGCACAACTCCTGCCTGGCGGCGCCGCCGCGCGACGTCGGCCGCCTGCTCGAGCACTACGGCACCGCCTTGCCGCGCTATCTCGATGTGCACCGCTGGCGCGACATCGAGACTTCGCAGCAGCGATGGCCGCTGTTGCGACACGCGCGGACCAAGGATCCGGCAGAGCGTACATGAGCCGGCAGACCTACCCCGGCGATCCGATGCCGACGCGGCCACTCGCGTCGCTGCCCGTACGGCTGGCCCGATGGCTGGGTCAGGCCTATTTTCGCGATGCCCGGCCCGGCAGACTACCCATCACGGACCTACCCGGTGGCGTCGGCGAGGTGCCGCCTGGCGAGGTGGCACTGCTCCTGTGCGCCGATCCCGCCAGCCGCGAGCAGCTCCTGCTTTGCCTCCTGGCACAGACTCTGGCGCGGCGGCGGGTAACCTGGGTAAGCGGCCCCACCACGGCTTCGTTTGCCGTCGGACCCGGTATCCGCGCCGCAGCGTGGAGTCAACACCTGCTGCCCCTGGCCTGGACGCAGGATGCGGCAACGCAGCTGCGCCAGCTCGAGCCCATGCGTTTGCTACGCGAACTGGCATCCAGCGGAATGCGCTCGCGCGACCTGCTCGTGCTCGACGCCATGGATCCTTGGCTGGCGGAAATGCCCGAGCACGCGGCCCTGGAGTCCGGGATCGATGAGGCCACGCAACACCTGCTCCGCTGGGCCAAGGGCCACCAGGGTCCCGTTCTCGCGCTGGCTCCGGCACACTGTCGCGGCCAGGCCCTGCTTCCCCTGCTGGCGCACAACAGCCTGAGCCGCTTGGCCGTGCTGCGGGTCGACGGCTCCACGGCACACCTGGAGGTCGTCCGCTGGGGCGAGGCGTGGCGCGCGCGAGCGCCAAATCAAGCTGCCGATTTCCTGTTGGACCTGCGCCCGGCTGGCGGTTGGCAATGCCGCAGGAGCACGGTCTTGGATCCGCTCGATGCGCTTACCGCCGAGGATGCGGCCACGATCCACGCGACGCGCAGCGCCGTACACGATGCCCCCGATACCCCGGCCGGCTGGCGCGTGCACGCGAGCCTGGAGGCATTGCTCGCCGCCGCAGACGATGCCGTCGCCGCAACCGTCGTGCTGGCGCACGACAGCCCGGAGGCCGTCGTGGTCCTTGCCGATGCCGTGTACCGACTGCGGCGCCAGCATCCGCACCTGCTCAAGATCATCGTGCGCGAGACCGGCCCCACGCTACGCAAGAACGGCGAATTGGCCTTGTTGCGCCTCGGCGCCAATGCGGTCGTAGGACGCGATACCGGGTTTTCCCACCTGGCGCAGCTTGTCGGCGAGCTGCGCGAGCAGGCCTATACGCAATCGCAGCCGGCCAATCCCACCCGCACGCTGCAGACGCTCGCACCGGATCCGATTCAAGGATATCTTGCGCCCCGGGAGTTTTGTACCGCAGTCGAGCGCATGCTCGAGCGAACGGCCGGAACGCAGCTCGAGCACAGCCTGGTGCAAATGCCGCTGCTGCCCCACGTCGCGCACCTGGACGCACTGCTGGCCTGCCAGGCGCGGCGTGACGGCGATGTGGTCAGCGCGGACGCACGCGGACTTTTCATCTTTTTGTTCGGCTGCCCGCATCGCGACGTCATGACCGCACTCGAATCGCTCTTCGCGATCCCGTGTTCGGAACTGGCGCAGCATGTCCAGATTGAACCCGACGCCAGTTCGCAGCGTCTGGCGCTGGCCCGATTGCGGCGCGCCACCGACGAGTCTCCCGCGGATTATTCCGCGATCCTGCTCGGCATTGCTCCGGGCGCAAGGCCCGCTCCGGTGCAAGCCAGAGTCCTGCCAACGCACAGCCCGGAGGCCGCGCGCTGCGTCCAGGCGCACGTGCTGCCGCTGCGTGCCGCCACCGCCTGAGGCGCCGATGCTGCAGATCTTCCTGAAGTCCTTGCTGTTCGGAGTGCTGCTGGCCACCGTGGTCGTCGCCACCAGCGTGCTCCTGCGTCGCGCGGCCGCACCGCGATATCGCGCTTTGCCGGCAGGACAGGAGCCGCGCTGCGTGCGGCCACGCGATCTGGCGGAGCGCTGAGATGCCGTGCATCGCCATCGTTTCCCCTTGCGGCGGCACCGGTAGAAGCACCCTAACCGCGTCGCTGGCGACGCTGGCGGCCCGGAGCGGCGTCTGGGGATTGGCGGTCGAATGCGATCCGCAAAATCTGCTTGCCCTGCACTTTGGCGCCGAACGCGCGCCCAGCGACGGCTTGGCGAGCCGCGCCGCGCACGGGCAGGTCTGGAATACCGCCGCGCTGGCCGCCAGCGACGGGACGCTCGTCCTGCCCTTCGGTGCGATGGAGGCGCCGGCACTGGTCGATTGGGAGCGACGCCTGATCGTCGAGCCAGATTGGCTGTGCGCGCGGTTGCAAACGCTAGCCCGGCCGGCCGACGGTTGGACCTTTATTGATACGCCACGCGCGCCGTCGGTGCTCGCGCGCCAGGCCGTGCGCGCGGCCGACGCCGTGCTGCTCGTACTGCGCGCCGACGGCGCGTCGATGGCCCTGCTCGAAGCAGCGCTTGCAATGCTCGCAGACAAACCGATTTTGGCCGTGGTCAACGCATTCGACCCCAGCCGCGTACTGCACACCGACGTCATCGCGATACTCTACGAGCGTCTGGGCGAGCGGCTTTCCCCCTACCCGGTACACCGCGACGAGGCCATACCCGAGTCCTTTGCGCGCCGCATGTCGCCGCAAGACCATTCAACGCATTCCCAGGTCATCCACGACCTGCATGGGCTTTTGCGCTGGATTCAGGGACAATGCCGGGCTATGAAGGAACCGCGAACCGGCAGTAATGTTGTCTGAACCGCTGGCGTTCGCAGCGCGAGCGCTAGAGGTCGAGGAACCCAGACTCCTGCGCCTATGGCTCTGGCGCCTGTTCGTACGGCCGGCGCCGGCGCGCGCGGGTCGCGCCGGGCGCATGTTCGACGCCGCGCTGAGCTGGCTCGCGCGCAGCTTGGCAGTGACACAACCGCAACGGCCCGGTCAATGGGGCGTGCGGCTGTTCGTGCCTGCGGCCGACGACATGGCAAGCGGCGGGCGTGCTTCGGGCCTGGCGCGCGCCTTGACGTTGGGCTGGAAGCGCGCCATGGCGAGCGCGCCGCGGATCGACCACGAGATTCTGGGCCGGCGGCTGGAATCGGCCGCCGATTCGGCCTGGATTGCGTCACGGCCCGTGAAGATCGTCGGCCTGCTGTTGAGCCCGATTGTTTTCTGGCTCACCGTAACCACGCCGCTGAACTGGGCCTCGCAGCTCGCCTTCGCCCTGGCCTTGGTCCTGCTGGCGATCCAGATCCGCAATACCCCCGGCACCGCACCCACCCTGGTGCTCATCGTGCTGGCGATGGTAGCTTCCTGCCGCTATGGCTGGTGGCGCATCACCCAATCGATGGACCTGGCGCCGGGATGGGAAACCGTCCTGGGCCTGGCCCTGCTCGGCGCCGAGGTGTACGCCTGGCTCATCATGCTGCTCGGCTTCGCCCAGTGCGCCTGGCCGCTCAAGCGGCCTCCTGCACCGCTACCGGAGCGCGTCGCGGACTGGCCCCACGTGGACATCTACATCCCCACGTTCAACGAACCGCTGAGCGTACTTCGGCCGACCGTGCTGGCGGCAAAGGGCATCGACTGGCCGGCGGACAAGCTGCGGATCTACCTGCTTGACGATGGACGGCGCGAGCCCGTGCGCCACTTCGCACAGCTGGCAGGCATTGAGTACCTCACCCGCCCGGACAACAAGTACGCCAAGGCGGGCAACCTGAACAATGCGCTCGGTCTTACCAAGGGTGAGTTCATCGCGATTTTCGATTGCGACCACCTGCCGGTTCGCTCGTTCCTGCAAACGGCCATGGGCTGGATGATGCGCGACAAGCGCTGCGCCATGATCCAGACGCCGCACCATTTTTTCTCGCCGGATCCCTTCGAACGCAATCTCGAGACGTTTCGCCGCATTCCCAACGAAGGCTCGCTGTTCTACGGACTGATCCAGGACGGCAACGATTTCTGGAACGCGACGTTTTTTTGCGGCTCCTGCGCCATACTGCGGCGGGCCCCGCTCCTCGAGATCGGCGGGATCGCGGTCCAGACCGTGACGGAGGACGCGCACACCGCCCTGAAGTTGCATCGGCGCGGCTATACGACGGCCTACCTGAACATGACGCAGGCCGCGGGCTTGGCGACCGAGAGCCTCGCGGCCCACGTCGGCCAGCGTATCCGCTGGGCGCGCGGCATGGCGCAGATATTCCGCATCGACAACCCGCTGCTTGGCCGTGGCCTGAGCTGGATGCAGCGTCTGTGCTACAGCAATGCGATGCTGCACTTTTTCTACGGCATACCCCGGCTGATCTTTCTCACCGCGCCGCTGGCCTACCTGTACTTCGAGCTGCATATCATCCGCTCCTCTGCCGCGATTTTTGCCCTGTACCTGCTTCCGCACCTGGTGCTGCCGCACATCACGACCGCGCGCATGCAGGGCCCGTACCGCCATTCCTTCTGGGCCGAGGTCTACGAGACCGTGCTCGCGTGGTACATCACGCTGCCGACGACCATCGCATTTTTCAACCCGCGCAAAGGGCAGTTCAACGTCACGGCAAAGGGCGGGCTGGTGGCGCACACCCATTTTGACTGGAACATCTCGCGCCCTTACTTCGGTCTGGTGCTGCTCAACGGCATCGGCCTGGGCATCGGCCTGGTTCGGCTCGCATCGTGGAACCGGTACGAGGCCGGCACGGTCGTTATGAACCTCTTATGGACGGTCTTCAATCTGCTCATGCTCGGTGCGGCAATCGGGGTCGCGCACGAGCGCCGGCAGGTACGGGTTTTCCACCGCGTCGCCGCACGGCTGCCGGTCATCTTGCTGCTGCCCGGCGGGCACACGCAGCGCTGCTACACCAATGACTATTCCCTCAATGGGCTGGGCCTGGAACTGGCCGAGGCGCTAGCCCTGGAGCCGGGGACCACGCTGCAGGTCACGCTCGAATCGGGCAACGTGGAGCATGCGTTCGCGGTACGGGTGACGGCCCAGAAGGGCGCCTACCTGGGTGTGCAATTCACCAACATGACACTGCAGCAACAGGAGCAACTGATCCGGTGCACGTTCGGCCGCGCCGATGCCTGGTCGCACTGGCAGGAGCAGTACGCCACCGATCTGCCGTTGCGCGGTTTGTCGGAAATCGCCTCGCTAGGCTTGCACGGCTACGCGAGCCTGGCGCGTTCGTCGGTCCGGGCACTGCGGCAAAGGATCGCGGCGTGGGGCCAGCGCGACCTGGACGCG
>Ga0181521_10006922_pt1 | contig 12089 bp, 10 predicted proteins | sample PEATcosm2014_Bin_32_FD_119764 | JGI IMG/M metagenome (GOLD analysis project Ga0181521, IMG submission 119764) | Peatland microbial communities from MTU Mesocosm Facility, Houghton, MI, USA - PEATcosm2014_Bin02_60_metaG | ecosystem: Environmental > Terrestrial > Soil > Wetlands > Peat | place... | reverse complement strand
GGTCAGTTCTGTACCAGCGAGATCCACGTCGAAACACCTGTACAATAGAGTATGTCTAAAGAACAACTCTGTTTGGGAACAATTGAACGTGCGAGAAAGCAGAGCTCCTTGCTGCTAAGGCTGTACCAGGCAGAACTTGCCAGGGACCCTACCAGTCGCGCTACCGAATCCTCGCGTAGCAATCTGATGGCTCTGCGTCACACGATTGCGCAGATGTATTGAGATGTCTAGCGCCCCCGTTGCCGAACCTCCAAAAGCAGATTGAATAGTCTTTCGGCCCAGAGATACACAAGCTAACCCTTCTTCTGAGCTTTCCGCCACTTTGCCCAACGCGCTTTCTGAGCGGCCACAATCCTCTTACGGGCGGCTGGTGACATCTTGCGTCCTTTGCGGGAACTGATTGAAACAACCTTTTGCCCCTTGATCTTTGCCCATCGCGCCCGTTGAGCGGCCGCAATTCTCTTGCGTCCTGCAGCCGAAATGGTTCGCTTTTTGCGAGTTGTAACAGCAGCTTTCAGTTGGCGTCCATGCATGTAGACGTTTCCGAAGGCGACCAGGGCGGTTGTTATACGGTGCAGTTCATCCTCAAGTCGCGTGCGTTCCTTCTGGAGTTGGCTGACTACAGACTGCATCAGTGTTTTTGGCATGAAGCAATCCTATCACTCGTAAATTGGATCCAGACGGTTTCTGCGGAAGGTCCTGGTCAACTGACGTTAAGCAAAACAAAACGCCCCAGGCTCAAAGAGTCATGGGACGTCAGTCGAGCAGCCCTCCCCCGAAGCCTGCTCAATTACGAGCTTAGCTTGTGTACAGGAGCTCGGGAATGGCTCACGTGGGGGGAACCGCTCGCGATTGGCGTAACACCCCATTACAACTCATTGACCTTTAAGTCAGTGGAAGCGTTAAATGCCCGATTTGAGCGTGGCGGGAGAATACTACTTGCACCCATTTTGTAAACACAGCGAATGCATTCGAGGCTGCACCTTAAACCCCAAGTTTACGTTCGCAATGTGGTGTTTTACACGCTCTCGACAGGAAATCCTCCGAAGATGTAAAGGCGGTTCGATTCGCAAACTTTGATCGGTACTTGGACTGGACAACTAAGCGGACAGTCTCAAGTGGTGACCTGGTGGATCTATCCTGGCGGAAGCCTTTCTGGCTCGTGTAGCAATTGAAAACGGAAGAGATCTCTCTGGTAGATGACGAGGACACTCAGGCACTGCTTTTGTCTAGGTGTCTAGGTTTGTAGGTAAAATTCTGGAATGCTTTTTGTTTAACTAGGAGCACTGCTGGCGGCTTAATGAATCGGTAGACAGGTTCCGTTCCTTTTGATTATTCCCCGCTAAGGCTGAAAGCGGTCGACACCGCAGCCGCCACCGTCAGCCAGAGCAGCAATCCGAATAGCAGTCCGACGGTGCTTTGCCGGACCGAAGGGTCCGGGATCAGCAAACCGGCAACGCCAATCGCGCATCCTAGAATTCCCGTGACGTAGTAGGAAGGCCGTTGGAACAGTCCGGCGAGTGGCAGGAAGTGCAGCCCCACAATCAGGGCGATCGCAGGCGCAATGAAATCCGGACGATGCGCCGCGTTGAGCGCGACGATGGCAAGAAAGATTGCGCCTCCCTGGATGCCATTGATCCAGCCGAACCGCCGGCCAATTTGACGCCCGATCGCCGCTTGCTCCGCTGTAGGAGGCGGGGCATTCCGCGAAACGCGGACGGCCCGCACCGCCAGCATTGCAATCCATGCCGCCAGCGCAAGACCCACGACCGGCAGTCCGGCGCGCAGCCACACCGGGAAAAATCGTCCACCGGAAAGCCCCACCAAAAACCAGACGACGCCAAAAAGAAACATGATCGCGGAGCCGATCGTCATCCCTGTCAGGGCTTTTGGGTTCATCGCGTGAATATACCCGATTTCAACTTGAATTTTGCGGATGGTCACGTGGAAAAACCGCTCACGGCGTTGCGGTGCCCAGCTCGCGCAGGGGGTGCAACCTTGTTAAAAGAGAAAGTCGAAATCAAAAAGCACCTTCCGATTGTTATTGCCGAAAAAACGTCCGTACTGCGGATCAGTCACATTCGAGTGGACTTCCAGCGCATTGAAATGATTGGTCAGGTTCATCACGGATGTGGATAGCCGAATGGCGTGTTTGGGCGTGACTTGGATGTCTTTCGAGGCTCGAATGTCAAAGGAGAAATAGCGCGGGAAGCGGGGTTGGGCGCCTGGGATAGAAGTAATGTACTGCTGCAGTAAATCTGTGGGTTGATAGGGAAACCCACTTCGATATTCGATCTTTGGAGTCAGACCAAACCTTCTTGGCAAACTGTACATTCCCCACAGGAGAAAGCGATTCGGAATCTCGCTCGGTAGACTCGCAACCAGATTTTGGTTCACGATGGGAAACGGCAGGTTGCCGAGATACCCATTCGCATCGTTGACCGTTCCTCGCGCATACTGGCGCACGTAAGAAAAGAATATTTGTCGTTTTTCCTGACTGCCAAAACGGGCGATGAATTCCAATTGCCGAGTCTGCCCAAAGCCTGATGAACCGAGGACCAGTGCATGCTGGCTTTGAACAACCTCCGGCTGGATCGTCAGCATATCGTGAGCCTGACTCTGCAGATACTTGAGCCGAACCGTCATCAGGTGCGAAAAGCTACGGTCCACTTCCACATTCCAGCCAACGGTATAGGGAGCAAAATTCCCGCTTTTCTGTGCGCTCTCAAAGAAAGGAAATTCCGACTCCGCGGCCTGTTCGGTGAGATTGATGTAGTGGATCGGGGTGCCGATCACCCCGCCCATGCTGTTGTACATCGTGATGGTTTGCTGAGGATAACTGCTGAAGGCATAGGTATTGAGGGGCACATTGTCATAGAAGACTCCAATGCCCCCGCGAATAACAGTCGTTTGGCTCGGGTCGGGCGTCCAGGCAAAACCTGCGCGCGGGGCACTCCGAACCGTGTGCGTGATTGTCTGACTTTCCAAACGCATTCCGAGATCAGGCGCGAGGTTGGGACGAAGCACCCAGTGATCTTGCACGAATAAGGAGGATTCAAGGTCGCCGACCGAAAATGGTTCGCTGCTGCTGAAATCTATGCGGCTCGTCAAGAGCCCGGTCGAGCCTTCGATCAAGACGGGACGGGCATTGAAGTGCCCGGCATTTTCAGCATGCGCGAGGTCTGAACCAATCTGCACACTGTGGGTTCCCAGGAAATGCAGTTTGCGGGGCCGCCAATTTTCGATCCATTGCCCTCGTGTAGCCAGGCGTGACTCCTGGCCAAAGTAGTTGCCCTGATTTCCTATCGGGGTGAGGATCATTGCTGAGTTGCCCCGCGGATCAATCGCGACGCTGACACGGGTTATGGCGAGCGTGTTTTGCATCAGGCCGTCCCCGAGGGCCAACCGGTGGATAATCGTGCCTGTGGACTCGTGCACATTGATGTCGGGCGTTACGGACTGAGGGTTGAAGTAGTCCAGGCCCGAATAGGTCAATAGGTGCGGAGCCAAATGGAAACTCACAGTGAGAGTCTGGTTGGGAGACAGAATCGTCTCGAACTGCGTGAAAGAATTGATCGCAGTCGACGTGGTCTGGTTGAAGGGAAACGGAAGCGTGTACACTTCGCGTTTGTTGATCGCATATTCATCGTCTTGTAAGAAAAAAAGCTTCCGGGCGACGAGAGGACCGCTAAGATCCAGCCGGGGCGTCGCATCCTTAAGCCCTCTTAGATGGGGGCCGTGGATGCGAAAATCGGGCAGCGGATCGTTAAGATCGTAGTGCCATTTCTCCTCTCCCTGGCGCGTTTCCGCAGTGACAACACCGGCTGTGAACTTTCCATATTGCGCGAGATAAGGCATCTCGGACACCGAGATACTCTGGACACTGTCGATGGGCACGGTCAGCCCGAACGCACCTGTAGCTGGATCAGTTACGTCTACCGAGTTGACCAGGAGAGCGCTATGATTTTCTCCGTAACCTGCGATTCTCACACTGCCATCGCTCGCACGGACGACGCCGGGAACCAGGGGCAATGCGTCTGCCAGAGTCGCCGGCCGGCCTGGTGTTTCTTTAGCTTGTGCGGGTGCTATCGTGGTCTGACTGCTCGACTCCTCGACGACCGGATTTGAGGCCGTGCCGTGGACTTCTACGCTCTGTTGACTAAGCTCGGCCTTCGTTAAAACAATTTCGACTTCCGCTGGCCCGATATTTGCATTTGTCTCCAAGGCAGTGCTTGTCGCGAGATAGCCTTGTTTGTTAACGGTCAGCTGTAGGCTATCCCGTCCTTGAAGGGTGGCTTTTGCTCTCCCAGCAGTATCCGTCAATTCAGTGGCCAGAAGCTGTCCTTGAGCACGGATTTCGATCCGTGCCTGTGGAACAGCCCGGCCTTTGTCATCGACCACCGACAAATCTATGACAATGGAACGAACTGCTTGTTGCTGCGGGGCCGCGGATGCCAAACAAACGAACGCGAGTAGAACGAAAAGCGCCATCTCAAACCGCAGGCATACCGATGCAATGCTGAGACGGGTATCAGCGACATATCGCACTGAATTCATAGGCGGTCGGTCAGGTCGCTGGACGCTGCTTGCCCGGCAGGACGACACGTTATCTGGACACGCAAAGCTACAGCGGTCACGATTCTCTGCCCCTCAGATCTCACTGTGCAGACGGCGGCTTGGTACCGCGAGTTCCCAGCCCGATCACCATAGCCATGTCTTTCGGATAGACCACATCGCGTCCTCGCGCCAGAAAGTGGTAATAGATCGACATCGCCGCTCCATAAGACCCGAATCCCGCGGACACTACGCGCGACTGCGCCGCCAGTCCCACAAGCATTCCCACAAACCGGAATCCCGACGCCCCGTTTGCCGCGCTGCTTCCCGCTTCTCCCACGCTCGGGTTCCCCTGCCCCGCATCGCGATCCGGGGTCGCCTGCGTCGCCGCCAGCATCACAGCGATGCCGGTCGTCAAATACCGCGTCCGCGGCGTGGTCACCTGAGCTCCACCTTCGGCGTCCAACTTCAGGTGCTCGTCCTTTGCCACAGCCACACCTTCCAGATTCGTCTCGACCTTCTGCTCCAGCCCGTTCGGCGGTGCAACCTGATGAAACAGAATTCGCAACTGCCCGTTGTGTCCCAGCCGCCGCGCCGGCTGCACCTCGATCACGGAGCCTTTAATCACGCTGCCCTCCGGCAGAATCAGGTGATCCGACATCACCAGCGGCGCCGTGATCAGCGCCTCCACCGGATCTCCCTTCTTGGCCGTCGCCGAACTCAGCGCCCTCACCAACCGCGCATGCACCACGCTTCCCATCGGCGGTGGACTTCCAATATCAGCCATCGACTCGGGCCTCACCGCCTCCGTTCCAAAATCCAGCGGCTGCAGCAGGTCCGCGTTGAAACTCGTCCCCGCATCGATGTATTGCGGATGCACGGGAAGCTGCGCCAGGGCAATCCGTTTCAGCTTGTGCACCTTTCCGGGCTCATGGATCTGCTTCTGCAATTCGCTCCACTGCTGGTGGATCGCCTGCCGCGTCGCACTCACTTTCTTCCCTGCCGCATCCTCCACTTTGTTTTTCTTTTCCGTCTCGTTCGCCGATACAAACCGCAGAATTCCATCCGGGGCCGGAGACGCCACTGTTTGCAGCGCCACATGCCGCCCATCTGCCATCACGAGCTCGTCAAACTGCACGTGAAGATGCCGCGCCGGAGAGAAATTCCCATCGGTCGCATCCATCACCCGGGTCTTCGCCGGCACACCATCGATCTCCGAGACTTTCCCGTTCACGACCGTTCCCGCCGGAATCAGCAGCTTGTCGAATGCATACACCGGCTCCACTGTCTTGCCATGGATCGCCTGCCCCACTTCCCGAACCCGCACCTCCGAATCCAGCGCCACCTTCAGTGGAGTACCTGGGGGAACTGTTAAGGGAATCGAACTGACCGGTGCTGGCAGAGGAACGGAATTAAATGGTTGTGGAGTGGGTTCTGCGGGTCTGGTCCTAAGGGTTTGGCCCCAAAGCCAGGTACTGCAGATGAACATGAGGAGGACCGCCTGGATCACTTGACGAATGTATTTCACCTGGACACCCCAATTTTGGGCGACGCGTAAATGAAATCATAGCCGCAGTCGGGAGGAGAAATGCGTCAGTTAGCTCTGGATGAACAAATTGTCATCTTCCGGAAAAGGTACGGTAATGTTGCGGACATATCGTAGTTTTCGTAGCCCCCTAACCACACGAGGTCATCGCACCATCGGAAAGGGTGAGGTGAAGGATGTTGAGAAAGATCTTTCGCAACCGGCATGGTGTCCCTGGCCTCGTTTTTTTTGTTTGTCTGTCCGTTGCGTTCGCTCCATCTCTAATGGCTCAGACGGCTGGAATGGGAACACTGACGGGCAGGGTTATCGATGCGTCTGGTAACGCGGTTGCGAATGCCACCGTTACGGCGACAAGTGCAGACAATGGCCAAATGCGAAGCGCGGCCACGGCAACGAATGGCTCTTATACGTTTGACGGCCTGCCGGGGGGCAGCTACCGGCTAAAGTTTGAGGCCTCCGGTTTCAAGACGTTGGAGATTCCTTCCGCAATAGTCAAAGGGACCGAAACGGCGGTTCTGGACGAGAAGTTGGAAGCGGGCGAACCAATCACCGCCAAACCAACCCCGGCGCCACAGGATAATTTGCCGAACGCGCCGTCCAGCAGTGCGACAGCACCTTCGCTTTCGGATCTAGGCCTTTCACCGGAGCAGACCCAGGGAAACGCCCGCGAGCAAGCGTTGCTGGATAAACGGGCACACATGCTTAAGATCCATCAACGGATGGGTTTGATCACGACCATCCCGTTGATTGCCACCGTTGCAACTTCTCTCAATGCCGGCGGCAGGAACACGAGCACAGCCTCGCGCGATCTGCATACGGCTCTAGGCGGGGTGACGGGAGATTTGTATTTCATCACCGCGTACTATGCAATCCGCGCGCCCAGGGTGCCTGGAACCGAGACACGCGGTCCGATTCGTTTTCATAAGGCCATGGCTTGGATACATGGCCCCGGAATGATCATGACGCCCATCCTGGGAATTATGGCTTTCGATGAAAAGAACAAGGGAGAAAAGGTTCACGGCATCGCCTCCGCGCATGGACCAGTGGCCATCGTGACCGCCGGAGCGTTTGGGGCCGCTCTTCTGTCGGTATCGGTTAAGTTTTGAGCCGTCGCTTATGAAAAAGAACGTACTGATGGCCTTCGCGCTTCTCGCGCTTCACACGCTAGCCATAGCGGACAGCCAGTGGGTCCTTAAACAAAGCACTCTCACTTACCACGTGTCGCACCCACTGCATCAGACCGATGGTGTGAGCCACGCCGCACGAGGCAAGGGATCCTGCCACGCCGGAGAATGCGATTTCTTGATCGCGGTGCCCGTCAAGTCGTTCGATTCCGGGGACAGTAACCGCGACCTTCATATGCTGCAGGTCACGCGCGGCGCGGAGTTTCCCGTGGTCGTCGTACGCACCCACCTGCCAGAATCGGCAGCGACGTCTGCCACTATTAACGCCGACCTGGAGATTCAGTTCGCTGGCCAAACTGCCCAGTACAAGCAGATTCCATTCAAACTAGTGACGCAAAGCGGCGAGACTCACATCACCGGAACAATTCCGGCGACACTTTCTGATTTCAAAATCGACCCCCCGTCGCTCTTGACGATGCGAGTCAAGAACGAAATTCCAGTGCGCGTGGACATGACCTGGCGTCCGCAGTGAACCGACGAGCAGATTCTCATCCAGTTTTGCGGGAGCACATTTCAGCCAGCTCTGTTCAGAGGATTGGGCCTGGCTCGACGGGATCTTCAACGTTTAAGGAGTTTCCTGCATCCCACCTGGAGGTGTAAAGTCTTGAACTGGCGGGAATCTCCTATGCGATTGCTGTTGGTAGAAGATGATGTATCCATTCAGCAGTTCCTGAAACGGGCGCTGGCGGAGGCCGGATACCAAGTGGACACAGCCAGTACGGCGAAGGCCGGAGAAACCATGGCCTTGGAAGGCATTCACGATGCCTTCATCATCGATCTTGGCCTTCCGGACCTGGATGGATTGGATTTGATTGCCCGCTGCCGTGCTCAAGGTAGTTCGGCGCCAGTTTTAATCCTCTCTGCTCGCCGTTCCGTGGACGAGCGGGTCAAAGGACTAGAACAAGGCGGAGACGACTACCTCACGAAACCATTCGCCCTCACGGAACTGCTGGCGAGATTGAGAAATCTCCTGCGCAGATCCGCGGTTCCGCAGAACGAATCGGTGCGTTTACAAGCTGCCGACTTGCAGCTTGACCTGGTACGTCGTGAAGCGCGACGGGGCGATCATTTGCTGCAATTGACCCCACAGGAATTTTCTCTGCTGGAGTATCTTTGCCGGAATGAAGGCCGAGTGGTAACTCGTACCATGATTCTGGACCACGTCTGGCGGATGCGGATTGATCCCGCAACCAACGTCGTGGATGTCCATATTTATCGTTTGCGCAGCAAGGTGGACCACGACACTCCGCGGCCGCTGATCCACACAATTCGTGGCGTTGGCTATGTTCTCAAGAATGCCTAGGAATTTACGCGCTACCGCCGCATGGCGGATTTCGATTTGGACAACCCTGGCGTTCGCGCTCGGAACTGCTGTGGCTTTTTCCATAGTTTATTTCCTTGTCGCTCAGGGCATCCGAGAGCGCAGTGACACTTGGCTTAGCGGCGAAGCTGAGGTTCTGGCTCAAGTCTCGGCCGATACTCCTAGCGATCACCTATACAAGCGGATAGTTCGGGAGGTGGCCGAACTTGCTACTCAGGAAGTACCGGATGAGCGCAATGCCCGCGGGGAAAGGATGAATTCTGTCTTTTTCCTGGCAACAGATCCCAATAACAGTGAAGGTCCGTTGTGGGTAGGGCCAGGCTCCAAGGACGCTTTTGTCACAGCGATTCAGCGGGCGAAGCTCGTTCCGGGCGCTCCAAAGTCCATAGGAGTGGAAGGATGGCGCGAAACGTTTCGAGTCGTGGTCAAGGCGCAAAACGGAAGAACTGTGTATCTAGGACTCTCAGATCGTGGCGCTAAGCATCTGCTGCACACATTGGCCCGTCGTTTTCTCATGGTCTGGGGCGGCATGTTCCTGCTCGGCTTCGTAATCTCGTATTGGAGCGCCCATCGTACTCTTCTCCGTGTTGAACGCATTACGGAAACCGTCGCTCGAATTGGCACCGAAGACTTAGAGGAACGATTGCCTGAACCTGTGAATTCGGATGAAATCTCGCGATTGACGAAGACGTTCAATCACATGCTGGACCGGCTTCAGTCTTCGGTGAATCAGCTTCGCACCGTTACCGGCGGTATCGCGCACGACCTCAAAAGCCCAGTAACCCTGATTCGTGGGACGCTCGAATCCGCCTTATGTAATGAAGGAAATGAGAAGTGGCGTGACTCGGTTGGGGAAGCGATCGAAGACCTGGATCGGCTCTTGCAATTGCTGAATACCACGCTCGATCTTGCCGAAGCGGAGGCCGGCGCGCTACACATGGATCGTGGCCCAGTCGATTTCTCCGATGTAGTGAGACAACTAGTTGATATCTACCAGCCGGCCATGGCTGAGCACCATCACGAAGTGACGATTGACCTTGAAAAGCATGTGGTTGTGGATGCTGACTCGGCCCTGCTGAATCGTGTGGTGAGCAATTTGCTTGAAAACGAATTGACTCATTTGCCGGCGGGAGGCCGAGTAAACATTCGGCTACATTCGCATCAAGGGTCAGCAGAACTGGTGATCGAAGACAATGGTCCGGGATTCCCGCCTGAGATCGGCAGCCGGGCTTTCAAGCGCTTCGTAAAGGGGAAGCATTCCCCCGGACATGGTCTCGGACTTGCCTTTGTGGATGCAGTTGTCCAGGCGCACGGCGGCGTAGCTAACGTCTCGGATCGTCCAGGAGGCGGCGCTGTCATAACTTTGTCACTGCCCGTCAGCGTGCTCCAAGCGGCATAAACGCTAAAACCTTGGGATCGTCACATCACGGTGTTATACATACGGGTCACTTCCCAAATAGTTTGTTGCGCACGTCGGGCCAGAACTCCTTTGCCACATTGAAGAACGTATCCAGGGCTATTTGTTGTCCCCACTTATTCGCAGTATTTCCAAATGATCGATCTGCGGCTGGATAGTACATGTTGGAAATACCAGCGGCAACGGCATTTCCAGCCAGTTCTGACGTGTTGAAGTGGTTGCGGCCATCATCTCCGCGAGTGATAACTTCTCGGCTGATAGCATATCCAGTCCGCTTCCAAAATCCGCCATTGCCTTTCACGAAATAACGGGGGTCTTGGTGAAGAGCGACTGGAAATAGGCCTTCGCTCATGATGTTGCCAATTGCTTGATCTGCGAATGCCCCTCCGTAGTATTTGCCAAACCCCTGCGCTCCGGATCCGAACGAGCTGTACTGACGCAGCGCTATGGCTACCCCAGCAAAGATGCCAGCCACTAGAAACGCCGAAGGATCGAAAGAGTCATCCAATGCAACTTTCATCTTCACGCCCGGCGTCAACGCTTTGATTTCCGCCGGGCTTTCGTCCGATCGATAGTTGGGGATTATCCAGAAGATGTGATTCTTGCTCAGTTGATGTTGTGGACCGTCCTGTGCAAGGCTTGATGGACCAGGTTGAGTCTGCCTTGAGCTTGGCGCATCCGGCAGCGTTGACATTTCCTGACCGCTCGCCGCAACACCTCCAACCAACTGATTAAGAAAGAGCAGCACATGGCAGACCACAGGAATAAATGAAAGCGGCCGTACGATGCGCATTCTGGAATTGGATGCAACTTGGCTGCGGCCGTAAGGGAACATGAACAACTTGTCATTCGCTTGACACGGCGAATTCATTCTCAACTGGTAGTCTTCTTCTCAGGTAGTTGTGAATTTAATCGGCCAATGGCTTACCGACTTCGTATGGCAGCGATCTGAGACGACCCTGCTTTGCTGTTCTTCAGCATTTCTGGCTCCTGGACTCGATCTCGCGACGGCCGGCCCCCTTCAGAACAGGTGACTATCCTTAGGTCGGCGCGGTCCCTTGCATGGTTGCCTTCTCGCGCTCGGGTTGCTGAAACAGGTGAAAACGTTCGCCCGGACAGGTCTATCAATGAGGAACAAAAGATGTCCTGGTTCAATGCGAAGAGGAACGTCCTAAATGGTCGCGACCAAGCGTCGGTATCGGAGGTCGTGGCGTGCTTCCGAGATGAAAGGGACCTCTTGTTTCGGCTCGCCTTGCTGATTGCCGGAGACAAAGCAACAGCAGAACAGTCCGTAGTCAATGCCTGCGACATGACTGTTCAGGGCCAAAGTCCGTTCCGCGATTGGCTGACTGAGTGGGCGAAGTCGTCGACTATCATGAGTGCAATATCCAAAACCGTCGACGCGATCCGCAGCTGCGAGCCAGCGTACAAAGATCTGCGTTGCCTGCATAGCGAACACAGATCACAAGGCGAAGCTGAGCGGCGCATGAGTTTCCTCGTCGGGATCGATCCCAGCATCATCGTCGCCGAACTTGATCCGCTGGCTAGGTCAGTTCTCGTCCTTAGAACGGCCATTGGGGCGTCGATCCAGGATTGCGCTCTGCGATTGAACGTCTCGCGGAGCATCGTGCTCGCCGCCAATTGCCGAGCCATGACCTGGCTTCGCGACATACAACTACAGCACCACCCAGAGTGCGGATAGAATGGGTTACCGGCCTCGCATGGTCACTGCCACCTCTACTCGATCTCGCGAGGCCCCGCCCGCTCAGGACAAGTGCCTATCTTTCGGCCGTGGTTTCCGACGCGGTGTTGCGCATGGTTGGCTTCTCGCGCTCACATTGCTGACGGTTATCCTGGCTGCAGCTCGCACACGTGCTCAAGACAACTATGAAGTCCAGGTGTATGAATCCGACCTCGTCGATCCCGGACATACCATGGTTGAGTTCCATAGCAACTTCACGATCGACGGCTCAAAGGCGACCGTGGATGGTGTTTATCCCACCAATCACGCAGAGCATGAGACCGTCGAGATCACCCACGGCTTCAACGACTGGTTTGAGTGTGGCT
>Ga0181521_10006921_pt1 | contig 12091 bp, 9 predicted proteins | sample PEATcosm2014_Bin_32_FD_119764 | JGI IMG/M metagenome (GOLD analysis project Ga0181521, IMG submission 119764) | Peatland microbial communities from MTU Mesocosm Facility, Houghton, MI, USA - PEATcosm2014_Bin02_60_metaG | ecosystem: Environmental > Terrestrial > Soil > Wetlands > Peat | place... | reverse complement strand
GCCGGCACGAGCGTTCGGCTCCAGGTATTTCGTATAGATCCGGGCCGGGGAGTAGCCTGTCAAATTGTCGCGATAAAACGTGGAGGCGCGGCCGATTTCGGTGCGGGTCCGCATATTGCGGAAGGCGTCGCCACCGAGACCTTCAATCACCTTGTCGACCAGGAGCTTACCCCTTTCTTTGGCCGTCCCGGCGGCAAACGCCGCACATGGAAGTGACGCTGCAAAAGAAAGCGCGAACGTTCTGCGGGTCATGGCTTCTTCGAAAGCTGCTCTTTAGAAGAAAGTTGCTCCGCGGTGAGCCCCTGATCGATCATGACGCTGGTTACTTTTACGTCCGCAAAGTGCTTGCCGTTCTGGGTGATGGTGATTTTGCGGGGCAGCTTCACGCCGTCGGTTTCCTGCCAGTCGGCGTAGGTCTCCGTAACATCCTGGCCGGTCGATCCGGGTTCCGCGTAGCTCTCGCTCAGGGGCAGGCCGGTGGCGGGATCGATCGCGAGCAGCAGCGAGTTGCCGGACTTGTCCGATATGCGGATCACGCCATTCGCTTCGTCCTGAATGGTGCGATTGGGGTCGCCGGCGCTGGTGAGCAGAGGGAACCACATGCGGAACATTTCGAAGCTGACCTGTTTGCGTTCGGGCTCGGGGATCGCGACAGTACCCTGGGGGCTCGAAACCCATCCCGTCTTACCGTCGGAGTAAGACATGACTTTACCGAACGGCAGGACGTTTTCTTCGCGATATTGTCCCGCGGAAATCCAGAATTCGGTCTGGGTGACTTTGAGTCCGCCGGCTCCGGGATCCAGGCTTAATTCGGCCTTTTCGGTGATGTCTTTGACCGCGGAGAGCTTCGCTTCGCCGCCCGCGGCCTGGGCCATTTTAGCGAGAAGCGCCGCGCCTTTTGGTTGGGGCGGTCCCGCCGCTGCGGCCGCGGCTGGTGTTGACGTGCGTTTGGGCTGTGGAATGGTCAGGTCGATGTCGCTGACCGGGAGACCGAGCGAAGTGAGCGGGGTCCCGAAATCCTTCGGATTGCCGACTGCGACAATGACGAATTTCGCGGGGTCGAGATACTGTTTCGCTGCGCGCAGAATGTCGGCGCGGGTGACCTGCTGGACGGCCTTCTGATATTGAAAGATGAAGTCGTCCGGGTAACCGTAGTAGCGATACGTCAGCAGGCGATTGAGAGTTTTCGAGGGCGTATCGAAATTGAAGATGAATCCATTGACGACGGTCTGTTTGGCCGATTCCAATTCCTCCGCCGTTACTTCCTGCGTGCGAATGCGCTCGACTTCGGCATTGATGGCCCTGAGGGTTTCGGTCGTGCTGGCGGATTTCGTGCTGCTGACGATTTCGAAAAGCCCGGGATGATCGTAGTCGGCGCCCCATGACGCGGAGACCTCATAGGCGTACCCGAGCTGCGTTCGAACCTTCTGGAAGAGACGGCTCTGGAAACCGCCGCCGAGGATATCGGACATCACTTCGAGGGCCGGGTAATCCTTGTCTTTGAGTTCGCCGCCGAGATGGCCGATGACGAGGCTGGTTTGCGTGACATCGGTCTTCACGGCGAGGTGAATTCCGGGCTTGGCCAGCTTGGGATCGACCGGCGGAAACGCGGGCACCGGCGCTTGTTGAACGTTCCACGACGCGAAGAGTTTCTCGAGTTTGGCTTTCAATTCGGGCGCGGAGAAATCGCCCTGCACGGCGAGGATTACGTTGGCCGGGAAGAAATATCGCTGGTAGAACCGGGCCACGTCGTCGCGTTTGATGTTGTCGAGCGTGGCGTATTCTTCCTGCCAACCGTAGGGAGTTTTCGGGCCGTAGACGAGGTCGCCGAACTCACGTTCGGAAATGCCGTGGGCGTCGTCGTTGCGGCGGGCGATCCCGCTGCGCAGTTGAGTCTTGATGAGATCGAGTTTGTCTTCGCGGAAGGCGGGGCTGGTGAGCACGTCGTGGAAAGCGGCCAGCACTTCGTCGGTTCGTTCCCTGAGCGTGGAGAAGGATACGGAGCCGTAGCTTTCGCCGATCTGGCTTTCGACGGATGCCGCGATGTTTTCGAGCTCCTCATCGAGCTGGTCGCCGGATTTCGCGGTAGTGCCGCCGCTGCGGATCAGGGATCCGGTTACGGAGGCCAGGCCGACCTTGTCCGCCGGGTCGAAGAGGTTGCCGGTGCGGACCAGAGCGAGACCGCGGACCAGGGGGAGTTCGTGGTTCTCGAGCAAATAGATCTTGAGGCCGTTGGGGAGGGTGGATTCTTCGACTTTGGGGATCTGGATTTCGCGCAGGGGCGGGTATTTGAGGTCTTTGTAGGAGGGTGGGGGGGTGGTCTGGGCCGACGCAGCGATGCAGGACAAGAACAGCCAGGCAGCACAGACTTTAGTCTGTGTTTGGGGTTTGGACACTTTCATTGGATCGCCTCCTGCTGAAAGGTCACCGCTACGGTACGGTTTTCCTGCGTGAAATACTTCGCTGCCACGCGCTGCACATCGTCCGCTGTGACCTTGTCGATTTCGTCCAGGGAGGTGAAGAGTTTTTTCCAGTCGCCGTAGTTCGCGTAGTAACTCGCCAGAAGCTGCGCGAGTCCCGCGTTGTCGTCAAGCTGGCGGATCAGCCCTGCCCGGGTGCGGGTTTTAACGCGGGCGAGAGCGGCTTCATCCACCTTTTCCTTTTTAAGATTTGCGATCAGAGTATCGAGTTCCTTCTCGCCCTCCTCGGCGGTGTGGCCGAGTCCCGGAATCAGGTAGAAGAAGAACAGGCTGGGATATTTACCGCCGGGAAATTCCGACTCCGCGCCGGCGGCGAGCGCCAGTTTTTTGTCGCGAACAATGTCCTTATACATAATGCTGGTGCGTCCGCCGGAGAGCAGGCTGGAGAGAACGTCGAAGACCGGGTCATCCTTATCGTACTGATCGGGCCGGTGGTAGGCGATGAACTCCATGGGCTGCGCGGGCGAGGCGACTTCGGTGTGTTTCGGGCCTTCCTGCACCGGTTCGGTGGTCATGACGGGATCGGGCAGCGGGCGCTTCGGGATGCGGGCGAAATACTCTTCCGCGAGACTGCGAATGCGCGCGGGGAGCACGTCGCCGACCACCGCCATGGTGATGTTGCCCGGCACGTAATATTCGTTGAAGAACTTCTCGGCGTCTTTGACGCGCAGGTTTTCGATGTCGCTGGCCCAGCCGCCGGGCATATTGCGGTAAGGATGCGCGGCAATCGCGGTGGCGAGCATTTGTTCCATGAGCTTGCCCTGCGGGTCGGATTCGACGCGCATGCGGCGCTCCTCGCGGACGACGTTGCGCTCCTTGTAAAACTCGCGGTAGACGGGATGGAGGAAGCGCGCCGATTCGAGATAGAACCAGAGCTCGACGCGGTTGGCGGGGAAGTTGTAGAAGTAGTCGGTGGAATCCTCGCCGGTCGAGGCGTTCATGCCGACGCCGCCGTTCTCCTCGATGATGCGGGGATAGAGGTTGGAGACGACGTAGGAGTCGGCCTTATCGATGGCGGCCTGGAGCTGCTCTTCGAGAGTCTTGATCTTCTCGCGGTCGGCCTTCCTGAGCTTGTTGCGTTCGGCATCGAGCTGATCGTAGATGCGCTCGATGTTGGCGAGAGCGAGTTTCTCGGCGGGCCAGTTGGTGCTGCCGATGCTTTCGGTGCCTTTGAAGGCCATGTGCTCGAACATGTGCGCGAGGCCGGTGCGGCCTTTGGGATCGTCCACCGAGCCGGTGTTCACGTAGGTGTGGAACGAAACGACCGGGGCTTCGTGGCGCTCGAGCACGATGAAATGCATGCCGTTGGCGAGGTTGAACTCGGTGACGCGTTTGGCGAATTCCTGCAGATTCTGGGCGGGAAGATCCTGCGCCGAAAAGCAGGTGGCGAGAGCCAGCGGGATGAGAGCTGCGAGTTTCAAGTTTGGGTCTCCAGAATTAAGTTTAGCCGCGAACAAAGGTCAAATGGCTGGCCACGGATGAAAAACGGATGAATTCGGACTGAGGTCGTCAGTTGCCCGATTCACGAACACTTGCCCCCCCAAGCCTGGATGGGGGCAATCGCCGCGCCGGCGCTACGGCTGGAACAAGGCCACGTTGGAGTCGCGGGCCGCTTTGCAAAGAGCGTTGTCCAGACTGGCAAGCGGCAAACCTTCGCGGATGACCAAGTCAAGGTAGGCGGCATCATAGACGGTGAGCCCGTGACGCTCCGCCAGGCTGAACACGCCATCGTAGGAAACCGGATCGGCCAGCCGAATGGGCAGTTCCCTGATGGACTCCGGAAATTCCACAGCGTCAGCTTGCGTGATGCGCTTGCGTCGCAATCCCATCAGAACGCTGTTACGCACTTCGTAAGCCCACAGACGAGGCGCTACGGCTTCGAGAGGTGCGGTTATGGCTTGAAGAATGGCATTCGTGTAATCGGTTCGCTCATCCGGAAAGCACCATGACGCCGCGAGGGAAGAGTCGATGACAAGGGCTGCCATCAGGGGCGGTCGCGATCGATGTAATCGTGAACAGTCCAGCCTTCAGGGTCGGGTTTCACGCGCTTTTGCAGCCGGAGAATGCGGGCCGCGGCTTCCCGCGGAGAACGTGGCGCGATTGAAAACGCTTCCTCATCGGCGAGGTGTTTCAACCATGCTTCCAGCGTCAGTCCCTGCGCCGCCGCTCTCGCTTTTGGCGCCGCCGCCTGTTGGTCGGGAAGTTCGATGATGGTCATGGGCCAAAAACTCCTGCCAGTCTCTTCCCAGCGTAAAGCATATGCGTCCGTCTGTCACGACACTCGTATTCAGATGGCTGCGACGAATCCGGTTGGCGTCTCGAAGACGGCTACCACGTCGACGTCGCTGCCCGATTGCGTTTTTCGCCGAGCCTCGGATATCATTGCATGCAGGCTCGGCACGCCGAAGGAGGCTTGCAAAATGAATACGATACTGGCATCGGTGGCTGGTTTGGCGATGGGAATGACGGCATTGGCTGCGACCAACGCCCCGGTGACGTATAACAAAGACGTTTTACCGATTTTGCAGAACAATTGTCAGGGATGTCACCGCCCCGGTGAGTTGGCGCCCATGTCGTTCCTCACCTATAGCGATACGCGGCCCTGGGCCAAGGCGATGAAACAGGCGGTGCTGAGCAGGAAAATGCCGCCTTGGTTCGCCGAGAAAGGCCACTTCGCGAATGACCGGACCCTGAGCCAGAACCAGATCGACACGCTGGTTTCGTGGGCGGACAATGGAGCGCCGGAGGGCGATGCGAAGGACAAGCCGGCCCCGCTCACGTTTCAGGATGGATGGAACATCAAGCCCGACATGATCGTCGAGATGCCGATCGATTTCCACGTGGCGGCGACGGGCACAATCAACTACCAGAACATTCGCGTCAAGGTGAATTTCCCGGAGGATGAGTGGGTGGTCGCGGCGGAAATGCGGCCCGGCAATGCGAAGGTCGTGCACCACGGCCGGGTCATCGTCCTGCCGCCGGGAGCCACCTGGATGAAGAACGCCGTGCCCGGTGAGCCCTACGAAGAAGGATCGGAAGGAATGGGAGGCGCGAAGGAAGGCACCGACCTGCTGGGCAAATACAACCCAGGCCTGGGCGCGCAAAGCTTTGACGTAGACGGGTCGGCCAAGTTCGTCCCGAAGGGTTCGGACCTGGTGTTCAACCTGCATTACACGTCCGTTGGAACGCCGCAGACGGACCGGTCAAAGGTGGGGCTCGTCTTCGCCAAGCATCCGCCGGCGACGCGATATTGGATGTCGCCGGGAACACCCGCCGCCTTTAACCTGGTGATTCCGGCGGGAGACAAAAATGCCGAGGTGGTGAGCGAAGTCACGGTGGGAGTGGACGGCGCCAAGCTGGTGTACATTCAACCGCACATGCACCTGCGGGGCAAGGACTACGAGCTGCGCGTGACCTATCCGACCGGCGAAACCGAAACCGTCTTCAAAGGAATCTGGAATTTCGACTGGCAGGTGGGATATCAGCTGGCGAAGCCATTGGTTGTGCCCAAGGGCACCAGGATACTGGCCATCGCTCACTACGACAATTCGGCTAACAACAAGTTCAATCCCGACCCGACCAAGACCATCTGGTGGGGCGATCAGAATTGGGACGAGATGCAATCCGGGTTTCTCGGGCTGGTGTTTGACGCCAAGACCGATGCGAACAAGGTGCTGATTCCGTCCGGACCGAGCCTGCTGCCGCGGGGCACCACGGCGGGTCCCACGCTGGCGGCCGTACAGGCCACCCAGCCCAGATAAGCCCCAGACCAGGTCAAGGCTATTCGCGATCAATCCGGCAGTTTGTAGGCCAGCAGTTCGGCTGGGAAGCCGGCGCCACCGACGGCAATTACAATGTACTGTTTGCCGTTCAGCATGTAAGTCATCGGCGAACCGGTCTGCCCCGCCGGCATGAATACCGCGCCGGCATCTTTACCGGTGGCTTTATCGTAGGCGCGGAGGTATGCGCCGCGCTGGCCCTGGGGATTGGTGACGAATCCAGCCTCACCGGAAATGACCAGCGTCGAGGTGGTCACTATTCCCACGTTTCCCGCGCGTCCGGTACGGGGAATATTGACACCTTTGAGAGCCGGGTTGTTGCGAATGTTATCGGGAGTCTCACCGTGCGCAACCTGCCAGACAATCTCGCCTTTGTCCAGATTGATCGCCGTAATGGCGCCATAAGGCGGCTTGAACAAAGGCAGTCCCTGGACGGTAAGACCGCCGCCGGCCGGAGCGGCGCCTTCCGCCGCTGGTGGCTGAACGATATCGTAAGCCGCCGTTCCGCGAATGAAATTCATGTCCGATTTGCCGGACGTGGGCGGCGTCAGCCCAAGGCTGGTCACCTCCGATTTGCCGTACACATATAAAATGTGCGTCCGAGGATCGTACGATCCGCCCGGCCAGTTGGTGCCACCCTGACAGCAGCCGATATCCAACGTGCCAAGCGGCCCACCGGCCTTGCTCACCACAGGCGGCGTAAAGAGCGGCCCGATTTTGTATTTCGAAATCAGCTCCAATGCCTGCGCTTTCAACTCCGGCGTGAAATCGATTACGTCGTCCGCCGAAAAACCGTTACGCCCGTAAGGCGGAGGCTTGGTCGGAATCGGCTGCGTGGGTGAATACCACTCGCCCGGCACGTCGCCTTTCGGCGCCGGCTTCTCTTCGATCGGCCAGATGGGCTGGCCGGTTACGCGGTTGAAGACGTAGAGGATCGATTGCTTGGTCGGCTGGGCCAGCGCCTTTACGGGCTGGCCGTTCACCGTGATATCGACCAGCATCGGCGCGCAGGGGATATCCATGTCCCACAGGCCGTGATGCACCAGCTGGTAATGCCACTTTCGCTGGCCGGTCTTAAGATCCACCGCCACGATACTCTCACCGAACAGGCCGTTGCCCGGGCGATGGCCGCCATAGAAATCGCCGGTTGGAAGCTCCACAGGCAGGTACGCCATGCCGAGATCTTCATCGACGCTGATCTGTGCCCAGACGCCGGTGTTGCCTGTGTACTCGGCGGAATCCTTTTCCCAGGTGTTGTAGCCAAACTCGCCGGGTTTCGGAATGGTGTGGAAAATCCACAGGCGTTTGCCCGTCTTCACGTCGAATCCGCGGACGTAGCCCTTCACGTTGCTCTTACTCTTCGGCTCTCCGCCCGCCAGATGCGCGGCGCCCACAATCACCGTATTGCCGGCTACCAGCGGCGTGGCGTGCAGTCCTACTTCGCCCGTGACGAGGTCGATTTGCTGATCGTCGTCGAGCTTCAGATCGATCATTCCAGCCTTACCGAAGGTGGGGACCGGTATGCCGGTCTTCGCGTCCAGCGCTACCAGGCGGTAGCCGGGCGTGACGTAGAGAATTCGCTCGTCTTTGCCGTCCGCGCCGTCCGACCAGTATGCAAGTCCGCGGCCCGAGAGTTGGCGGGGCGCCGCCGCGCCACGCGGCCCTTCCTTCTCGCTATGCACCCAAAGCAATTCACCGGTGCCCGCATCGAGGGCCACGACGTCGCGCCGCGATCCGGCGGTCGTGTAGACGACGCCTTTGACCATCAGCGGCGTATCCTCCATGTTGTATTCCGGCTTCGGGCCCAGATTCTCGGTGTGAAAGCGCCAGGCCAGTTTCAGCGTGTTGAAGTTCGACGAGTTGATCTGGTCGAGCGGCGAGTATTTGGTATTCCCGAGATCGCCCCCGTAGGTACGCCACTCGCCGTTCTTCGCACCGGTCTGCGCCTGCAGCGGCGGGATCCCCCACAAAAGCAGGGTTGCGGCCAGGGTCCCCGACAGTCTGAATACTCTCTGAGTCATACGCTCCTCACGGTTCGGTAGGAATTGTATACGAAAACAGGCGTTGCCGACAGTTGCCGCGTTCAGCCGCGGGACAACAGCGTGCCGTGACCGGGAGCGTTACCCTTAAGGCCCAGCAGACGAACGCCGGCCCACAATGCGTGCGGCGTGCTGGAGATCACCGGAATCCCGCATCGTTTTTCGAGCGGCGCGATCAGTTCGAGCGTCCGCAATCCGCCGCAGGACACTACCATCGCATCGGCTTTGGGCGCTTTCTCGGCCACGCCCGCGCAGAACTGCTCCAATTCTGGCTGGGTCACTTTGCCGGGATCGTCCATATTGACCAGGCCGAGACCCTGCATGGTCAGAACTTCGAAACCCGACTCGGTCAGGAACGTTCGCAGCCGCCCGCTGACATCGTCGTTATAGGCGGTGGCTACAGCCAACCGGCGTCCGCCCACGGCACGGAGGCCTTCGACTACCGCCGTACTCATGGTGGTGGAAGGCAGACCGGTGGCTTGGTGAATGGAATCGGCCAGATGTTGGTTAAACGCGGCGCCTTTGTAGAAGCTCAACGACGTGCCAAACAAAATGACTGCCCGCGCCCCCTGCCTCGCCAATCCTTGTGCGGCTGGAACGATGCGATCGATCACCGAATCGTAACCCTCCGGTGTCATTTGCGGAAGGCCCACGCCGTCCCGCAGGAAGTTCACGCCGGAGGGGTACATCGCCGAGGCCTCCGGAATCATAGGCCCCTTTGTGGGGAAAATCATGCCCAGGATCGGGTCGGCCGCAGCCTTTCCCAAGCCGGCGGCGGCCGCCAGAACGCAGCCTGTTTTAAGAATGTGGCGGCGCGAATGAGTCATCGCGTCTTACCTCCAACATCACAAGTTTATGCTACGGCCCCGATCGGATTCAAAGCACGAACGTCGGCGGGGAGAAAGCTATTTCTTCTCCTGTTTGGCGGCGTCGACGATGGCGTTCAGTGTTGGAATGTCCTTCAGTTCGGGTGCAGTACTCTTGAAGGTCCGCATATAGGCATAAATATCCCTGGCCTGTTTGTCGGACAGGGTGGCCTCGGCGAAATTCGGCATGGATGTGGAGGGAGGAACAGGCGCGACGTTCGCACGGCCGCGGAGGAACGCAAGGAAACGCTCTTCGGTCCCAAGGTTGCCCCAGTTCCCCACGAAAGCCCGCGCTCCGGTCTCACCGTTGTAACCATGGCACGCGTAGCAGCCATACGAGTAGTAGAGTGCCTTGCCATTCGCCGCGCTCCCGGTGACCGGGCTCGTTGGCGCAGGGTTGTGCCCGATTCCGGCTACGCCGCGCCCGCCGCCCTGAGCATACAGCGTCGCGGCCGTCACAACCACGCCGGCTAAGACCACGATCGAATTCCTCTGCATGCCGGTTGCTCTCCTTACCGCGGTTGAGTGATCACGTCGATCATGTAGGGCTCACCCCGTTTGGCGGCGCTTACGCCCCGCTTCAGGGCCGCCGATAATTTCGCCGGATCGGTAATCGGTCCTTCACCAGCCATCCCGTAGCCCGCGGCCATCTTCACATAGTCGATGTAGGGATCCCGCAGAGTGTTGCCGATGTCCGCCCGGTTCTCGCCGCGCCCGCGAACGCCGGCCATGTATTCCACGAACATGAACTCCTGGTGCCATGCGCGGTTGTTGTGCATCACGGTCAGCAGGGGAAGCTTGTGATGCACGGCCGTCCAAAGGACACCCGGCGCATAGTTGAGATCGCCATCCGTCTGGACGTTTACGACGATGCGGTTGCGGGCCTTCGCCGCGAGCGCGGCGCCCACCGATGCCGGCGCACCGTAACCCATGCCGCCAGCCCCCTGGCCTCCCAGATAGCTGTACGGTTTGTTGTGATCCCAGAGTTGCACATTATGTCCGCCGGAGAAATTGCTGGGAGACGACAAGCACCAGTCTTCATTCATGATCAGCGGCCAGAGCTCGGCATAAATCCGAGCCGTGCTGATCGGAGTGCCATTCCATCCCGCCCTTTTGGCATCGACCGCCTGGGTGATAGCCGCCACGCGGGCCTCATGGTTGGCGCGGGCCTGTTTGGCGATACGATCCAGAATCCGCGCTTTCTGGTCCGGCGTCAGCTGGAGCTTCACCTGTTCGATAATGAGCGGAAGGCTGGCTTCGGCGTCGGCCTCGACCGGAGGCGCGCTGGTATTTCCGCGGCCGCCTCTGCCGGCTCTGCCGCCCCCGCCGTTGCCGCCGATACCGCCGAAGCCGATGTCGTCACGGTCTCGCGCCGAAACGATTTTCGCCAGTGTCGGGCCGGTAATCGAAGCCTGCGCGCCGCCGGTTTCAAGACCGAGCGTATAGTCGTAAGCCGTGTCCGCGCCCGGACCGCAAAGGGGATGACGCTGCGGGAAACTCATGGGCCCGTTTGTGGCCGCGGTGCTTGTAGACGCGCCCACCAGTTCGGCCAGTTCGACGGCGCGCTTCACGCCTTCCGGCGTTCGTAAACGCCCCACCGCAATGCGCGGATTTTGAGCCTCCACCAAGCCTTTGGCTATTTCCCGCGCATGCGTGGCGTCGATGGTGACGAACTGCGGCGGCTTGTAAGCCGGAATTTTGGCGTTCGGGGCGTTGTCCTTTTGAACCTCGGACGACAGCACCACCAGAGTCGGCGCCATCGGCGGCGTAATGGCTTCATTGTATGCGCGCTGGATGGCGGCCAGAGCCTCGTCGATGGTCTTGGGCTCCGCATCCCATTTCGTAAAGCTCCGAACCATACCGGCCATATCGTGGGCGGTATGCGCTGGAATGAAATCCACGTCGTTGCCGGCGAGCATCAGGACCGGCACGCGGTCGTAGTAGGCCTGGTAAATGGACATGGCCGCGTGCTGAATTCCAATCGTCCCGTGCAGCAGCGCCAGCATCGGCTTGCCCTCGGCCTTGGCGTAACCGTGAGCCATGGTTACCGCCGACTCTTCGTGCAGCGCCGTGATCCACTCCGGCATCCGATTCGGCGGGTTGCCGTAATTGATGAACGATTCCTGTAAACCTTCGAAACTCGATCCCGGATTGGCGACAGCATATTCGATACCGAGGTCGCGAACCGTCTGGACCATGAGATCGGAGCCCGGGCGCGTGATCGTGCGCACGGCGGACGGAGGACGAACGTTGCCGGCCTCGCGCGCGAGTTGTTCCTGCGTCGGAGGCGGCACGCCCGTTGCGGGCACCGCGGCCGCTGTGTTGTTCCCGCGCTGAGCTTCCGCGATCGGGGCCGTGGTGGCCAGCGCCGCTGCTCCGGCCGCGGCGCTTTTCAGGAAGCCGCGACGACCAACCGAGCTTTTCTCGGATACCGAGGTTTTCTCGGATGACGCCTTTTGCGATTTTGCCATGATCTCTCCTCTATGTCCTTCCGGCAGGACTTCCATCGTTACAATCCGGAAATTGGCATTTAAATGATACAACCTTTCACAGTGTCCGAGCCGCGGCCGCGGGTGGTGTCTTCATAGCGGGGAGATGAGATTTTCCAAATCCCAAACCGTGTCTGCGATCCCCGCCGCCATCGCAGGAGTAACCCGAAGCGTCTGGTGGATGCGAACGAAGTTGTACCAGCAGAAGTACAGGCACAGCATCGCCCACAGGTTCTCCCACTTCTTTGAGAACGCATTCGTGAGCCGCGTCAGGCGGCGCATGTGCATCCGCATAGTGAGGTTTGATCGCTCCACGTGTGACGTGCAAATCTTCGCCTGATCGGGATTTCCAATGATGACCTTGCGTTGAATGTCTATTACCTCGGGCGGGGAGTACCGGCGCTGACCTTCAACATCGTTGTTCCCATATGCTTTGAT
>Ga0181521_10006920_pt1 | contig 12092 bp, 12 predicted proteins | sample PEATcosm2014_Bin_32_FD_119764 | JGI IMG/M metagenome (GOLD analysis project Ga0181521, IMG submission 119764) | Peatland microbial communities from MTU Mesocosm Facility, Houghton, MI, USA - PEATcosm2014_Bin02_60_metaG | ecosystem: Environmental > Terrestrial > Soil > Wetlands > Peat | place... | reverse complement strand
GATGCGGCACGAAACTCCGGTAGAACAACACCGCCAAGGTCGCGCCGAGGATCCCCGCCAGCAACAGCAACCCATTAGGCCCGCGCCCGTTCTCTTTCTTGCCGTTGGGTGCGCCGCGCATATCAATGGCCGGCAGATTCAGAAATCATGGCCGATTGTTTCGAGTCCGGTTTGCCGGCGCGGTTCCATGCCACAACAGGACGGCGGGGTTAAGTTTTTTGAAGGCTTGGCACCGAAGGCAGCCCCTTGGACCGTTTGTAGTCCATCGCGGCCCGCCAGCGAATCTGGCAGGTCTTGGTGGGCGCAGGATCGCGCTGGAGCGATTGTTGCAGCAGCACCCGATTGTTGGCGCGCGCAAGCAGATCCGAGGCTCTTTCCTGGATTTGCTCCATCGTCGCGGCTTGCAGCTCCGCCCGCCCGGTCCCTTTGCAGCCCCTCCGGAAAAACACGACCTCCTCGTTGAACGCGGAGCGCGCTTCAAGGGCTTGCAGTTTGTTGAATTGCATGTTGGAAACGGCGCGATCCACAGTCACGCTGTCATGCGGGTTTCCCAGCCAGCGCAGCAGGTTGCTCAAGATCTCCGTCGGGTATTGCAGGAGAAGCTCGTAGGGCACAAAAAACACCTCAAGACCCTCGTCCGCCGCGCCCAAATAGCTGGCCAGATGCGCTTCCCACCCGGCCAGTTGCCCCAGACAAAACGCGTCAATCCCCCCGGCGATCCTGGGTTTCATATACTTGTATCCCTCGTAGAAGTGGTAAAGTGACACCAAGGCATCCTCGGGAGCGCGGTAGAGATACACCTGCTTGCAGTGGTGGAGCGCCGGGAGGTTGAACCTCTTCTTCAGCCGCTCGAACAAATCGTGGGTTTTGACGTAGATTCCCGATGTCGGAATCATCACGTCCTTCAATGTTATCCAATCACAGTAAAAATCCGGGATCACCCGGTCTGGATGCACTGGCAGTTCCGTGCCCGTTTCCATGCCGCAGTTTTGCAAAAAAACGTCCGTCAGCAGATGCCGCGCCCAAGTGTTGCCCGAACGGGGAAAAGAGGTGACAAAATTGACCATCGCTCCCTTCTGGAGCAAGCGCGTGATTTCTGCCGAGTTATGCGCCTGAACAAACAGGCGGATGACCGGACCGGGCCCCTCCCCCAACAACCGCGGTATTTCCAGGAAATTACGCGGATTGAGCACTATCCCCAAGGCGGAACGCAGGCCTCCAAACCGGGGCATTCCACTTCTTGCTGGGCCATTGGCGGCAGGAAATTGTCTCCTCTTCATATCTTGCGTCGCTTGTTACTGCGAGAAACTCAAGCCACTGCCCCTCAGTAAGGGATTCACCTTATTCATTGTAAGTGAAAGCATTACACGAACCTCTCCCCCTGTCAACCTTTTATCGAAAGAATATCACTATTTATTTCAATCCTTATCCAGCGTCACGTCCCCGCCGATGATCCGCTCCAGCAGCCCATGCTCCGTGCGCAACAGCAGCGCCCCGTCGGCGTCCAGCGATTCCGCCCGGCCCCGCACGACCCGCTCCCCCACGCGGATGGCCACATCCCGCCCCAAGGTGGTGCAATGCTCGCGCCATTCTTCGGCGACCAGTTCAAATTGGCCGTTTTGGATCCGTTGATAATCACCATCCAGCTCGCGCAGGATCATCACCGCCAGTTCGGCGCGGTCAATGGTTCGCCCGCACTCGATTTTCAAGGAGGTGGCTAGGTTGCGCAGGCCGGCTGGAAACCCGGAGGCGTCCAGATTCACATCCACCCCGATGCCCAGCACGATTTCCTTGATCTGATCCAGTTCCGCCGTCAGCTCCGTCAGGATGCCCGCGACCTTCTTGCCGCGAATCAAAATGTCATTGGGCCATTTGATCTCCGGCGCCCTCCCGAGCAGCGGCGCCAGGGCGCGGACCAGCGCCGCGGCGGCGGCGACCATCACCTGCGTCGCCGATTGCGGCGGCAGATCCGGGCGCAGCAAAATGGAAAACCACAGCCCTTGGCGCGCCGGCGAAATCCACTGCCGCCCCAGCCGGCCGCGGCCCCGGCTTTGCGATTCGGCAAACACCACCGCCCCTTCCTTCATCCCGTCCCGCGCCAGCCGCGCCATGATGTCATTGGTGGAGGTCGTTCGCTCAAACACCCGGATATCCCTCCCAATGACACAGGTTGCCCCAAGCCGCGAATGCAGATCGTCGGCATGGAGCAGGTCGGGGCAGCTCAACAACCGGTAACCCAGATGCGGGCTGGCCTCAATATCGTAGCCCAGCGCCCGCAATTCCCCGATCCGCGCCCAGATCGCCGTGCGGGTGATGCCCAGCTCGCGCGAAAGCTCCGCCCCGGACGCCGACCCGCCGGGCGACGCCCGCAATGCCGACAAGATATGTGCGTCAACGGTCATCGGTTTCACCTGTGTCCATAATAACATCCAGGGCGATATCGGCGGCGGGCGCCGAATGCGTCAGCGCCCCCACCGAAATGTAATCCACCCCGGTCCCGGCGATGGCCCGCGCCGTGGACAGGCTGACCCCGCCGCTGGCCTCGGTTTTCGCCCGGCCGGCAACCTGCCGCACCGCCGCGCCAAGCTGCTCCACCGTCATATTGTCAAGCAAAATTATATCCGCCCCCGCCCGCCCCGCCTGCTCCACCTGCTCCGCCGTCTCCGCCTCCACCTCCACCTCCCGCCGCGGATAGCGCGCCCGAGCCCGCTGCACCGCCGCCTCGATGGCGCTGGGCGCCTCTCCGCGCAGCGCCGCCAGATGATTGTTCTTGATCAAAATGCGGTCGAAGAGGCCAAAGCGATGATTCATCCCGCCCCCGCAAACCACCGCGTATTTCTCCAGGCGGCGCCATCCGGGGGTGGTCTTGCGCGTGTCCAGTATTCGCGCGCGCGTGCCGGCCGCCGCCTCGACAAACTTCGCCGTCAACGTCGCCACCCCGGAGAGCCGCTGCGCGAAATTCAGCGCCACCCGTTCCGCCGACAAAATCGGGCGCGCCGACGCCTTGAGAATCTTCAACAGCGGCCGGCCCGCCTGCACCTGCTCGCCATCCGAGGCCGCCCGTTCGATCCTGGCTTGCGGGCATAATTCCAAGAACGCCGCCTCCGCCAGGTCCAGTCCTGCCACCACCAGCCGTTGGCGCGCCACCATCACCGCCGTAACAGTCGTCTCTTCCGGCACCACCGCCAGAGTCGTGACATCGCCTGTTCCGATGTCCTCCTCCAGCGCCGCCCGCGCGGCCCGGCGGATTTCATCACTGGACAACATTCCCAAACTTTAAACTTCAAACCGGGAACTTCAAACCCTAAACTCAGCCATGCCATTGCCCGTCATTTCCGTGGAGCAGATGCGCCAGTGGGAAAAGGCCGCCTGGGCGGCGGGCAACACCGCCGCTGCTGTCATCAAGCGAGTCGGTCGCCTCATCGCCGCCCGCGTGCTCCTTCTCACCCGCCCCGGCGACACCATTCTTATCCTGGCCGGACGCGGCCATAACGGCGATGACGCCCGCGCCGCCCTGCCCTATCTGCCCGGACGCAAGCCGGCCCTGGTGCAGGCCCTGGATCCCCGCGCCGCCGCCAAAGAGTTTCTCCAGAAAACCAAGTCCGCCTCAATCCATCATCGTCCACCTTGGATCATTGACGCCCTGTTCGGCATCGGCCTCAACCGCCCGTTGGACGGACCTTGGCGGACTTTGATTGATGCCGTCAATCAGTCCGGCCTGCCCGTGCTCTCCGTGGATGTGCCCTCCGGTCTCAACGCGGACAACGGGCAGGTGGAAGGAGCGGCCATCCGGGCCGACATCACCCTCACCATCGGAGCGCCCAAGCGCGGGCTGCTCCAGGCGCCGGAATGGGTGGGCCGCCTGGAAGTCGCGCACGACATCGGGTGGATTCCGTGTCCTCATTCCACCGAACTGAATTGGACCTTGCCCGAAGATTTCGCCGCCTGGCCGCTCCGCCGGCCTGTCCAGAGCAACAAAGGAACCTTCGGCCACCTGGCCATTATTGCCGGCAGTCGCGGGTATCATGGCGCGGCGGTGTTGGCCGCGCGCGGGGCCTTGCGGGCGCAGCCCGGTTTGGTGACAGTCGAGCCGCAGCCATCGGTTTATTTCCCAGTGGCCGCGCAACTTCAGGCCGCGATGGCGCGCCCGTGGCAGGCGGGCCGTCCTCTCCCGGATAAATGCGCCGCCCTTTTGTTCGGCCCAGGTCTGGCCCAGCCAAACCTTCCCGCAACCCTGGCTAAAAAGTTGCGCTCCTGGTGGAAAACCTTCCCCGGCCCGATGCTAGTGGACGCCAGTGCGCTGGACTGGTTGCAGCCGGGCACCATTGCCGCCGGCGCCGTGCGCGTCATCACGCCCCATCCCGGCGAAGCGGGCCGTCTTCTGCGTGTTTCGGCGGAGGCGATCCAGGCGGACCGGCTAGGGTCGTTGCGCCAACTGTCGCGGCGGTTGGGCAATTGCCATGTCGTTCTCAAAGGCCATCACACACTGGTTGGCCGCGCCACCGGCGCAGTTTACATCAATAGCTCCGGCAATCCGCTCCTGGCGCAAGGCGGCAGCGGCGATTTGCTCGCGGGCTATCTGGCCGGCCTGCTGGCCCAACCCGCCTGCCGGCGCGACCCTCTGACCGCCATCCGTTTCGCCGTGTGGCAGCACGGCGCGTCCGCCGACACCCTCTCCCAGTCCCGCCCGAATTGGACCGTGGAAGACCTCGCAAATGCTTTAGGTTCCGCGCGCCCAGCCGATTAATGCCATTTTCACCCGCAAAGCTATTTGCATCCTGAATTTGCATGACACCAGAAATATAGAATTGCCTTTGATCCTCTCCGCCGTATAAGTCCCCTCGAGTGTATGGCCACAACCACTACAATTGACGTGGAAGCCCGGCTCAGATCGGCGAAGGTCTATCGTTATTTCGCGGCCGCTCTGCTTACCAACGACCAAATGGAGGATGCGTTGCCTCGCAGCTTTGAGCGCGGCCTACACGACATTTTCCTCTGCGGCATCTGGCCGCTTTATGACGATCTCCACGAGCACAAGCTCACAGGTCGGTATCGGCTCACTCCGGAGGGCCGAGACCATGTTGCCCGCATCATCCTCTTTCTCCAAAGCTCTCTTCCTTATCGGTGGCCCTTGACGACTGGCTGGCGTGGCGTTCCTTTTTTAATCCTCGCGGTTCTTAGTTTCGGCATCTATCGCCCCCTCCGGCGCGGCATCCGCGATTCCGGCGGCCACGAGTCGGTCTGGCCATTCTTCAGCCGCGCCGAGTATGAGTCGGCACTAAAGCATCCGCCTTTTCTCCATGCCACGAAAAGCGCCTAACAACAGTTCGCCTCAGAAGATCCGCCGCCCGCGCTGCGGTTTCGCGGGCTTTGGCCTCCTCGGGCGCTGGATTCGCGGCCAACGCCCGTTCCCGCCGGCGGTCGGTGAGTTGAATAACGCGGCCACAACGACATCATGAAGCCAATTACCATACTGCGCGCGAAGACCAAGCTCGGAGACCGGGGAGTGCCGCGCGCCACCCTCGCCTTCTACGGCCCCGATGATAAAAAGGCCACAAAGGCGGTGCTCGCCATTTTTCTGCAGGAAGGCGGCCCGCTTACCCTGTACCGCTATTTCAGCGAAGATAAAGATGTCAGGTACAAGATCGCCATTCAGGAAAGCATTCTCGCGCATTTGAAGGAGAAGCAGGTGCGGTCGCTGATTATGGTTGAGAAGATTTTCGGATGCCCGCACGAAGAAGGCATTGATTACCCGGAGGGTGAGGCCTGTCCGCAATGCCCGTTCTGGAGAAATCGAGACCGTTTCGCCGCGCTCGAATGAACAAGCCCGACAAGTCGCTGAATCGCGTTGAACTCAATCCAATCCAAGGCTGACCACTTCGCGCACCACGATGTCTCCTATGCCCAACCATTTTCCATTTTCGTATCGAATCGGCTTGCTGCTTGGCCTGATGCTGGTTGTGTCATTGGTGGACTTTTGTCGAAAAGGCCCCCGGGCGGCGAAGTTTCTTGAATATGGTTTTATCCTCATCACTGGCGCGGTTGGAGCCACAGTCGGGTTTGGGAACGATTTGATTACCTCCACGATTTCGCCGGAGTACTTCACTTTGGGCAAAGGTTTGGAGGAAAGCCCGGATTTGCGAATGCAGGCGGGGCTGTTGGGACTCCAGGTTGGATTCTCCGCCGGAGTCATTGGAGGGGCCGTTTGCTTGTATGCCAGCCGGAGAAAATCAGCGTATCCACCCGTCCAGTTTTCCCACCTGTTTCGCATGCTCTGGATGCCTGTTGCAGGCGCGATTCTCTGCGGCATTGCCTTGCCGCTGGGGTTTTCCAAATTTGATCCCGCGCGCTTCTCCGCACAGTTGGACTCCGTGCTGGACGCCGGAAGGATCAGATGTTTTCGGCAAGTCTGGTGGACTCATATCGGATTGTATGCCGGCATGGTTGTTGGTCTGACGGCGATGCTTCTTCGCGCAGCCAAAGAGAGGAAAAACACGGGAATATGAATCCAAACCAAATCCACGCGGTCACCGGGGCCTTTGGTTATTCCGGCCGTTACATCGCCACCCGATTGCTGGAACAGGGACGCACGGTTCTCACGCTGACCAACTCCGGCAACCGCGCCAATCCCTTCGGCGGCAGAGTCCGCGTGGTGCCGCTTTCCTTTGGCCAGCCGGACAAACTGGCGGCGGGGCTGTCCGGCGTGGACGTCTTGTATAATACCTACTGGGTTCGCTTCAATCATCGGATGTTCACCCATGGGCAGGCCGTGGAAAACACGCGGGTGCTGTTTGACGCCGCGCGGCGCGCGGGGGTCCGGCGGGTCGTGCATGTAAGCATCACCAATCCGGCGGAAGACTCGCCGCTGGAATACTTCGCCGGCAAGGCGCGGCTGGAACGGGCGTTGCGGGAAAGCGGACTTTCTTATGCCATCCTGCGGCCCACCGTTTTGTTCGGGCGCGAGGACATTCTCGTCAACAACATTGCCTGGGCGCTGCGGCACTTCCCATTTTTTGCCGTTTTCGGCGACGGCTCGTATCGCCTTCAACCGGTTCATGTGGAGGATCTGGCGGAGTTGGCTGTCGCCCAAGGGATGCGGTCGGAAAATGTCATCCTCAACGCCATCGGCCCGGAAACTTTCACTTACCGCGAGCTGGTCACGGAGGTTGGCCGCGCCATTGGCCGGCCGCGAACATTGGTCCATGTGCCGCCGGCGATGGGGTGTTTGCTTGGCAAACTGGTGGGCTGGTTCCATCACGACATCTTCATCACACGCGAGGAGATTCGCGGCTTGATGTCCGAACGGCTCCATGTGGACACGCCGCCCACCGGAAAAACACCATTGACGGCCTGGTTGAAGAAAAACGCCGCCACACTGGGACTCCGATATGCCAGCGAATTGGATCGTCGTCGCGACCGGCAGAGACCCTATTTCGTCAATGAGGCGTGAGGGCGCCTGCCGGAACGGATTTAATTCGTCCCTTCCTTTCTGTGAGCCAATCGTTGCTAATTTGTCACCCGTTCGTCGGTTGATTGTAAAACGCGGTTGTCATTCTAAGGGGCCATGAAGTTAAGACCTTGTTGGGTTAACCAACCGCGGCCATCCCCCGCGGACCCGGCGCCGAAGACGGATTGCAGCCAGGATCAAAACACTTTGTGATGCGCACACCGAAAGAGGACCAGGCGCCCCATGCGCTGGCCACCATAGAACTGGAAATGCCCCCGCGCATCATGCGGCCAAGAACCACGCATGATCTGATTCAACGATTTATGTGGGGACTCGAGGTCGGCGCGGGAGCCAGGATTCTAAAAATGTGCTGCGTTCCCCTGGGCTTTATCATCCTGGCCTTCTGGTTCAATTTGCGCGCCGACCACACTTTTTCAAATCGGGAAGCCATGGAGTCCGCCCATTTGGGGCGGCACTTGGCCGCGTGGAAAGGCTACACCACCTATTCCATTCGTCCTTCAACCCTCGGCTTGCTCCAGCGAGCCGACCCTCAGCTCGCGCCCGATGTGCTCCAGCATCCTGTGCCGGATTTGAGCATCGCCCCCGGCTACCCCTTCGTCCTGGCGTGCTTGATGAAAATTCTTCCGTTCAACTTCGCGGCGAATCGAAGCCATCTCTGGTCCTACCAGCCCGAATTATTGATTCTCAGTTTCAACGAACTCCTCTTTTTTGCCGCCGTTCTCCTCCTCTTCCAGGTGGCGCGGCGGCTGTTTGACCCCAAGGCAGCGTGGATCTCGGCGCTCCTCTTTTCCGGGAGCGAGGTTTACTGGAAATTCAGCGTTTCCGGCCTGTCAACAATGTGGCTGGTCCTCATTTTTCTCTCCGTGGTTTGGTGTTTGCTGGAGTTGGAAGAGCGCGATCTCCGGGAAACGCCGGCGCCGGGCGCGTCGCTCTCCCTGGCGGCGGCCGCGGGCGCGCTGGTGGGGATTGGAGGATTGAGCCGGTATTCCGTGGCGTGGCTGATCGTTCCTGTCCTGTCCTTCATCCTGGTTTTCTTCAGGCGCCGGCGGGGAACACTATCCCTCGTGGCGGCGGTGGCGTTCCTGGTCGTCATGGCGCCCTGGATCTCCCGCAATCTGGCGCTCAGTCACACCCCCTTTGGCACGGCGGGCTACGCGCTGTTGGAAAACACGCGGCCCTTCCAGGAGGACCGCGTGGAACGCTCCTTTGATCCCTTCGCCGCCGGCCTTTCGCTCCTCAAACCGCGCGACCTGCTGGATAAATTCCTGGTCAACGAGGGAAAAATCCTCAGAACGGATCTGCCCCAACTCGGCGGCAACTGGGTATGGTCGTTTTTTCTTTGCAGCCTCCTGCTGCCCCTTCACCGTCCAGACTTGCGGCGGCTGCGGTGTTTTCTGCTCTGGACACTGGCGCTGATGGCTGTGGTGCAACCCTTGGGGCAAACGCATCTCAGCGTTGAATCTCCGGAAATCAACTCCGAGAACCTGCTCGTGCTGCCGGCCCCCCTGGTTTTGATCTTTGGAACAGGCTTCTTTTTTGCCTTGCTCAATCAGATGGCCCTTCCCTATCGAGCCCTCCGCGGCTGCATCGCGGCGCTTTTTGCCGTCCTGATGTGCGCGCCGCTGGCCCTGGACTTGGCCAGCCCGCCTGAACCGGCGGCTCCTTCCCCCTATGCGCCGTCGCGTATTCAGAAAACCGCATTGATGATGCAGCCCGGTGAGTTGATGATGAGCGATATTCCCTGGGCGGTGGCGTGGTATGGCGAGCGGCCATGCGCCTGGCTCACACTTGATGACGCCGGCACATTCCAGCAGATGAACAAACTCCAACCCGTCCAGGCGGTTTATTTGACCCAGCGAACCACCGACCGCCCATTCCTTTCACTCATCCTTGATAGCCAACGGGGTTGGGGACGCTTCCTGTTCAACGGCCTGCCGAAATCGGCCTCGCCTCAAGGCGTGGTGCCTGCGGGCTTTCAGCTAACGGCAGCCCCGACAGAATACATGCCCGCCCAAATGTTCGTCAGCGACACCGTTCGCTGGGATAACTCCCCCAGGAAAAAATAAACACTCGCCCAGCCGAACCGGACCAAAATTCGGATTTGATTGCGCGAACCCTCATGGCATTGTGGGGACCGCCAGTCCATGAACAAAAAAGAATCGCCAGAAGAGTTTAACCGCCGCGACTTCCTTAAGAACACCTCCCTGGCCGCCTTGGGGGCCATGGCCAGCTGTGTGGAACTTTGCCCCGCTTCCACCGCCCGCGCTGCCGACTCCCCGGACGCCCTTACTCCCGCCCCGCCCGGCCCGCCCGTCAACTACGGCGTCATCGGCGCCGGCGCCTGGGGCCGGGAAATCCTGACCACCCTGGCCCAATTGCCCAACACCCCGGTCGTCGCCGTTTGCGAGCATTTCCCCGCCGGGTTGCTCCGCGCCGGCGAGGCCGCGCCCAAAGCCGAACGCTTCGACGATTACCAGAAGCTGCTGGGCAAAAAGGAAGTCCAGGCCGTCGTCGTCGCCACCCCCACCCATCAACACCTGGACATCGTCCTGGCCGCCCTGGCCGCCGGCAAACACGTCTATTGCGAAGCGCCCCTGGCCAATTCCATCGCCGACGCCAAATCCATCGCACGCGCCGCGCAATCGGCCTTCAAACTGGTTTTTCAAGCCGGCTTGCAGGAACGCGCCCATCCGCAACGCCATTTCCTCCGCCCATTCATCCGCTCCGGCGCTTTGGGCAGGAACGTCCTGGCCCGCGCCCAATGGCACAAGAAAACCAGTTGGGCGCGCACCTCGGCGGCGGCCGCCCGCGAAAAAGAACTCAATTGGCGCCTGCGCCAGGCCACCAGCACCGGCCTGATGGGCGAAAACTGCATTCATCTCCTCGACGCGGTCACCTGGTTTTTGGGCGCGCGGCCCGCCGCCGTCACCGGCTTCAGTTCGCTCCTCCTTTGGGACGATGGCCGGGATGTCCCCGACACCGTTCAGGCGGTGTTTGAATTCGCCGACGGCGCCCGTTTGATTTGCGACGCCACCTTGTGCAATTCCTTCGACGCCCAATACGAAATGTATTACGGAACCGACTCCGCCATCCTGGTGCGCGAGAGCAAGGCCTGGCAGTTCAAGGAAGTGGATTCTCCCCTGCTCGAATGGGAAGTCTATGCGCGCAAAGAAACCTTCGGCGCCGAGACCGGCATTTCGCTGGTCGCCAATGCCAGCAAGCAGACGGCCCAGGGCAAAAATGCCGTGGCCGCGTCGCCCTATCCAAACTCCCCGCTTTATTATGCCCTGCAAGCTTTCACCGATAACGTCGGCAGCATCAACGCCGAAGTGGAGGAGTTTATCAGCAGCTTCGGCGAAGACGATCCCCAGGCGTTGCGCGACCACTTGGCCACGCTCAAACGGCAGCCGGCGGCAGGCTGGAAGGAGGGCCTGGAAGCCACCGTTCTCGCCATCAAAGCCAACGAAGCGGCTCTCGCCCGCCAAAAAATCGAGCTCAAAAAGGAATTCTTTGAATTATGAACACTCCCATTGATCGCCAGGTCCCATGCCTGCTGGCCGCCTTGGCCCTTCTGGCCTGCGCCGCCCCGTCCCGCTCCGCCGATGCGCCCATCCGTTTCCAGGCCACGCCCAAAGACAGCCTCGTGCTCATCCAAGGCACCTCCACGCTGCATGATTGGGAAATGAAAGGGCCGATCATTTCCGGCTTCGTGGAATTCCCCCCCGGCGTGCGGTTCGACACCAACCAAACCACCCTTCCCGGCCTCAAGGACGGCAAACTTCCCGCCACCGTCAAGGCGTCCATTCCCGTGCGCACCATCCGCAGCGAGGCCGACGTCAGGCCCGAATACATGGAGCGGCTGATGCAGGAGGCCATGAAAGAGACCAACTTCGCCAGAATCGAATATCGCGCCGCCGAATTGGTGATGCAAACTCCCCACGCCCCGGGCCAGCCTTTCGCCTTCGACGTCCAGGGCGATCTGGCCATTGCCGGCGTCACCAACAAAGTCGCTTTTCCCGTCACCATCCTGCCCGTCGAGCCGGACAAAATCAAAATCCACGGCCAGGCGAAATTGAAAATGACCGCCTACGGCGTGACGCCCCCCGCGCCGAACTTCGGTTTGGGGCTGATGAAATGCGGGGACGACATAATCATTATTTTTGACTGGACGCTCCAGCAAAAGCCGCCTGCCCCCGCCGCGGCAAAATAAGAACCCGTGGCGGCCCGCGGAGCCGGGCCAATGGAATCACTGGACGCATCTCACCAGCACACTCCCCTTTGGCCGCGGCCCAACCAAGAAGGAGTTGGACGAAATCATCTGCCCAGAGCAGTTTAAATGAAACTGTGTCCATCACATTACCGCCAGGATGCGATGGCCTGGTTGGCCGGTTGCGGCTGCCGTTGGTTCCCCCAACCCCCATTCCTTTCTTTGGTCACATTTAACTTGAGTCAATTCTAGCCGCACTTTTGCGGCCACAGTTTTATTTAAGCCGCTCTCACGCTCGCCGTGCGCCAAAAGTAACTGTTACCCGTGAGGGTGATACGTTGTGCCAAAAGGGGTGTTACCCGTTGGCTCTTGTTTTTTATTAAAAGCTCTTCGTTTTTTAATCTTATCTCACTTGTC
>Ga0181521_10006910_pt1 | contig 12105 bp, 12 predicted proteins | sample PEATcosm2014_Bin_32_FD_119764 | JGI IMG/M metagenome (GOLD analysis project Ga0181521, IMG submission 119764) | Peatland microbial communities from MTU Mesocosm Facility, Houghton, MI, USA - PEATcosm2014_Bin02_60_metaG | ecosystem: Environmental > Terrestrial > Soil > Wetlands > Peat | place... | reverse complement strand
TCCGACGATGAGTACGCCACCAGCGACGATCGGATTTACGAGAAACGCAGCTAACAACAACGCCAGGACGGTGAGGAGCGACTGTAAGCCGTTCGCCATGGCTAGTACGACAACTGCGAGGTCCTCGCAATTCACGGTTAGCAATTGCTGGACATGGCCGAGGCGCTCCTCCGCCTGCACAGACCAATCCGCGTCGAAGAAGGCGTCAATCATGGTGTTTCGACCTTCTTCGAGCGAAATACCGGATATTGAACTGGTGGCCGATGCGGTAATCATCCCAGCAGCAAAAAAGATGGCGAGCAGTACCAGGCCAAGTAGTAGTGCTTGCTCGATCGACAACGAGTGTCCCTCGATTACAAGGTGTTTCCGTCGCTGAGCGCTGCTTACTGCGAGCTCGCTCAAGATGACTAGGAGTGCGGCCTGCGCCAATCCCGAGATAAAGGTGACGGTAGACAACAAGAGCAATCGACGCCTCAAGGAACGCACGCCAAGTAACTCGAGCGTGGTCAGTAAGCCGCGGATTCCACCCTTCATTGGCGCGCGCTTCATTAGGGCATAGCGCAAGTCGTGAGCACTCCTACGTTCCCATACCCCTAATGCCCCAAATCTTCATCTGCTGCTCTCTGTGCATCAAGGAAACTTTCGAAGTCGACGAGGCGATCCTATAGAGACGAACCATGGCGGTCTCCAGGCAAATTCCACCAAACATGTTGCAATATGCGTAGTCTTCGTCACGGAGTGATCTTCTTCCGGACCTGGCTCATGAAGTATCCAGCTGCAATCGAGTGATGTTGAACGTCACCGGTAACGACCGAGCATGCACCATTCAATTACGCCGTCTCCGATCGTCAGCCTGCAAAGGTCCTTCGCGTCCCTTTCGATCAGAACATAAATCGCGAGAATTGTAACTCTTCTTGACCCGCAAGTGCCGACTAGCAAACGCGATTACTTGACTTTCTGGAGATCTTACGAGTCAATGCATCCTGGGTTAGATGTGGCTTTCATTCACGAAGAGATCTCTGAGGGCTGGCTTATCCTCTAGCAACAAGGCTTCCGGTCCCAATTTATTGACTAGTTCGCGGATGATTTTGCATGCTCGATCTCTCGGCAACCCATAGCCCTCGATGTAAGTAATTTCTCTTGGATCGAACAACCAATCTGGTCGCGGCCCGTTGCGCACAAGCTCAAGCATTTTGGTGGCGACTATGCGTCGGTCCCAGTTTTCGGCGACAAATTCGTGGGCCTTCGCACCTAGCTGAACGAGTTCTCGGGGTCTGGAGACGAGCTGGCGAACCGTTTCAAGCATGTACTCAGGTTCACAAAGTGCAACTGGGGGTATCCATTCCTTCGGTGTAATCCTCTCCAAGAAGGGCCATGCATAGCCCCCGGCCAGGTAGGGTTTCCAGGCGCTCGCGGCTTCACCGCCGATCATTCCCATTGGGGAGTCGCTCCAGACTTCATCGATAACTAGATCACACCTTTGCATAGCGAGTTGTACTTCCTGATTCGACCGATCAGATATTTCTGTGAACTCTATTTCGAATCCCTCACTAGTTAGCGTGTCTACGCACTTTCGGATGTCCACGGTGCCTTTGATGGAGGCGTTGGACGGCGCGTGAAGAATTCGTATTTCATCGTGTGATTGTGTCCGGCGTGGCATTGTCTTTGACACGTCGCACGGAAGGCCGATTGCAAGTATGCAGATGATTGGTCTCTCATGGAAGTGAGCGGACGCCGGATTCCCAATAACCCATGTCGCAAAGCGATCGGAGCGCCGGACCCGCTTCTTTATTGACCGAGCTAGTCGCGCGCACTCGATTGGTGAGAATGATTCAGGTTTGCCACACAGTGCAGCATTGATGTAGGGCGGTCGTTCATCCGAGCCGTGAAAGACGATCACTATCGTCATGCGAGATACTTTCATTAACCATAGATCGGCTCCGCCCAATAGGCTCACGCCGCCGGCGAAGATGACAGTGTCAAATCTACAAATGAGCCAAAAGGTAGCGACTATTCGAGCCAAGACGTTCTCGACGACAGTTATGAGTTTCAATGGTAGCTGGCGCTTCGATGTCTTCGATCGGCGCATCTGTGAGCGCGCGACCCATGTAATTACGAGACAGCGATCCGGTTCCGCGTACTGGAATCGATGGGGCGCGACGACGTAGTGCCGAACGTCAACTCCGAGTTCTTGAAGACCCGCTTTGAGGTTAGCGTAGAAGCCGCCGAGCTCCACAAGCCCAAGTACGACCCGGTTCTTTCTCCCGAAGTGTGTTCGCCATTTTGTGATGTCCACGGGCGAATGCTAACTGGATCGGCATTGCTCCAGAGGGTATCCCGAGCTCCGTGGACCTTTGATGGCGCCGCTTCATCGTCACACATCGAAGTACGCAGGTCGTTGGTTGCCTAGCGGAATGGATGACGAAGCCGTCGACTATCCAGGTGGAGGGTGCCACTGGCGCCCACACTTCGTGAAAAATCATAGGCCCTGAATTAGCCTTCGATCATGGCTCTGATCCGCCTCAAGTCGCGTCGCGAGGAATTTGAGTGGCAAGCCAAGCAGCCCGACCAACACATGATGGCTGGACGGTCAGTTGAACTCACAGCCGCCGTCAATCTTGCCATCAAAGAGGCTATTTCGGTGTCGCTTGGTAGTCGCCTTCTGGACCTCGGGTGCGGTGATGGCTCGCTTCTCGAATTACTTGCGCCACAAATCGCGCAAGGACTTGGCGTCGTACCCACAGTTATCCAAGTGAATCGGTTGAGAGAGACGCACGGCCAACTAGCCAATGTGAGTTTCGCGGTGGGGGCCGCAGACCATGTTGACGCACTTGAGGGAACGTTCGACGTGATCGTTTGCAACAGTGTGTTCCATTATTTGAGCAATGCGGACGAGGCGTTCGCGGCCCTCCTCGAGATGCGGCGTCTCCTAGCGCCAGGCGGATTGGCATTTGTGGGAGAGGTTGCGTCGCAGAAGGAGATCCGGCAGTCCCACAGTCCCGTCACCTATGTTGCATTTCTTGTGCGAAACGGACGGATGCGAGACGCAGCATATATTGTTCGGCAGGTGGTACTAGCTGCAGCAGGGTGCCGCGATTACGTCTGGTTATCTCCATTTGAAGATCTTTGCCTAACCCAGGACGAGATGACCACTCTCGCGAGACATGCGGGTTTCACCGATGTTCTCATTTCTCCTACGCCTCGATATTCAACACGTTTCGATTACCAACTTCGATAGCTGGGTACGTCAATCTACATATTGCCGAATGTTGTGCGGTCTTTGCACCCGTTAGTCCTCAGGCAAGGGCCCCCCGGGCGCGAGACATATTTCGCGTTGTTCACGTCAAATATATGATCGTGTGGCGGCGATCCGAGGAATATGCCCAACTCACGATCTGCATCGAAACAAGGATACTTTGTAGGTCCTTATTGTTCTGGATGAAACGCTCAACATGGCACACGATCTTGAAGCGCACTTTCATATCCCTGCTACCGTCCTGGTGGATTTCGTTCGGCATCTAGCAGTTCGGCTGGAGCTAGGTTATCTGGTAGAGATCGCAACTCTCAACGAGAAGAGATGTGTCAATAAATCAAGTCGCGAGTTTAGGCAAGGGACCGATGTCAGGCTTCTGCTGTAATAGAAATGGAGCGCTAAGTGCCACCCGCGGCAGACGCGAGAGTCACACAATGCCTTTCGGACCAAGGTGCGGATTGAATCCACGGTAAGAATATCGACCGCGTCAAGCGCCAGCTGTACTCTGACGCCGTATATTCGACTATCTGAATCCCAAAATGATGAGAGCGCTTGTGCAAAAATATTTGAGCGATCGAGAGAATCGGCGTATGCTGACTCGGCCGATTCTCTCGATTGAGCAGTTCTGTGAGACCCTCCATGCAGGACTGCAGTAGGTTCACCCGTGAGGAAGCTTGCCAATCCGAGGCGCGTCGAACGCTTGCTAACGCGCGCCATCGAAGACTTCGAACTCGACCTACGGGACGTCACAGTCCTTACTGAGGCGGCGTCAGGTCCGTTTGTCGTGACCGCCCTGCTCGCAGCCCAAGCCGGATCCCAGCACGTCATCGCGTGCACAAGAGACTCCGGCTACGGAAGTGCGCGTGAAGTAGAGACTTACATGAAGGAATGGGCACGTTTTCTCGGTGTGGACAGTCGGATCGAAGTCCGCGAGAACGCCCCGTTTCACGCGGCGTCCGAGGCACAACTCGTTACCAACGTCGGCTTCGTTCGACCGATCGACGAGAACTTCATCTCTCGCCTACCCACGTGTGCCGCCATTTCGCTCATGTGGGAGACCTGGGAACATAGACCATCAGATCTGGATCTGCTTGCCTGCAGGAAGCGGAACATACCTGTCTTGGGGACCAACGAAGCCGACTCTCGACTTCAAACATTTGGTTATCTGGGAGTGGTTGTTGCTCGTCTGCTGCTTGAAGCTGAGATTGAAATCGTTCGCAGCAGCATCCTCGTCGTCGGCTCCAATCCGTTCGGATCGGCAATCTCCGAGCATCTCGTCAGAACGGGTGCGATAGTGAATCAACTCAATCCAATGATCGATGGATGGGCAAGCGGTTCAGCGGTCGCTGAACTTGTGGCGAATTCCGACGCCGTTGTGCTCGCCGAACAGCGGTCCGATACCAATCTCGTTGGGCCTCCGTCAGGGATTCCAACGGCATCGCTCCGTAAGGCTGGAGGACCCATTATCCACCTTAGCGGTGTCCTGGACGAGCACTTGCTCGACACAATTGGCATCGCCAAGTGGCCACGGGTCGAGGTGGGCGCTTTCACCATGACCGTCACCTCTGGTTACTCGGGGCCGAGGCCGGTAATTGAGCTCCATGCCGCAGGGCTGAAAGTGGGCGAAGCACTTGTGGCGGGAATGAAGCGATTCGGAGATGCCAAGCGCGCCGAGGCATTTGCTTTGGAGCACAGCCCCGCAATGGGTTGGGAAGAACCATGGTCGCATTAACCCTCGCTCCCGCTGGAGATCGTGAGACCGCTATTTGGGATGACGCTATCGATCGAAGCGTCAACGGCACGGTCTTCCACAGGCTTGACTTCCTCGCTTACCACGGCGATCGCTTCTCGGGTCGCGCTCATCATCTGTTGCTTCTCAATGGGAGCGAAGCAATAGGCCGCATCTCCATTGTGATAGACGAAATAGACGGCAGGCGCAAGGCATTCTCGCCTTACGGTGGGAGTTACGGGAGCTTCGCATTCTCATCGGTTCCGAGCTATAAGAAAAGTCAAGAGGCCGTCTCGGCATTGTTGTCCTTCATCTCCGAGGAAGGGGCCTCATCTTGTCGATTGACACCACCCATTTCTTGCTGTGCTGAGGAGACGCTTGACACGTTCCACTTCTGTCTCTTGGAGGCTGGGTTCCGTTCGGTGAATCGCGATGTCTCATCTGTATGCGTGCTCGATGGCGAAACAGAACAGCGCATCAGCTCACGGGCTCGGAACGCTGCCCGCAAGGCAATGTCAAGCGGCGTTGAAGTCGTCCATAATGCCGACATTGAAGAATACTGGACAGTCATGGAAGCCAGCTACATTGCGCAAGGACGGCAGCCGACACACTCTCGGGAAAATCTTCAATATCTAGCTGAGCAACTGCCTGGACGAATCTGGGTGGATGTGGCGCGCCTTAACGGAGTTGCGGTGGCCGGCGTTACCTACTTCGTCATTAATCGCCGAGTCAATAGCTCTTTTTATTTGTGTCAGGACCCGGCCCGAGCCTCCACCCAGAGCCTCACATTGCTCTTGCTGGAGGGCCTCGGGAGAAGCTATGCGGACGGATATCGGTACTTCGACTTTGGCACCTCGACGACATCGATGAAAGCTCGACCCAACATCTTTCTATTCAAAGAGTCATTTAGCCGTTCTGGCATCTTCCGGGAAACTTTTGAGTGGTGCCAACCTTGACCGAGCATCTTCCGATATTGTCGCTCGAAAGCGTTGAACCTTCGGACGATGAAGATCTCAAGTCCCAGCCCAACGAGACCCTTTCGAAGTTGAGTGAGACATCCAGTTTGGCCCCAGTGGATGCTGCTTGTTCGGCGCGGCACTGATCTCCGGTTGAATCGGTCGGTATGATGAGATCGACATCTTCACTACTAGTAGCGCTGCTTACGTCGCCAAATGGGCTTCCCACCTAGGTTTCAAGTGGTCGTTGCAACGCGGATGAGAGGAATCGTGCCCAGCGAGCAAAAATGTTCTTCTCCCACTTCACTCAGGCCACCGTCAATAGATGAATTCTTAGAACTCTGAGCCAAGATGTTCTCTGGTCAAGGTGTCCTGCTCTATGGATCCCGTTGATGATCAAATTGCGCGGAGCGTTGCGACTACGTGCGACACGTCATCCTGCGAAAGGTGGTTGTGCATCGGAAGCGCGAGGCTCCGGTGATGCAACTGAGCTGCCGTTGGACAATTTCCGGGATGATTTCCGATTGAGTTCCTATATACGGTCAATTCAGTGACCGCGTGAGTGCCAGGCCGGGAGTCGATTCCGTGATCGAGAAGGCAACGCATAACATGTTCGCGGTTGATCGCTGGATCGGTCAAACAGACCACGTACGACTGGAAACTGTGAAGGCTGCCGTCAGGTACTTCAGGTGTTCGCAGCCATGGAACGTCTCGTAGCAGGCGTGTGTACGAATCGGCTATTAGCCTACGCTCGTGGACAAACTTCTCCAATCTTGACAGCTGCACGATCCCGAGAGCCGCTTGGAGGTCGCTCATTCGGTAGTTGTAGCCAACTTCATCGAAATCCGGCAGAAGAAAAGGCTCCGAGCTCTCATTTCGGACCTCCGCTGGAGTTGCAGCGCCGTGGCTGCGAAGTCGCGAAACTCGAGTAGCGAGCAATTCATTACCGGTGGTGATCATGCCGCCTTCACCGGTCGTGATGATCTTTCTTGGGTGGAAACTGAATGCTGCCATGAGGCCTAGGCCACCCGCTCGTTTGCCTCTATATTCAGCGCCAGCCGCGCACGCCGCGTCTTCAAGGATTGGGATCTCTGGCGGTATGCGGGCGCGGAGTTCATTCATGTCGGCGCACAGGCCGAAGAGGTGAACAGCCAGAACCGCTCGGGTGCGTACCGTCAGGGCATTCTCCGCGGCCTCAGGATCAATGTTGTATGTATTCGGAAGGACGTCGACAAATACCGGGGTTGCACCGCAGTATGAGACGGCGTTTGCACTTGCAACCCACGTGAATGCCGGGACGATTACCTCATCGCCAGGTGCCAGATCGATGGCTCTCATCATGAGATGCAGTGCGGTGGTGCAGCTTGATGTCGCTATGGCGTACTGGACATTGTGAACGCCTGCAAACTTTGATTCGAATTCCTTGACCCGTGGTCCTTGCGTCAACCAGCCGCTATCTATTGGCTGACGCATCGCGCGCCATTCCTCCTCGCCAACTGCTGGTCGGGCGAGCGGGACTTGCCGGTAAGCCTTAGAAGCCATGATTTCGCCTTGCCCTCAGTCGCACAAATTGTCTTGTGTGTATTGACTCTGAGCGCGCCAATGTACGAGCTGCTCGAGGCCCTCAGGCAACGAAACTGAGGCCCTGAATCCAAGATCCGCCGCTGCTCGTTGTGGATCACCAATTCTGTTAGTCACGAACTGCTCTGCAGCTGGCTCAAATCTGATCTCGGATTGAGAATCTGTCAATCGAAGTAGCTCATGAGCCAGCTCCAGAATCGAAGTCTTGCGACCAGTGCATACGTTGTAGAAGCGGTCGGTAACTTCCGCTCGCATCGCCGCAATGTTTGCTCGGGCGCAGTCCGAGACATGGACAAAGTCGTACGATTGTGATCCGTCTCCGTAGATTGTCAAGGGTTCCCCTCGATCGATTGCATCCATCATTTTCATAATCACCGCTACATACGCACCTCGGTAATCTTGGCGGGGTCCATAGACGTTAAAGTACCTAAGGCCCACGTATTTCATGCCGTATTGGTGACAGAGCGCCTTCGTTAGCGCTTCATCGGCAATCTTCGTGGCTCCATAGAGCGTCGTGTTGTTGAACGGGTGATCTTCGGACATCGGTTCCTCCACCGCGTCTCCGTAGACTGATGCAGACGAAGAGAGGACAAGGCGCGATGCGCCTTGGGCAATACAGGCTTCAAGAACATTGAACGTCCCGGCAACATTGACCTCGAAGCCCGAGCGTGGATACTGCTGACAGTGCAGCAGCCACAAAGCTGCAAAATGAAAGACTCCGTCGATGCCCGTCAAAGCTGAATTTAGGAGATCTCCGTGAAGAATATCACCGCCAGCTGAAAACACTGACACGCGCTTGTCGCACATCGCAGACGACAGATTCGCCAGTTGGCCGCGAGCGAAGTTGTCATAGATCAGGACTTCAGCGACGTCTTCTTCTAGAAGCATGTCGACGGTATGGGAGCCGATCAGTCCCGCTCCTCCAATGACTGCAAATCGCCTGCCTCGGAGATCCATCCTTAGATTATTGCTCCTTGAACTGATGGGATTTGATGGTACCTGCTTCCAAGCTCTGCTGAATGGACCAAACGACGCGCAGTGAGGCCAAAGCCTGTTCGGCACTAACTGCAGGTACTGCGTCTCCGCGCACAGAGGTGATGAAGTTCAAGATCTCGACAAGGAGCGGCTCGGTCCGTCTCACAAGGACTCGCTCAGTCCTGCTTTCAAACCGGTGTTGACTCAGATCGTAGGGATCATCGTCTAAATTGCCAAGCGAGCCGCGAGTCCAAATCGAAAGTTGTTGTTGAAGGTAGTCGAGGCTGAAGAATCTTCGGCGGGTCGTCACGTGGAGGGAGCGGACCTGATTCTGAGTAATTCGACTGGCCGTAACTGACGCAATGGCTCCAGTCGAGAAAGTAAGGAGCGCTGTCGCGTGGTCGAATCCCCGCTGGTCCGGGGACCTAACGCCACGAGCAACGATGTCAATCAATTCTCCCTGGAGGAGGTCGAGCGCAATATCGATGTCATGGATCATGAGATCTGCCACGACGTCGACGTCGACTATCCTGCTCACGGCGTCGAGCCGATGCGCCTCTACTGCGACGGCCGTTTCACTACTCGCGAGGATCTTGTTCAGCTGCAGGACCGCTGGATTGAAGCGCTCGGTGTGCCCGACGGCGAGAACGGCGTTGCTGTTCTTCGCTGCTTTGATCATCGAGAGGCAGTCCTTTTCGCTTAGGGCAAGTGGTTTCTCTACGAGACAGTGAATCCCTTTAGCGAGAAGCGAGCATGCGATTTCGGCGTGTGCCGACGATGGAACAGCGACGCTTGCCGCGTCAATGCGATCCTCTACCTCCGCGATCTTGGCTGCTGCATCACATCCGTACAGCCGAGCAGATTCTTCGGCCACTTCCAAATCGGCATCTACGACGGCGACGAGCTCGACTGCTTTGAGTGATGAGTAAATGCGGGCATGATTGCGACCCATAGAGCCAACACCAACCACTGCCACGCGAATTGGTTCGCGTACTGCTCTTGCCTTCTCCATCACGAAGTCCGATTTTGGATGCGGCCATCGTCAAAGACCGGCGTGCCATCTTCTCCGACAGATCCAACGATCCGAGCGGGGCAACCCAAGACGAGCGATCGAGGAGGAACATCCCTCGTTACAATTGCACCTGCACCCACCATACAGTATGCACCGAGAGTAATTCCGCAGATGATGGTTGCGTTCGCACCGATGCTCGCTCCTTCTTCAATGTAGGTTTCAACTACGACCCAGTCGGTCGATCGGGCCCGTGGATATTTGTCATTAGTGAATGCCACGTTTGGTCCGACAAACACACCGTCACCCAGTCGTACCCCGTAATAGATCGATACGCCATTTTGAATCTTGCAGTCTTCACCAATATGAACGTCGTGATCGACATAAACGGCTTGACCGATTCGAGAGTTCTTGCCAATCTGTGCCCGTTCTCTAACGGATGACCAGTGCCAAATCTGTGCTCCGTCGCCGATTTGTGCCGTTGGATCCACGATGGCAGTGGGATGAACGAATGCTCCAGTCATGAGCTGTCCTGCTTTCCGCTAATCATCGGGTAGCACAACGGGCGAGAACATCAAGACTCCTCGTTACTCTGCCGGCTGCATCTGCGGCTGCGATCATTCGAATATTTGCACGATAGGTAGTCCCGCGTTCCCAAGAACTTCCTCCGTCAGCATCCAATCGTCTTGATCTACTTGATTTCGTCGCACGAGTGACGCTCGGAGCGGCTTCTGCACGCCCCGATATCTGCCAAAATACCCAGTGACTCGCATCGAAGAATCGAAGCATCTCAAAAATGCGCGGGGATCGGTTCCCTGTTGCTCTTGTTCGAACGCTTTACGACGTGAGATATTCGCGGATCGATGGGAAACACAATGAGTCCTCGGTACGTTCATGGACTTGATTAGGAAAGACTAACAGTAAGAGCATCTTGGTCGGTGGCGCTCTTTGACCACATTTCGGTGCTCTTTACGTACATGCAAGCAGATGAGAGAGCGCACGTTCGGTGTTTCTAGCAGTCATATGGGTGGCATAGATCTCGTATGTGCTCAGATCGCGCCGAGCGCGTCCTCGACGGCTTCGATAATCAGCTCGCGCTGGCCAGCGGTGACGTAGGGGTGCATCGGGAGGCTGAAAACTGAATCGGCTAGTGACTCAGAAACACCGAGACCTCTAGGTGATCGCGGACAGTCGCGGAAGGGCCGGAGCTGATGCAGTGGTAGCGGGTAATAGACGGCGGTCGGAACTCCTCGCTCTCCGAGCAACAAGCGCAGCCGGTCACGCGCGCTGTGTCGTATTGTGTACTGCGCCCAGGCCGAAGTGCGTCCGGGCGCAATCGCTGGCGGTGAGACCTCCTCGGGAAGCGATTTGCCGTAGTGGGAGGCAAGTTCGTCACGGGCGCGCAATTCGTCGGAGAAGATGCGGAGCTTCGTGAGCAGGACCGCCGCCTGGATAGTGTCAAGCCGGGCGTTGAGTCCAATGCGAACAGTGTCGTACTTGTCCGAGCCTGCTCCGTGCACGCGCAGCGAGCGCATGCGTTCGGAAAGTTCCGGCTCCGAGGTGAACACGGCACCTCCATCGCCATAGCAGCCCAGGGGCTTGGAGGGAAAGAAGCTCGTGCAGGTAAGCTCGACGAGGCTTCCGACTGGACGACCGGCGATGGTCGCACCAAAGCTCTGCGCCGCGTCAGCAACGAGCTGGATGCCGCTCACCTCGGTCACCGCGCGAAGAGCGACATAGTCGGCAGGCTGGCCAAAAAGATCGACCGGAATGGCGGCGAGGCCGCGTAGCGAGCGCGGAAGATCTTCTATTGCTTCTTGCAGGCTCGCCGGATCCATAGTGAAAGTCTCGGGGTCGACGTCGACGAAGACCGGGGTCGCGCCGAGCAAACTGCAACACTCCGCCGTCGCTACGAAAGTGAACGAGGGAACGAATACCGCGCAGCCAGGACCGGCACCAATCGCGAGCAGCGCGAGCAGAAGCGCGTCCGTTCCACTGGCGCACGAAACGCAATGCTTCACGCCGCTGATTCCGGCGAGCGCTTGCTCGAGTTCGTCAACCTCGGGACCCATGATGAACTTGCCGTGATCGAGGACGCGCCGCAGCGCGGCGTCGAGCTCCGGTGCTATGCGCCGGCGTTGAGAAGCGAGATCCAGCAGCTGCACCCGCACCGTAGCAGTCTTCAACGTGCGCTCCTTCTTATGAATTCATGGTACCGACTGGTTGCGGTCACTTAGATGATTAGCCGTCGTGAACCCACGAGGACCAACTTATCGAAGTCATGCTCTGGCGGAGTCAAACCAGGAGACCTCGAAGTCGCTGGTCCATTGCCGATTCTGGCCGGCATGCGACGAGGTTATAACCCTTCCGTACATCGGTGCAGAACTCTGCGAGGTCACAAGAAGAGGATCGTTGGAGGCTCCCGTTGGGATGGCAGCGATAGATTGAAAAGCGATACTTTTGTTCAAGTGCACGCGTGACGAGATGTTCACTATCCCTTCCGTGGTCTTCGTAGATCAACAGCGCCTCACGTTCAAGAGTCTGCGCTGCACCTTCGATGACCTGGCGTTCGACGCCTTCCACATCCAACTTGATCACGATC
>Ga0181521_10006908_pt1 | contig 12110 bp, 12 predicted proteins | sample PEATcosm2014_Bin_32_FD_119764 | JGI IMG/M metagenome (GOLD analysis project Ga0181521, IMG submission 119764) | Peatland microbial communities from MTU Mesocosm Facility, Houghton, MI, USA - PEATcosm2014_Bin02_60_metaG | ecosystem: Environmental > Terrestrial > Soil > Wetlands > Peat | place... | reverse complement strand
CGCAAGAAGATCCACGCGATCCACAAAGCGAACATCATGAAGTTGTCCGACGGCCTGTTTCTCTCGTCGGTCCGCAAGGTGGCGGAGGAGTATCCGGATATCCAGTATAAGGAACTGATCGTCGACAACGCCTGCATGCAGATGGTCCTGAACCCCTCCCAGTTCGACATGCTTCTCCTGACCAATCTTTACGGCGATATCATGAGCGATCTCGCCGCCGGGCTGGTCGGAGGCCTGGGCGTGGTTCCGAGCGGCAACATCGGCGAGGTCGACGCGATCTTCGAGGCTGTCCACGGAACGGCGCCGGACATCGCAGCCAAAGGGATCGCGAATCCCACGGCGCTGCTGATGAGCGGCGTCATGATGCTCAACCACATCGGCGAGGCCGCAGCCGCGCGAAGGATCGACGCCGCGTTGCATGAACTCTATCGCGAGGGACGCTCGCTTACTCGCGACGTCGGCGGCACTGCCACCACCGCGGAATTTACCGACGCGCTGATCGGCAAGATGGAAGCCGGTGTGCGGTCCTAGAACGATCCTCTGCCAGTAATTCTGCGTTAAGTCACTCCGCGGCGGCACTGTACCTTCGGACAGGTGGTCGTTTGGCGCCGAAGCCGCCCCGCGTTCCGGGGCTTCCCTTCCCGCCTTGATAGACTTCGGACAGACTCGCTGAAGGCGGGCGCAGAACCGCCCCGAAGTTGGAGCAGGAGGTCGCATGGCTGACGTGCCGGTCTTTACGAAACTCTATCGGACGCTGATTTGGCTAAGCTTTATCGGCATCATCCTGGTGCTCGTGCTGGTCCTGCGCAAATCGACGCCGCCCAACGTCCCCTACGATCCGGCCGCCGCCTCGCGCGTCCAACAGAAGTTCGCGGACGCCGACCAGTCCAAGGCCGCGGGCCAGCAGCCGCAGGTCGCGCTCGACCGCACGGAGCTCAATTCCTACTTGCAGCAGAACCTCCAGCTCGAAAGTTCGGCCAATGGTGCGAACCCTTCCGCCCCTGCGCCTGCGGCAAACGCAGCGAACGCCTCACCTGCTAACGGCACGCCCTCGCCCGACCCGACGAGCGGCCTCGCGGGCGGCGATCAGCCCACGCTCGAGCAGGTGCAGTCTTCCGTCAAGGACGTGAAAGTGGATATGGATGGCGATCTCGTGAAAGCGCACGTCATCTTCGATCTTCACGGCAAGGACATGTCGCTCGATCTCGACGGGCACCTGGGAACGCAGGACGGCTATTTGAAGTTCGAACCGGTTTCCGGCAAGCTCGGCTCGATGCCGTTGCCGCAGTCGATGCTGAATTCCGTGGTCGATAAGTTGATGGCCTCGCCGGAAAACCGCGAGAAGCTGAAGCTGCCTGACGACGTCAGCGACATCCAGATCGTCAACGGCCAGGCCGTCGTCTCGTACAAATAGCGATTCACGGCAACCTTCGCCGCGACAGCAGTCTGTGTCGCGCATGACCCGCGCGTAGCCGCCCTTCCACAGTTCCCGCCAACCACAGCCCTGTTTGGCCTTCGACCACTCTCTGTCGACCTCGCTATCTCCTTTAACTTCATAGACGCATTGCCACGTTTCAGACCCAATCCGCGCGTGTCGGATTTGGAACGCCGCGTGCCCTGCCCCAATCGGGAGGGGTCAAAGGAATGAACGACACGAACCGTACTTATCGCGGTGAAATTACCATCCTGGGCTGTCTACTGGCGCTTGGCCTGGTCGTTGGTGGCTGGGCGCTGGGAGCGCAGATCAAGGCTACTCGCCTGGCGGATCGCTATGTCAGCGTAAGGGGTTTGGCAGAGCGAACCGTAAAATCCGACTTGGCCATCTGGCCGCTCGACTACCAGGAAACCGGAGACGATTTGCCGTCGCTTTACTCGAAGGCGGAAGCCGACAAGAAGACCGTTCTGCAATTCCTCAGTCAGCAAGGTGCCCAATCGGCTGAAATCGAGATTGGGATTGTCAGAGTCATCGATACGCAGACTCGCCTGTTCGGCAACGGCCGTCAGGCGCCCTATCGCTATGTCGTGAACCAACAGATTACCGTACACACCTCGCGCGTCGATCAGGTTGCAGCAGCTGCTCAGAAGACCATCGGCCTGGTGCAGCAAGGCATCGTGCTGAACAGCGGCGGTCCCACATATACATTCAACGGCTTGAACTCGATCAAGCCAGACATGATCACGGAGGCCACGCGAAATGCCCGCGCGGCGGCCGAGCGGTTCGCGCTCGATGCGGGGAGCTCTGTCGGGACGATTCGCCAAGCCAACCAGGGGGTCTTCTCGATTCTTGCCGCAAATTCGGGTCTCCCGGCCGGCATGGACGAGAATGGATTCTATTCGAACGCGAACACCAGCCTGATGAAGACCGTGCGTGTCGTTACCGACGTGCAGTACTACCTGGAGAAATAAATCTGGCGCTCGCTAGGTCGGCCAGATCGGCGTATACGCCACGTACAGCAGCCAGTAGACGATCACGCCCGTGATCGACACATAGAGCCACAGCGGCAGCGTCCACCTCGCGATGGCGCGGTGCGCAGCAAACCGTTCGCGCAGCGCGCGCGTCAGCGTGATCAACACCAGCGGGACAATCACCACCGCGAGCGTCGTGTGCGACACGAGCAGCGCGAAGTACACCGGGCGAATCCAGCCCTGCCCTCCGAAGCGAATCACGCCCGCGTGGAAGTGAAAGTAGAGGTAGAGCGCCAGAAACAGCGTCGAGCACAGGAACGCCGCGACCATGCACGCGCGATGAAATCGAATTTTGCCGCTACGGATGAAAGCGAATCCGCACACCAGCAGCACGGTGCAGAGCGCGTTGAGCGAAGCGTTGACCGCGGGAAGCGAATGGAGCGGAAGGAAGTTCATCGAAAGCGCGCCCGAACGCGCGGCCTCATCGCATCGTCAACTTATCGAGAATCAGCCACAGCAGCAGGAGCGGGATGTGCGCCACCGTCGCGTGCATCAGGCATTTCGCGCGGACGTTCGTTCGCGACCGGTTCGCCCACAATCCGACCTGTAGCAGCAGCATTCCCAGCAGCAGCGCCCCGAAGAAGTAGCGCATCCCCGCCATCCCGACAAACGACGGCAGCGCGCTCACCCACACCAGCACCGCCGACGCGCAAATCACCTGGCGGAACGTCGAGTTGCCCGTGCGATCGACCACCGGCAGCATGCGAATCCCCGCGCGCGCGTAATCTTCGCGATAGATCCACGCGATCGCCATGAAATGCGGGAATTGCCAGAAAAACAGAATCGCGACCAGCACCCATCCGCCCAGCGACAGGGATCCGCGCGCCGCGGCCCAGCCGATCAGCGGCGGCAGCGCCCCCGGAATCGCGCCGACAGCCGTCGAGAACGGCGTGCGCGTCTTGAGCGGCGTGTACAGCCCCAAATAAAGGACGGACGTCACCAGCGCCACAAGGCACGCGAGGCCGCTCACCGCCAGCGCCAGCCACGCCGCGCCAGCCGCAATCGTGCTCACCCCGAAAAGCAGCACCTCGCGCGGCTGCAAGATTCCCGAAGGAATGGGCCGCGACGCGGTTCGCCGCATCACGGCGTCCATCTCGCGCTCCACGTATTGATTCAGCGCCGCCGTCCCGCCGGCGATCAGCATCGTGGCCGCGACCGTCTGGAGCAGCCGCATCCGGTCCAGCGGCCCCGTCGAGCCGAGGTAAAACCCCGCGAGCGTCGTGATGACCACGAGAAACGTCACGTCCGGCTTCGTGAGCGCGACGTACGCCCACGGCTTCTCGAAGCCGGAGAGTGTTTCGACGCGTTCGTTCATTGCGTTTGCATCCTCATCGCGTTTGCCCGATCCCCTGAACTTCCAAAGCTGGCGCCGCGGCCGAGCCGATCAGCCGTTCGCACGTGAGCGCGAGAAGCACGGAAGCGGCGATCGTGAGTGACCCGCCCAGGACGTGCGCCACGGTCAGCGTGACGTAGAGCCAGTTCGGCTGCACGGCCGCGATCCCGGACGTCATCGCCCACCACGCCGCGAAGCCAAGCAGAATTTGCAGCCCGAAAAACGAATGCAGCAGCGCGACGCCGCGGCGGATGTCGCGGTTCTCGCGAAAACGGTTCTTCGCCGCGCGGCCCGTCCAGGTGACCATCACCGTCACAACGCCCGCGCCGATCAGGTGCGGCACGATGCCCAGCGCCCCGTGCCGGAACGCCGCGCCCAGGACGATCTGGACGAGGATCGCGGCCGTCGTCCACCACGCCAGCGTTCGCGCCCGCGGCATGCCGGAATCGTGAAGCTGCGGCAGGTCGCTCCGCCACCATGGGCTCAGGTAGAGCGCGAGGCCCACGACCGTGATGAAAAATATCTGCGCCAGAGTCGCATGCGCCGTGGCCGAAGCAATCGGATCGTGCTCCAGCACGCGCGCCCCGCCCAGCACCGCCTGCGCCACGACGAGCACCAGCGCCGTCCAGCCCAGCCGTCGCGCCAGTGGACGCCGGTCGCTCCGCGCGATCCACACCGCCAGGATGAGCGTCATCGCCGCCACGATTCCGGCAATCACGCGGTGCGAGTATTCGAAGCGGATGCCGCCCACGAGCGGCGGAATGATTTTCCCGTACGCCAGCGGCCAGTCGGGGACGGAATCCCCCGCGTCGTTGTTGGTGACCAGCGCGCCCGCCATCAGCAGCAGCACGGTGCAAATCGAAGTCCCCACCGCGAAGCGGTACACGCCGCGAGAAGTTGGTATGAAATTTGCCGCCATCAGCTGTGAAAAAGACCCCTCATTGTAAGTAGCGCGGCACCAAAACGCAAAGGTTTCATCAGCGCCCGCGATCAGCAGCGACGCGGATTTAATGAGCCAAGAAAAAGTGAGCGGCTCGCTGTCTTTCTACGAGCCGCTCACTGGGTAAGGTGGAACCGGTCCCGCGGGACCATTGGGTCTTAGCGGGGTTCTTTCTGTTCTGGTTTCGCCTCACTCGGACGAGCCTGTTGTTGGGGCTTTGGCGCGGCTGCCTGCCTGGGCGCAGCCTGACGTTGCGGAGCAGCGGCCCTCGGCGCGCTTTGCGTGCGTGGGGGAGCAGCTTGACGCGCTGGCTGTGCGCTCGGGCTCGCGCGTACGGGTTTGGCCTCAGAGCGTGGCGCCTCGGACCTTGCGGCCGGCTGCGCGGGACGCGCGCTGGTCGCATGCTCAGGCGTGGTCGCCCGAGTTCGGGATGGCTTGTTCTCAGCAGCCTTATTCTCATTCGTACGAGTTGCGGCGGCTTTATTCTCGGCAGCCCGGTTCGCGTTCGCATTGTTCTCGGTTGCACGAGTTGCGGCGGCCCTGTTCTCGTTCGTCTTGGTCTCCGTCGCGCGAGTTGCGGCGGCTCTGTTCTCGTTCGCCTTGGTCTCCGTCGCACGAGTTGCAGCGGCCCTGTTCTCGTTCGCCTTGGTCTCCGTCGCAGCTCCGCGGGCTGCCACTACACCCTTGCCGGAAAATTCTCCCGGCTTGGATGTTGCCGCGATCGGCGGACGCCCGTGATTGACGGACGCCAATAGTTCATGGTTCTGGCTGGCAGCGTTTCGATGACTTGACTGTGCGGCAGTCGGCGCCTCATGTCGCGCATGAGCGGCGGATTCTTGTGCGGCACTGGGGCGGGCGGTGATTCCACCGGATCCGCCGTTATAGCTGACGTAGTTTGTCCTGTTGACGACGGCCTTGCGGTAAGTGTTGTGAAATCGCCCTTCACCGACATTATTTACATACGTGTTGTAGCTGAACTGATTGTTGCGCCAGTAGCCGCCCTCGTACCCAACGCCACCGTAGCCGTAGCCGTAGTTGACGCCGCCGTAGAAGCCGACTTCAGGACCCCAATATCCCTCATTCCAGACATACGCACCATCGTTCCAACCCCAATAACCCGGAGTCCATAGCAAGCCGACGGCGGGTGGCTCGACCCAAGTGCCGGGCACCCAGTAGTAGCCCTCGTCACCATAGGCCCAGTAACCGGGCGTCCACAGATAACCTTCCTGAGGGCAAACCGGCTGTGCGTACACCACCAGTACCGGCGGGGCGATTCTGATCGAGACGCCGAACTGCGCGAAGGACGTGGCTGGTATGGCCAGTATTACAAGCGTGAGCAGAAGAAATCGAAGCGAGCGGAGAGTACGCATTTTCATTACCTTGCCTGATCATCCTTCGCTTGCCCGGTCTTGCTTTGATGCTGCCGCGGGTTGCGCGGATGGAAGGGCTACACGACCCACAGGATGACGCAGGTGCCTTTCCAAATCTGTTCACTTCCGTACATTCTCCCAAGACGCGCGTATTCATGGAAATAGCGAGAGATGCATCTGACGGAAATGCGGAACAGGATTAGGCTGGGTCGCCGAGCCGGAGTGGGTCACCGACCTCGACGTCGGCGAGCACGTTCGCGCGATCCTCGAACGCCCTCATGATTTCCCCGATCTGATTCAGACGCTACGCTCCCGGCATCAGGTCGGCCAATCGGAAGCCAGCTAGAAATTAGCCGCCTGCCGCCATCCGCTGATCGAGCTGCGCGAGGACCATCGGCCACGCATCCTCAGCGGTTTACTTGCGGCCTTTAGGCTTCCTGTTAGAGGAACGCCGGGACTTCGGGCGCTTAGCCGCCGACCCGATCGCCTGCGACAGATTGAGATTGACCGTCAAGAAGACCTGAACCGACGGCGCCAACGGCTGCGGCGAGATCGCCCTAACAGGTTCCGACGGCGGGATTTTCAGGAGGATGAACTGATTCGACGCGAGGCGCGGCCGGATTACGCGCAGAGCTGCCTTGCCTGAAGCGCCATCACGCCCTCCGTCGCTCTCACCAGATCCTTGTAGGCGGTCAGCGCCCGCTCCGTTTTCTCATTTCCGTTGAATTCCATCGTTTCATCCTCCAGACACGGTCAGGGTAATCCGCAAAAAACGGAGCGTGGGCGACAAAAGCCTGTGGGCTTTGAGGCTAAAAACGAAAGACGCGAGAATTGGCACAATAAGGGGTGTTTAGAGCGCAAAAAGTGGCCAAAATTGTCACCACTTGTGAACGAGTTAATGCCTCGAATTCGAGCGAATTTCTAGGACAAATCGGGGAGGCCGATGTGGAGGAGTTCGGTCGGCTGGCTGGCGGTCGCCGTCGCGTGCTCGCCGGCTTCGAGGTGGATTGCTGCGTACTGCTCGAAGGCGCGCGCGTCGCCCGGCGCGGCGCCAACGTGAATTGCCCCGCCTCCCTTGACGACGAAATAGATCGCGTGATCTTCGAGCGGCAGCGATGCGCCCGGCGAGAGGCAGTAAAGCGCGACGCGCGTGCGGCGTTCCGAAAATTCGCCGAGATGTTTGCAGCTCACGCCGGGATGTTTCGCGACCGGCGTCCAATCGAAACTCTCCGGGTCCATGAAGACGGGACGCAGATACCGCTCGGGCGGATAGACGAGAGGGCGGCCGTTCACCTGCTCCCAGACGGCTTCGTAGGCGTCCTTGTTGATCTTGCTGCCGTCCGGCTTGACGCGCGTGTAAACGCCCTTCGCGAACGTGCCGTGCTTCGCCAATTCGGCGGCGGCCCGCTCGTACTCCTCGGCGGAAATGTAGCCGCTGCCGCTCGCGCCGCCGAATTGCAGGACGAGCGTCGTGCTGAGCGTCGGGCCCGATTGCGGCCCGTAGTACGTGCCTTCCGGGAAGTACGCGACGGAGCCGGGCTTCATCACGCCGTCGGCCGCGAAGTCGAAATCGCCCTCGAGTTGAAAGCGCACCTGATCGAAATTGTGGCGGTGCCGCGGCGAGTAGTAGGTCGGCGTGGACGAAAGCTGGAGCGAGAAATTGCCCGGCGTGCCTGACTCTCCCACGAGAAGCCTGCGCGAACGCATCGTGCCTTCGCGGACGTGCGCCCGCTCGACCAACGGCACGCTTTCGAGGCTGATCACCTGCACCATGAGTCGTCGCTCGATCGGCGCGGCTAGTGGGCCGGAGGCGCGGGCGGCGGGCCCGGGACGGGCGTGTCCTGATCGAGGATAAGCCGCCAGCCTGCGGACGTATGCGCCCAAACAGCCGAGCCGCGCATGTGCAGCACGCGCGGAGGATTCTGCGAGCCCGGTGGCGGCCTGAATCCGAAATCCACAAGCCCGGAAACGACAGCGCCTCCGTCGAACATAAGGACCTTGGGGTCCTTCAGGTCGTACTGCGAGACGGCGAGCTGTCCGCTGGTAATGGCGTCGATGAATTGGGCCTTGGTCTGCACCGCGGCGTTGCCGTGAATGAAGATGGCGTCGTCGGCCATCAGCTTGGTGAGGGTCGACCCGTCGGCCGCAACGCACGCGTCCTGAAACTGCTTCTGAAGCTTCAGCACTTCGTCCTGGCCCTGTGCTCGCGGCGCGGCTGCCGCGACCAGGGCTATTGCGGCGGCTGCCGCCGCGATTCTCAGGAGCAGCGATCCGCTCCTCATGCGATTGCTTGGACGCATCATGCACTTTCCTCCCGATTGGTTTTGTTCGCGTGCCGGTAACGCGACGGCGGCTAAGCCCGCTGTGGCGCGTTGTAAAAATTGCCCGAGCGAAGCGTCACGAGCGCTTTGCCCGGATCAAATGTAACACCGATGGGGTCGCCCCCGTCTGCTACAACTCGGATCTGCGCCTTCAGCATGCGGCGCTGCATGATGATGCCGCGGTCGCTCGTGGCGAGGTGCTCTTCGGAGTGCAGCGAGATCGGGCCCTGGCCCACCTGCGCCTCGTAATCCCCCGGCGTATCCTGCCGCTCGCGCTCCGTCATTTCGCCCCAGAGCTTGCCGCGGAACCTGATTCCTCCGAGCGGCGGCGCCCCCTTCGGCATCCGCGAGACGGTGACCATGGTGAAATGCGAATCGTCGACGGGCAGCGACCACGTGATCCGGTTCGCTTTGACCTGGTTGATGTCCACCGGGTTGGGAACGCACATGACGTTGGGCATCAGAAACGACGATATCCGATCGTACTCGCGGCCGTCGTCGAGCTTGCGCTTGGCCGAGTAGCAGACGCCGTTTTCGGTGGTGAAGAACTCTACTTTGGGCATCAGCGCGAACTGCGGCACGAACTGCACGGTGCTGAACGTCGAATGAAGTACCTGCACGTGGAACGGATCCATGACGTTGTCGTTCATATGCAGCCAACTATATGGTGCGACCGGGAGGCTGTTGTCGCCGGTGGCGCCGAAGGCGCCCATGTCCGCGCGCAACTCTTCGTCGAGGCCGACGTCTTCGAGGATGTCGTAGCGCGGCAGGACGGGCTTTTTCTCCGGCGGGCCCATGTAGGCGAACACAACGCCGTAGCGCTCTTCGATCGGATACCAAGGCTGACGGGCGACGTCGAGATTCTTGCCGCCGTCGGGTTCGCACGGCTGCCGGAGACAGCGGCCTTCGACATCGAAGAGCCAGCCGTGGTAGCAGCAGGCGATTCCCTCTTCGTTGACCTTGCCGTAAAAGAGCGTGGTGCCGCGATGCATGCAGCGCGGATAGAGCAGGCCGGGGCGGCCTTTCTTGTCGCGGAAGAGGATGAGATCTTCGCCGAGAATGCGGACGTACTGCGGGCGGTCGACTACATCCGCGGAGACCGCGACGGGCTGCCAGTAACGCCGCATGAGTTCCCCGCACGGCGTGCCAGGCCCCACCTGGGTAAGTTCGTAATCCGGGTGCTGCGGCAGCCTGCCGTAGGCGCCGCCATCCTCTGATCGCTTCCGCTGTGTCGCTTCGGCCATGTTCGTCCTCCTGAACGTTTGCTGCGGAACTAGCGCAATAAACTCCTCGGCGGGGTGGGTTGTCAAGGGGCGAAGAGAGAGCACCGAGTTCCCTCGCGCGAAGCGGGAAAAGAGAAAACATGCTGCGAGGGAAACAGCGCATTGGTGCGCGCTTCCCGCGACCGTCAGTCCATGGAGCGAATTCTCAAGAACGGCTGCCGGGCATCCGCCGCAGCCCGCCGCGGCGGGTGCCCCTGCGAGAAAAAACGCCGGCAGGATGCCGGCGCTACAAACAGACGCCGACGGGCCAGACAGGTTCTAGTGGTTGGCTATGGCGGCGGGCGGCGGAGGCGCCAGCGGCGTGCCCTGATTCAAGATGAGCTGCCAGCCGTCGAGCTTGCGGAGCCAGACAGTGGAGACGCGCATGTGGAGAAGACGCGGGGGTGTGTCAGCGGCAGCAGAGGGTGGGGGCGCGAGGTCGACGTCCGTGAGACTGGTGACGACGGCGCCACCGCGAAAGAGCACCACTTTGCTATCCTTCGATTCGTACATGGTGAGCTTCGTCTGGCCGGACGTGATCGAATTGATGTACTGAGCCTTGGTCTGCATGGCGGCGCTGCCGTGAACGAAGATCGCGTTATCAGCCATCAGCGCCGAGAGTGCGGGCATGTCGGCAGCCACGCTGGCGTCCTGGAATTTTTTCTGGAGATCGAGGACCTGCGCTTCCGTCAGAGGCCCTTTCGGCGACGCGCCATTCTGAGCGCGCGCCGAGCGCGGCGTCCCCACGCCGGCGACGACGATTGCGACAATCGCGATGAAGATTGAAATGAGCCGATGCTTCGACAGCTTCATGGCGCTCCTCCGATTTCGTTGCATCAGGGCGCCGATTCTATATCGGAGGCGCCGAGAGCCAAAGCGCGATCAGTGTGAAGCGGAGTCGAACTTGAAGGATACTGACTTCGATTCTTTGGGGCCGAGGGTGACAGTCTGGTCGAGAGTGCCGAAGCGCTCGTGCCAGGCTTCGATGGTGTACGTGCCGGGCGGAAGGTTTTTCAGGTCGAACGCGCCGGATTTGGTGGTGACGTCGAAGTAAGGATTCGCGAAGACGAACAGGAAGGCGCGCATCCACGGGTGGATGTTGCAGGCGACGGGAATCGCGAGTTCCTGGTGCGGGAAATTCGTGACGAACGGCTCCGCGCCTTCGGGCAGCGAGCGGTTCCACGGATTGTTGTCGCGCGGCGTCGGGTGGACATTGTGCGTGACCGGGTCGGTGTTCTTGACTTCGAGCGGCTGATGCGTGCGGAAGGCGAGGACGCGCGGAACGTACATGCAGCCCTTCTGGTCGAGGACGGCAGGCTCGGTGGGCGTGTCGTAGCGATAGCTGCCGAGGCCGGATCTGACGTAAACGACGACGTTCGCGAGGGCGCCGTGAGCGCCGAGGACGACGACCGGCGGAGCGACAGGCGTCGGATTGGCCTGGACGCAGGCAGGCTCGGCGCTCATGTCGATTGGGCGGAAGACCGGCGGCGTACCTTCGAGAGTGACCGTGCCGGTGATGGTGGCGGCTGTGGCGAGGTCGACGACGGCGGTGGGTTGGGGCGCTTCGGGAGATTCTGCGGTTTCCTTTTTGCTACAGCCAGTGATTGTTAAGCCGAGAATGATCGCGAGCGGTAGGAGAGCGGGCCGAATTCTCAAGAGCAAGAAATCCTTTCTGCGCGACCGGGTATTTTAGCAAGGCGGCGGGAAGATCGAAAAGCGAAACACGGAGAGCTATGAGATCAGTTTCCGGTTCGCGCGTTTATCAGGAGTTCGCTAACTGGGACGCCCGATCGCCGGTTCAGGAGACCAGCATTAGACTTGCGTGTTGATGATTCTTCTTGCCCCGTCTTGCACGGTGCATCATGGTTTTGTATGATATGCGACGTTAAGAGCCCAAAACGCACCCAAGTTTCCGCTGCTACCAAAAGGAATCCGTCCAGTAACCATCCAGCCTAGGCCCTGTCACCATAAGGACGCTGACGAACCATCCTGATTGCTAGTGCGAACGGCTAATGACATGGGCTCTGAGATCGCGGCTTGCCCTGATCGGCGCCAAGAAGCGACTTTTGAAATGGAGACGAGTCCATGCGAATTTTGCTATATAACCCCGATAACGGCGTCACACGCAATTTCATGCCGCATCTTTGGATGTTTCTGCTCCAGTCGCTAACCCCACCCGGCCACGAAGTCCTGCTTGTCGATGGCAACGCACAACCCATGGATGAAGACGGCATCGCGCGGTTCGTGCGCGAGCAAAACATCGGACTGGTGGGGATCGGCGCGATGACCCGGATGGTAGCGAAGGCGTACCGCATGGCAGACGCTGTGCGGGCCACAGGCGTGCCGGTCGTGATGGGCGGCCCTCACGTTACAGAAATGGCCGACGAGGCCCTCGGTCGAAGCGGCGGGCCGCGCCAT
>Ga0181521_10006906_pt1 | contig 12112 bp, 10 predicted proteins | sample PEATcosm2014_Bin_32_FD_119764 | JGI IMG/M metagenome (GOLD analysis project Ga0181521, IMG submission 119764) | Peatland microbial communities from MTU Mesocosm Facility, Houghton, MI, USA - PEATcosm2014_Bin02_60_metaG | ecosystem: Environmental > Terrestrial > Soil > Wetlands > Peat | place... | reverse complement strand
GTTTCGTGGAAATGCGGCAGCGGAGAGCTGACGTTGCGGAAGTGAATTTCATGAATCTGCTTGCGGCCGCCGAAATAGCGAATGGCGCCCGCCGGATCGATCCCCATCGCCGCGCCGCCCTCCGCCCACGTGCCGCAGCAAAGACACATTCCCACGTTTGGGCTGTTCGCGATTTTAAGGGCTTTCTTGCAATCGTCGAAAGTTGAGAGGATCCTCGGCACTCCGAATAGCGATGGAACGGGCGGATCGTCCGGATGAAATCCAATCGTGACTCCCGCCTCTTCGGCGACCGGCACGACTTGCTTGACGAAGTACGTATAATTCGCCCAGATCTCATCCCGGCTGTACTCGCGCCCGAATACCAGGGAGTTGGCCGATCCCATGACGGGTATCCCGCCCGTCGCATCCGGCACTCCCAGCTTGGAACTGCTCAGGTCAAAGTCCCGCGTACGGGACCCTCGGGTCTCCGTGGGGTCGCTTGACACGACTTGCGCCAAATTGAAGTTTGACAACGTGTAGTGGAAACCGGCCTTGCCCAAGTTACGCAGCCACGTCTTGTAGTCTTCGATCTTTTTGTCACGGCCCGGGCGGTTGAGCACAATATCCGCCTGATTGTTGGTCACGGCCAGGTTGCGAACGTTATGAACAATGAGACCCGCATCCGCATAGCGCTTCTTGACATCCAGCAGGCCTTCGACATTGTTGAACTCTTGCTTGACGACGGCGCAGAAGACGCAGTCCACGCCCAGCTGTTTGAAAAACAATAAGTCTTCGCCGGTGGGGTCCAGCGGAGCCGCGGAGCCCAGCTTGATTCCCGGAGGTTGCGGGCGCGCGTCCGCGGAACTGGATTGCGGCAAACCCATGAGCGTCGCTCCCAGGGCGCCGCCGAGCGCAATCTTGCCCAACTCACGACGATTCAATTGCAGATGGGAAGAAACACACCGGCGGGACACTTCAACCTCCTTCGATCGGCGCCGCGCATCATTTGAGCGACAGCAGCTTACCGGGATCTACACGCATCACTTCGTAATCGATGGCTCCGTCAATCGAGCTGAACCAGTGCCCCGTGCCCGCCGGGATGATCACGACGTCGCCGGCGCGCACTTTGCGGCTCACTCCATTCTCGAGCCCCGCGCCGCGCATGCTGGGCCCGGCGAGATCCTTTACCGTCGCGCTATCCGCCGGAAAGCGTTCGGGCTTGGTCAGTGTGCCGCCGGTCACAAGCGTGCCGGAGCCCGCCAGGATGTGATAGATCTCGGTCAATTCGACGTGCGCCACGGAAGTTTGGGCGGCTTTCGCCGAGCGATGCACCGCCCACGCCAACATTCAGATTACCCACGCCCACCGTGCGGATCGCCTGATCGGTCACACTGTCGGCAGGCGCTTTCTTGAGCGTCGCCTGGATATCGGCGGCGCTGATATAAATCGCGGGCGCGGTGTTCCTACTGGTTTGTGTTTGCGCCGAAAACGCGCACAGAATCAAGACACCGCCGAGAATCGCCTTTCGCATAGCGTCTCCTTTTCTGCGCAAGTATACAGCAGATTCGGTCCAATGATTTGTGCCCGATATTTCGTATGCCGGAAAGCGCCGCGCCCGGCGGAAATGAAACCCACGCGGGCGGTGGTCCGCTTGTATACGGCGCGGAGTTGGTCGCGGAGGCGCCGTTCAGTCCGTCGTACAGACGGCTCCACCGGCGCAGCCGGCGGGGCTTGCTCCGGTCGCGGGCGCCGGGGCTTTCCGGGCCGTCGCTCCTTCCAACTTCTTGCGATATTCGGGATACATGGTCGCCGCGCCCCCGCGTGTCGCTTCGTAGGGAACTCCGTAGCGCACACCGAACTCTTTGACCATCTCATTGTTGCCTGGCAGCAGATGCGGCACCACGCCCTTGGGCCGTTCCACCTCGCGCACCACTTCGCACGGATACGGAGGAATTTGCTGATGCACGTCCAATTCATAATCCGTGCTGCGGACGAACGGCTCGGATAGATACACAGGATCGTCGACGTAGGTCACCACGGTCAGCCAATCGCCGTGACGGATCCAATGCTCGGTCAGATGGGCTTTCTCACTGCGGGCGAGGCCGTTGCGGCGCACAAATCCTTCCTTCAAATGCGTCACCGTAACGGTCATCACATCGCCATCCCACTTCGCGGTCGAGAAGCCGGCCCACGTATGCGCGGCATACTCGGGAGGATGCGGGCGGCCATCCAGATAGATCGGCCGATCGACGGAGCGCAGCCATTCGGCATGGAAGGCCGTGATCTGGCGGCTCACCGGATCCACTTCCTTCGAGATGCGCAGATTGGATGGTCCGCGCCAGATGTAATCGGCGGGATGCGGACGGCATTGCCACTCGGGCAACGTCAATAGCGAGGCGCTCCAGGTATCGCCGCGCATGCGATCGGCGTCGTTGATAGGAATGCCGAGGTAATCGCCAAGTTCCGGCCCGGGACCGCGCTCTGGCGCGTCCTCGTAAAACCGCGGCGCCCACTCCCCGGAGAAATCCACCTGCGCGAGCGACGGCATCGCCGTCATCGCCGCGCACAGCGCCAGCCAGCCCGCTCCGCTGAATCTTATCGATCCGTTGAACATCAGATCATCCTCCTTGTGCTCCGCCGTCTTTCATTCCCTACTCACCGATCGATTTGCCGCACGCCTTCTGTTGGCGCGCGGCCCGTCCCTAGCGAGCCGCCGTTCTGGACCGGGGCGTTGCGGGCGCGGCGGGCCGCGCAAACTTCGCGGCGTCGATGGGCACGTTCGCCCGCACCTCGCTCAACTCGGTCGTCGACTGTCCGTCTGTCCAGGTGAAAGTCCACTTAAAAGGCATTTTGACGCCCGCCACCTCGCGATAATCGGAGTAGTCGATTTGGGTCGGGACGAGCCCGACCACTGTTTCGGTAAAACGGACCAGCCGCGCCAACAGGCCCGACTCTCGATCGAAGTACAACTTTACGCGAGAGCCTTGAGACGTGGTTCCCTGAACCACATCGACTTCGCGATCGTCGATCAGCGTGGCCGGGAAGCCTACGCGCCACTGGCCGAGTGCTCGTTTTATCCCGCCTGGAAACGAGAGATTTCCATCCAGTTTGAGGCCATCCAAATCGGCTCCAGCCAATGCGAGCACCGGCACGGGCTTGTCCGGTCCAGCGATCCAACCTGCGCGTCCATCGCATGCCGACGTGCTATCCCCGAGGGGCCCGTGGACGATCACGGTGCGCTGCCCGGGAGCTTTCGCGAAGACTTCCACGGGAACCTTAAGATCGCTCGTGTCAAAGCCCGAGTACTTTCCCGTGCCGATAAAGCTAGTCACCTCGATCAGACGCTGCGCTCCGCCAAGCGCTTGGATGTACCGCTCAAGAATCTGATCGGCGGTCGGAGCATTCGGATCCTGGGCGAAGATCTCAACTTCGTTGGGATCGTCCAGAGGCGCGCCGTACTGCTCCGCGAGACTCGGCGTGATCTTGGGAATTCCCGCGCCATGATGGCATGTGTAGCAGGTCAGCGCGCGCTTCCCGCCGAAGTTATTCTTGTTGAAGCCATTCACCATCAAAATCATGCCGCGCGCCCGTTTTTTCGCGGGAACGTCGTCGGCGAACTTCGCCCAATTCTGGAGACTCTCCTCGACATGGCAGTTCGTGCAGTTATATCCCAAAGCGGCCGAAAAGAAACCCATCGTCTCCATGAATTCGTTCACGGAGATCCCCTTCAGCACTTGGACGTTCTTGAAAACATCCTCCGCCATCAGTGTTTGTTGTTCCGGCGGCGTCTGGCCGTGTGCCGGGGCGGAGCTCAGCAGGAACACGGCAGCTGCTCCCCAAACGCCAGAAATTACTCGCGTTGCATTTCTTTCTTTCGTCATACGTGAGAAACGCCGCCGCGGATTTCGCTCATTTGCCCGCCGGACTTTCACTCGCTTGCTTGCGGCGCGCGGCCTCCGCGTCGAGTATTTTCTGGCGCTCGGCCGCGTCGACCAGCCGGCCGTTCACGATGACCGCCCAGACCTGCCTCGTATTGTTTATGTCGATCAGAGGGTCCGCGTCGAGCAGGACGAGATCGGCAAGCTTGCCAACTTGAACGCTGCCGAGCTGATCGGTTTTGTTAAATAGAATCGCCGGATTCACGGTGGCCGTGCGGAGCGCCTCGAGCGGAGTGAGACCGGCTTCCACGAATCCGGCGAGCTCATCCTGCGGAGTGCGGTCAAACGTAGAGTAATTGCCCTTCGCGTAGCCGGGGCCGGGCCAATCGGTTCCCGCGAGCAGCCGCACGCCCGCCTTCGAAGCCATGCCAACAATCTTGAGGTTGAATTCCCGTACACGTTTGGGACCCTGGCCTGGGGCGCCAATCGGCGTGGGAGAAAAGAAGGTTCCGTTGCGCGCCAGGTGACGAACGGTCTCTTCGCACTTGGCTTGATCGATCTGGATAGGTTCCGCCGGGATGGGAGCGTTCCGCGCCGGCCGGAGATCCGCCGGATTGGCGGCGCACGCGGCTTGCAGTCCGTTCATGTGCTCGATCGTCTTTTGGCCCGCGTCGGAGGCTTCCACGATCCCCACATCTGGCGGAAGGTGTCCGACAAACATGAGTCCCTTGCGCTTGGCCTCGTCGGCTATGGCGTAATACACGTCGCGCTTCAGTTCGTTGTGGACCTTAATGAAGTCCACCTTCAACTCGGCCAATTGGTCGACGATTTTTCGCCCTTCCTCCGGCGTCTCGACGATCGTTTCTTCGCCCGGCGGGAAGAATTGAGTGAGCATGGGGCTGGCGACTCCGTCCAGTTCCGGGCCGGCCACGAACAGACGCGGCGTGACGAGTCCGTCGAAAATCGCTTTTCTCGCTCTCAGAAGATAAGGGATCGGAGCGCCCATGTCCCGCGCGTCGGTGATGCCTCGTGCAACGGCAATGGGCAGCGTGCGCTCGAATTGAAGGTGGATCGCGTGGAAGTGCGCTTCCCACAAGCCCGGTATGAGAAACTTGCCGGTGCCATCGATGACCCTCGCCCCCACAGGAGCCTTGACATCGGTTGCACGGCCGACGGCGGTGATTCGGTTCCCGCTCACGATGACGGTCCGATCCGCCGAGCGGCCGCCCGTTTCCACATCGACGACGGTCACGTGTTGAATGGCGATCGAACCGGAGCCGGGTGTTGGCACTTCTTCCGCGAGTTGGATCGAAACCACCGCGAGCACGGTCGCACCCAGCATCAAAGTCAGGCGAAGACGTTTCATTGGATCTCGCGGCGAGCCTACCGCACTCCCGATTTCGGACCCGGCACGCCGAGAGAGCTGGGATTGCGGATGTTCTTGTCGAAATCCTGCTCGTCCATGGGAGTGAAGATCACTTCGAGCATTTCCGCATCCGGCATGCCCTTCTTCTGGAGGCGGAATCTTTTCATTTCACTGGTCCACGGCTTCGTGTACATCTGCGGGTCCGTGAAAGTGATCGTGAGCTGCAGATTATCGCGATCCACGCGCCGCCAGCGTTCCTCCAGCCGCATCTCTTCGCTAAAGGGCATTCCCCACTCATCGCCCCAAAGTCTGGGGTCGAGCCCGGCCGTTTCCACGACGAGCGTATCTCCGTCCCATTTGCTCACGGAATATCCATAAAATCTTGGATCGGGATCTTCGGGCATTTTCCTTCCGTCGGTCCAGATCTCTCGCCAGATGCGGAACCATTCGAAAATTTGTACGATCTTATCCTCCGTGGGAAGGAACTGAAATGGCCGGCCATAGACCAGCGTACGCAGCAATCCGGGCACGTTGGCGTCCGACAGCGGATCGTTTCCTTTCGCGGGAACACCGGCCCGAGGTCCCTTCCCTGGGTGATTGCCGTTCAACTTCGCGAGGCCAGCGGGAGTAAGCGGAAGCGGCTCCGTGCTCCATTCACTTCCCGTTTGCGGATGGCCTCCTCCGCCGCCGCCGAGACCGGGGCCGAATTGCATCCAGGTTCCGCTCAAGTCGTGCGGGTCGTGGGGAGGGCCCGGAGGAGGAATCGCATTCGCCCTTCTTCCGCCTCGCCCCTGGCCTTGTCCGCTCTCCTGCGGCGGAGCGGTTTGCGCCAGCGCGGCCGGCAGGAGAACGACGGACACTAGCACCACGGTAGCGAGGGAAGCGATTGCGCGATTCCGCATCTTAGGCTCCTTGATTTGCGTGGTTAGAATTGTTCCCCACCGCCGGGGCCGGGCGCCGGTTTCGGTGTGGCGTCCTTGCCATTAATGGTGACTTTACAGATGCCAATGCAGGAACCGACCAGGGCGCCCGCTTTGGAAGGATAGACCGTAATGGTGACTTCGTCTCCGGGCTTGAATTGACGCCGGGTCCAGCCTTGCCTGGTCATCACGCCAGGACTGTTCATCTCGACAGCCCAATGCTGGACGTTCCCGCCGGTATCCTTTGTATCCAGGAACAGCTGCGCGTGCGGGTTTAGCCATTTGAACTCCGTGACCGTCCCCGTCAACACGGTTGGGCTATTGGTATCGTAGGCGACGCCCGTTCCATGATGTGCCAACGCCGGTATCGAAGCCATGCCGATGCCCATCGTCACGAGCAGTCCGCAAAAAACCTTAGTCCTGATTGTTCCGTCCATTCTCAAACCTCACCGCCAGACTGAGATTGCCTCCAACCGAGTAACTTTATGCTACGCCGCACTCGCTGTCAAAGGGCCTAACCTGGGGGCACCGCATTGGTCAGTAGCTGGGGCTGCCCATGGGCGTGGCGCGCGATACTGGAAAGGCAAGCTATGCCTTTCAGAAGCATATTAGTTGTGGCCGCGCTCGCGGGCATCTCGACCGCGCACGCCCAGAGCGAGATTCCCGATCCCATTTTTTCGGCGGTGCCCTTCGATCGCTGGATGACCGAAGGCCAGCAGGCGCATTTTCGCTGGTCCGTGCATGTAGACGGAGCCGAACTCAGCGGTCATCAGCGGCTCCAGACAAGAGTGGAAGTTCAGGTCGACGGCAACGAACTGGTCAGCCGGCGCGGCCATGGCCAACTGGTGATCCTAATTGAATTCCAAGATAGCGCCGAGCGCGTGTACCGGACCCACGGGACGCTGGACCTGCAGGATATAAAGGACGAAGCCGGCAAATCCAACATCCAATACTTTCAGGACGCGCTTGTACTGCCGGGCGACTACCGCGTGGGCGTGGCGATTTTCGACGCACAGACCATGGAGCATAGCGCGGTGCAGAAGCCGCTGCATGTGAATCCGCTGCGTAACGATCCGCTGCCCGGCGCCTGGAAGGACCTGCCCGCCGTGGAACTGCTGCACGGGGCGGAGCCGCCTGATAGTTGGTTCCTTCCCTACCTGACGGGACGTTTGCAGTTGCCCCTCACGACCCGGCGCCCTATTCATATAGAAGTTCTAATGAACGCTTCGCCCTCCGGTCCCAGCCGGGGATTCAGTGTGGGAACCGTCAACAACCGGAATCTGGCCAATATGTTGCCCGCGTTAAAGGTCCTCTCGCGGATTGACGCGGCGGGGGCTGGACCGAATATAACGCTGCTGGATATTCCCAAGCGCAATGTCATGTTTCAGCAGGACGCGGTGCGCCAGTTGGATTGGATGCGTCTGCGGCAAGCGTTGATGGAGGCGGATCCGAACAAAATCGACGTCCGGGCGCTGGAGCATAGCGAGCAAAACGCACAGTATTTCGTGGAGCAAGTACGGCAGCGATTGGCGGCGGACGGCAGCGCGGAGCATACCTCGGACGAACCGTTTCACGTGTTGATTGTTCTCACGGCGCCGATGACATTTAACTCGGGCGAAAACAGGCATCCTATCGAGCTGGCCGGGAAGCCCAATGGCAAGGTGTATTATGTGCGCTACCATTTACCGCCCGAACGGCTGCCTCCGCCTTCCACATTCGAGTCGTTGTCCAGAATGCGCCGCAACAATCCCAGGACCGCGCAGCCACAGGCGCCGGCCGAAGCATTCGATTCCCTCGAACCTTTGCTCAAGCCGCTGCAACCGCGTTTGTTTGAAGTCTACTCACCCGAGCAGTTTCGCAAGGCACTCGGCAGCATGCTCGACGAAATCGCGCGATTGTAAAACGCGATGGTAAAGCGCGACGGCAAAGAATGTCCGGCGCGGAGCGTGATTGCTCCAGCCAGGCGGTGGCGTCTGCTGGGTTCCGCGCCGGTGACCGGCCGGGAACATCGTTGACACTTTAGGCCGGCGACCCGCAAGGAAGGGTGATATCTTTCAGGATGGACTCTGATTACGCCACAAGGAGAAATAGGAATGAATTTCAAGCCCATGATCGCGGTTATAAGAACTCTGGGTCGCTGCGTCCCGCTGTTGCTCGCCGTTATTGTGTTCGTTCTTGCCATGCCGGTCTTCGCGCACGGAGGGTTCGACCATGTGATCGGCAATGTCGTAAAGGTCTCCAACAATGTTTTAACCGTCAAGACCTCAACCGGTAGCGTCGACGTAAAAATGGACGCCAAGACCGAGATCACGAAGGATAAACAGAAGGCCCAACTTGCGGATCTGGCACCGGGTGTACGCGTGGTCGTGGACATTCCGGAAGGCAACAAAGACAAACTAGCGCACGCAGTAAAGATCGGAACCGCCGCGGTGGCCGATCACGACGACCACAAGTAAAACGCCAGGACAGCGCCAGGCCCCTTTGGGGGGACAAACCGAGCGACAAGACCGCTCTCCCGCGGGTCGCGCCCAGCGGTGTAACGTCGCGCGCCTGTCTGCGCAAGGAAAGGCAACTGAGGGAAAAGGCGGGACGGGAATTGCCTAAAAAATTTGGGCGATTTTCGTGTGTGGCGGCAGGGCGTTCTGCCTTATGATACGGAAGTGTCCTCCCGGCGCAGTTTTGCTTTGCCGGTTGCGGCGATCGCGCTTCTCGCCGCCTACTCCTGCGGCCCACAGGTCGCGCCGCCGGCCAACATCACCGTTAACGGCAGTCCAGAGCGCGTGGCACGCGGCAAATATCTCTACACCGTGGTCGCCGATTGCGACAGTTGCCACGGCGAACGGGATTACTCCCGGCTTTATGCGCCGGTGACCACATCCGGCAAGGGAAGCGTGCTCGTGTTGCAAGGCTTGCCTGGAAAGATAGTGGCGCCCAATCTCACGCCCGACCGGGAAACCGGTCTCGGAAACTGGACGGACGGCGAAAAAATCCGCGCGATCCGCGAAGGCATCAGCAAAGACGGTCATGTCCTGCACCCCACCATGCCGTATCCCAACTACCGCTACATGAGCGACGTGGACGTCCAGGCCTTGGTGGCCTACATAAATCTCCTGCCCGCGATCCGCAATCCGCTACCGCGAACCGAACTGCCGCCGGACGTCGTGAAAGACATTCGCGGCACGCCGCGCCCCGTGCGCGAGCCGGTTCCTCCGGCCAATCCCGCCAATCAGGCGTCCTACGGCGAATACCTGGTGACCATCGCCTATTGTGAGGAATGCCACACGCCGCAAAAGAAGGACGGCGCCCCGGACATTCGGCGGCGCTACGCGGGAGGGCAAGTCTTCCGCACACCCTATGGCAGCGTGGTGAGCGCCAACCTTACTCCTGACCCGGATACGGGACTCGGCAACTGGGATTTCGCGCGGTTTCGCGATCGCCTCCGCGTCTTCCCGCGGGAATATTCCGGGGTGGACAAGTTACCCAAGATCGGCCCGGACCGTTTCACGCTGATGCACTACATCGCATATGCGGGTTTTACGGACGATGACCTGGCGGCAATATTCGCATTTTTGCGCGCGCAGACGGCGGTGAGGCAGAACGTGCAACCGCATCCGGCTATCCTGCCGGCAAATTAGCGGTCGCATCCATGCGGTCCGCGCATGCGGCGCTCCGCGAACGTAGCCGGCATGTGTACAGCATTGATCGTGCGCTTGTTGATGAGCAAGTGAATTGTTGGATCGAGTGCGTGGCGATGAAGAGTGATTCTTTTGCAAGCGGCCCCGATGCGACGTGCTCGTGAAGATCGGATTATTCGTTCGTGGTCCCGGTAGTCTGCCGGCGAACTCATCCTTTAGATAGCGCGCCGCTGATGAGCCCGAGGACGAACAGACTTCCGCAAAGAGACAGAACGATAAACGACAGCCAGCTCTCGTAGTTGATTTTCATAACGACCTTTGGTCTGGCTTCCTTGATCGGCAAAATCTTTGGATTCGATTAGATCCTCCCGATCCTGCGACGAGTGGGTTTGCACGCCACCCGTGTCCACTCCGTCAGTGCGGCCCTGCACATTTCTGTAAATTGGTCCCGGGGGCTCCGGAGGAGCGCGACAGGCAGCTGCCAGTTCGCCACCGCCAGCAGACGGCAGCAGTCGTCTTCGTAACTTGCCTGTGGGACCCGTCCCTCTTGTGCATAGCGGTGAATCCGGTCCATGACCGGCTTGGGCAATCTGGTCGTTTTCGCGGGCGATTTCGATAGCATGACCAGAGCTTAGCGGTGGAGAAGGCTCGTGTCGATGGCCGCGCGGTACCAATTCACCGAAGGACTTGCGCTCTACCCGCTTTAAACCTTGGCTCTACTTTTTGCTCTCCCCATTCAGTTCAAACGGATGGTCCACCTGGATCTCCAGGTGCGCTTTCAACCGGATAGAACATTCCCCCGTCCCAGGTCCGATTCTAGATGACATCCGAATCTCACTTTCGGGACTCACAACGTTCGCGCCGCGCTATTCTGATGCAAGAGCTTCCCTAGGTCCGCATAGAAGATTGCGGTTTTGCACGCAAGGCTCCACGCACAAAACACGAAATTTCCCGGCAATGAACCACATCACGCAGCAATGACGAATAGTCCCAACTCCGTAAGACTCTTGCGAACCAAGAGATATCGGGGATTCTGGTTTGGCAGCCTTCTTTCCAATATCGGGAGCTGGATGCAGTCGGTGGCTGAGCCTTGGCTGCTGCTGAATATCGGCGGCTCTTCTTTTCTTCTCGGTCTGGACGCTTTCGCCATGAACGCGCCTTTCTGGATACTGACTCTTGTGGGCGGCGTCCTCGCGGATCGAGCAGACCGGAGCCGGGTCATCTATTTTTTCCAGGGTATCCAGATGCTCTGTCCCCTGATTATCGTCGCGCTGGTCGCTACCGGATGGATCAAGATCTGGATCATCATTGCGCTGTCCTTGATCGTCGGCATTACAGACGCTCTTTCCATGCCTGCCTTTTCGTCTCTCATTCCGTCGATTGTCGGTAGTAACGATCTGAAGCCTGCCTTGGCGCTGAACTCCATGCAGTTCAATTTATCCCGCGTGATGGGGCCGGCCATCGCCGGCTTGGTCATGTTGAAATACGGGTTCCTGTGGTGTTTCGGCGCCAATGCCGCTTCCTATATTCCTCTCTTTCTCTCCATTTACTGGCTGCGCCTGCCCGCCCAAATCCGATCGCGGGAAGCATCCGGCACGCCGAAGTCGAGCTCCGGCCTCGACGGCATCAAAGCCATTGTCAGAAGCCGGAAAAACAGCTGGGCGCTGCTCTCTATTCTCTCCACGGGCTTCTTTTGCGGCCCGCTGATCACTTTCAGCCCAGTGATCGTGAAGAACGTCCTGCATGCCGACGTGGGGCAGTTCGGAGGCGTGCTGACGGCTTTTGGCATCGGGGGCATGCTGGGGCCTCTCCTGATACTTTTGACGATGCAGCGTTTTGACCCCATGAAGATGTCCCTGACCGCGGCGCTGGTCTACGGTCTGTTCATCCTGGCCGTGTCACAGGTCGGGACCGTTTGGGAACTTGGGTTTCTGCTGGTCGGCAGCGGCTTTCTTCTCACCGTTGCCAATACGTCCGCCAACACATTCCTGCAGTCGCAAGCAAGTAATGAAAACCGGGGCCAGACGGCGAGTCTTTTCATGCTCGCCATGCGCGGCGGCTTGTCGCTGGGCAACCTCGTCACGGGAACGATCATCAGTCTTTCGAGCGTTCATCTCGCCTTCCTGCTGAACGGTCTCTTGGCCATAACGGTTCAGGCCTTGATCTTTCGGCGAATGCTCCAAAAACGAACAATAGCCGTGTAATCCGTTGATCGAAACGGGCCAAGCCAGGAGTTGCTCTTTGCCCTTGCTTTTATCGATTCGTGCGAAGGCGTCCGGGAGATCCCAGTTTCATCCCGTTCTCGCACCTTGCGTGAATGGGGCCACCTGCTAG
>Ga0181521_10006902_pt1 | contig 12117 bp, 14 predicted proteins | sample PEATcosm2014_Bin_32_FD_119764 | JGI IMG/M metagenome (GOLD analysis project Ga0181521, IMG submission 119764) | Peatland microbial communities from MTU Mesocosm Facility, Houghton, MI, USA - PEATcosm2014_Bin02_60_metaG | ecosystem: Environmental > Terrestrial > Soil > Wetlands > Peat | place... | reverse complement strand
TCACCGATCGATGCTGCTAACCATCAGTTTCTTGTTCGTCAGTCGCGAATGCCGCCGTCTCCCCACTCTTTATTTTCTTTCCTCTCTTCGCCTTTCTCCGCTCCTCTGCGCCTCCGCGTTGAATTCTTCCTTTCGGGTTTTTCAGCAGCCTCGTGGATTGCGCACAACCGGTCTCTTTGCCTTTCTCCGCTTCTCCGCGCCTCCGCGTTGAAATCTCCTTTTCTGATCTCGCAGGTTTCCCTATGACCAAAGAGCAAGTTCGCCAGCGCATTCTGGAAGTGAAAATTGTCCCCGTCGTGCGGGCCTCGTCGTCGGAACAGGCCCTGGGTGCGGCCGATGCCGTCCGCGCCGGCGGCATCCCCATCGTGGAAGTCACCATGACGGTGCCCGGCGCCATCGAAGTGATCGCCGCGTTGAGCCGGCTGATGGGCTCCGAGGTGCTGATCGGCGCCGGCACCGTGCTGGATGCTTCGACCGCGCAGAAATGCCTCGATGCCGGAGCGCAGTTTCTGGTCAGCCCCGGTTTCGACGCCGAGACCGTCGCCCTGGCGCGCCGCCTCAATGTCCTCATCATGCCCGGCTCGCTGACTCCCACCGAGGTGATTACCGCCTGGAAAGCCGGCGCCGATTTCGTCAAGATCTTCCCGTGCGGCAACGTCGGCGGGCCGGCCTATATCAAATCGCTCAAGGCGGCGCTGCCCCAAATCCCCATGATCCCGACCGGCGGCGTCAACCTGGAAACCGCCGCAGCCTTTCTGCGGGCCGGCGCTTCCGCCCTCGGCATCGGCGGCGAATTGGTCTCCAAGGCGGCGCTCGATTCCGGCAATTTCGCCGCCATCGCCGAATCCGCCAGACAATACACCGCCATCGTCAACCAGAGGGTTTAACGCATGACCACTCCCGATGTCGTCTCCGTCGAAGGCGCCACCGTCGCGCCCACTCACCCCGAGCCCGGCCTCACCCGCCGCGTCGGCGCATACAACGATAAGTTGTTCCTGGCCGAGCACCGCATGGAAAAGGGCTGGATCGGCGCCGCTCACAGCCATCCGCACGACCAGGTGGTCTACGTGGTGAGCGGCCACTTGCGCGTGGTCTCGGCCGGCCGCACCTTCGATGCGAAGAGCGGCGACAGCTTCGTGGTGCGCGGCGGCGTCGAGCACCAGGCTTCGGCCATCGAGCCGTCGCTGGTGATCGATGTCTTCACGCCCTGTCGCCAGGACTACCTGTGAGATGCCGCGCGGCTCTGCTCTGCTGCGCGCCCCCGCGCTCTACCACGACACTGCCATAAGGGTGGGACAGACCATCGCCTTTTGTGGTCTGTCATTGCCTGGCTGAAACACTTCCGCTCAACAGACCACCAAGACCGATCGTCTGCCCCACCGTTACTCGGTCTTGCTGCTGCGGCGTCTCAGGAAAACCAGTACCCCGAGAACTACCACGACTGCCGCGCACACCAACCGTAGCGTTGTTGCGTCCATTGCGGAGCTCCTTTCTTGTTTTCTCTTATCGGCGCATTACATGTTTTCAATCATGGGGAAGAGGTCCCGAACCAGCCGTGTGATCACCGGCCCGATCGTTACCACGAACAGCGACGGGAGCACGCAGAAGAAAATCGGAAATACCAGCTTCACCGGCAGCTTGGCGGCTTTCTCCTCGGCCCGCTGCCGCGCCATCACCCGCAGATAGTCGGCATGACCCCGCAGGCTCTGCGCGATGCTGGTCCCGAAGCGGTCGGTCTGAACCAACACCGCCACCAGCTTCTTGACGTCGTCCACGCCGGTGCGCTCGGCCAGGTTGTGCAGGGCTTCCAGGCGGGTCTTGCCGGCCCGCAACTCCAGGTTCATCACCGTGAACTCTGCGCAGATTTCCGGGTGCGCCGTCTGCAACTCCTTGGCCACCTGGATCACCGTCTGGTCGAGCCCCAGCCCCGATTCCACACAGACCACCATCAGGTCCAGCACGTTGGGCAACCCTTTCTCGACCGCCCGCTTGCGCCGCCGGATGCGCCACACCAGATACTGCATGGGCGCCATGTACCCGGCGAGCGCCCCGCAGAGCGTCCCGAGCAGCAGCCGGCCCGCGGTGGCGTAGACGTGCAGACCGATCCCGAAACCGGCCACCGCGAACACCACCGTGGTGCAGGCGCGCGCCCCGTAGAAGAACCGCGCCGCCTGGGGATTGCGGAAGCCGGCGCGCACCAGCCGCCGTTTCAGCAGCGGCAGGTTGCGCGGCGCTGAAGGCGCCATCGCGCCCGCCCAGGCCACCAGTTCCCGCCACACCAGTCCCGTGGAAGGCAGAAAGTCCGAGACCACCGGCGGGCTTTGCCGCAAACGGTCTACCGCGCGAATCCGCCCCGGCCCGAGGCGCAGCGCCGCCCATGCCGTTCCAACCGCCGCCGCCAGACCCGCCAATAGCGCTTCGAGTACCAGCACGTCACACCTCGCCGCCTCACACCTCAATCGTCACGATTTTCTTGATGATCAGGTATCCCACCGCTTGCAGCCCGAGCGCGCCCGCCAGCAACTCGTGACCCGCCGGATCGTCCACGAAGAATTGCGCGTACCGCGGGTTTATCACGAACATCAAGGCGCCCACCACCGCCGGGATCGCCGCCAGAATGCGGCCCGACATCAGCCCCTGCGCGCTGATCGCCCGGACGCGCGCCCGCAGTTTGAACCGCTCGCGAATGATGTGCGCCAGCTTGTCCAAGAGCTCCGCCAGGTTTCCCCCGGTTCTCTTTTGCAACAGCACCGCCGACACGAAAAACTGAGTGTCCAGCGAGGGAATGCGGTGCCCCAGTTTCTTCAGCACAATGTCCAGCGGCTGCCCCAGGTTCTGTTCTTCGAAGGTACGGCGGAACTCGCCCCCGAGCGGCTCGCCAAATTCTTTGTGGACCATTTCGAGCGATACCGAAAAGGCATGCCCCGCCCGCATGGACCGCGCGATGAACTCCAGGCAATCTGGAAACTGTTCTTCGAACTTCCGCACCCGCCCGCGCGCTTTGCGCTGCGCCAGTTTCACCGGAACCATGGCCGCCAGCAGGCCCGCCGCGGCGGTCACCAGGGGCAGCCGGTTGGCCGTCAGCGCCATGACGGCGAGCGCCGCGCCCAGGCAGGCTCCCGCGGAGCGGTGCAGCAACCCGGCCGCGCCCCACTTCAAATCGGCCGTCTCGAGCATGCGCTCCACGGCTGCCTTCAGCTTCAGCCGCTCCAGCGCCCGGGTCGCCAGGCGGCCCCTCACTTCGCCCGCCACCTCGATCAGCAGCGGCTTCGCCGACGGCTGGCCGCCCGCTTTGGCCACCACTTTGCCCGCCAGACGGCGCAGCGCCAGCGCGTGCTCCCGGCGCGCCTGCCAGTTCCCTACCAGCGCCATGGTCGCCATGCTGGTGAGCGCGGTAAGCAAAAAGACCGGAATCATGCCCCGCTCCCCACCGCTACTAACTCGTCGAACAACTCCGCCGGAAGGCGGATCCCGGCGGCCAGCAGCTTTTCGTTGAATTTGGGCAGAATCCCGGTAGCCGCGAAACGGCCCACCACTTTTCCGTCCGGCCCCAGGCCGCGCTTCTCGAACACGAAAATATCCTGCAAGGTCACCACATCGGTTTCGATGCCGGTCACCTCCGTGATGTTCATCACGCGCCGCGTCCCGTCGCTCAATCGCGAAACCTGCACCAGGATGTGCACCGCCGCGGCCACCTGCTGGCGGATGGCCAGCAGGTGCATGTTGGCATTGGCGAGGGAAACCATCACCTCCAGCCGCGAAATGGCGTCGCGCGGGCTGTTGGCGTGCACCGTGGTGAGCGAGCCGTCATGCCCCGTATTCATGGCCTGCAGCATGTCGAGCGCCTCTTCCCCGCGCACTTCGCCCACGATGATGCGGTCCGGCCGCATGCGCAGGGCATTGATGAGCAACTGCCGCTGCCGCACCAGCCCGTGGCCTTCCACGTTGGCCGGGCGCGTCTCCAGGCGCGCCAGGTGCGGCTGCTTCAATTGCAGCTCGGCCGCGTCCTCGATGGTCACGATCCTTTCTTTCGGTGAGATGTAGGCCGAGAGCGCGTTGAGCAGGGTGGTCTTGCCCGCGCCCGTGCCCCCCGAGACGATCACGTTCAGGCGCGCCCGCACGGCGGCTTCGAGCAGTTGCATCATGCCCGGCGTGAGCGAAAGCCTGGCCACCAGGTCCTTCGGCATCAGCTTGTCGGTCGAGAAGCGCCGGATGGAAAGCAGCGGCCCGTCCACCGCCAGCGGCGGGATGATGGCGTTCACGCGCGAGCCGTCGCTCAGCCGCGCATCCACCATGGGGTTCGATTCGTCGATGCGCCTTCCCACCTGCGACACGATCTTGTCGATGATGCGCAGCAGGTGCTGATCGTCGTGGAAGCGCACGCCGGTCTCTTCGAGCAGCCCGCGGCGCTCCACGTACACCTGCCCGTGCCCGTTCACCAGGATGTCGGAAATGCTCGCGTCCTCAAGCAGCGGTTCGAGCGGGCCCAGGCCGAAGACTTCGTCGAGCACTTCCTCGGCGAGCTGTTCCTTTTCGCCGGCTGTCAGCGGCGTGGGCTCGTGCTCCACGATGGCCAGGGCCGCCTGCCGGACCTCCGCGCGGATGCGGTCGTTCTCAATTCCCGCCAGCGCATCCAGGTTGATCTGGTCGAGCAGCTTGCGGTGGAGCGTGAATTTCAGCTCCTGGTACTCCGGCCGCAGCTCGCCGCGGCGGGCCGCATGGCGCAGCAGGCGCTGCTCCCAACCGAGCTCCGCCGGCGGGCGTTCGGCCGTCATGGGCGCGCTGCCTTTACCGGGAAGGTTTCCACGGTCTTCTGCGCTCCGCGAAGCAGAATCATGGTTTCCACCGCCGCCGCGGCGGGCGTTGCGGGCGGGACGGCCGCGACGGTTCTTGCCGGAGCCTTTCGCCCGCGCGGCGCGGCCGGCGGAGGCGCGGCCGGCGGCAGCGGCTCCGCTTGTGCGTAGAGCTCGCGCAGTTCCCGGCCGCGCAGGGGAGTGGTCTCGCGGTCACCCGAGTTGCGCAGCACCAGTTGGACTTTTCCCTCGCTCGCCGCGAGCGTCAGGCTCACCGCCTGGGCCGGCGTCACCAGCAGGGTCACCACCGCGACGCTCATCGACTGGCTGTGCGAATCGGCTTCCAGCGTCTGGCCCGCCGAGAGCACCGCGACGTCCTCGAGCACCGGCGTGGTCACGGTATCGTCGGAGCCCGGCGGCCGGCCGGTCACCAGCACGTCCACGCGGGCGCCGGGCAGCACGAATCCCGCCACTCCAGCCACGTCGTTGACGCGCACCGCCAGAGCGCGCATGCCCGGAGGAATCAGGGGCGCCACGCCGAAGCCGCTGCCGCGCGGCGCAATCCGCGCTTCCACCACCGGTTCGTCCGTCTGCATGGAACTGACCACCGGCCGTCCCACCACTTCCTCCACTTTCGAAAAACCGCCGTGCGGGAACAGCTTCTCCGGCACGCGCACGGTCTTCACCGCTTCGGCCGCGATGGAGGCGCCCGGCGGCAACGGCCGCGCCGCCACCACCAGCGTCCTCTCCGGTTCGGAGCTGCGCTTTTGCGCCGCGACCCGGTAGAAGAACAGCGACACCACCAGCCCCCAAACCAGGCTGAACGCCACAATCATTCCGAATCTGCGATCCATCTGCATTGGCTTACCCTCGCCCCATCCAGTGGCGCACGCACGAGTGCCTGCGCCACCCCAACGCCGCACCGCCCATCCAGGCCGGGGTGTTCATGGGCCCGTCCTTTCGAGCAGGACCGCCTGCCGGTCGCGATACATCACGCGCCAGCCCGGTTCGCGTTCGAGGATGCGGCCGAGCGGCCAGTCGAGCGGCAGCAGCGCCACCGAGAAGCCGTACCGCGCCATCACTTGCGGCCAGGCGGGGCCGGCCCCGAGCAGCGTCCGGTAATCGTCCCCCGCGGCGGGGCCGTAGAAATAGCTGCGGCCGTCGAAGAACACGCGCGCCCGCGGGTATAAACGATAGATCAGGTAATCGGCCCACTGGTCCGGCGCCAGCACGCGGGGCGGCGGCACATGGGACGGGTCCCCGCCGGTCAACCGGTCCGCATTGCGGGCCACTGCCTCCACCGGAAACCGCGCGGCGGGAAAGTCGCCCAGCCCGCTTCGCGGCAGCACCGCCCCGAGCGCCAGCGCGCCCAGCACCGGCAGCCAGGCAGTGAAGCGCGCGCGCTCGCCCACGTCGCGTGCCACTTCCCACAGAATCCGCGCAGCCGACCGATTGGGCGCCCGTTCGGCCCGTTCCCGCCACCAGTCGGCGCAGGCCGATGCGATCACCGGCGCCGCCACCACCGCGAACCAGGGGATGTGGCGCGCCGACCGCAGCGCTTCGAAGCCCCAGAACATCACCAGGCCGCCTTCGAACCAGCGGGTGCGACGCCATCGCCGCGCTCCCAGCCCGACCGCCCCGAACAGCAGCGCGGCGAAGACCAACATGCTCTCCGAGCGGATGCGCGGCGATTGAAACTCCTCCACGTGCTCCAGAATCCACGGCGAATTCAAATAGCTCAGAATGTGCCGGTGCAGTTGCCAGCCATACGGATTGGCCAAAGTAGCCAGGGCGGAAAGCCCCGCCAGCAGTCCGTAGCGCCGCGCCGCCGCGCCATCGCGCTCGAGCGCGCTGGCCGCAGCCAGCCATGCCAATATGGCGAGCCAGCCGGCAAAACCCGCGTGCAGGTTGGCCCATAAAGCCGCCAGCGGCACCAGCCACCAGAGGCGGCCGTCGGGCGCGCGCCGGTCGCGGTCGATGGTCCACAAGGCCGGCCCGAGCAGCAGCAGCGAAAAAATGTGCGGCCGGGCCAGAAAGTGGATGCTCGAAGCGCTCACCGCCGCCAGCGTCACCGCGAGCGATATCCACGCTCCCGCGCCGCGATCGAGCAGCCACGCGAACAGCAGCGCCGCCCAGAGGCACACTGCCACCGCCGCCAGCGCCGCCACGGCCTCCAGGCCGCGCCAGCGATGCAACTCCGCGAAGATGGCGTCGGAAAGCCATTCCCACGCGTACCAGCGCTCGCCCCCGCGCCAAAACGAGAACGGGTCGTGCGCCGGCACGCGGCCGGTACCGAGCAGGATCTCCCCGGTGCGGATGTGCCAACCGGTGTCGCCGTCGCCCAGCAGGCCTTGCCACACCACCGGCCGGCCGAACCAGGCGACCAGGAGGAGCGGGAAAAACAAGTCCGGCAGAGTCGGCGCCAGCCGCATGGAGAACCGCGCGACGCGCGGGACCGGCAGTGATGCTGCGGTGGCCATGGGCTTGTTTATTCAGATCGGCCGCGATCCCGATTGTATGAAAGCCGGGTACCGGAACTGGTACTATTGGCGCGCCCCCGCACATTCCATTAAGGTCCTTGCATGAGCAAATCCAGGGTCGTCCTGTTGTTCGCCGCGCTTCAGGTCTGCGACGTGCTGACCACGCTCCTGTTTCTTCATCACGGCGTCCGGGAGGCCAATCCCCTGATGCGCGCGGCGATGGCGGTGGTCCGGCAGCCGCTGGTCGCGCTGGCGCTTCCCAAAGCGGCGGCCTTCGGCCTGGCGCTGTACGCCGCCCACAGCGGCCGCACGCGTCTGCTGGCCCGCGTCAATGTGCTCTTCACCTGCTGCGTGGCTTGGAACCTGATGGCCCTCGCCGCCGCGTGACACCCGGCGTTTTGCGGTTCTAAGAACTCACCGCAGGGACGCGGAGGCGCGGAGAAAGATAGAGAAAGCTGGCCCGCGCTCATTCGCTTCTTGGTTGTCAGATTGCGAGGTTTGCTAGGAACTCTCATTTCTTCTCTCTTCTCCGCGTCTCAGCGTCTCAGCGGTGAATCCCAGCTTTCGTGGTTACCGTCACTCAGCTTTTCCCTCCGCTGGCCGATGAAATCAGAGAGGCCTTCTCGGTCCCTTGGAACAGCCGGCCAAATCCGCGGCGTACGGCCCCTGGAAGCCGCTTATGGTTTGTCCGGACGCGGAACTGGCCGGCCGCCTCCGCGCGGCCTGCGCGGAATTGGGAATCAACGGCGTCACGCACCTGGCCCAATACCCGCGCATCGGCGCGCTGGCCAGTGCTCTGATGGAGCACCAGGCCAACCTCTGCTTCATCGATGTGGCAGCTCACGCCGAGTTCGCTCTGCTGCTGATTGGCGAGGCCTCCGCCTCGGCGCCGGTGGTGGCGCTCAATACGCGCAACGATGCCGACCTGATCCTGCGTTGTCTGCGCCGCGGCGCCTGCGAATTCCTGGCCTTGCCCGACGCCGCGCCGCTTTCGAGCGTGCTCGACCGGCTGCGGCTGTTGCGCGCGCCCGCCGAGCCGCCCAAGCCTTGCGAGGCATATTGCGTGATTCCGGGTAAGCCCGGCTGCGGCGCTTCGACCCTGGCCGTTCACCTGGCCGTCGAACTGCACCGCGCCGGAGCTGCGCGCGTGCTGCTGGTGGATACCGATGTCCAGGGAGGCGCGATCGCGTTCCTGCTGAAGCTGAAGCCGGATTTCCATTTGGGGGACGCCGTGCGCGACCGCGAGCGCATGGATCACGACCTGTGGGGCCACCTGGCGGTCGCGACCCACGGCATCGACGTGCTGCTGGCGCCGGAGAACCCCGCGGCGCAGGTCGAAATCGGCCGCGCCGCCGCTCAACAACTGATGACCTTCTGGCGCGGCCAGTACGAAGCCATCGTGATCGACACCCCCGGCGCGCAGCCGGCCGCCATCGAGTTCGCACAGCTTTCCGACCAGATTCTGCTGGTCTCGACCAATGAGCTGGTGGCGCTGCACTCCACCCGCCGCTCGATCGAGCGCCTGGAGCACCACTTAATCGAGCGGCGCCGCCTGCTGCTCATCATGAACCGTTACACGCCGTCGACGGGCCTGAAGCGCGACGAAGTCGAGACGGCTTTGAAGCTGGCGCCCTACGCGCTGCTCGCCAATGAGTACGACCTGGTCCAGCAGGCCGTGCTGGAAGGCCGCCCGCTCGGGGCGGCTACCCGTTTTGCGCGCGGCGTGCACGCGCTCGGGGAGCGCCTGGCAGGAGGCGGCCAGCCGGCCAGGAAGCGAACTTCCTGGTTCGGGCTGCGCCCGCGAAGAAGCTGAAAATTCGGAGTAATCAGTCCGATAACTAAGGAGGCTCACGGATATCATTCCAGCGCGGAGGCTGGTAACTTCGGGTTACGCAGATATGCAAGCGAAAGCTGGAGACAACCAATGAAATTCTACATTCGCGAGTTCTGGAAAGATACGACCGGGCAGGACCTGGTGGAATACGCTCTGGTTGCGGGTATGATAGCGGTGGCAGCGGTGGCGACCGTGCCCACTCTCACAAACGTGATCAGCAACGTGTTCAGCAAGGTCGGCTCGATCGTGGCGAACAGCACGATCTGACACGCCAGACGGCGGAACAACCAGCGCCGGGCCGGCGCTTCAGGAAAGGATAGAGAAGCCGACCTAGCTTCGAAATCGCGTACTGAAACTGCAGACTTGGCAAGACCCCAAAAAACAGGACCCGGTGGAATGCGCCTTGGCCGCGGGCATGGCAGCAGTCGCGGCCATGGCGGCCATGCCGGCTTGGAGCGGCGTGCGCAATGTGTTCACCGGAATCGGCAACCCCATCAACAGCAACGTGCACTGCGCGGCCCGTTGGCGAGTGTTCACGTACCCGGCTACGGCGGTCCTTCACGGACCGCCGCCTGGCCGGCTATTCCAGGATGCTGAAGGAATAAATCTTACCCACTCGTCCAGTGCTGGCGGTGGCGTCGCCGGAGGCGGGCGGCAGCAGGCCATATTCGCCCGCACCCAGGGTGGGGAGTATGATTTCGTACGTTCGGGGAGCCAGCTTCTTGCTCTCGAACGGAACCAGATCGCGGGTGGCGCCGCCGGAGACGTGCATCACCCCGCCGGTTACCGTGCGGAATTCCCGGCAGTCCTTGCAATCCCGAAGCCGCAGCAACTGGTATTCGGTGATGGCCACGCCATCCGGCGTGTACACCAGCAAATCCACCGGCGAAGGGATCCGATTGGGACTCTTCGCACCCTCCACATGGCCGTTGACGTCGCCCTTCACAATCCCCGCCGTTCCGATGCTCTTCAATACTCCCCCTGTTTTGAAATTAACCACTTCGGGGTTCAGATCCGCCCATTGGTCGTTCTTCTTGTAATAGACCCCGATCTCCCCAACAATCGGGCCTCCGGCCGCGGCCGGCGCTGGCCCGGCCGCTGGCGCGGCCGCTCCTCCGCCATTCATCATCGCGGAGATGATCTTATCGCTCACCCCGGCGCTCTTCAAGGCAATCAGATCGTCCGCCCCGGTCGCGTACCTTCCCGGTTGAGCATGGATCGAACTCAGGATAATGTCCTCGCCCAACCCGGCCTTCACCATTTTGACGATCGAATCGTTAGTGAGCGTCGCCTGGCCAAAACAGAGCGCCGCCACGCAAGCCAACAACAACAGGAATCGCGTCCGCATAAAAATCCCTCCTCCAGTCATTCTTACCAGCCCTCAAGTAGTGGAGTGTACCCGAAGCGCACGCCGTCATCAAGTGCCATCGACCATAAGACGACACTAATGAGTGGCCGCCAGAACCACATCAGCGCCGGCCCGGCTGACCTCGATGCGCCTGGTCGCATGGCGGCTCAGGTACCAGCAGGGTGTGTAACCCAGTTGCGGGAACAGCGACCGCACGCAGATCTGGGTCTCGGTATCGCCCAGCGAGTATTCGAAGCGCCCGTTCTTCATGCGCACCGCCCAGAGCGTCCGCACTTGCACACTCCCCAAGATCTGCCGGTTGGCGGGAATGCGATAGCGCGCCGAGAGGTAGTCGCCGACATACAATCCGGCCAGCGCCAGCAAGGCGATACCGGCCACGCGCAGAATCAGTCTCACATGGCCATTCTATTACGCTATCCCCGCGCCGGCTGGTTCGCCGGCGGATTTCATGGCATTCGCGGCTCCGGCTGTTCTCGCCCGCCCAGTTCTTCTTCGAGCAGCCCCATGGCTTCCAGCACCCGGTACGTGCGTGCGGCCTCTTGGGCGTCCACGCGGCTGATGGCAAAGCCGACGTGCACCATGACGTAATCGCCCACCTGAGCTTCGGGAACGAAGTTCAAGAAAACCTCGCGGGCAATGCCGCCAAACTTCACTTTGGCGATGCGGCTGCCGTCGCGCTCTTGCGCCTCGGTAATTTTACCCGGCACTGCCAGGCACATAATCGTTCCTTCCTGTTATTGTCCCGGTGGGGCCGGCTGGCGGGACGCCTTGTGCGCCCCCTGGTAAAAGCAATTGCGCGGCACGAGCTGGCGTACCAGGCACTGCTCGCGGAAGTAGATTCCACACTTGAGGCACAACTCCTGGGGATTCGAGCCGTGATCCACGATGTCCGCCGACAGCCGGTCCAGCAGATCGGAAGCGCGGCGCAGCTCTTCCGGCGGAAACTGGACGAAGATAGCCTGCAGCTTGCGCTCGCGGGCGGTCTCATATGCCGCGAGCAGCCGGCGGCTGGCCGGTGTGAGACAGAGGTGCATGACGCGCCGGTCGTACTGGTCTTCGGTGCGCCGCAGCAGGCCGCGCCGCACCAGGCGGTCGACCGCCTTGCTGGCGGCCGCATCGCTGACCCGGAGAAACGAAGCCACATCGCCGAGCGTATAGGAATCCGTCATGGCCACCAGCTTCAGCAGCTTCATTTGCGAAGCCGTGACCTGTCCTTCCGCCGCTTTCTCCAGCAGCCCCTGTTCAATGATGTCGGCGATCGCGGACGCGAAGACATGCGCGCTTCCCAGGAAATCGTCGATCTCTCTCAGGCTGCGGTCGCGCGTCATGCAGATCCTTTTTATCTGGAAATATTTTCCTTAGTGCGTTACTTCAGAAGTTCACTAACGTATTCCGGCCCTCCGCTCCCTTACGGTCGCGGCTCGCGTCAAAATACTCGCGCGCGACCCAGCGGGCGGCCTCCGGCACGGCGCGCCGGACCGGTTCAGATAACCCCGGACAGACTTCTTCGGGCAAGGGACCCGTCTGGCAGGCCAGCACGCGCACTTCGACGCCGGTCTGTTGTTGCAGCTCGCGCAGCATGTTGGATGTGGGCAACTGGTGCATGGAAAAATCGTCCAGTTTGACCACGGGGATGTCGGC
>Ga0181521_10006901_pt1 | contig 12118 bp, 11 predicted proteins | sample PEATcosm2014_Bin_32_FD_119764 | JGI IMG/M metagenome (GOLD analysis project Ga0181521, IMG submission 119764) | Peatland microbial communities from MTU Mesocosm Facility, Houghton, MI, USA - PEATcosm2014_Bin02_60_metaG | ecosystem: Environmental > Terrestrial > Soil > Wetlands > Peat | place... | reverse complement strand
CTAAAGGTTTTTCCCGGAACCGCCGATCTGAACAGCACAAGGAGGCTATTATGATCAGCGCCGTTTCACCGCATGTGTCCGCTTCCACTCCGCATCCCGTTCCGAAGCAGTCCGAGCGTTCCCCTCCGGCGAAGGCCGCTGCCGCGGTTCAGGATACCGTCCATCTGAGCTCACAGGCCCGCGCCGCCGCCGGAAATCGCGACCGCGCCGACAATCATCCCTGAACCTTTCCTCGTGAATGAGGGGCGGGCGATATACTGTTGCTTCCCCTCATTCACCTCAGAAAGGATTGGTTGGGATTGCGAAATAAACTCACAGTGATCGGCGCCGGCAATGTCGGCGCGAATTGCGCCGTCTGGGCCGCGAAGAAAGAACTGGGCGACATCGTGCTCGTCGATGTCATGGAAGGCATCCCCCAGGGCAAAGGTCTCGACCTCATGCAGGCGGGGCCGGTGGAAGGCTATGACGTCTCGATAACGGGCGCGAACGACTACGGGCCGACGGCCGGTTCCGACATCGTGATCATCACGGCGGGATTCCCGCGCAAGCCCGGCATGAGCCGGGACGACCTTCTGCTCGCCAACTACGAAGTGGTGAAAGCAGCCACCGAGCAGGTGGTGGCGGCGTCTCCGAAGGCCACCATTATTGTGGTCACGAACCCGCTCGACGCCATGGCGCAGGTGGCGCTGATGGTGTCGAAGTTCCCGAAGAGCCGCGTGATCGGCATGGCCGGCGTACTCGATTCGGCGCGCTTCCGGACCTTCATTGCGATGGAACTCGGCGTTTCGGTGGATAACGTGACGGCTGTGGTGCTGGGCGGGCACGGCGACACGATGGTTCCGGTGGTGCGCCTTTCGAGCGTCTCCGGGATTCCGCTGACGGAACTCATCCCGGCCGACCGGCTGAACGCCATCGTCGACCGCACGCGCAATGGCGGCGCCGAGATCGTGAAATATCTGAAAACCGGGAGCGCCTATTACGCACCGGCGGCGTCGGCGGTCGAAATGGCCGAATCGATTCTGCGCGACAAGAAGAAGGTGCTGCCGTGCGCGGCCTATCTTGAAGGCGAATACGGCATCAAAGGACTCTACGTCGGCGTGCCCTGCAAGCTGGGCGCGGCTGGTATCGAGAAGATTTACGAGATCAAACTGACCGGCGAAGAAAAGGCGGCGCTGCACAAAAGCGCAGCGTCGGTGCAGGAGCTGGTCGACGTCATCAAAAAGAAAATGGCGGCCTGAGCCGGGTTTTCCGGTGTTGGCCATTGTGCCCGGCAGCGTTCTCCTGCTAAAACAAATCAAGGGAGAATTGTTATCGTCCGGTTTTGCGTACTGGCGAGCGGCAGCGGGGGCAACTCGGCGTTCCTCGCAACGTCGAAGACCCGCATTCTGATCGACGCAGGTCTGAGCGTGCGCGATCTCACGCGGCGTCTCGCGGCGATCGGCGAGAAGCCCGAAGATCTCGACGCCGTCGTCATTACGCACGAACACTCCGATCACGTGGCGGGCCTCGTGCGCCTGATCCGCGCGCGCGCCAAAAAGGACCGCCCGCTTCCGGTCTTCGTCTCCCGCCTCACTGCGCCCTTGATCGACTGGGAGGATCTGGAATCGCCGCCCGTCGAGAGCTTTCAGGCCGGCTCGGGATGGATGATCGGCAATATCGCGCTGCAGAGCTTCACCATTCCCCACGACGCGGTCGATCCGGTGGGTTTCTGTTGCCACGCCGAGGGCATCAAGATCGGCATCGCGACCGATCTGGGCTACGTGCCCGACTCGATCAAAGTGCATCTGCGCCGCGTCCAGATTCTGCTGCTCGAATCGAATCACGATCTGGAAATGCTGCGCGTCGGTCCCTACCCCTGGAGCGTCAAGCAGCGCGTCATGGGCCGCAACGGGCATCTGTCGAACACGCACACTTGCGATTACCTCGAAAACGATCTCGACCAGGGCGTGCAGACGCTGATTCTCGGGCACCTCAGCGAGCACAATAATCATCCCGAGATCGTCCGCATGGGCGCCGCGCAGTCGCTCGATCAGCGCGGCCTCGCGCCGCGTCTCGTGATCGCCGAACAGAGGAAACCCTCCGAGGTTTTTGCGTTTTGATTCCCCGCTATACGCGCCGCGAGATGGGCGCCGTCTGGAGCGATCAAAACCGGTTTCAGCAGTGGCTCGAAGTGGAACTCGCCGCGGCCGAGGCGCTGGCCGAACTCGATGTGGTCCCTGTCGAGGACGCTGTCCTGCTGCGCCGCCATGCCGCCTTCGACGCCGCCCGCATTTTCGAAATTGAAGAGCTGACCCGTCACGACGTGATCGCGTTCACGACGTCGGTCGCCGAGTCGATGGACGCGGCCGGTCACGCCGAGGCGTCGCGGTGGTTCCACTACGGCATGACCTCCACCGACGTGGTGGATACCGCGCAGGCGCTGCAGCTCCGCCAGGCCTCGCACATCCTGCTCGCCGGCATCGAAAAGCTGCGCGCCGTGCTCAAACGCCGCGCGCTCGAATTCCGGCACACCGTGCAGATCGGACGCACGCACGGCATGCATGCCGAGCCGATCACCTTCGGACTTAAGCTCGCCATCTGGTACGAAGAAGCCGGACGCAATCAAAAGCGTCTCGAAGCCGCTGCCGAGGATCTGCGCGTCGGCAAAATTTCCGGGGCCGTTGGCACCTTCGCGCATATCGGTCCCGAAGTCGAAGAGAAAATCTGCCAGAAACTGGGACTCCGGCCTGCGCCGGTGGCGTCGCAGGTGCTGCAGCGGGACAGGCATGCCCAGTTCGTCGCGACGCTCGCCACGCTCACGGCCAGCCTCGAAAAGATCGCGCTCGAAGTGCGTCATCTGCAGCGCACCGAAGTGCGCGAGGCCAGCGAGTACTTCGCGCCGGGGCAGAAGGGATCGTCGGCTATGCCGCACAAGCGCAATCCGATCACGAGCGAACAGATTTGCGGTCTGGCGCGCGTCGTGCGGGCCAACGCGCAGGCCGCCTTCGAGAACGTCGCGCTCTGGCACGAGCGGGACATTTCGCACTCTTCGGTCGAGCGCGTGATTCTTCCCGATTCGACGATTCTCGCCGACTATCTTCTCGATAAGACCTCGAATCTCGTGGACAAGATGTTCGTCTACCCGGAGCGCATGCGGCGCAACCTCGAAATGACGAAGGGTCTGGTCTTCTCCGGCCAGCTGCTGCTCGATCTGGCGGCGGCGGGGATGCTGCGCGAGCAGGCCTACGCCATCGTGCAGCGGCATGCGATGGAGGCGTGGGAGAAAGACACCGATTTCCGCGCGGCCATCGAAGCCGATCCCGAAATCGCGAAACTGGTGAGCAAAGAAAAACTGGCGGAGACGTTCTCGCTCGATCGCCAGCTCAAACACGTGGACGCGATCTTCGCGCGCGTGTTCGGCGCCTGAACCGTGGACCCGTTTCTGCAAGCTGCCGTCGAACAGGCTCGCAAGAGTCTTGCGGAGGGAGGTATCCCCATCGGCTCGGCGCTGGTTCATGAGGGCCGGATCATCGGACAGGGTCACAACTGCCGCGTGCAGACCGGCAGCTCCATCGATCACGGCGAAATGAATTGTCTGCGAAACGCCGGGCGTCTGCCGGCGCGCGTTTACAGGTCCAGCACGATTTACACGACTCTTTCCCCCTGCCCGATGTGCAGCGGGGCGATTGTGCTCTACAAAATCCCGCGCGTGATCGTCGGCGAAAACCGGAACTTTCAGGGCGCGGAAGATTATCTGCGCGCCAACGGCATTCAGGTGGACGTGCTGGACGACCCGGAATGCGTCCGCCTGATGGCCGATTTCATTCGCGACCGGCCCGATCTCTGGAACGAAGATATCGGCGTGTAATCGTGGCGCAGGCGGGCAGGCGGAACCGCCTGCCCCACATCAGCTCTGATTACTGCTTACTCAGACTCTTGTAAACCGCTTCGACGAACATATCGGTCGTCCACGCACCGGCGTTCGTTCCATAGCGCGGGTCGTAATCGAGGGTGGGCCGCGCGGCCTTCACCTGTTCCAGAGTCATGCCCTTCGCGATCAGGTTCTGCACGCGGTCGCGGATGATCGTCATCATGTCGCGGTACTCGGCCACATCGGCTTCGTCGGCCAGCCGCCCGTACGCCGGAATCACCATGGTGCCGCCTTCTTCTTTGGCGGCCGGAATTGTCAGGTCGATAATGCGGTTCAGTCCCTCGATCACGCCCTGCACGTTGCCGCCGTGCGCGAGGTCGATCACCGGATAATTGCTCGGCATATAAAGATCGCCCGCCACCACTACGTCCGAGCGGCGGAAGAAGAGGATACTGTCGCCATCGGTGTGAGCCGCCGGCTGATGAATCACCTGGATCGCTTCATCGTTGAAGAACATGTCCCGTTTCCTGAGGTGGTATGTCTCGGTCGGCCATGCGTCGAAGGGCAACACCGCCTTGCCATTGACGCTCGCGCTCATCCGGTTCAGCACGTTCTCGTGCGCGATAATCTGCGCGCCCACGGTGGCATCCGATTCGAGATTCTTCACGTCCCCGCCCGCGATGGTGACGCCGAGTTTGCGTAATTCCAGATTGCCGCCCGTGTGATCCGGATCGGCGCTGGTGTTGATGATGAAATGAATCGGAGCGCTGGACAGTTCGCGGATAGCCGTGACGACCTTATCGGTCATCTTCGCGATACCGGTGTCCACGATGAACACCCCGTCGTTGCCTACCTGCACCGCGATATTCGCCCCGGCGCCCGTCAGCATGTAAACGCCGCCGCGCACGTGCAGAACATCGATGTGATCGCTCGCGCGGTCCGGATTCCAGGCCCGTTTCTCGTTCTGAATGACCGGAGGCACGGAGACAGTGGTCATGTTCAGCGCATATTCCGGATACATGGTGGCTGCGCCGCCGCGGAACGGAGCCAGCGGCAGGTGAAGCCGGTCGGGCATTTCGTTGATAAAAGTGTTGGTGCCGGGTAAATGATGCGGTACCAGGCCTTCGGCCCGTTCGACTTCCTCTCCGACTTCGCACGGATACGGATCGATCGTCTGGTCCGGTGTAGACACCCAGTCGGTCGAGCGGACGTAGGGCTCGCTGAAGTAAACGGGATCGCTGATCAGCTGGAACAGGGTGAGGTAGTCGCCGTGGCGAATCCAGTGCTCAACCATCGTCGCTTCGTCGCTGCGCGGAGTGCCGTTGCGCCGCGCGAAACCCATCTTGAGATGCGTGGTATAGACGGTGAGCATGCCGCCTTCCCACTTCCCGGTCGAGAAGCCCTGCCATGTGTGCGGCGCGTACTCGGGAGGATGCGGACGGCCGTCCATCCAGATGGTCCGCTCCTGCGCCTGCCACTGCACGTGCGTGTGAAAGGCAATGACCACCTGCGTGGGCGTGTCGATTTCTTTCCAGATGCGCAGATTCGCCGGGCCGCGCGTTCCGTAATCGGCCGGATGCGGCCGGCACTGCCACTCGGGCAGGGTAAGCAGCGAGGCGTCCCAGCTGTCGGCGCGCAGACGCGCGGAGTCGTTGATCGGAATGCCGGCATAGTCGCCGAGCTCGGGACCCTGGCCGCGTTCGGGCGCGTCCTCGTGCTGTTTGACGTTCCATTCGCCGGTCAGATCGGCCTGGCAAAAGGCCGGGACGCTGGTCAAAGCGGCCATAAATAAAAAGGAAAGACTTCGTTGGGTGATGCGCATAAGCAGCATCATCATATCCGATTTCCCGATCTAATTTTCAGAGGGCCGTTCGACGTGGTCGATCACAAGCACTTCGACCGGGCTCTTGGCGTTGTCCAGTTTGAGCCCGAGTTGTTCCTGCAAAGCGGTGAAGATCGACGGGCCCGCCTGGTCGGCGGACGGCGCGGCTTGTCCTCCGATGGCGATGGCTTCGTCTGGCGCGAATTCCATGTGGACGTCGAACGTTCCGGTGACGCCGGTCTTATCGACCACTGTGCGGCCCAGCAGATTCGAGAGATCCGATGCGAGCGCCGCCATCGATATCCCGAACGCATCGATGGAGCTTCTTGAAATCCTGGCGCCGCCGCACATACGAGGGAGCGGATCGCCCGGCCGCGGTGGTGGTGGCGGAGGAGTTTTCGGATCGAAGGTCGTGCAACTCCCCTCTTTCGTTGGCGCGAGTTTGAGGCCGCTCTTCGCCGCGACCAGCTCATAGATGGGGGCCTCTTTTGTTTCGCGGTGGGCCATGAGCCTGAACCGGTCCGCCAGCATCGCTTGCAGCATAGGTCGCATCTGGTCCATGGTGGCCTCGCCTTCCGCTTTGGCGTTGACGTCGAACCTGTCGGAGCTGGTCCAGGCAGGCGCGCCGGAGATCTGAAAACCACTGACGTTATAGGCCAGCTGGATCAGCGTGTTGACGACAATGTTTTCCGCTCTGAATCCGCCGCCGGGTAACCGGTTCACAATCCCGCCGCGGCCACCGCTGGTGTTCGGTTTGACGGAGGCCACTTCGAATTCTGTGCGCGCTGGCGACTGCGCACGGCCCAAAGAAGCAAGTGCCAGGATGGCAGCGAAAGCGTGTCGTGTCATGGGTCAATTCTCCGAAGGTTTTTCTGCGTGGTCGATGACGAGCACTTCGACCGGGCCTTTCGACGAATCCACCTTGAGGCCCAGCTGTTCCTGCAGCGCGGTGAAGATCGACGGGGCGTTTGAATCGGCGGATGATGCGGGTTGTCCCGGCGGTCCGCCGACGACAGCCTCGTCGGGAGCGAATTCCAGGTGAACGTCGAACGTTCCCGTGAAGCCGGTCTTATCAATCACTGTGCGGCCCAGAGTATCCGAAAGGACCGTCAGAAACCGCTCCATGTTGATCCCATAAGCTTCGACCAAACCTCGTCCCATCCGGATGTTGCCGCAGTAACGCGGCGGCGGCTCGCCTGGCTGCGGCGGCCGCGGCGGATTATTCCGGTCGGGCGTCGTGCAACTCCCCTCCTTCGGCGCCGCGAGTTTGAGGCCGCCCTTCGCCGCCACCAGATCGTAGACGGGGAGTTCCTTCGTTTCGCGGTGGAGCATGAGTTTGAACCGGTCCGCCAGCAGCGACTGAACCATGGTTCGCATAGGCTCGAATCCGGCAGCGGCATCACCTTTGGCGGTGACATCGTACCGGTCGGAGTTCATCCAGGCGGGCCCGCCCGAGATCTGAAAATCCTTGACGTTGTAAGCGAACCGGATCAGGGCTCTCGTAGCCATATTTTCCGCGTTAAAACGGCCGCCGGGTTGTACGCCGATCATCACGCGGCCCTCACCGCTGGTATTCGGCTTGATCGAGGCCACTTCAAATTCGGAGGACTGGGCGCAGGCGACACCCGGCAAGCACACAAAAGCAAAAGCGAAAAGCCAGCGTTGGAGGAGCATCGTTTCCAGACCTCCCTATATCGTAATTAAATTTCGCTGGATACTCAGATAAATGTTGGTTGAACAAAAAAAAATAGAAACTCCGCTGACGCGCCAGATCTTGGAACTGATTGGGAAATCTGGGGCGTCGTACGTAGAAGTAGAATTCGCCCTGCGCGGGGTCCAGAGGGCGCTGCCGTCGATGACGTACGTCAATCTCCAGAGGTGGGACGAGTCGCGCGATACTCTCGATTCGACCTCGCCTGCTCTGCCTTTGGAGCAAAACTTTCGTTAGCGCGGTGAGCGAGGAACTCAAGGGCGTGAGCGATGCGCTCAAGATTACGGATGATCTCTGCCAGATAATCCTCTGTAGTCGGCGGGGAATCTTGTGATTGGTCAGCCATCGCTGGAGTCTATCAAAATCGGAGGTTTGACAAAAATGCCAGATGGTCCTTACGCATATCCTCCTACGTCGCAGGTGCCAGCAGACCAGCGAATTCACAGCGAGGCCACGTCCGCATTCAACAGCACGGTCCAGGCACTACTCAGCAACTCCATTCCCGGTTCAACTTCGGGGTCACCTCGGTGAAGCTGATGAAATCGGATTCTTTGCCGCCTGTATCAAACCGAAAGATGATCGCGATGAAACCCTCGAAACGCTCCGGAGCTTCCAAGTTGCGGAGATCGCCATATGCGAATGCCATCGATGGCGTGACCCGTAGCGCCAGCTCGGATGTCGTATCGTCGGACCAGAGTTTCAGTTCGTCGTCGGAGAGTTCACGCAAGCGTGCGCGAAAACGTGAACGGAATGTTGGGAAGAAAAAAGTACACTCCAACAGCGTTTCTTCGGAGAGCCACTTGCGGAATATGTCGAAAGCTTCGTCGCGGCCAACTCTCATGTTTGATCGGGTATCTCCACTGGTGATTTCACTAATTGCCGCCGTACAGGCCGAGATGGCCAATAATGGCCCAAAGAGATTCTATCGATTTAATGCCGCAAGAAAAGAGGCCAGTCCATGTGGACTGGATTCAATTGGTGGTGGGCGCGGCCATAGCGGTAATGAGTTAATTTGGATCAAGCAGCCTCCAGCAGTTCCCGCACGCTCCACACGTGATCGGTGAGCTTCGCTTCCATCGCAGGCGTGACGCGAAGACTCTTGTGGACCCGGCAGAAGTTATAGAAGCCATACCAGAGCGTCACGGCGGCCCAGTGGTTCTCCCACTTCTTGCTGAAAGCATTCGTTAACCTGGTGAACCGGCGCGTGCCCATTCTCACGGAAAGATTGCTGCGTTCCACGATGCTCGTGCAGATGCGTTCGGGATCGGGTTGCCCCATGACTGGGACTACCTCCGTTTCCGTGACTTCGGGCGGGCTGTAGCGGTGCTCATCGCCCGTTGCGTTTCCATAGACCTTGATGAGCATGGCGTACGCTTCGCAGTCGCCCAGGGTGTCGGGGATCGCCGTCTTGTACGGCGCGAAGCCATCGGTGGTCACCTGAAATTTCACGCCAGGTGCCAGCGCGTCGCGGACGCCTTCGACAAATTGATTAGTAGTGGCTTTGTCTCGCTTTCCCATCGCGATATTCAGAACGAGTTTCGAGTGCCGTTCGATGGCGACGAACGTATAGCAGTCGCCCAGGTTCTGATCGTCTTCGGGCCGCACGCGCTTTTCCTTCTTTCCGATGTAGCTCCAAACCTCGTCGAGTTCGATGTCCCGCGCCTTCACGTTGCGGACATACCGGCCCATGATGCGCTCGCACCGTTCGCCAGCAAGCACCAGAAGTTTGAGAATCGTTTTCTGGTGAATATCCGTGAGGCGCACGATGCTCGAAATGCTGTTGCCTTCGAGCAGGAGCTTGAGAACGAGTTCAGCTTTTTCGACCGGCAGGTACATGCCGTCCAGCGTGTTATCGCGGGCGTCCGTGAACACCTTGCGGCACTGGCAGCACTGATAGCGTTGACGATTACCGCGCTTCCCGAAGCGGCGGCATTCTGATCGGCAGTTGTGACAGGTCACGTGGACCTTGACCTTTCTTCAGGTCCGGTCCAGAATGGAAGAGGTCGTTAGAAAACCCTTCATCTGGCTTCGGCCCGATGTTGCGTTCAGCCGGTAGTTGACGCTACCGGCTGAATCTGTTTAATGCCATGCGGCCCGCGCGGGCCGCGAAAATCACTTCTTAATCTCGTCAGCCATCTGCTTCAGAAGCCTGTTCGCTTCCTTGCCAGCAATCGCCGGAGACACACCGAATGCAGCACCAAGCGTGTAACTCATCGGCGCACACCGGTACGATTTACGTCGCCCCATTGGCTGTTCTTCCGTCGGATCGCTGGATGATTCCGCCATGCGCTTCAGGGCCATGTGAATCGCGGCCAATTGATTGGTGCTTTCGCTGAAGTCCCAGCCGAGTTGGGTCAGCTCGCCACGTACAACCGTGGGCCTTAGCCAATCGGGGTAGTTAGCCCTCAAGACGGCTCTTATCTCGTCCGGTAATGAGCGATGTTCGATTTCTTGCACCAAGGCTGCGGCAACCGTTTCGGCAGCGCCAATATCTGACGCCACATCCTTCATGTGGTCGAGAGCTTTCCGCGCATCGAGTTTCTTTTTTTCGATCCGCTCTTGCAGAGCGGTCATACCGACAATCTCCCGCTTGGTCTTCTCTACAAGCGCGGCAAAAGGATCGTTCATGGTCAATTCAACTATATCACAACGAGAGCAAATACGCAAACAAATTGCTAAAGAAAAGGATAGAGTGTGGAGACTAGAGCAAGCCCCGGTCTTCTATCAGGGCTATATTGACCGCAGAGAGCGGCTCCCTGGAACCAAAGACTTCAAGGAAACGGCGAAGGTTGTCCCGATACTGATCGAAAGATCGAAGGAAGCTCTCGCGAAGGCCGTTGCAGACCTTTCCAAACTCAAGGCAAAGCTGAAAGCATTGGCCGCAGAAGCAAAAGCGGTCTAAAATGTTTCGGTAGTCGGATCAACCACAAAGTATCTGACTACCTTTCGCTGCTGGTGCGCGCTCGAATGTTCTATAATGCTTCATCCATATGTCCTCCTCCGCGCAGGATGCATTGGCATCTCCCGCTACCGCCAGCCGCCCCGCCGCCCGCGTTCCGGCGATTCTGTTCGGCTTCACCATCTTGCTCAGCGCGTTCCTTCTCTTCCAGGTCCAGCCGCTCATCGCCAAACTGATTCTGCCCTGGTTCGGTGGTTCGGCGGCCGTGTGGACCAGCTGCATGCTCTTCTTCCAGTTCGCCCTGCTCGGCGGCTACGCCTACGCGCACTGGCTCAGCGAACAATCGGGGCGGAGGCAAACCGCCATTCACCTCGCATTGCTCGCCGTCAGCCTGCTGTCCCTGCCGATCCTGCCCTCGGTGTGGTGGAAGCCGACCGGCTCGGGCGATCCGCTGCTGCGCATTCTCGGACTGCTCGCCGCCACCGTCGGCTTACCATATTTCCTGCTGTCATCCACTAGCCCTCTGCTGCAATCGTGGTACTCCCGTTCGACCGGCGGCGCCATGCCCTACCGCTTTTTCGCCCTCTCGAACGCGGGCTCCATGGCCGGACTGCTGACTTACCCGGTTCTCGTCGAACCATACCTCACCAATCGCGTACAGGCCTGGATGTGGTCGGTCAGCTATGCGGTCTTCGGATTGATCTGCGCCACGGTCGCGTTCCGCTCGCGCGCAATTCACGCCGAGCATGCTGCGGCAGCGCGTACCAACGACGCCCCCGCGCCGGGCTGGCCGGAAAAACTCCTCTGGATGGGACTGGCCGGATGCGCTTCGGCGCTCATGCTCGCCGTCACCAACCATCTGACGCAGAACATCGCGCCCATCCCGTTCCTGTGGGTGCTGCCGCTCAGCCTCTACCTGCTGAGCTTTATTCTCTGCTTCGACAGCGACCGCTGGTATCAGCGCTGGCTCTTTGCCGGCCTGGCCGCCATAGCGCTTCCCGGCATGGTTTACCTGATCGGCGAAGGCGGCTACATCGACCTGAAGATTTCCGTGGCCCTATTCTGCGCCATGATTTTTGTGTTCTTCATGGTGTGCCACGGGGAACTTGCGCGGCGCAGGCCGGCCCCTGCCTACCTGACCTCCTTCTATCTGATGGTTTCGCTGGGCGGCGCGGCAGGCGGCCTCCTGATCGGGTTCGCCGCACCTTATCTCTTCAACGCGCTTTACGATCTGCCCGTCGTGCTGTCGCTGGTCTGTTTCCTGTTCGCTTACCTCTTGTGGTGCGAACGTCGCGCTGGCGGCGGCGAAAGAGATAAGGGCGCGATCGTTTCATGGGCCGCGCTGCTGGTGGCCTACGCGCTCTTCCGCTTCGCCGCCGCAGCCCGCTTCCACGCGCCAAAGTTTCTAAAGGCACCTTACGATGCGCCGGTTCTGTTCGGCCTCGCCGGACTCATCGGGGCTTATCTGATCTGGCGCGGACGCGCGCTCCTCGATGCCCGCTTCCTCCGCTTCGCCATCGCCACCGGCGTCGCCGCCGGCGTCATCTGCTATCTGGCGCGCGACTCGTACCAGTCGGTGAGCGACGCACGCGTGCTCGTACGAAACTTCTACGGCGCTCTGAAAGTTTTCGATTCCGAAACCGACGGCATGCAGGGTCCCGTGCGCACCCTGCGTCACGGCACCATCGACCATGGCGAACAGTTTCTCTGGCCGCAGAATGCGCACCGTCCAACCACTTACTTCACCGGGCCAACCGGCGTCGGCCTCGCGATACATCGCGTGCAGCGGGACGGGCCCATGCGCGTGGGCATCATCGGGCTTGGCGCGGGTACGCT
>Ga0181521_10006894_pt1 | contig 12124 bp, 8 predicted proteins | sample PEATcosm2014_Bin_32_FD_119764 | JGI IMG/M metagenome (GOLD analysis project Ga0181521, IMG submission 119764) | Peatland microbial communities from MTU Mesocosm Facility, Houghton, MI, USA - PEATcosm2014_Bin02_60_metaG | ecosystem: Environmental > Terrestrial > Soil > Wetlands > Peat | place... | reverse complement strand
GGCCGCACCAACACGCGCCATCTCTGCACCGCCGCCATCGAAGCCGCAAACCCAGGCGACATCATCGTAGTCGAGCAATCCACGGGACTCGATGCCGCATCCTGGGGCGGCAATCTCGCGATCGGCGCCAAAATGCGCGCCGTAGCAGGTGTGATCGTGGAAGGCCCCGCGCGCGATATTGACGACTGCCGCAAACTCGATTTCCCCGTATTCGCCCGCAGCCACACGGCGCGAACGGCACGCGGACGCATCGTCGAAGTCGCCACTGGAGAGCCCATCACGGTCGGCGATGTCACAGTGACGCCGGGCGATTACGTCGTCGCGGACGGCAGCGCCGTTGTGTTCGTGGCCCAGAGCGAAATCGCCCGCGTGCTTGAGACCGCTGAAGCCATCATGGCGCGCGAAGAAGCCATGGCGCGGGCGCTTCGCGAGGGCGTACCCATCTCACAAGTGATGGGCGCAAACTACGAGACGATGCTCAAGAAATAACCAATGGACACTAACATTCAGCGAGCCTCAAAGCTCGACACAACATCCCTCAGCGACGCCCTCGACCGCCTCGGAATTGCCGGACAATGTCTCGGCATCAAACCGCTCGATCACCGCTTTCGCCTGACTGGCCGCGCCTTCACGATCCTGTATGGGCCCGCGTCGACCCCGCCCGGCACGGTCGGCGATTACATCGACGATCTGGAGCCCGACACCGTTGTCGTGCTCGATAACGGCGGCCGCGAGAATGCCACTGTTTGGGGCGATATCCTGACCACGGTCGCACACAAGCGTGGTATCGCCGGGACCGTAATCGATGGCGCCTGCCGCGACGTGCATCTGTCGCTGTCTCTCGGCTATCCCATCTTCAGCCGCAGTTATTCCATGCGCACGGGCAAGGATCGCATTCAGGTGGAAGCGACGAATTGCACCGTGAATATCGGCGATGCCCGCGTCGATGCCGGAGATATAATGCGCGGCGATGCGGATGGCGTGATCGTCATCCCGAAGGCTCACGAGAACGACGTACTCACGGTTGCCGAAGAGATCGACAGGGTGGAAGGCCAGATCTTAGGCGCGGTAAGGGAGGGGTCGCGCCTCGTCGAAGCGCGCAAACAGTTCGGCTACCACAAACTCCAGACAAAACGGTAACGCCGGCGATCTTGTCGCCGGTGGGTTTTCATACCTCCTGTGGAGCGAAAGCCCCGTCCGGCTGCAGGATCATCAGCGCGCCGATGCGGATATCGAACCAGGCGCCATGCAGCGTGAGGTCCCCGGCGGCCACTCGCTCGGCGATCCACGGGAAGGTCATCAGGTTGTTGAGAGAGACCTTGATGACCTCGTGTTCGCAAATCAGGCGGCGTCCTTCCCCCGGCGGGAAACGCATTGCGCGCTCACAGGCCGGCCGTGCAATCGACATCCAGGGCGCAACGAATTCGTTCGCCTGGTCAGGCGTGCCCCCGTCCTGCTCGCGATCGAGCAGGGTTTTCACGCCGCCGCATAAGCCATGGCCCAGCACGATCAGGTCCCGCACTTCGAGCACCCTTACGCCAAACTCGAGCGCGGCGCTGGTGCCGTGATACGAAGCATCCGGCGCGTAGGGCGGCACAAGGCTCGCCACGTTGCGCACGGTCAGCATCTCGCCCGGCGCGGTATCGAAGATCATGGCCGGGTCCACGCGGCTGTCGATGCAGGCCACCACGAGCGCCCGGGGAGATTGCCCGTTCTCCGCCAGCAACTCGAACTCCCTGCGTTTCTCAGGCCAGCCGTTGGCGCGGAAGCGCTGATAACCGGCGAGGAGGTTTTGCATAACCCATCACTTTATGACATGTCCACGGATTTCCGGTTATCCTGAACAAATGAGAGCCTCTCTTATTTCTCTCTTTCTCTGCGTTTCGGCGGTACAAGCCGCGACCCCGTCGTTTGAGCCGAAAGGCGGCGCGTGGACCGCTGTCAGAGGTTCCGCCAGCCTGGATTCGTCGGTGCTGCATGACTCGAAGAAGTCGCTGCGCGTGGAGCCGTCGGCTGTCGTTTCGGCAACAACGGGGCCCGACGCGGCCGTTCGTTCCGCGCCCATCGATCTGACCATCGGCAAGACTTACGAGTTGACCGGCTGGGTGCGCACCGAAGACCTCACGGTTCGCGATCTGGACCGCTCGCCCATCGCATTGGGCGCGGCGCTCGCGATGGCGTCCATGCCCTGGGATGTCCACTCGGCTTCGCTTGGCGGCACACGGGAGTGGACGCGCCTCTCACTGCGATTCGTGGCGACACGTTCCCAGGATCGGATTCTGTTGACCGCGGGCAGCGGCGGCGCTTTCAAAGGGAAGGCCTGGTTTGAAGGCGTCACCCTCGACGAAGCGTCTGCGGCGGACAGCTGGCCCGCCCGCGATGCCGTGAAGACGTTCGGCCCCGCATATCGTTATCCCGCGGCCGGCTGGATCTATCTGCATATCGAGGGCAAGCCTTACGATCGCGGCTACCAGCATGGCTACCTGATGGCGAAGGAGATCCCGGAGTATCTGAAGCGCTGCGCCTTCGAACTTGCGGGTAAAGCCGACGAGCGGACCTGGAATGCATATCGCACCAGCGCCAACGCGCTTTTCCTGCGCGGTTTCGATCGGGAAATCCTCGAGGAAATGCGCGGTATCGCCGACGGCGCCAACGCCGCCGGAGCCAGGTGGCTGGACCGGAAGCTCGATCTGATCGATATCGTGGTGGCGAATACCACAGTGGAGATGGGCGAACTGGCTTCCGCCATGCCCATGACTCCGACCGGGCTCGAAGGCACGCACTTCGACCTTCCTCCTTACGCGGGGAAACACGATTCGCCGACCGACCACTGCAGCGCCTTCGCCGCCACGGGAGCCGCCACGCGGGACGGCAAAATGGTGATCGGGCACGTCACCTGGTGGCCTCAAACGCTTGCCGAGCAGACTAACGTGATGCTCGACATCAAGCCGGAAACCGGGCATCGACTGCTCATGCAGAGCTATCCCGGAGGCATCGAAAGCGGCACGGACTGGTATCAGAACGACGCCGGGATTGTGCTGACGGAAACCACTATTCGTCAGACTCCGTTCAACATGCAGGGCACGCCGGTGGCGTTTCGCGCGCGCATGGCGATCCAGTATGCGGCAAACATCGACGAAGTGGTGAAACAGCTGGGCACGCGCAATAACGGCCTCTACACCAACGAATGGCTGATGGGCGACGCGAAGAATAACGAGATCGCCATGTATGAGCTCGGCACCAGCCACACGAAGCTGTGGCGCAGTTCGAAGGACCAGTGGTTCAACGGCACTGCCGGTTTCTATTGGGGCAACAACAACGCCAAGGATATGGCGGTGAATCTGGAATATTTGCCGGATCCGCAGGGCGCTCCCGAATATGTTCCGTTTGTGCCGTCGGTTCGCGATCTGGCATGGCAGGATCTCTACCGCCAATACAAAGGCCAGATCGACGAACAGTTCGCGTTCAAGGCTTTTGACAGCGCGCCGCTGGTCTTTGCTTCGACGATGGACGCCAAGGTGGCTTCGTCGGCGATGGCGAATAACATGATGGTGTGGGCTGAATTCGGCAGGCCGAACGAGAGCGTGGCGGGTCCGCCGCGGGATGCGGCGGCGAGTCCCAATCAGGGGCTCTATCCCGGCGGCTACTATCTGGTGAGTGCGGAACCCGGTGCGAGTCTGAAGGCGTCGATTGCCGAAAACGAAAAGACCAGGCTGGCGGCCGCCAAGCCGGAAGAGACGAAAAAGCCCGCTCTCGTTTCGTGGAAGGATCGCACCGGCGAGCTCTGGAAAGGTTGGGTGCTTCCCGCATCGGACGCCGATACATGGTTTGTCGCAGGGTCCGCCGAGTACTATCGGACGCTCCAATCGAAAGACGTTAACAAGGCCGTCGAAGCGGAGCGTGTTCGCTATCGCGGCTTGAAGCTGGCGGGCGATGGTCCGGACAACCGCTTCCGTGTGGAGGAGATCAAAGGCGAGCTGTTCCTCGACGCGCTTCGGCGGAAGATGGGCGACGAACCGTTCCTCAAACTGATGCGCGATTACTTCGCCGCGAATACCACGAAAACGGTCGCCGCGAAATCGTTCCTCGATGCGGCGAAGGTTCCTTTCGAAGTGGTCGGTCCGGGAGACGGCCCGGCTTATCTTCCCGCGGATATTCGCGACCGGCTGGCGAGCGCCGCGATCGTTTACGGGACTGCGCGCGAGGCGGGTACAAATCGTTATGCCGCGGAACAGGTGCGGACGCGCTATCGCGATCGCTACCAGCGCGAAATTCCGATCTATAAGGACTTTGAAGCGACGGACGCTTTGTTGGCGCACAAGGACGTGATCTTCATCGGACGGCCCGAAACGAATTCGGCGTTGGCGGCGTGGCGGGAAAAGATCGGGCTGGATTACTCCGCCGCCGTGTTCAGAGTGGATGGGAAGACATATGCCTCGGAGCGGAATGCGCTGGTGTTCGCGTCGAAGAATCCGCTCGATCCGGCTCATATGGCCGTGGTCTATGCGGGGAATTCGCCGCTGGAGACGGCGCTGTCGCTGAATGCCACGGAAGAGAAGCCGTGGTTTGCTTTGGAGGACGGGAAGACGGAAGAGCCAGCGGCGAGTAAGTAAGCAGGTGTGCGCTTTTGTCACACGTGGCGTTCAGCTAACGCCTTTGTAATCAGCGCAATCCAAATTGGAATCGGGCGTGCCAATGATGACCGCTTGAGACTATTCGGTATTACCAGGGCCGGGCTGCTGGCAATGACGATTTCGGTGATTGCGCTTTGGAGCTGCATCGCGTTCGAGCGGGCCGCGCTGCATCGCGCCGCGAGAGACGCTCGCGCGGCCGTCGGAAAGCAATCCGTGCCGGCGTCTGAGCCGGTTCCGCGCTTCCGTTCTCCGTCTGTAAAATCCAGCTGAGCGCCGTTACGCCGCAATCCCGTTTGCCGCCATATACTGGTATGGATATGCGAATAACTGCGTCCGGCGCATTGCTTGCCTTATTAACCGTGGCGGCGTCTTTGGTGGCCCAGGCCCCCGCCCCGCCGAGATACGTTAGTGTGATCGGCACTATCGAAAAAGTCGACACGGCGGCAAAATCACTCACGCTCAAGACCGACAAAGGTGAGGAATCCACCATCAAGTTCGACGAGAAGACGCAGTTTCTCAACCTGCCGGCGGGCGAGAAGGACACGAAGAAAGCGACACGCGCGGCAGCCGCGGACGTATCGGCCGGCGACCGTGTAATCGCCCGCATGCGGGCCGAAGACAAGACAGGTCTGCCCGCGGTCTTCCTTTATTTTGAAAAGCGGACCGATCTCGCGCAGCGCCAGAAGAAGACGGAAGAAGAATGGCAGACGCAGTCCGTATTCGGCACAGTCAAGTCGGTCGACGCCGCGGCGAAACACGTCGTGATCGCGGTTCGAGGCGGGTTCGGCCCGCCGAAAGACGTGGCCCTCGACGCCAGCGGCCCGGTTGAATACCAGCGTTTCAGCCTGGATTCCGGAAAATACGAGCCGAGTTCCGCCGGGCTGGCGTCGATTCAGGCGGGCGATCAAGTCCGCCTGCTCGGCCAGAAGAATGCCGATCAGACCGAAATCAAGCTCGAAGCCATCCAGTCGGCAACTTTCAAATCGCTGCCAGTGACGGTCAAGTCGGTCGATTCAGCCGGCGGCATAATAGTTGCGACCGACCTGACCAGCAAGAAACCCATAACTATCGAAGTTAAACCGGATACGCAGCTGAAGCGGCTGGACGATGCGACAGCGCTGTTGATGGCCCGGCGCCTGAATCCCACCTTTCAGAACGATGGCGGGCGCGGCGGGCGAGGGGGCGGACAGGCGCCCGCCGGCGGTGGAGCAGGCGGTGGCGGCTTCGCGGGCCGCGGCGGACAGGGGGGCGGTGGCCGCGGCGGCCGCAATGCCGACCCCAACAAACTGCTGGATCAACAGCCCACCATCGAACTGGCGGATCTGAAGGCCGGGGAGCCAGTGGTCGTCACAGGAGGAGCGACGGCCGACATGGCAAAGCTCACTGCCACGAGCGTCGTTGCCGGCGTCGACCCGATCCTCCGAGCCGCGCCGCAGAAGGGCGCCGATCCGCTGGCCGGCAACTGGAACTTTGGCGAACTCGGCGGCGGGCCGGAATAAGAGACGGATCGCCCATTCCGCGATTAGCCGTGCGGCACTTTCAGAGTTCCGGCGATCTGGTCCAGGCGCGGCACCACAAAGTCGGGAGCAAACTCCAGGTCTTCTGTTTGCGCTCCAGACCGGTTGCACCAGCAAACCTGATAGCCGAACGCTTTGGCTCCTGCCGCATCCCACAGGTTGGATGAAACGAAGAGAATCTCGTCAGCGGGAAAGCTCAGTATCTTTGGCCCCAGGGCGTAGACGCGGGGAGACGGTTTGTACGTCCTCACCAGGTCCACTGAAATGATCGCGGAGAAATACGCCTCCAGCCCGTTGTGGCGGACGGCCGAGTCCAACATTGCCGGAGTACCGTTCGAGAGGATGGCCAGCGGCGAATCCCGCAGGGCTTCGAGAGCGGATTTTACTTCCGGGAATGCAGCCGGGGAGAGATACGCCCGCATGAGGCGCTCAAGCTGCCGGTCGGAAGCTTCAATCGAAAGCTCCCGAAGGGCCGAGCGCAGGGCCGCTTCGGTGACGTGCCGGAAGTCCTCGTAGCGCTCCATGAGCGCGCGCAGCCAGGTGGATTCGAGTTGCTTCCGCCGCCAGAGTTGGGAGAGAGCGGGTTCGTACTCGATGGCTGAATGAACGTCGAAGAGCGTTCCATATGCGTCGAATATGAAGGCCCTGGGCTTCACCATTATACGGCCGCGGCGATCAGCACCCTCACGTCGAGCGTCCCGCGAAGCGTGTTCATCATGATGCAGCTCCGATCGGCGATCCCGACCAGCCGTTCGAGCAGCTCCGGATCGCGACTCTCCGCGGCAACCCGCAGTTCGAGTGCCGCAAACCGCACGGGTGAATCGGCAAGGGAACCCGCCACCTCCAGACGCACATGGGAAATCTCCGCCTCGCGCGCCTTGATGGCAGCCAGCAGCGTGCTCATGAAACAGCCTCCCACCGCGGCCAGAAACAGCTCGCCGCCCATCGGGCCAGTATCGCCGCCACCCTTGGCGACGGGCCTGTCGATCGTAACCTGGTGCCGGCCAATGGTGGCTTCGGTGGCCGAAGCTGAAATCTGCCGGAGTTGAATCTTCATCTCGGTGGCCATATTGACCACGATAACGCGACAGCGTAGTGTCCCAGGAGATTGACCGGCTAATTTTCCGCGCATCAGCCTGGAGTGGCATGGCGGAACGATACGGTCAATCGTATGCCGGGCGGCTCCCGATTCTCCACGCCGACTGCCGCGCCGAACAACGAAAGAATGCGGTCTGCGACCGCAGGACCCAGCCCCAAGTCCCGGCCGGGCGTGCTGGATTCGTCGACCGTGAAGAGATCGAAGAATTTTGGCAGCACAGAATCCGGAATGGTCTTACCCCGGCTTTCGATGACGACTCTTAGTGAATCGGGGGCGCCATCGAAGGCCAGACGGACCGTTTCGCCCTCGGCGGAGAATCGAACGGCGGTTTCGATCAGAGCCTGCAGCGCTCTTACCAGCAGAAAGTCGCCCCGCACGAGATGAGGACACGCCGGTGGCGGCTCCAGCGCGACGCGGTGGAATTCGGCGAACCCGGTCGTTTTCTCGATGGCGCGACTCAGTACCCCGTGCAGGGGGACTTGGGCCGATCCGAGCTGCGTTCCTCCGATTTCGATTTCGGTCATGAGCAGAGCATTATCGATCATCGAAAGAAGCCGCCGGCGCGACCGATCGAACACGTTCCGGAGCTCGTCGCTCGCTTCCGTGACCGGCATTCCTTCCAATACGATCTCGGCCACGCCGAGCACTCCGATCAGCGGTGTGCGAAGTTCGTGCGAGATCAGACCGAGGAACTCGTTCTTTGCGCGGTCGAGGATGGTCAGCTGCGCGTTTGCTTCGGCCAGTTCGCGTGTGCGCGCGGCTACAGCCTTCTCCAATCGTTCATTCTGGAACTCCAGTTCCTGCTGGAAGTGGTGCAGTTTGAGATGAGTTTCGACGCGGGCGTGCACCTCCTCGAACTGGAAAGGCTTGGATATGTAATCCACCGCGCCGGTCTGAAAAGCCTTCACTTTGTCCCGGGTCTCGCTCAGAGCGCTGAGGAAAATGACCGGAATGTCCGCCATTTCTTCGATGGACTTGAGGCGTTCGCACACTTCATAGCCGTTCATCTCGGGCATATTGATATCGAGCAGAATCAAATCCGGCGGATACCGCGCCGCCCGCGCCAGCGCGAGCCTGCCCCGGGGAAACGAACACACTTCATGCCCCCGCTGCCGCAGCATGTCTTCCAGCAGCTTCAGGTTCGCGGGATTGTCGTCCACGATCATGATCTCGCCCTGATGAGGCATCGACGCCTGGTTTATTGACGGCTTTACCGGCGGCAAGCTTCCTCCAGCAGTTGCGCCAGGGCATCGTATTCATACTTGTCGGCAAGCTCCTGCAGGGCGTTGGCGGACCCGGCATCCGCCGTCTCGCGCACCTGGAGGATCAGTTCATTCAAACGTCTGATGTTGCCGCTGAAAGTCGCGTTACGGAGCTCTTCGACCAGCGCCGGCGGCAGTTGCCCGAGCCCTTCCGCGCTCAGCGCTTTCACCCCGGCGGGAGATTGCCCTTCGGCCTGGCTTATTTCCTCGTAGTCGTAAGTAACATTCAGCAGGGCACGCATTTTCTCGAGCAGATCCTCCTCGCGGCACGGCTTGGCGAGGAAATCGTCGGCCCCGCTTTCAGCGACGGTTCGACGGTCGGCATCCAGTGCGCTGGCTGTCAGAACAACGATAACCGTTTCCTTTCCCCGCGGATCCGCCTTTATTTTTCGGGTTGCTTCCAACCCGTCCATGACCGGCATGTGCAGGTCCATCAGGACCAACCGGGGGTTCCATTCCTGCCAGCTGCGGATGGCTGTGTCGCCGTTATCCGCGCCCCGCACGGAAAAACCAATTGAGGTCAGTAGTTTCATCAGCCAGTCGCGGTTCTCGAATTGATCGTCGACGACCAGGATTTCGGGAACTTTCGTCCCGGCGCGGATGCCAACGACACGGGGATGGCCATTTCGCCTGACTGCCACTCCGGCGTCGCCGCGTGCCACGGGGATCTCCAAATGGAATATCGAGCCATTGCCCGGGCTGCTCGAAAGCGTGACGTCGCCTCCCATCAGGCGCGCGTATTTGCGCGTGATCGCCAGTCCCAGTCCTGTCCCCTTCTGAGCTTCGGCGTCTCGCCTGGTTTGGATGAACGGCTCGAACAACCTCTGCTGTTCTTCATCCGTGATTCCCGAGCCTGTGTCCTCCACGCGGGCCGACAGCCACAGGCCATTGGAATTTCTCCGGTGCGGTGTTTCGTGCAAGGTCACGCGCAGGACGACCTGGCCGCTCCGGGTAAACTTGATTGCGTTTCCGAGCAGGTTGATCAGCGCCTGGCGCAGCTTGCCTTCGTCCGCCACAATGTAGGGCACCGATTCCCCATCCACCAGCATTTCGAATTGCAGCCCTTTGCTTTGCGCCCGCAAACGGAACAAACCCGCCAGATCGTTCAGCAGCGTGGAGAGGTTGAATGTCACGGGATTGAGCTCGGTGCGGCCCGCCTCGATCCTGGACATGTCCAGGACGTCGTTGATGAGGGTCAGCAGATGCTCTCCGCTTCGGCCGATGATCTTGAGATTCGCCTTCGCTTCCGTTCCCATGCCCGGGTCCCGCAACATCAGCTGGGCGTAACCGAGGATGGCGTTCAGAGGCGTGCGGATTTCGTGAGACATGGTCGACAGAAATGTACTCTTGGCGCGGTTGGCAGCCTCGGAGTCCGCCGCGGCAACCTCGAGCCGGTGATTCAGATTCCCGATCTGCTGTTCCACCTGCCTGCGCTCCGTGATGTCGCGAATGGCGCACGAGACCAACAATCCCTCTTCGGTCTCCAGCGGGCTGAGGCCGATCTCAACCGGGAATTCGGCGCCATCCCTTCGCAGCGCGAATAGTTCCGCGCGCTCCCGCGCGGGCCGAGCCTGAGGATGGGCGGAAAAGGCCGCGCGGTGCCCCGTATGTTGGCCCCGGAAGCGCTCCGGCATGAGGATCTCAACGGTCTGCCCCAGCAGTTCCTGCCGCGCGTAGCCAAACATCCGTTCCGCCTCCCGGTTGACCAGGACGATTCTCCCCTCCCGATTCGTCACCACCATGGCGTCGGGGGCCGCTTCCAGCAGTCCTCTGAACTTCGCTTCCGCGCGCTTCCGCGCGCTGATATCGCGCGTGATCGCCGAGGCCGCGGTGATTTGCCCGCGTGAATTCCGGATGGGAGAGACGGTTAGAGCGACATCGATCAGAGCGCCGTCCTTTCTTCGCCGCACCGTTTCCTCTTTGATGATTTCGCCGCGTCGGACCTTCGATATGATTTCGAGCAATTCGTCGGCGTGGTCCGGTGGGAGCAGGATCGAGATCGGTTTGCCCACGGCCTCTTCGGCTGCGTACCCGTAGAGGCGCTCCGCTCCTTTGTTCCAATTGACTATGACTCCTTCCAGCGACTTGCCGATGATGGCGTCGTCCGAGTAGTCGACGATGGAGGCAAGCTGATCCCGGCCCTCTTCCGCGCGCTTTCGTTCCGTGATGTCCCGAATCGTGCTGGATACAAGCGGACCTTCCTCCGTCCGCACGGGGCTGAGGCTGATTTCAACCGGGAACTCGGCTCCGTCTTTACGCAGCGCGTATAGTTCTCTACCCTCACCCATGGCACGCACCCGGGGGGCGGCGAAAAAGTCCGCCCGGTGCGCCGGATGTTTGTCCCGGAAACGTTCCGGCAGCAGGATCTCAATTGCCCGTCCGAGCAGTTCTTCCCGCGTGTATCCAAACATCTTTTCCGCCTGCGCGTTGACCAGGACGATCATCCCCTCTCGATTCACCACCACAACGCCGTCCGGAGCCGCTTCCAGCAACTCCCGGAATGTTGCCTCCGCAACTAGCTTCCGGGATGTGAGTCGCAGGCGTTCTTCGGTCTGCGCGAGTTCTTCGCCTGCGCGCCTGAGTTTTCGCATACTACTCCGGGATGCGGCTTCCATTGACCCGCCGAGCAGCGCAATGCCCACGCCCACGCCCGTGTATAGGAACAGGCTCGCGAAGTGAGCCGCGGCCGGAATCATAAGACTGCCACGCGGCGCAATGAGAAAGTAATCCGCGGAAAGCCCCCCGAGGACGACGGCAACCAATGCGGGACGACGCCCTCCATACCAGGACGTCAGCAGTATGGCGAAGAAAAATGGGGCAAACGGGATCTGAGAGCCGAGCAGCGGGTCGAGCAGCACGCGCACCCATGTCGCGACCGCGATGCCGACCACGGCGCAGCCGTAGCGGAGCATGAAAGACCGTGACAGTTCGCGACTTTCGCGAGAAGGGTTCTCGGGGTTACCCATCTGTCACGGGCACCCGAATTTCTTCGTCCCGCGGACAACAACTACTTTTAAGCATATGGTGCCTTATTCCTGAATTGGACAAAATCCGGTCGCCTGGCGGGCAGGCCAATCTCGAAGGGAAGAGACCGCGATGGGCGGCACGCGAAGAACCGGGCCGGAGCCGAGCGGCCCTGGTGGGATTGCTGGTCCCCAAAATTGAGCGAAATCCAGCGAAAGCCTGTGACTGAGATTATGTCATCGCCTTTACTGCGGCGCAAGGCCTGCCGGGTTGGCCTGGGTTGGCCTGCCGGGTTGGGTTGTGTACCTGAGGCGCAGTGATTTGCACACCTTGGTCGCGACACCTGCCAGTCTCCATTAAAGAATTTTCCCGCTCCCGCCGATCATACCCCTGCAAGAGGCGGCACATCCAAGGCTATGCGATGGTCAACACTAAGCGGCAACGGCACTGAAAACACGCTCCGGCAGGTAGCCGCGTTACTGCTGGCGAAAATCGGCGAATCCGTGGTCCAGGACGATCCGGGTGCATTGAATACCTTTCGCGGGGAAATGAGCGCGGTCTGCAAGGCGCTGACGCCGGATCTGCCGCCTGAAAACCTGCTGGTTCTCGCCGGATCGGCAACCGAAGTCCTCGAAACATACAACAGGC
>Ga0181521_10006893_pt1 | contig 12125 bp, 14 predicted proteins | sample PEATcosm2014_Bin_32_FD_119764 | JGI IMG/M metagenome (GOLD analysis project Ga0181521, IMG submission 119764) | Peatland microbial communities from MTU Mesocosm Facility, Houghton, MI, USA - PEATcosm2014_Bin02_60_metaG | ecosystem: Environmental > Terrestrial > Soil > Wetlands > Peat | place... | reverse complement strand
GTCGATCCTCGCCGTCACGCCGCTCGCCGCGCTGCGCGAGGCGTATCCCGGCCGGCCGGTGTACCGCTTCATCCCGTCGCTGCCCGTCGAGGTGCGCCAGGGCGCCGTCGTGCAGGCCGCCGGGCCGGGCCTGGTCGACGGCGGTGCTGCCGGCACCGAGGGCGCCGCGCTCGACGCGGCCGTCGCCGAGCTGTTCGCCGAGCTCGGCACGCTCGTCGTGCTCGACGACGCGCTCATCGACGTCGCCATGGGCCTGATGTCGTGCGCTCCCGCGTACGTCGCGCTCGTCGCCGAGGCGCAGGTCGACGCGGGGGTGCGCCGCGGCATTCCCGCCGCGCAGGGAGCCCAGCTGGTCGTGCAGACGCTCGCCGGCACCGCGGAGCTGCTGCGCCGCCGCGACTACGACACGATGGCCGTCCGCCGCGAGGTCTCCTCGCCCGGCGGGCTGACCGCGCGCGGCGTCGACGCGCTGGAGCGCGGCGGCCTGCGCAGGGCCTTCAGCGACGCGCTCGACGCGGTTCTCGACGGCGGTCGACGGTGATGGCGATGCCCGCGTTGATCCTCGCCAGCACGCGCACGGAAGTCGCCGGCTACCTGTCCGCGGTGATCTACGTGTACACGCTGCTGATCATCATCTACATCGTCATCCAGCTGCTGTTCGCCGCCGGCATCCGCCCGCCGTACTCGATCACCACCGACCGCCTGCTCGGCTTCCTGCGCGACGTCGTCGAGCCGTTCCTGCGCATCTTCAGGCGCTTCGCGCCGCGGCTCGGCGGCCTGGACTTCAGCCCGATGCTCGCGATCATCGCGCTGTACCTCGTCAAACTCATCATCGTCGAAGGCATCATCAGCTGAGCGGGTCGCCGCCCCCCCCGCCGCCGCCTCCGTCGCCCACCCTCGCCGCAAGCGATCGCGGTCCAGCGCCCGACCGGCCCTCGAGCGCACATGCCGCGGCGCTCGCCTGGCTGCGCGCGGCGCTCGTGCTCGTGCTCGTCGTCGCCGTCGACCAGCTGACCAAGCACGCCGTCGAACACTCGATCGTCCCCAGCGAAGAACGCAGGCTCCTGCCCGGGATCCAGCTCGTCAACACGCGCAACCGCGGCGTCGCCTTCGGCTTCCTGCCCGGCAATCACATCGCCGTCACGATCCTCGTCTCGATCGCGCTGCTGGCGCTGCTCGCGTACTTCGCGCTGCACGCCTCGCGGCCGCTCATGTGGCTGCCCACCGGCATGATCGTCGGCGGCGCGCTCGGCAACATCCTCGATCGCCTGCGCCACGGCTCCGTCACCGACTTCATCAAGCTGCCGCTCGGCTGGCCCCCGTTCAACCTCGCCGACGCGTCCATCACGCTCGGCATCCTCGTCCTGTTCCTGCTCGTCGACCGCCGGCGCCACGCCGAGGATCGATGACAGCCCCGACCGACCCCGCCCCCGGGCCTCCTTTCACGATCGCCTACCAGGACGAGCACGTGATCGTCGTCGACAAGGGTCCCGGCCTGGTCGTGCACCCCGCGCGCGGGCACCGCGAGGACACGCTCGCACAGCTGCTCGCGCCGCTGCTCGCCGACGAGGCCCCCGCCGCCGGCGAGCCCGGTCCGGAGGCCGAGCGCCGCGGCATCGTGCACCGCCTCGACCGCGACACCTCCGGGCTGATGGTCGTCGCGCGCACCGACGACGCGCTCAGGCGGCTGCAGGCGGCGCTCGCCGGCAGGCTGATCGAGCGCGAATACATCGCGCTCGTCGAAGGGCGCCCACCCGCCCGGTCCGGCACCATCGAGGCTCCAATCGGGCGCGATCCGCGCGTGCGCACCCGCATGGCCGTCGGCGGCGCCGGGCAGCGCGACGCGCGCACGCACTTCACGCTCGAGCGCGCGCTCGCAGACACCTCGCTGCTGCGCCTGCGCCTGGAGACAGGGCGCACGCACCAGATCCGCGTGCACCTGCGCGCGATCGGGCACCCCGTCGCCGGCGACCCCGAGTACGGCACCGCCGGGCTGCTCGGCCTGCAGCGCCAGTTCCTGCACGCCACGCGCCTCGCGTTCGCGCATCCCGTCACCGGCGAGCCCATCGAGGTCTCCTCGCCGCTGCCCGCCGACCTGCAGGCCGCGCTGGAGCGCGCCGAACGGGTATCCTGAGGTCCAAATCAAGAACTTCGACCCGCGCGGCGACGGATCGCGGCCCTGCCCGGGGCGATGGCTGCAAAGCCATCCGTTTCGGGTCCGCTCCAGCCACGCGGCAACCAAACAAGCATCACAACAAGGGAGTAGCCCGTGGCTGACGTAGGCATCGCGGAGCTGCTGGAGGCCGGCGTTCACTTCGGCCACCAGACGCGCCGCTGGAACCCCAAGATGCGCCGCTTCATCTTCGGCGAGCGCGGCGGCATCTACATCATCGACCTGCTCAAGACGCAGGCGCTGCTCGCGCAGGCGCAGGAGTTCGCCGGCACGCTCGCCCACCGCGGCGGCACCGTCCTGTTCGTCGGCACCAAGAAGCAGGCGCGCGACACGATCAAGGACGTCGCCGAGGCGTCCGACATGCCGTACGTCAACCACCGCTGGCTCGGCGGCCTGCTGACGAACTTCCAGACCATCAGCCAGCGCATCCGCCGGCTGCACGACCTCGAACGCTTCGAGGCCGAGGGCCAGCTCGCGCTGCTGCCCACGCGCGAGCGCATGGCCGCGCAGGCCGATCTCGCCAAGCTGCGCGCCAACCTCGGCGGCGTCAAGAACATGCAGCGCGTGCCCGACGCGATGTTCGTCATCGACATCAAAACCGAGGAGATCGCCGTCAAAGAGGCGCGCCGCCTGCGCATCCCCGTCATCGGCCTCGTCGACACCAACTGCGACCCCGACGGCATCGACTTCGTCGTCCCCGGCAACGACGACGCCATCCGCTCCTGCGCGCTGATCACCCAGGCCATCGGCCAGGTCGTCTCCGAGGGACACGGCGTCTTCCGCGCCCAGGAGGAACTCGCCCGCAAGGAAGCCGAGGAACGCGCCAAGGCCGAGGCCGAAGCGCGCGCCAAGCGCGAAGCCGAGGAACAGGCAAAGCGCGACGCCGAGGAGCAGGCCAAGAAAGAGGCCGCCGAGCGCGAGGCAGCCGCCCGCGCCGCCGCAGCAGCGGCCGCAGCCCAGGCCGCCCCCGCGGAGACGCCCGCTCCCGCAGCAGCGCCCGCCGCACCCGCGGCTGCCGCCGAGGCCGAGCCGGCGCCCGTCGCCGCGGCCCCTGCAGAGGCCGAGCCAGCGGCTGCTCCGAGCGAGCCCGCTGCTGCCGAGCCTGCGGCGCCCGAGCCTGCCCCGGAGCCCGTGGCCACCGAGCCTGCGGCTCCGGAGCCTGCGGCTGCCGAGCCTGCCCCCGTGGCGGAGGCTCCGCCGGCTGAGCCCGCGGCCGAGCCTGCTGCAGAGCCCGCAGCCGAGGCACCGGCGCCCGAGGCGGAGGCGGAGGCCAAGCCGGCCGAGACGGAGGCGCCCTCGGGCGTCTCGGAGGACAGCGAGGAGACCAAGGCGGAGGCGAGCGCATCATGAGCACTGTCGAGATCGGAGCAAAAGACGTCAAGGCCCTGCGCGAGCGCACCGGCGCGGGGATGATGGACTGCAAGAAGGCGCTCACCGAGGCGGAGGGCGACATCGAGAAGGCGATCGAGATCCTGCGCGTCAGGCAGGGCAAGAAGATCCAGGACCTCGGCGAGCGCGCCGCCACCGAGGGCACCGTCCAGGCCTACGTGCACGCGGGCTCGAAGGTCGGCGTGCTGATCGAGGTCGACTGCAACACCGACTTCGTCGCCAAGAACGACGACTTCGTCACGTTCGCCCGCGAGGTGGCCATGCAGATCGCCGCCACGCCGACCGTCAAGTACGTCAGCCGCGAGGACGTGCCGAGCGACGAGCGCGACGCCGAGGCGCGCATCTACGAGCAGGAGGCGGCCGACAAGCCCGAGAACGTGCGCGAGAAAATCGTCTCCGGCAAGCTCGACTCGTGGCTGTCCACGATCGTGCTGCTCGAGCAGGAGATGCACAATCCCAAGTTCGACGGCAAGACCGTCCAGCAGCTGCGCGACGAGCTCACCGCAACCACCGGTGAGAATGTCGTAATACGTCGTTTCGCGCGCTTCGCGATCGGCCAGTAGGCCGTTCGGCGGGTATAGGCTCTCTCGCGGCGATGGCGCCTGCCTTCAAACGCATCCTGCTGAAGCTCTCGGGCGAGGCGCTGATGGGCGAGCTCGACTACGGCACCGACCCCGAGCGCGTGGCCGCCGTCGCGCGCCAGGTCGCCGCCGTGCGCGACGAGGGCGTCGAGGTCGCGATCGTCGTCGGCGCCGGCAACATCTACCGCGGCATGAAGGGCGCGGCGGCGGGCATGGACCGCTCGACCGCCGACTACATGGGCATGCTCGCGACTGTGCTCAACGCGCTGCCGCTGCAGGACGCGCTGGAGAAGATCGGCACGAACACGCGCGTGCAGTCCGCGCTGAGCATCTCCGAGGTCGCAGAGCCGTACATCCGCCGCCGCGCCATGCGCCACCTGGAGAAGGGCCGCGTCGTGATCTTCGCCGCCGGCACCGGCAACCCGTTCTTCACGACCGACACCGCTGCGGCGCTGCGCGCCGCGGAGATCCACGCGGAGATCATCCTGATGGCCAAGAACGGCGTCGAGGGCGTCTACAGCGCCGATCCGGCGCTCGACCCGACCGCGCAGTTCATCCCCGAGATCACGCACATGGAGGCGATCGAGCGGCGGCTGCGCGTGATGGACTCGACCGCGCTCGCGCTGTGCATGGAGAACGGCATGCCGTTGAACGTGTTCAACATGGACGACGACACCAGCCTCGCGCGGATAATCTCAGGTGAGCGCGTGGGCACGCTCGTAACGACAGCCGGAGGAGAGGACGATGGCCGCTGAGAACCTGATCGACGAACTGCTGGAGGATGCGAGCGGGCGCATGAGCAAGTCCGTGGAATCCTCCACGCACGAGTTCTCCACGGTGCGCACCGGCCGCGCGAGTCCCGCGCTGCTGGACCGCGTGCTCGTCGACTACTACGGCGCGATGACGCCGCTGAACCAGCTCGCCACGATCTCCGCGCCGGAAGCGCGCCTGTTGACCGTGCAGCCCTACGACAAATCCTCGATCAAGGCGATCGAGAAGGCGATCAACGAGTCCGACGTCGGGCTGACGCCCTCCAACGACGGCAACGTCGTGCGCCTGGTGGTCCCCGAGCTGACCGAAGAGCGCCGGCGCGAGCTGGTCAAGGTCGTGCGCAACCTCGCCGAGGAGGGCCGCGTGGCGGTCCGCAACGTACGCCGCGACACGATGCAGCACCTGCGCGAGCTGAAGGCCGAGGGCGAAGCGTCCTCCGACGACGAGCACCGCGCGGAGGTCGAGCTGCAGAAGCTCACCGACGCGCGCATCGGTGAGCTCGACGCCGTGCTCAAGATCAAGGAAGAGGAGATCCTCGCAGTCTGATGCCCGGCGCCGGGGAACCCGTCGCGGCGCGCTATGTGGCGATCATCACCGACGGCAACGGCCGCTGGGCGCGCGAGCGCGGCGTGCCGGTCAACTACGGCCACGAGGCCGGCGCCGACACCGTCAAGGCGCGCCTGCGCGACGCCACCGAGCTGGGCATCCGGGAGCTCACCGTGTACTCGTTCTCGACCGAGAACTGGTCGCGCCCGGCCGACGAGGTCGACGGCCTGATGCGGATGTTCTCCCGGCGAATCGCCGGCGAGACGCCCGAGCTGCACGAGGAAGGCGTGCGCATGCGCTTCATCGGCCGCCGCGAGGGCGTCGGCGAGCATCTGGCCGAGCAGATGCGCTGGGCGGAAGACCTCACGGACGCCAACAGCCGCATCACGCTGTTCGTCGCGTTCAACTACGGCGGGCGCGCCGAGATCGTCGACGCCGCCCGCCGCTTCGCGGCCAAGAGGGTGGCGCAGGCGGCCGAAGGCCGGCAAGCCGGGCCCCTCGCTCTTCAATCTGATGAAGAGGAGTTCCGCGCGTGCCTGTACGCGCCGGAGATGCACGACCCCGACCTGATCATCCGCACCAGCGGCGAGCGGCGCCTGTCCAACTACCTGCTGTGGCAGTCCGCCTACTCCGAGCTCGTGTTCCGCGATGAGCTGTGGCCGGACTTCACGCGCGAGGCGCTGGAGCAGTCGCTTGCGGAGTACGCCGAGCGCAGGCGCCGGTTCGGCGGGCGCTGAGCGGCTGGCGATGTCCAGCGGGCCGCACACACCAGGGGGCGCCCGCGCCGCGCGGGCGGCCGCGGCGAGCGAGACGGCGCGTGTCCGCCGCCGCCCGGCCTCGCGCCCACGCCGCAGTCGCGCCCGCAACCGGCGCGAGGGCGGCTCCGAGCTGCGCGCGCGCGTGCTCGCGGCGATCCCCGCGATCGCCGTCGCGCTGTTCCTGGTGATCGAAGGCGGGCTCGTGTTCGCGCTCGGCATGTTCGTCCTCGGCGCCATCTGCATGCACGAGCTGTACGGCATGTACCGGCGCGCGCAGCCCGCGCGCCTGGCCGGCTTCATCGCGCTCGCCGGGCTGCTCGCCGCGGCGCTGTACGGCAGCCAGTTCCAGGTGCTGCTCGCGGCGGTCGCCGCCCTGCCGCTCGTGTTCGGCCTGACGCTGCTGCAGCCGCGCCCGTCGGTCGGCGCGATCGCGATCACGCTGCTCGGCATCTACTGGATCGGCTTCGCGCTCGCCCACGCGGTGCTGCTGCGCGGCCTGCCCCACGGGCTGGGCATCGTCATCGACGTGCTCGTCGGCACGTTCCTCGGCGACACCGGCGCGTATCTCGGCGGGCGCATGTTCGGGCGCCGGCCGCTCGCGCCGACGATCTCGCCCAACAAGACCGTCGAGGGCCTCGTCATCGGCATGCTGTTCGCGGTGCTCGGCGTGTGGATCGCCGGGCGCTACCAGGAATGGCTCCCGGGCACGCACGCGCTCGTGCTCGGCCTCGGCGTCGCGCTCGTCGCGCCCGTCGGCGATCTGTTCGAGTCGTTCGTCAAGCGCGAGGCCGGCACCAAGGACTCGGGCGGGCTGTTCGGCGCGCACGGGGGGGCGCTCGACCGGCTCGACGCGGTGCTGTTCACCGCGGTGGTCAGCTACTACATCTGGGCGGCGTACGTGCACGCCTAGCAGAAGTGGCGTCGCATCCAGCGACGGTCGGCCCTGGGTACGTTGACCGACCGGCAGGTTCAGCATGTCTGGTGTTGTCAAGGTTGTCCTCAAGAGACTTCCCGGTATTTGCGGCATTTTTCGAGCGTCGAGCTCGGCAACGCGAGCCGCTCTCGCGGATCGTCGAATAGCTTGTCCGGCGGGGGGTGTGATGTCGCGCTTCCCTTACGAGGGGGCTGACGGAGTCGATCCGACCTCCGGGGCGAGGTCGCACCATTCGTGCCGGGATCTCGGCCGGTTCGAGCCCGGAAGCCCTAATCCAAAGGAAAGGGGCAGTTGCACATGAGACGCATAAGGATCCTGGGGGTCGGTCTTCTCGCCGTCCTCGCGCTGGGCGCCGCGCTGGCGAGCAGCGGCTCGGCCGCGCCAAACAAACCACTGACCATGAAGGCGGAAGAAGAAGCGCTGAAAAACGGCGCGAAGTTAACCAAAAAAGGCCAGACGGTCGTGACTGCCGGAGGGAGGAGCATCGAATGCGCTGAGACGACCTTTGGCAGTACGCTGACGACCAACGGCCTGGCCAAGGACAAGGGCACGCTGACCGAAGCCTCCTTCGCCGGCGAAGGAGACGGTGCGTGCGTCTCAGGGCTGGGGCCGGCCTCGATCACGGCCTCGGATCTTCCTTGGCCGACGGAAATCAGCTCCAAGGGCACGGTCACGATCAAGGGCACGAAGAAGGTGGCGTTCACGGTCACCTTCACCGGCCAGCCGGGAGAACCTAAATGCACGTTAGAAGCGTCGAAGTTCGTCAGCACGTTCACGCCGGGTGAAGCCGGGAAACCGATTCCGATGGTGCTCACGGCGAGCGACCAGACGTTCAAGCTGAACAAGAAAGTCAGCGCCGCCAGCTGCGCGAAGGACGCCAGCGTCAGCGGCATCTATGACGTGACCTCGGAAGGGAAGGTCGTCACCTCCGAACTGTAGGCGCCACGCAGCAGTCGCTGCGCAGATGGAAGGGGGGCTCGGCTGCGTGTGGCACGAGCCGAGCCCCCCATCGGTGCTGAGGCGAAGGCCACGAGTCCGCACGTCGGGCGCCGTGTTGTCGCTAAGAAACTTCGCGGTATTTACGAGCTTTTTGGAGCCGCTGGCACGCGCGAATCGCCCCTCCTCGAGAGCCGGTGAACTAGTTTTTGCGCCGGAGAGGTGTGGCGTCGCGCGCGCCGGGCTTCGCGCTTCTCGTTTCCTGTGGCCGAGGGGGTCGATCCGACGGTATCGCTGAGGTCGTAGCGCTTGGCCTCTGTGCGCGTGCCGGTTCGGGCTCGCCGGTCGAACTCGAGAGGAAGGACGCTAGAGATGAAACGCATGAGGCTTGTCGCTCTCAGCCTTTTCGCGGCCTCGCTTCTGGGCACCGCGCTCGCCGCCAGCGCGTCGGCGTATCTACCGTTGTACTTCAGGACCGGGATCGGAAAACTTCCCGTGCCGTACGGCTTAACTGAAGTCATCGAAATCTGGATCTTCGGCATCGCCCCGAAGTCGGGCACGGGGACCGTCAACTGCTCGAACGGCAGCATGGCGGGCACGCTTGAGTCAAACGGCGCCGCCAAGGACAAGGCCGTCTTCGACGAAGTCGCCTTCACCGGCACGGGCATCGGCGGCGCTTGCGAATCGAGCCTTGGGCCGGCGACGGTGACGGCGTCGGATCTGCCGTGGCCCAACGAATTCACGGACAAGAAGGCGATGACGATCAAGGGCACCAAGAAGGTGGCGTTCACGGTCACGTACATCGGTGTCGAAGGCGAGCCGAAATGCACCTACGAAGCGGGGAAGGTGAGCAGCACGTTCACCGCCGGTGCCGCAGGTCACCCGGAACCGGTGACGATCACGACCAGCAACCAGACGTTCAAGCGCAACAAGAAGGTCAGCGCCAAGTCGTGTGCGAGCGAAGGCCAGCTAAGCGCGACGACCAAGGCGACCGCCGGAGGCGAAACGGTCGAAGCCGAACTGTAGGGTAGCGTCTCGCTGCATCGGCGAGTAGCTGGGTGGCCCGGCCGCGTTCGCGTGGCCGGGCCACATCCAGCCGGACGGCGGCGCCGGCGCAGCGTCCGCGACCTCGGCGCACCCACCGCGCGTGCGTCATGATCGCGTCGTGACCGTCGCCTCCATACCAGCGTGCCGCGCCCATGGCTGATCCCAAGCGCCTGCTGATCCTCGGCTCGACCGGCTCGATCGGCACGCAGGCGCTCGACGTGTGCTCCCGCAGCGACGAGCTCGAGCTCGTCGGCCTGTCGGCCGGGCGCTCGTGGGAGGCGCTCGTGGAGCAGGCGCGCGCGCACGGCGTCAGGCGCATCGCGCTCGGCGACGAGCACGCGGCCGCGCGCGCCAGCGAGGCGTGGACCGACGGGCAGGTGCTCGCGGGCGCCGAGGGGCTCGTGCAGCTGGTGGTCGAGTCGGGCGCCGACCTCGTGCTGAACGCGCTGGTCGGCTCGGTCGGGCTCGGGCCGACGGTCGCGACGCTCGGCGAGGGCATCGACCTAGCGCTCGCCAACAAGGAGTCGCTGGTCGTCGGCGGCGAGCTCGTGACCGCGCTCGCCGAGGCCACAGGGGCGCGGATCGTGCCGGTCGACTCCGAGCACACGGCGCTTCACCAGCTGCTCGCCGGGCAGCCGCCGGGCGCCGTGCAGCGCCTGACGATCACCGCCAGCGGCGGCCCGTTTCGCGGACGCCGCCGCGAGCAGCTCGCCGACGTGACCGTCGCGGAGGCGCTCGCGCACCCGACGTGGGCGATGGGCGGCAAGATCACGATCGACTCGGCGACGCTCATGAACAAGGGCCTGGAGCTGATGGAGGCCCATCACCTGTTCGGCACGCCGTACGAGCGCATCGACGTGGTCGTGCATCCGCAGTCGCTCGTGCACGGGCTCGTGCAGCTGGCCGACGGCGCGATGCTCGCGCATCTCGGCCCGCCGGACATGCGCATCGCCATCTCCTACGCCCTGCACGGCGGCGAAAGCGTGCAGCTGCCGATCGCGCCGCTGGACCTCGCGGCGGTCGGCGAGCTGAGCTTCGAGGCGGTCGACCTCGACGCGTTCCCGTGCCTGCGCCTGGCGGGCGAAGCCGCGCGCGAGGGGGGCACGGCGCCGTGCATCCTCAACGCCGCCAACGAGATCGCCGTGCACGCCTTCCTCGACGGCCGGCTGCGCTTCCTGGAGATCTCCGAGGTGATCGAACGCACGCTGTCAGAGCTCGGCAGCGAGCCCGTGCGCTCGTTCGAGTCGCTGTACGAGGCCGACCGGCTGGCGCGCGAGCTCGCGCGGGAGGCCGTCGCGGCGCTCACCTGAGCGCACGCGGCGAACACGCGCGGCTGCGGGCTGGCTCAATCGGCCAGCAGCGTGTCGCGCGCCTGATCGAAGCGCTCGATCCGTGGATCGCGCTCGCCGAGGATCCGCGCGAGCCAGCTGCGGACTTCCTCGACGTCGAGGTCTTCGACACACACCAGCACCTGTTCGAGGTCGAGCCAGTCCTTGGGGCGGTCGAAGGCGATCTTGCAGACGAGCAGGTGCTCGGGCGCGAGGATCGGCAGCCTGTCCTGGCCGAAGGGGACGACGCGCAGGTCGCGGCGCATCTCCTCGTGGATGGCGTCGTAGGCGAAGAACAGGTCGATCGGCGTGCGCCCCCACCACAGCCGGCACTGGCCGTCGCGCTCGAGCGCGACCCGGTCGAGATCGTCCTCGACGCCGAGCGGTGCGAACGCGTCGAGCACGACCGCCGCCGCGACCGGCTCGATGAAGACGTTGAGGTCGATGTCGTCGGTCGCACGCGGCTCGGCGTAGTACGCGAGCGCCAGCGCGCCACCGAAAGCGTGTGCGATGCCAGCCCGATTCAGGCGCGCGTGGATCGCCACGATCTTCTCCGGCAGGCTGGGCTCGCTCATGCCCGAGCCGAATCTATGCGCGGGAAGCGCTGTGGCGGGGCGGCTCGCGCCGCGGGCAACCGATCGGCGAGCAGCAACAGGTCGCGCAGCGTCTCACCGCGCTGTGCCGGCGAGACCGCGATCCACCTAGCCGCCGCCCTGGCGCTGTCGGACACGCGCGCGGAGGCGCCCGGATCGATCGCGTCCAGCAGCAGTCGCCTGATCGCCGGTCGCGGCCGGCTCCCGCCCGCCAGCTCGGCCAGCAGCTCGCCCGCGGCCTGATTGGGGCTGCGTGCCGCCACCGGCGCGCCGGCACGCACCGCCAGCTCGCGCAGCTTCTTCTCACGCAGCGGTCGTGAGGATCGCTCGCGGGCGTGCTCGACGACCTCCTGGGTGAGCGTGCGAAACGTGGCGAGCGTACGGCCGCGGGGCCCAGCGGGCGTCGTGCGGGACTCGCGTATCTCCCATGCTCCGCCGGGACGCCGGACGACATAGGTCATAGTGGGCAATTCTACCACTACTGAGGGTCGGTCGCCATGCACGCGGACCGCCGCAGGGCCATGCGGCCGACGACGCAGGCGGCGGGAAACGCGCCGGCGCGTGCCACACTGAGGCCCATGAGCTGGGTCCTCACGCTCCTGGGCATCATGGCGCTGATCGTGCTGCACGAGTTCGGGCACTTCCTCGCGGCGAAGGCGGTGGGGATGCGCGTGGAGCGCTTCTCGCTGTTCTTCCCGCCGACCCTGTTTCGCGTGCGCAGGGGCGAAACGGAGTACGCGATCGGCGCGATCCCCGCCGGCGGCTACGTGAAGATCACGGGCATGAGCCCGGAAGAGATCGACGGGCTCGAGCCGGAGGCGGCGCGGCGCGCCTACTACAACCAGGCGCCGTGGAAGCGCGTCGTCGTGATCCTCGCCGGCCCGGGCGTGAACATCCTGATCGCGTTCGCGCTGTTCTGGGCGGTGCTGTTCAGCGGCAACCTCAACGGCGCGATCTCGCTGGGGAACCTCGACCCGTCGGTGCAGACGCTCGTCGCGACCACCTCCGTGCAGGAAGTGCTGCCGAAAGAGCCCGCCGCCGGCGTGCTGCGCAAGGGCGACCGGATCGT
>Ga0181521_10006891_pt1 | contig 12127 bp, 13 predicted proteins | sample PEATcosm2014_Bin_32_FD_119764 | JGI IMG/M metagenome (GOLD analysis project Ga0181521, IMG submission 119764) | Peatland microbial communities from MTU Mesocosm Facility, Houghton, MI, USA - PEATcosm2014_Bin02_60_metaG | ecosystem: Environmental > Terrestrial > Soil > Wetlands > Peat | place... | reverse complement strand
CGCCAAAGCGCAAGCTGCACAGCGATAGCCAGGACTTCCACGAGCAACCGCTCCAGAATGACTTCCACCTGACCCCTCCTGTCCCGACTCTGCGTGACTGGTGAGCTTGACGGTAGAGAAGTGAAGTGAACGCCAGCCGGCGTCCAGCTGACGCGGGGGCGAATTCTGGGTGAAAGCTGCCCGTACGGCAACCTATGGGCAACACAATGGCCGAGGGATCACGAAAAGAAGGGCCGTCAAGCACGCCGATGGCGCACGATCGCCACGCCGACGCCGACGAGCAGAGCTAAGGGCCAGTCGACTGCGCCCGTTGCTACCGCCGCGGCCACACCACCGTAGAAGCCAGCCTTCACGACGGGCTCAGGCAAGTGGATGTGGACCACGGGAACGACGTAGTCACTCGGGGAACGCCCGCGGTCAGCTGCAGTCTCTCGCTTTGTCCCAACAGGGCGTGTAACCATCATTCCTCCTGGTTGTCGTGACAGTCGATGTTATCCACGCCTTAGTAGAAATGGTCCCGCAGGTGCATCGGTGACAGGTGCGGTCGCGGGTAGGTGCTCTCCAACGTCCGGTCGGCGCAGGCGTGAGTCGGCAGCGCCTGGGTTGCGTGTCTTGCCGACGCCGAGGCGCCAGGCTGCTGCGCCCACGGTGCGCGCGTCGAAGCCCGAGCCGTTCCTCCGCGAGGTGTAGTGAGAGCGCTAGTCAAGCGCTTGACGTATCGGCCGTGAATATGTCATCCTGACGAAAGTTCGTCCAACCGGGTCGAGAGCGCTGGGGAGCGGCATCGGTGCGTATCTACTTCGCCTCCGATATACACGGGTCAACGACATGCTTTCGCAAGCTCGTCAACGCCGGGCGGTTCTACAAGGTCGACTACTTGATCATGGGGGGTGACCTGTCCGGCAAACAGCTCGTCCCGATCGTCGGCGCGGCTTCCGGATGGCGGTCAAGCTTTCGAGGTAACACCGTCGAACTCAGGTCGGACGAAGATGTCGCGGCCTTCGAGAAGCAACTCGCAGGCGTCGGGTGCTACACGTTGCGGACGTCGGATGAGTTTGTCGAGCGCCTTCGGGCTGACCAATCGCTCGTCGAATCGACGTTGCATGAGCTGATCACCGCCCGAACCCGGGAATGGGTAACTTTTGCGTCTGAACGTCTCGAGGGTTCTGGAATCCAGCTATATCTCGGTCTTGGCAACGATGATTTCGGCGATCTCGTTCCGTACCTGGACCAGGACTCGGTTCACTATGCGAGCGAGGGCGTGGTCCCGCTCGAAGACTTTTCGCTCGCGTCTTGTGGCTGGAGCAACCTTACGCCGTGGCACACGAACCGGGAGCTCTCTGAGCAGGACCTTGCCGCGAGAATCGCTGAGTTGACCGAGAAGACCGAACCCGACAGAACTATTTTCAACATTCACGTCCCGCCGTACGACTCCGGCCTCGACTCAGCGGCGCGCCTCGACGAGAACTTGCAGATTCAGTTAGTAGGCGGGCAGCCAGACATGGTGCCAGTCGGTTCGACGGCGGTGCGGGACGCTATCGCCGACTTCCAACCCTTGCTCAGCATGCACGGCCACATTCACGAAGGCCGTGGTGTTCTCAAGCTCGGACGTTCCACGGTTGTAAACCCAGGGAGCGAGTACTCAGAGGCGGCGCTGCTCGGTGTCTTGCTCGAGGTCAAGCCAGGGCAGGTCAAGAAGTGTCAGCTAGTTGCTGGATGAGAGATAGGGAGAGGAGACACCGTGGACTCAAGCACGCCAGGAGTTGCGGCTAACGAGGCCTCGAAGATGCCAACCGGTCAAGATGTGTTCGCGCGGAAGTCGTCCGGTCTCGTGCGTGCCGCGTCCACGACCGATGCCTCCTTCGTCAACCTCTACGTCGCAACCTTCCCGATCATGGTGGCGTTCCTGCTTGGGATCGTCCTCCCGTTCTACGGGGCGCGAACATTTACCTCACCTTGGTAATTGGGATGGTCGCTGCCATGCCAATCCTCGTGGCTTACGCCGTGGCAAGCACGGTGATGCGCCGAAGTGGCGGGGACTACGTCTTCATCAGCCGATTGATCCATCCGGCGCTCGGTTTCGCAGCCAACTTTGTTTTCGTGGCTTTCCGGGTCGTCTTCCTGACGTCAGCGGGCTATTACTTCTGCCAGTGGTGCCTCTCGCCACTTGCAAGGCTGCTCGGGATCTACTTCGGTAGCAGTGGTTTGATTACCTTCTCAAACACTCTCTTGCACCCGTTGTCGATCTTCATCGTTAGTGAAGTATTCGTGATCGGGTTCGGGGCATTCTTCGTAATGCGTAGCATTCGCGGGGTCCTGAAGATCTTTCGCTACTCGATGATTGTCAGCGCCGTAGGCTTTATCGCTTTCGCCGTTGTCATGCTCTTCAACTCCCATGCCTCACTGGTAGCTCACTTCAACAACTATGTGCACGCTGCAGGCGGCGTCGCGCATGCCTCGTCGGCCGCAGCCGCTTCGGCGAAGGCGAATGGCTTTGGTTTGGCGGCCTTCTCTCTCGGGGCCACGTTCCTGGCGGTCACCTGGCCCTCCTTCTCATTGCCGTACTACGTTGGCTCGGCCTACTTCGCCGGTGAGGTGCGCACCAACCGAAAGGCCCAGATGATCGCAGGACCGTTGACGTGCGTGGTCGCCGTCGTCGGGTCCATCGTCCTTGTCGCCCTCTCGCTATCTCGGCTAGGCAGTGGCTTTCTGGGCTCGATTGCTGCAGCCAGTCCAGCGGCACTGGGCCTAACTCGCTCTCCGACCTACATGGAGATCGCGGCCGGCGCGTCAGGAAACACTTTCCTCGGTCTACTCATTATTCTCGGGTTCGGCTCCTGGCTGTTCCCCACCGTTCCGATGTCGTTGCTCATCATGAGTCGTTGCATGTTCGGCTGGTCGATGGACCGGGTCACCCCGAACTGGATGTCAAGAGTCAATGAGAAGACGAACTCCCCGTACGCCGCGGTCATTGTTGTCACCGTGATCTCGGCAATTGTGACTTGGTGGTGGGCCTACGGAACGATCTTCACGGTCGTCGTGGGCGCCTTCGGCCAAGTCGTTACCCTCGGGATCGGCTGTCTCGCTGCCGCTCTCATCCCCTACAAGTTCCCGGACCTCTACGCGATGTCGCCGATCCGCGGGAAGTTCGGCCCGATCCCGAAGATCACGGTCATCGGCGTGCTCGGAGCCATCGGCGCCGCCTTCATCACCTGGACGATGGCCCGGGACCCGAGCTCGGGGATAGATGCTGCAAAGAACTCGATAATGTTCTGGTTCAGTATCGGCTTGTTCCCCTTCGGTGGTCTCCTGTACTACATCGCCAAGTACGTCCGGCGACGCCAGAACGTGGACATCACACTCGCCTTCCAGGAAATTCCCCCCGACTGAGAATCGAGCAGAGATGGAAGATGCTGAGCGCGTTCGTGCAGGCGAGCAGCTCGTTGCCGCAGCTCACAAGGAGGGCATCCGGCTCGCCCTCCTGGGAGGGGTTGCCATCCGCGTCCTCTGCCCTTCGGCACGAGACGGCGGTCCGTGGCAACGCTCACTCGCCGACATCGACCTCGCCACCGTTCCAGGTGAACGGAAAGCCACGGAGCGCTTATTAAGGGAGAGCGGTCTCGAGCCTGAGGCTCACTTCAACCTCATGAACGGTAGCGAGCGGTTGCGATATCTCGACGAGGATGGCGCGCACGTCGACGTCTTTCTCGGCGAAATGCGCCTCTGCCATGTCATCGAGTGGCGAAAAGCCCTGGGGCGCGAGATGACGACACTACCGCTTCCCGAGTTACTGCTGACCAAGCTTCAGATTGTCAAGATCGAAGAGAAGGATCTCGGTGATATCTCCGCGCTATTTCAAGACCAGTGGGCGGCGATCGAAGCAGATCGGAAGCGTCTCACCCGTCTCGTCGGCCAGGACTGGGGACTCTGGAAGACGAGTCTGCTGAACCTAGAGATTCTGGGCCGTTCCGATGTAGCGCTCGTGGCATCGCGCGCAGCCGACCTTGCCGAGTCCTGGCGATCTGGGCCACGGAGCCTGACGTATCGAGCTCGGGCAATCGTCGGTGAGCGCGTCCGCTGGTACGAGGAGCCCGAGGAGGTCTAGCAGCCCTGAGAAGGCGGCGATCGCCGAGATTCATCAGGGTGGATTGATGATCGCGCCGTAGCACGACGATAAGGAGACACGCGTGTTGGATACCGAAGCAGTTATCAAGGGCGTCTTTCATGCTGCCGGTACCGGAGACCTCGACGAGGTACTTCGCTGGTGGGCGGACGATGGCATTCTGGAAGACGTCACCATCGCCAAGGCTTATGTTGGCAAAGAGGAGCTGCGCCCCTATCTCGACATGTACTTCCGCGCCTTCCCGGACCTCCGCTTCGAGCCGCTGCGTGTACTCATCTCGGAACAGGATGCGATGGTCGAATGGGCTAAGTCAACGAGATTCGTAGGCGAGTTCGACGGCCTCTTCGGTGATGGGCGGGAGATCTTCCTCCACGCCGTCGACGTCTTCCACATTGAAGACGGCCTCATCCGCCACGAGTGCTCCTGGTACGGAGACGGCTGGCTACGCAATCGCCTCGAGACGATTGATCCTGGAACCGTTCCACCTACTTTGCCCGTAACGCGACCGTCCTGACCGCGATTAGAATTGCAAGGAGTCAGTAATGGGATCACGAATTGAATGGGTCATCGACAGTTGCCGTCTTCTCGCCGAGATCGGGGAGGAGTTCGACTCGACCCAACCTTTTGCCGGGAAGCGAATTGGAACCGGAATCCACCTCGAGCCCAAGACGGTCGCGCTGATGTTGACACTGCGACGTGGCGGAGCTGAGGTGCTTTCGACAGGGAACCTGGGAAGCACACAGATCGAAGCCGTCGAGTACCTGCGAGCTCACGGTGTCGAGGTTGTTGGTGGACCCACCGTGGACGCCGACGAGCATGATGTGCACCTTCGAGAAGTGCTCGCGGCCAAACCGGACTTGCTCTTGGACAACGGTGGTGACCTCTTCATCCGTTATGTTGAAGCACCTTACGAACACTTGCTCGGCGGCACCGAAGAAACGACGTCGGGACGAATGCGTCTCGCGCCCCTTCGAGAGCAGATCAAGCGCCCCGTGCTCGTGATAAATGACAGCCCGATCAAACAGTTCGGCGAGAACTACCACGCCGTGGGGCAAAGCGTGCTCGAGTCCTTCCTGCGCATCACCAACAGGATCACGAACGGACGCCGCGTCGTGGTGTTCGGCTACGGGGCCTGCGGCAAGGGTGTCGCAGTCAACTTCCAGAATGCCTTCGCGAACGTTTGTGTTCTCGAAGTGGATCCCGTCAAGCGGCTCGAGGCAAGCCTGGACGGATTCCCCGTGCCCGAAAGAACCGAGGCCCTGGCTGAGGCAGACATCGTCATAACCGTCACGGGTGCGCGCGATGTTGTGACCGCTGCCGACTTTCACTACCTGCGTGACGGTGTCATTCTTGCCAACGCAGGTCACTTCCCAACCGAGATCGCGGTTGGGGGCATGCGGGAGCACGCGAGCGTGAAGGAGGTTCGTAACTCGGGTGAAGGGATCGATACGATCATCCTGGGTGACGGCCGCAGGGTCCATATCCTCGCGGGAGGCCACATGGTCAATCTGAACGGTCCGCGGCCACTCGGAAACTCGATCGAGTCTATGGACCTGGGCTTCGCGCTCCAGGCCCGGTGCCTAGAGGCCGTAGCGCTGGGCCAGGTGGGTAGTGAAGACGTCGTCGTTCCGGTGCCGCGATGGATCGACGAGAGCGTAGCCAACGCCTATCTAACTGCTTCTTCCGCGAGTACCTTGAGTCGCGACGAACCCGTGTCTCCGTCGGGAGCGATGGGGGCACTGGACGTTCTGGTCCATAAGGGCGGCTAATGGCAGTTGGTTCTCGACAGGTTGCTAGTCGGTCAACGGCTCGTGATGTCGCACAGCTGGTCGGGTGCTCAATCTCGACTGTCTCGCTCGTGATTAACGGAAAGAGCGCGGGCCGCGTCAGCAAAGCGACGATTCGTCGGATTTGGAAGGCGGTGGACGAGCTGGACTACAGGCTGAACACCGCTGCGCGATCGCTCGCCACAGGACGCTCGGGTTCCCTCGCCTTCGTCTGCCCAGACCCGACAAATCCGTTCTTCTCGATGGTCATGGAGGGGATCACGAGTGTGCTTGATGACGAATACGAGTTGACACTGCTCGTGCCAAGGTACGCGAGCGATTACGGACGAGCAACGGTGCAACGTGCGCTCGCAGGTGATTATGCGGGGCTCCTTCTCGCTTCGCCCGGCCGGTGGATCCTCAAGGGCTTCGCTCCGACTTGCCCGACGATCGTCCTCGACTCTGGGGGCTTGCGATCCGCCTTGACCTCGATTGACCTTGATGTCCATGGCGCCGGGCGCGAGATTGCGGAACATCTCGCGTCTCTAGGGCATCAGACAGTGGCGTACGTCGGCCTCAGTCGCTCCAAGGCCACGCTTCAGCACCGGCGCGATGCCCTCGCGACGGCGCTGCGCGAGCACAACGCACAGGTCATCTCCCGTGACCTCATCCTTGAAGATCTATCGGTCGCCGCCGCCGAGAACGCCTTTCCGGCTGCCTGGGAAGGTTGGAATCGCGCCGGCGTGACGGCCGTAGTTTGCGGCGACGAGCTCTTCGCTTACGGGATCATGCAGGCTGCCGCGTCGCTCGGCCTCGAGGTGCCCCGAGACCTGTCGGTCGTCGGGTTCAACAACCTTCTGTACTCGACGCTCGTTCAACCGCCGCTCACAACAGTCGATATGTCGGCCCGAGTCCTTGGCACCGAGGCCGGGGGCGCGCTCCAGGATTACATTAAGAGCGGTCGGCGACCGGACAGTCAGCGTCTTGAAACCAGGCTTGTCATCCGAGAGTCGACCGGGCCAGCTCCTTGAGGCAAGAGCTGTCCGAGCCTAGGGGCACCTCGTTGAGCGAAGAATAGGTCACCTCGTGCCTCGTCTTCGTACGCCTGGCAAGGCAGTGCCAACGTGGCTGCCAAATCCGAGTGTCTGACACCAGCGGATCGCGGTCCGCAAACCAGCCCACGAATTGGCTACAGAGACGTCGCGTCGACAACCCGGTGGGCGATTGACACGCAACGTCGCGCTCGTTCCACAGCCTTCGTGGCAGCTCTTTGCGGAACGTCGTCGGGCTCGTAATCCGATCTCGTCTTCATTGGCAGCAGGCGGACGACATCGCGCGCGATTGCGATGCCATCGGGACCGGCTTCATCTAGGAGAGTCAGCAGCTCGTCATGGTCCTGGCCGGCGGCGCGCCTGCCCAAACGTGCTCCGGTCAGAGCGTCGGCCGCGTTCACGGCGGCGTGGATCGCGAGGCTTGTCGCGGCGATCTTCCGACCCGCGTTTAGCTCAGCTGCGGCCGCGACAAGGAATTCCTCTGCTTTGCGGACATAGGCGGCGACCTGATCCCTGGTCACAGGCCGCGTGCGTGACTGCCTAGGCACTCCGCCGCTCTCGCAGGCTTTCGAGCGACTTGCCATACACCACAACTCCGTCCCGAACGATGTCGGCCCACAGCGTCTTGTGGCTTCGTAGGAAGCGGCCCACGTTGCTCTCGCTTGTCTCGACGACCTCGACTCGGTTGCCGGTCAGTCGACGTGCGAACTGGCGCCAGCCTTCGACCGCTGCGGCCCAACGGTAGTCGTCGTCATTCGTGCTTTTTGGCTGTACAAAGAGCACGTCAAGGTCGCTATCAGCTTCAGCCTCTCCTCGGGCGAATGAGCCGAACACGATGACACTGACGGGACTCGGCTCGAGAGTCTCGGCTTGTGAACCAAGCTCGGCCAGGACTGTCTCGCGACTCCTGCTGAGCGCTCGCACAACCCGCGGGCCGACGTTGTCGTCCACGAGGCGAAACAGCGCCGAAGGTGGCGCTTCTCGGCGCTCGACCAACCCAGAACGGACCAACTCGGGCAGTATCCGAGATGCCTGCGCCGGACTGGTACCGGAGAGAAGGGCGATCGTGCGCAGATTGAAGTAGGCAGTGCTCTCCGCGAGGACGGCGAGTATTCGACCTTGCGCACCTGGGATGACGCTTTGCACGGGTCGGCGAAAGTCCACGCTTCAGCACAGAATATCGATCACGAATGAAACAATCGTTTCTTATATGCACGCATCAGTAGGACACCTGGTCGGAGGCCGTCCAGGTTCTAGCGGTGCGAGACACCCTTCCTGCCCAGTGACCATCGAACCCGCGCCCACCACGGCGACCTGGAGCATCCCGCTGCTGCTGCTCGGAGACTTACCTTGGCGTGAAGCAGACTCTGGAGTATGGGCGACGGAGGGGCGTGAGAGGCGAGTCGGAGGCAAGACGAGCTCGCAATTGATCCTATGAGCGACTGGCCTGAGGAACGTCGCTCGGCCGACCTTGCTCGGCGCGTCGCGGAGCTCGAGGCGGAGAACCGCCGCCTGCGCGACCTGCTCGGCCTGGGGCGCGAAGACCGTGCAGTTTCGGCAAGTGCTTGGGAGCCGACACTCTTTCCGGCGGAAAGGCCACCTCTGGTCTTGAGGGTGACACAGCGTTCCTCGCCGCAACAGAAGGTCGAACTGTTTCGAGCATTATTCCGGGGTAGGGACGATGTCTACGCACTGCGCTGGGAAAACGGCCGGACTGACAAGTCAGGGTGGGGGCCGGCTGTCAAGGGTGGATGGGTGAATAGCCGCAGGCCCGACAGGGAGTTGCTGGCCTTGAGCGACGAGGTCGTCGCAGATCATCTCGCAGGGCGGATCAGTGTGGGCCTTTACCCCCTGCTGGGGGACGACACGTGCTGTTTGTTGGCGTGCGACTTCGACGGCGCGGGGTGGACGCTTGACGCCCTTGCCTACCTCGACGCCGCCAAGGCCGCCGGTATTCCAGCAGCCCTCGAGCGGTCTCGATCGGGAGACGGCGGCCACGTGTGGGTGTTCTTCAGCGACCCTGTGCCTGCCAGCTCGGCTCGACGAATCGGCGCCTACCTCGTGCGCGAGGCGATGACGACCCGCGCGGAGCTCGACCTCACGAGCTACGACCGGCTCTTCCCAGCACAGGATTTCCTGCCCAGACAAGGGTTCGGCAACCTCATTGCTCTTCCGCTCCAGGGCGAGTGCCGCAGCGAGGGAACGACCGTCTTCCTCGACCCGTCGACGCTGGAGCCCTATCCGGACCAGTGGGAGTTCCTGGCGTCCGTCAGTCGCCTGAGTCGCGAGGCCGCGACCGTTCTCGCCGACAACCTCGGCGACGTGCCAGTCGGCCCGGATGTGCGGCCCTACCGTCGCCCGAGTCGCTTACGAGGATCACCCCCGCCGCCCGCATTAATACGAGCGTCGGCTTCCGCGATGTTGGCAGTGAACCGCATCGGGCTGCCACCGGCCTTGCTCGCCGCGCTGAAGCACGTCGCCTCATTGCACAATCCAGAGTTCTACGAGAAGGAACAGAACCGGTTCTGGACCGGCAACACGCCGCGTTTCATCCGCTGCTATGGCGAGACGCTCGACCAACTCCTCCTTCCTCGGGGGGTCCGTCCGCAAGCTGAGGCGATCGCTATCGAGGCCGGGAGCCGGCTCGACGTCATCGAAGCGTACGGGGCCACTGATACCGTCGAACACGAGCTGCAAGTGATTCTGCGCCTCGACCAGCAGGATGCTGTTGACGCGCTTGTCGCCCACGAGCTCGGCGTGCTTGTCGCTCCGCCCGGCGCCGGCAAGACTTTGATGGCCTGCGCGCTCATCGCCTTCCATCGCGTGCCTGCCCTCGTGATCGTCGACCGCCAGCACCTTGTCGAGCAGTGGCGAGAACGTTTGGCCACATACCTCGGTCTTGACAGGAAGCGGATCGGCCTGCTCGCTACCAACCGGAAGGCAAGCGGTGTCGTGGACCTGGCGATGGCCCAAGGTCTCGCCCGTCGAGACGACCTGGTGGAGGTCACGAAACGCTACGGGCTCGTGGTTGTCGACGAATGCCACCACGTCCCCTCGGTGACCTTCGAGCGAGCGGTTCGCCGGATCCCAGTGAGGCGATGGCTGGGCCTAACAGCGACTCCTTATCGGCGCGATCGGTTGCAGGCGATGATGGCGATGTACTGCGGCCCGATCAGACATCGGATGTCGGAGTCGTCCGATGGCCGGCTGCTGCACCGGGAGTTGGTCATCCACGAGACCGCGCATACCGAAATCCCAGGCGGACACATCCAGGAGATCTTCCGGGGAATCGTGGCCGATGCCGACAGGACGAAGTTGGTCTGCGACGACATTTCGGCATCGGTCAACGAAGGACGAAACAATCTTGTGCTCACCCGCTGGACCGAACATCTCGACGCGATCGTCGAGGACCTCGGTAGGCGCGGGCTTGGTGCCCTCGTGCTCAAGGGAGGCATGAGCAAGAAGGCTAGGCAGGCGATAATCGATCAACTGGCTCAGCCTGGGCTGCTCGGCACAGTCCTCGTTGCTACGGCGAGCTTCCTTGGCGAGGGCTTTGACTGCCCGGCACTCGACACCGTGTTTCTGGCGTTCCCCATCAGATTCAAGGGCAGCATCGTCCAGTACGTCGGTCGGATCCTGCGGCCGACACCTGACAAGACACTGGTTGTCGTACACGATTACGTCGACGTGGAGGTTCCCACGCTCGCGAGGATGTACAGCGAGCGCGCCCGTGGATACTCCAGTCTGGGTTTCCACCCGCCCAAGAAGCCGCCGAGTCGGCGGCGACCGCTCGTTGTTTGAACGGGCCATCAGGTGTGAGGCACAACATGATCACGGGCAGTTCAGCAGGGGTTCGTCGAGCTTGTCGGCGACGTCCAGATCGTCGACCGACAGCCTCCCTGGTTGCCGGGTGGCTGTTGTCGATCTGTGTCGATCGCCTTGGCTGCCAACTTGGCTGCCAACACAGGGTCGATCTCAAGAATACTTGCCCGTTGAACTGGACTTATTCAGCGCGCTCGGAGGAACTCGAATCCCCAACCTTCTGATCCGTAGGTAGCTCAACGGTGTCGCAGCTTGTGTCGGATTGTCCCACGTCGTCGCATTCTGGCCGGTCCAGGGGGACGTCCCGGGGGCCGTCCGGAACGGCGTGCGACTGCGTGTGACGCTCTGGGACGGGTTTGTTGGTTCGAATGTTGGCTTTCCGCGGCTGCCAGCGGCGACCTTGTCTGGGCCACGGGAGGTGACCGGCGTGCCCGTTGTCGCCCTGAGTACTACATTCTGTGATACAATTCAAGCATGGCACGAGCGATTTCTGTTCGCCTGGATGACGAGGCCGACAAGGCCTTACGAAGCCTCGAAGCGACCGGCATGAGTCAGTCCGAGGCGATCCGCGCCGCCCTGCTTGGCGAGGTCAAGTACTTGCGCAGAAGCAAAGAGCTTGCAGCTGAGGTGGCTTTGTTGGAAGCCGATGCCGTCGACCGCGAAGAGATGCTGGCCGTCGCCGAGCTAATGGAGTCACTTCGTGCTCCGAGGTGACGTGTACCGATTCCAGCTGCCCAAAGGTGTGGGACATGAGCAACATGGCGACCGTTACGCGGTGGTCGTTCAAGGCGATGAGTTCTTGCCGAGGTCAGTGGTCATCGTGGCGCCGACTTCCCGCAGCGCGCGCCCGGCGTCGTTTCGACCCGAGGCCGAGATAGTCGGTGAGACCACGCGGGTCCTGGTAGAGCAGATCGGTGCCGTGGATGCTCGGCGTCTAGGCGATCTCGCCGGCCATCTAAACCACGAGGAGATGTGGGGCATTGACGATGCGCTGGCTGCGGTTCTTGGGCTGCGCTAGTCCGTGAGCGACTGGGCTACGGAAGTCGCACAAGACTCTACCCGCCCTGTTCAGCGCGCTCGGAGGAACTCGAATCCCCAACCTTCTGATCCGTAGGTAGCTCCATAGTGTCGCTGCTCGTGTCAGATCGTCCCGCGCCGTCGCATTTCGTCTCGTCCAGATGGTCGTCCCACGGTTCTTGCGCAACAGCGTGCAACTGCGTGCGACGCTCTGGGACGGGTTTGTTGGCTCGAATGTTGGCTTTTTCGCGCCGCCTCTGCCGGTGTCGGAGCCGACTACCACGGCTTGTCTTCCGTCGACTCTGGACGGCCGACGCTCCGATGGGAGAGCCGTGGTACGCACTTCT
>Ga0181521_10006890_pt1 | contig 12128 bp, 12 predicted proteins | sample PEATcosm2014_Bin_32_FD_119764 | JGI IMG/M metagenome (GOLD analysis project Ga0181521, IMG submission 119764) | Peatland microbial communities from MTU Mesocosm Facility, Houghton, MI, USA - PEATcosm2014_Bin02_60_metaG | ecosystem: Environmental > Terrestrial > Soil > Wetlands > Peat | place... | reverse complement strand
TCGGCGCTGGTGCCCGTCAGGATGTCCTTCTGCAGCAATGCGGCCTGCACTTCCTTGGCGGGACGAGAGGTTTTCAGGCCCAGCAAAAAGCCGGCGCCCTGCACTCCCGTGACCGGCCCGATGACGCAGTTGCTGCGGACATAGGTCGACACCTGGCGCACATTGGCCAGCAGCGATTCGGACTCGATGGTGTCGATCACCGCTTCGGCCACGGCGCAGGCCATCGGGCCACCGCCGAAGGTCGTGCCCATGTCGTCATACTTGATCTCTCGAGCGATGCGCGTTGACAACATCAGCGCGGACACCGGAAAGCCGTTGCCCAAGGCCTTGGCCGCCGTGAGGATGTCGGGCGCCACGCCGTGGTAGTTGGCGCCGAAGGGCGCACCGGTGCGGCCCACGCCGCACTGCACTTCGTCAAAAATCAATACGGCACCCATCTCGTCGCAACGCTGACGCAGTGCCTGCAACATGGGCTTGCCGACGTCGTAGGCGCCGCCCACGCCTTGGATCGGCTCGACGATGACGGCGGCCGTCTCCCGATCGATGTATCGCTCGACCGCGGCGGGATCGTTGCGCGGCGCGAAGCTCACATCGAAGGGCGTACGGGGAAAACCATACCACTTTTCCAAGGCGCCCCAGGTCACTGCGCCGGCCGCGGCGGTTCTGCCATGCCAGCCCTGTTCCAGCGCGACTGCTTTGCGGCGTCCGGTGATCTTGAACGCCAGCTTGAGCGCATTTTCGTTCGCTTCGGCGCCGCTGTTGATCCAGAACACGGTGTCGAGTCCCAAACCCGCGAATCGCACCAGGCGCGCCGCCGCGCGCTCGCGAATCGCCATCGGCAATGCGTTGGTTTGAAAAGCCATCTGCCGCGCCTGGCGCTCGAGCGCCGCCAACCAGCGCGAGTGCCCGTAGCCCAATCCCGCGACCGCATGGCCACCGTAGAAATCCAAAATCTTGCGGCCGTCGCGCGCGTACAACCACACGCCCTCGCCATGCGCCACCTCGATGGGGTATTGCGCGAACACCTGCGCCAAGTGGCTCTTGAGCGCCGGAGGCGTCGAGGCTGCGCTCGTCAGGTGCGTTGCCGTGACCATCATAAGGCTCCTAGGTCCAACCGGGTGCCGGAGCGGTGAGCCCGGTGCTTTCATCGAATCCCAACAAGCGATTCATCCATTGCATACCACCCCCGGCGGCGCCCTTGTTCAAGTTGTCGAGTACCGCCATCACCGCAATGGAGGAGCCGTTGGTGACCGCGCTCAAGTTCGAGTAATTGCTGGTGGCCACATCCTTCACGCGTGGGGCCGCCTGCACCACGCGTACGAAGGGGCAGTCCCGATAATACGTCGCCAGCGCCTCGAGCGCCTGCGCGCTGCCGATCGATCTCTTCAAACTGGCCTGTACGGTGACATGGATGCCGCGTGCGAAAGGGCCCGAATGCGGCACGAAATTGAATTCCGCTTCGACGCCCGTCGCGCGCTTCGCGCAGGCGGCGATCTCCGGCACGTGTCGATGGCTGAGCGCGCCGTAACTGTACAAATCGCTGTGACGCAGCGGATGGTGCGTGGCGTCGCTGGGCTTACGGCCGGAGCCGGTGCTGCCGGTGATACCGGTGATGAACAGCCGTGTGTCGGTCAATCCCAATGCCAGTAGCGGCACACTGGCCAACAGGGTCGCCGTCGCAAAGCATCCGGGATGCGATACGTGAGGCGTCGGCGCGGCCGACAGATGTTCCGGGACCGCGCAGGTGAATTGTCCGATTCTTGCCGGTGCGCCATGCGCATGTTTGTATACCGATTCATAGGCACCCGCGCTCGCATAGCGAAAGTCCGCCGAGATGTCGACGCAATGCGTGCGCATTCCGCCCGCCTCGGCCGCCGTGAGCAGCCGATCGATGATCGCGGCGGCGACCCCGTGCGGTGCCGCGGAGAACAACGCCGAATTCGGCGTGCGCCCGACCAACGACTCGATCTCGTCCAGGCTCGAGAACTTGAGCTTGGGATAAGCGCTGCCGAGTTGCGGAAACGCGGCGGCGATGGGTGCCCCCGGTTGGCTATCGGACAAGATGCCCGCCAGCGCGAGCCGCGGGTGGCCCGCGATCAGCCGCAGCAGCTCGCCCGCCACATAGCCGGTGCCGCCGAGCACGATCGCCGGCGTGCGCTCGTTCATGCGCCGATGACCTTCGATTCGCCGACATTGCGCAGGCCGAGCTTGGCAATGAGGTAATCGCCGAGTTCGGTGGGACTGCTGATGGCATTGAACGCTTCGACACCCATTTGTTCGCGGATGATTTCGACTCCGACCTGGTTGTCGGTCGCCGGGCCGGTGACGACGCTGGGCTCGATGCCGAAGCGCTCGCGCAATAGTTTGACGCCGCCCCACGCGGCGACCGGATCATTCGCGGACAACACCACGGCGCTGAGCGCGGCCTTGATATCGGGTTGCCGCAAGATCGATTCCACCCCGTAAGTGCCCAACAGTCCGTCGCCCAACTCGAACACGATGACGTCCGGCAGCCCGCTCGCCATTTCGCTCAGCATGGTGCGCGTCAGCGCCGGCCCGCACTGGGCCGTCGTGGTCACCACGCCTAAATCCGTAAAAATCATGGTGCGCCGTGCGCCCGAATCTTCGAACGCCAGAATGTCGCGACGCAGTGAAACCCCGGTCGCTTTGAAAGCATCCACGATCAAGCCGCGATGCCGCATGCGCGCGATGATGGCGCACGCCGCCGCCGTCTTGCCGGCCTCCATGCAGGTACCGGCGAGCGCCACCACCGGCACGCCGCGCACGTTGAGCGGGGCGTCGTAATCCAAGGGCTTGTATCCGGTTCGGGCCGTCACGCCGATGCGTTCTCCCAAATAGGGGAAGGTCAGAACGGCGCCCACCACTTTGCAATCGAACGGTTTGCCCTTATCCGGTGTCGCGGAGTCGCAAATCCCCAACACGCCGCCGATGTTCAGCATTTGGATCACGTCGCCCGGCTTGAGCGCGGTCGGGATATGTCCCGAATAACCGAACAAGGCCTTGCGATGCCCGAGAGCGCCCACCACGACGTCGCCGCGGGCCACCTTGGCCATACGGCCGCTGGTGAGCTCCAGCGTGTTGTACGTGGACTTGTTGTTCAATATTTCGACCACCACCACCACGCCTTCCTCGCAAGGAATATGCGCGGCAATGCGGATCTCGTGCGTGAGGCCGAGAGCCTGGGTCACCGATGCGATCTTATCCACCACGACACTGCGCATGCCGCTCATGACTCGTTCCCTCCTTTCAAGCGACTCGCGGCCGTGAGGCCATTCTCACCGGCGCGTTTGTAGAAGATTCCCGTCAGCGCCAGCATCTTCGAAAACCCGAGCGCATCGGTTGCCGTCCATTCGCCGGCGGCTTCGCCGTAGACGCCTTTGGATGCCGCCATCAAGGAATGCGGCGAGGTGACCCCCTCGATGAACACCGAGCCCGGCCGAAACAATACGGCGACCTCTCCGGTCACGCGCGCTTGCGAGGACACGAGCAGGGCTTCGATGTCGCGACACACCGGATCCAAGTGCTGGCCCTCGTGCACCAGATCTCCGTACGGCTGAGCGACGGATTCCTTGATTCGCGCCTGCTTCCCCGTCAATACCAATTTTTCGAGCTCGCGATGCGCGGTGAGCAACACCTCCGCAGCGGGTGCCTCGAACGCCACGCGTCCCTTGGTACCGATCACCGTATCGCCCAAGTGAATGCCGCGTCCGATGCCAAACGGACCCGCCAAGGTTTCGAGTCGTTCGATGATCGCGACCGCAGGCTGTGTGATGCCGTCGAGACTCACCGGAATCCCCGCAGCGAAGCCGATGGTGTGCCGTTCGGGCGAACGCGGGTTCGAGAAGGCGTCCTTCGACAGCACCCAGGCGCTCTCCGGGATGCTGCCCGCCGATGTCAGCGTTTCCTTGCCGCCGATGGTGACGCCCCACAGCCCGCGGTTCACCGAATACGCCGCGCCAAACGGCGGGATCGGCAATCGATGATCCTCGAGATATGCGAGTTGCTCGGCTCGTTTGAAGGCGCGGTCGCGCACCGGCGCAATGATGTCGAGATTCGGCGCCAAGGTGCGCAGCGCCACCTCGAAACGCACTTGGTCGTTGCCCGCGGCGGTGCAGCCGTGCGCCACCATCGTGGTTTTGAGCGACAGCGCCATTTGCGCAATGGTCTGCGCCTGCAGCACGCGCTCTGCGCCGACACACAGGGGATACAACCCGCCGCGGCGGATATTGCCCATGATCAAGAACTTGAGCACCTGCTCGAAGTAAGCACCGCGTGCATCGATCAACTGATGCCCAATCGCGCCGAGTTGCGCCGAGCGGGTTGCGAGCGCCGCCGCCGCCGCGGGATCGAGACCCCCGGTGTCGACGGTGACGGTGATGACCGGACGTTGGTAGGTGTCCTTCAGCCAGGGCACGCAGAATGAGGTGTCCAAACCACCGGAAAATGCGAGAAGAATGGGCTCGGCGCCCGGGGCCACTGTCGATGTCATGGAGGTTAAAGTCCGAAGATGGCGTGAAGGCGTTCGCCGAGTTTGAGCTGCTCGCGCGCGCCGGCAGTCGCGATGAATATGGTGTCGTCACCGGAAATGGTTCCGATCACTTCGGGCCAGCGGGCGGTATCGATGGCCACTGCCACGCTTTGGGCCGACCCCACGGTGGTTTTCAGCACGGTCAGATTGGTGCCGGCGGTCAGCACGGCGCCCACGAACTGTTTGAGGGTCGAAAAGTCGTTCTTGACTTGAGCGCCGGGCTCGGGCAGCACATAGCGACGCCCCAGCTTGGCCACCCCGAGTTCGCGCAAGTCTCGACTGACGCTCGATTGCGTTGCGACGTGGCCGTGCTTGCGCAGCATCGCGACCAGCTCCGCTTGACGTCCGACCGCCTGTTCGCGAATGATCTTGGCGAGCATCGTGCGCCGTGCTGGGGCATTGGAACTATCGGTCTCGGCTCTCAACATGCGGCTCTCGGTCGCTCACGTGCATAAAATTGCGCGAAGTTTGCATAAAAATGCACTCGCCGTCAATGCGCTCGAGAGAAATTTTTGTACGCTACGCTACGCTATGCTACGCGCATGCCGCTCGAAACCATCGAAGTCGAAACCGCCGCAAACCCTGACGCCGCCGTGATCTGGTTGCATGGACTCGGCGCCGATGGGCACGATTTTGAGCCCGTCGTGCCGGAAATCGTGCGCCGCGGGGAGCGCGCATGGCGTTTCGTGTTTCCGAACGCGCCGCATCGTCCCGTCACGCTCAATGGCGGGATGAGCATGCGCGCGTGGTACGACATCGCAGGGTTGGAGAGAACCGCGGCCGAGGATGTGGCGGGCTTTCGTGATACCGATGCGCGGGTGCGCCAACTGATCGGCAGGGAAGCTGCACGCGGAATTCCCGCCGGTAGGGTGGTGCTCGCCGGCTTTTCGCAAGGCGGGGCGGTGTCGCTGTATACCGGCCTCAGGCTTTCGGAGCGCTTGGCAGGCGTCATGGCGTTGTCCTGCTACCTGCCGCTCGCGAGCAGCTTGAGCAAAGAGCGCGCACCGGCCAACGACGGCGCGCCGATCTTCATGGCCCACGGGCTTGCTGATCCGATGCTGCCGATCGCGATGGCGTTGCAGTCGCGCGATGTATTGAGGACCCTTGGATATGCGGTCGAATGGCATCAATACCCCATGGCGCACTCGGTCTGTCAGGCGGAAGTCGCCGACATTCGCGAATTTTTGTTGCGCGTCCTGCCATAACATCGCCCGGCCGCGCGACCCCGGCCGCGCTGTGGGGCCCCCCTGCGCTGTGCGGCATTTTGAAGTTACATTCTCGTGACAGAACGCACAGCCGGGACTAAGCTCACCGGCCCGACACTGTAATCGGAGCGAATATTGTGGCAAGCACTCTCTCAACGGCGGTTCGAGCGAAGCAAGGCATGGCGGTGCGCCGGCTGAACGCCGAGGCCGAGAAGGCGACGCAGCGGGCAGAAGCAGCCAAAAAGCAAGTGCGCCTGGCGAAGGTCGAGCTGAAGAAAGCACGCAAGTTGTCGAAGCAGTACAAAAAGGCGGCGAAGCAGGCGCGCAAGAAGGCCGACGCCGCCCAGGCCGCCAGCACGCCGAGCGCCGCGCGTGCATCCAAGGCGCCCGCGACCGCAAAACCCAGCGCGCCGCCGAAGGCGGCGAGAACTGCGAAAGCGAATGGCGCTTCGAAAGCGCCCGCTGCCGCGAAGGCGCCGCCGCGCGCGAAGAAGCGGGTGGCCGCCAAGCCAAGGCCGGCCCGCAGGCCGTCGGCCGCGGCGGTCGCGCGATCGGTCATCAAGCGTTTGGCGACCGAGCCGGCCAAGCGGCCTGCGGCGGTCAAGGTGACCGAGCCGGCCAAGCGGCCTGCGGCGGTCAAGGTGACCGAGCCGGCCAAGCTGCCTGCGGCGGCCAATCCGGTCGAGGTGACTTCGCAGCCGGTTGCCTCGTAGGCTACGGCTCCGATTCGGCCGGCTGCAGCGCCGGTGCACTCCGGGCGCGGGTGCGCGCAGGGCGTGGTTGGCCGGCCCTGCGGGGCGGTTACGCGGTCGGGAGCAACAGGGCGATCAGAACGGCTAGAAACAGGGCGGCGAGCAACCCGATCAGCTGCCCGAGTACCCAGACCCCGAAGGCCTTGCGAGTCAGCAGGCCCAGAATTTCGCTGAAACCCATGACCTGCAGCACCACGCTCCAGATCATCAGCAGCAAATAGGTTACGAACTGCGCGCCCAACAGCAGCGCGACGAAACCCTCGACGTCGGGGCGCGGCGTTTGTACGAAGGCCACTTCGCCCGCGAGCAGAGCAGTCAACACCCAGATACCGAGTGATACGACCGCCGGCACGCCGCCGTAAGCGAGCACGTGGAATACTTGGTTACGCGTCGCTGCGCCGCCGGCCCGCTTGCCCAAACGCACGTAGATCGCAGCCATTACGTAAAGGCTCGTCACGCCGAAGACGGAGCCGATGACAACGCCCCTGCCCAGGATTTCCGCAATACTGTTGGTTGCCCCGGCGTTTTGCGTACGACACCATGCGAGCCAGCCGACCATGCCTTGGCCCGCTCCCAATAGGTAATCGATGTGGCCAATCGGCCGCGAAGCCAATTCGCGAAACACGCGCCTGGGTCGCAACCAGACATCCTGCAGCGGGCGGATCGGTTCAGTGGGTATCACGAGAGCAGCGTACGCAATCCCTCTGATCGACTCCAGCACAGATGACAGCAGACTTTTTCGGGGCTACTCTCATAGCGAGGAGCCGTACGACCGCGAGGAGATGACTGACCATGGCAAAGAAGAAGGGTAAGGGGAAAAAGCGTCCTGTGGCTAAAGCAAAGCGCACAGCCGCCAAGAGCAGCGTTGCGAAAAAGAAGGCGCGTCCGTCGAAGAAGCCGAGCAAGCCCGTGAAGGCGGCAAAAAAGGCGAAGAAGGCTGCGCCCAAGAAAGCACCGGCCAAGGCAGCGCCCGCTGCTACGAAGGCGGTGGCCCAGGTCGCGAAACCGCAAGCAGCGAAACCGAAGAGCGTCGCACCGGTAGCACCGGCGCCCGCACCGGCAATCACATCGAGCCCGGTCGTGGCACCCGAGCCGCAGTCTCCGCCGCCGTCCGTGACGAGCGCGGACCCTTCGGCGTCGTAACGACCGCCTAAGGTAGGCTTACGCGCGTATCAGCCCGCGAAGGGCGCGCGCGTTGCTGCTGTCCGGAAATACGCGGGTGGCCAAGGTCTTGGCGTCGATGCGCAAATGCTCGTCGAGCAAGCCTTTGAACACGCTGCGCAGGTCCAGGGTGGGCCGCAGGTCGCGGTTCTCGAGCAGGGCGCTCGGCGTGAGGCCCGGCCAGTCGGCAATGACGCGCCCGCCGCGCACGGCGCCGCCTGCGAGAAAGGCGCAGCTGCCCGTGCCATGGTCGGTGCCACGCGTGCCGTTCATGGCGGCGGTACGGCCGAACTCTGTGACGACGAGCACGGCGGTTTGCGGCCACAGTGCTCCCAATTCATCGGCCAGCGCCCGCAGCGCGTTGTCGAGTCCGAGCAGGCGCTGCGCCAGTGTGCCTTTTGCCCCGCCCTGATTGGCGTGCGTGTCCCAACCGCCGGCTTCGATGACGGCGATTTCCGGTCCGCCCTCGCTGCGCATCAAGGCGGCGGCCATGCGCGCCGCCCCGCTGATGCGATCTGTGACCGGCAAGCCGGTGGCGGCCGCTTGCTGGCTCGGCGCGGCTGGCTGAGCCGGCATGCTTGGCACCCTCGATGCCGCAGACGCAGGTTCGCCGCCGCCCACTTCGGCGCGTCGGTCGCCGAGCTTTTCGGTCTGAACGGCTTCACTGAGGCGCGCCGAGAACCAATCATCCTTTGAATACAGATCCGCCAAGCGCGCCAGCAGGTCTTCGTCGACGTCCGGTGTTGCCAGCGGCGACTTGGACAACACCGGTGCGTCACCGCGCAGAATCAAAGGAACGTTTTGGCTGATCGCCACGGCTCGCTCGGAATCGCCCCCGGATCTGCGCGCTGGCAGTGTGGCCAATGCCCGATTGAGCCAGCCGTCCGCGGTGCCTAAGGGTTGGGTGAGGCCGTTCTCCAGCACATTTTGACCGTCGAAGTGCGACCGATCACGGTAGGGCGAGGCCACCGCATGCAACACGATCAATTCTCCGCCCAGGTATCGTTCGTGCAAAAATCCGAGCGACGGATGCAAACCAAACAGGCCGTCGAGCCCGAGCGCGCCATCGGCAGCGCCCGGCACGGCAATCGCCAATTCGCGATGCAGTCCCGCATAAGCGGGATCGCCGTGGGGCGGCACCGCGGCGAGACCGTCCAACGCACCGCGCAGAATCACGACCACGAGCCGCGCCGGACCGCCGGTCTTCGCGAACAGCACAGTCGGCAGCGCGCTGCTGAGTGCCAGCGCGCCGGTGCTCGAGATGAATCGACGGCGCGTCACGGGAGCATGAAACCAGTGCATCGTCATCTCCGTTGAAATTCGGGGCTCATGAGCAAAAGCGCCAGCGCTTGACTGCCGGAGGTCGCGCGGCGCAGCGCCGCCAGCGTTTCCGGGCGGGCGAAACCCCCGAGGCTCGACGCCGCGACCTCGAGCGGGTCGCGGCCTTGCTCATGGCGCTCGGCGACTCGCGACGCCCAGAGCACGCGATGCATCAGCGCATCCGAGCCATCCCAGTTCTTTGCCGTATCCGCCCACCCGGCGGGCGAGCCCGGCGTATATTGCCGTTGCCCCAACAGCTCGAAGCTGCGGATCACTTCCTCCGGTCTCTGTGGCGCCACGTTGAGGGCCCGCAGCGTCGAAAACACGAAGTCCTCGGGTGTCTTGAATTTGCGCGATTGCGCCTCCCACGCCTCCGGTGCCTCAATCAGCGCGGCGTACACCTGCGGCAAATCACCGCCGGATTTGAGGTAGGCGTGGGTGAGACGTTCCACCGCCGCGGGCGGCGGCTCATCCGCAATGAAGTGACGCGCCAGCTTGGTCGCGATGAAGCGCGCCGTCGAGGGGTGATGCGCCAAATCGGCGAGCACCGCCTCGCCCTGGGCTCGGCCGTCTTGGGGATAGCTCTTGCCGAGAAATGTCTTCGCACCGGGTTCGTGCAGATTGTCGCGAAAGTAAAAGCGGCCCGTTTCACCGCCGGCAAGCCGGCCCTTGCCGCCGCCGATCGACCATCCGGTGATGATTTGCGCAAAGCGGGTGACATCGGTTTGCGTGTATCCGCCGTCTACGCCGAGCGTATGCAGCTCGAGGATTTCTCGTGCCAAATTTTCGTTGATGCCGAACTGGCGTTTGGTTTGCCGGCGTGCGGCGAAGCGCGCCGCGGGGGAGTCAGCGCCCACCGAGAATTGGTTGTCGAGAAAAGCAATCATGGCCGGATGCTGCTCGACCGCGGTCAGCAAGTCGATGAACCGGCCATTGACGTGCGGCCTGATCGCCTCGTTCTCGAGCGTGCCGGCCAGACCAAAGATCGCACCTTTGTCCGCCGAAATCGCAAAATGATTGCTCCAAAAATGCACCAACCGCTCACCGAAGGGTCGCGTAGTCAAGGCGGCGCTCTGAGCGCGCGCCAGGACTTGAGCGTGGTAGTGGGGTTGGTATGCATCGCGCAGTACATTGCTAGCGGCCTGAATGTCCGCGGCTGCAGATTGCGCGGCCTCGCGCTTGAGCTCCTGCCGTTGCTCGCGTGCGGCCAACACGGCGGCGAAAATTTGATCCGAAGGCGTCACTGCAGTCGTGCCGGCCAGCGGCAAGGAACCGCGTATCTGGGCGCGCAGCCAATCGCGCGGATCGCCGGATGCGGCCTCGAGATCACCCGGGCGGGCACCCAAGCCGAAGCGCAAGACGGCGATTTCGGTTTGCAACATGTACCCAGCAACGGCGGGGTGCGATCCCGGTTGACCTGGATGGCGCACTGCGCGTCGCTATCGCAGTGCAACAGCGGCGAGCGGGCGATTCTCGGCCCTGGACGAGCGTTCGGCTATCTCGGCTGGGGCCAAGGTGCGGATGCCTGCAGGTCGCGCAGCGGGCGTTCCGCGCCGCTATCGAACCAATGTTCGATCAGGCGAAATGAAATCGACTGGCGCGGCGGCAGCAGCGGCACGCCCCCCGCAACGAGGTCCGCGCGGGTAAACCAGCGTGCATCCTCGAGCTCTTGATCCCTCAGGTGCACCTCGTGCGTCACCGCGTGCGCGGTGAATCCGAGCATCAGCGAACTTGGAAAAGGCCACGGCTGTGAGGAGTGATATTCGATCCGGTTCACCGTCACGCCCGTTTCTTCGAGAACTTCGCGCGCCACGGCATCCTCGAGCGATTCTCCGGGTTCGACGAAGCCGGCGATCGTCGAGTAGCGCCCGGCCGGCCACGTGGCCTGTCGACCGAGCAGCGCGCGCTCCGCATCGCTGACCAGCACGATGATCGCCGGATCGATGCGCGGGAATTGCTCATGTCGACAGGCGGGGTTGCTGCACACGAGCACGTGGCCCCCCTTGGCGGGCACGGTCTTCGCGCCGCAACTGCCGCAATAGCGGTGCCGGCGGCGCCAGGTGATCATCGCCCGGGCATATCCCAGCAACCCCGCCTCGTCGGCCGGCAGCAACGAGGCGAGGAGGCGAATATCCTCATAGCGCGTGCCCGGCGGCGAGGCCGGCGGATCGATGGATTCGATTTCGTATGCGAAATAGCTCGAGTCGTTGAAGCGGCCCAATAGAATCAAATCGTTGCTGTTATGCCGCTCCGCAGGGATCTGGCTCAGCTCGAGCAGGGCCGCGCGCGGCGGATCACCGTCCGCAATGAGGTTGCGCGAGTTCCAAACCGGCACCACGCGGCTGCGTGCATCGGCGAGCGCACTGTCGAACCAGGCCGGATCGGAGCGCAAATGGCCGGCGCGCTCCAAGTACGGGCCGCCGAAAACGTGCCTTCTGTGCATGACAGGAATTCTATCAGGGCGCGGCGTGCTCGATGACGTGAGGGGCCACCGCCGAGCCGGCCGGCTCGCAATTCGCGCAGGATGGGCGGCGCTTCGCCAGCAAATCACGCAGCCGCACGCCGCCGCAAACGTCGCATCGCGCGATTCCCAGTTCATCGCGCCGCGCGAGCGCCAGCAACAAGAACCACGCGTGTTCGAAAGAGATGCTCGCCGGTGCGTGCAGCTCCAAATAGGCCTCGTAAGCGAGGCAAAGCAGGGTGCCCGATTCGAGTGAGCCGACGCGATAGCGCGACTCGAGCCCTAGAACCGTTCCGCACAACAGCCCGTACACGACGAAAAGGCTTGCAAGTTGCGCCGCTTGAAAATTGAGTTCCGCGTTTCTGAAGAAAAATGCCGCCTGACGCGGGGACTTGCCGCGATGCCGCGGCACGGAGGCGGCATCGTGGTTCATCACGTAGCTGCGATACAGCTTGCGAATTCGATCATCGCTCAGCCCGGTCCACTGTCGAATCGTGAAGGTACGCGCTTCATGGCGAATCAGGCGCAACGCCAGATCCAAGCGCTGGCGGTCGCGGGTGTAACGGTCATCGGACACTCTCATGGGGGACTCCTCAAGTGACGTGCTATTCGTGCGGTTTTCGCCTCAAAAAGAATTTGACAGAAATTAATCACAAAGTTAGCGTGCCTGCCAAGGGGTT
>Ga0181521_10006881_pt1 | contig 12134 bp, 15 predicted proteins | sample PEATcosm2014_Bin_32_FD_119764 | JGI IMG/M metagenome (GOLD analysis project Ga0181521, IMG submission 119764) | Peatland microbial communities from MTU Mesocosm Facility, Houghton, MI, USA - PEATcosm2014_Bin02_60_metaG | ecosystem: Environmental > Terrestrial > Soil > Wetlands > Peat | place... | reverse complement strand
TCGAGAGATCCTTTCCGTCAAAGACCACCCGGCCCGAGGTCGGTTCGAGCAGCTTGATAATCAACCGGCCGAGCGTCGATTTGCCCGACCCCGACTCGCCGACCAGTCCGACGGTCTCGCCCGCGAAGATCTGCAGGTTGACGTGCTCCACGGCTTTTACGGTCAGCGTCCGGCGGGCCAGGATGCCCTCGGAACCGGCGGGAAATTCCTTGCTCAGATTCTCGGTGAGGATCAGCGGACGCGTGCCGGCAGCGGCGCTCGCGGCGCGATCCAATTCCGCCGACGCCTGAGAGCTAGACCCGGATACAGGCGACATAATGGTCCGGAGCCTTGGCTTCGAGTGGAGGATCGACCCGCGCGCAGTCGTCGATTTGGAGCGGGCAGCGCGGATGGAACCTGCATCCGCTGGGCGGATTTCGTGCGCTGGGGATCGTGCCCGGTATCGCCTGCAGGCGCGCGCGCTTGATTCCGCCGGCACCCGGAATCGACGCCAGCAGCCCGCGCGTGTACGGATTGAGCGGATTGCGGAACAACTCGGCCGAGTGCGCCTGCTCCATCACGCGCGCGGCGTAGAGAATCGTCACATCGTCAGCATACTCGGCGACCACGCCGAGATCGTGCGTCACCAGGATTACCGCGAGACCGAGCCGCTCCTTGAGATCGCGGATCAGGTCGAGAATCTGCGCCTGGATGGTAACGTCGAGCGCGGTGGTCGGCTCGTCGGCGATCAGCAGGTCGGGGTTGCACGCCAGCGCCATCGCGATCATCACCCGCTGGCGCATCCCGCCGGACAACTGATGCGGGTAGTCGTCCACGCGGCGTTCCGGATCGGCGATCCCGACCAGCTTGAGCGCCTCGATCGAGCGCTCGCGTGCTTCGTGGCGCGAAGCCTTCTGATGCAGCCTGACCGCTTCGCCGATTTGGCTGCCGATCGTGAAGACCGGGTTGAGCGAGGTCATCGGCTCCTGAAAGATCATCGCGATCCGCGCGCCGCGAACCGCGCGCATCTCGGGTTCGGAAAGCTTCAGCAGGTCGCGGCCCTCGAAGATTATCGATCCGCTCAGGATTCGCGCTCCCTCCGGCAGCAGCCGCATTACCGAGAGCACGCTGACGGTCTTGCCGGAGCCCGATTCGCCGACCAGGCCCATCAGTTTGCCCGGCGCGACCGAAAAGCTCACGCCGTCGACCGCCCGCACCTCGCCCTCCTCGGTCATGAACGAGGTGCGCAGGTCTTTCACTTCAAGCAGCGGCCGCACGAGAGCAGGTTATCATCGTGAGCGAAGCAGTCTCCAGACAAGGCGGGTGGTGAAGCGGCCTCCGGACGGTCGGAGCGGCTTGGCTCGTCGAGACCCACCACTACACAGGCCGGGAAAAACGCGATAACGTAACAACAGGTCTTGCTGGATGGAAGGCGCCGCGGAGATCGGTTCTCATCCTATCGGCGCCGCCTGACAGGCAGGATCGCTCGGCTTGTCCGTATTGTTTTCAAAACCGCTGTACCTGCCAGACGGAGCGGGCCCTGAATTTATCAGAGCCGCATCCTTCGTGGATGGCTATCTCTCTGCCTTGCAGCTCCAGAAGGCGTCATCGGGCATCCCAGAGTTGCGGGTTCATTTGAACCCCCTAAAGGAAAAGCTGTCCGTGCTTGTCAACCTCTGTAGCGCTATGCCCCAACTACACCGCCTTTATTTGGAACGCGCACAGGATGGTCAGAGCGATGAACAGGTGCAGGACTGTCTACGCGAGACCACGGTTGCCATCGGTGCCCTGAAAAAGGTGATCGACCGATACGCGGACCTCATGGATTTAGCGCGTCAAGCAGGCGACGGCGTGCTTGCGCTCGTGCAATCGGCATGGCCGCCAAGTGCGCAGGAAACAATGTGTGCTGCATTGGACTCTCTTGAGGACTTTCAGGAAACGCTGGCCCTCGGGCTGAGTCCGGAATTTCGGGACGCGGTGTTGAAGGCGCAAGAGGAAGCAGGGATTGACAACACCCGCCCCAGCAAGCAAGTCCTTCCGTCCGACTGAAATCATTCCCGCCCCTCGCTTTCAGCGAGACATGAAACGACTGAGGGGCAATTACGGATCGGTTGATGATGTCGTCTTCAAAGCCCTTTGCGAAGAGGTTGGGCCAAATCCGCAATGCGGGTCGCCGATCCGCCACTTCGCCGGCCGCGTACGCAAACTCCTGCCGAATCCCGACGCGAATCGCGGGAAAAGCGGCGGTTTCCGCCTTATCTACGACTGGAACGAGGCCAGCCGCGTTCTGTGGCTTGTCGCGGTCTTTTCAAAGAGCGAGACGGGCGATTTAGCCGATCGCGAAATAGTGAAGGCACGCAAAGAGGCCGGAATCTAGCGACCGGCTCTCGGTCGTGAGCGCGCGGCTTTGCGAGCAATCCCTATCTCGAGGGCGCTCGCGCTTGACAAGCAATCAACCAAAAGCTTCAACCAGACTTGAGGTTTGTCAGTTGCCCACTCGCGAATTCAAGGCGATCTTTTTTGATCTCGACGGCACGCTGGTCGATATCCACGGGCCGCTCTATATCGCCGCCAAGAACGCGCTCCAGGAGATGGGCCATTCGCCCCCGCTCACGCGCGAGCACTATCGCGAGGCGATGGCGCGCAACGACATGTGGCTCGGCATCCCGGACCACATGCGCCCCCAGTATGCGAAACTGGCCTTCGCCTATTTCATGACCGAGGTCGATCGCACCGAGCGCCTGGAAGTTCTGCCCCATGTCGCCGAGACCCTGGCCGAGCTCAAGCGGCGCAAGTACGCCCTGGCCGTGGTGACCAGCCGGCCCGGCGATTCGCGCCGGCTGACGGAAAAGCTCGCGATGGTCGGGCTGGCCGCGCATTTCGATCTGATCGTGACGCAGAGCACCGCCTCGCTGCGCGCGTTCGACAAGACCCACAGCCTCAAGCAATCGGCCATCAAATCCGGGGTCTTGCCGCACGCATGCATGTACGTCGGCGACGAGCCGCGCGACATCATGGCGTCGGCCGCGGCGGGATTCGGAGCGGCGGTTGCAGTCGCGACCGGCGCGGCGAGCTACGAGCATCTGCAGAACCATCCGCAGTTCAAGCCGGATTTTGTTCTGCACGCGATAAGCGAGCTGGTGGACCTGCTCGATCGGCTCAAGGCGGACCAGGCCGGGTAGATGGCACCGCCCGAAGCGAATCAGCCGCAGGGTGCGCTCGGCGATCTGAGGCTCGTGGAGCTGCCGTGCCTCGATCCGATGCCGTACTTCGCGGCAGCGATGGCGGGTAAAGTCTTCGCCGATCTTGGTGCGGAGGTTATAAAGGTCGAGCCGCCACGGATCGGCTCTGCGGAGCGCCGGCGCGGGCCGTTTCGCGACGAGCTGCCCGATCCCGAGACCGGCGGGCTCCATCTTTATCTCAACACCAACAAGCTTGGCGTCACGCTCGAGCTCGAAAATTCGCGCGGGCGCGATCTGCTGATGAAACTGATGGCCGGCGCGGATATCCTGCTCAACCCTAATCCACCGGCGATCAACGAACGTCTGGGAATCGACTGGCAAGCGATGCTCGCGCGATTCCCGAATCTGATCGTCGTGTCGCTGACCTTCTTCGGCGCCGAGTCGCCGTATCGCGATTGCCGCGGCGGCGATCTGATCGCGACTCAAATGAGCGTGATCGGCTACGAGACCCCGACCAATCAGGCGACTGACTTGCCCAACGAGCCGCCGCTCAAGCCCGCCGGACGGCAGGCCGACTTTCTGGCCGGAGTCACTGCCGCGAGCGCCGCGATGGCCGCGGTGTTCCATCGCAAGCGAACCGGCAAGGGCCAGCATGTCGACGTGAGCCAGTGGCTGGCGATGGTGAGCATGGCCCGCACGGCGGTCGGCGTTTACACTCACGATAAAAAGGGCGCGCCGTTCTATGACAAGCTCTTCGCCCGCCAGAAGACCGGACTGCCGTGGGTCTATCCGTGCAAGGACGGCTGGGTCAGCTTCAGCCCCACGCCGGAGCGTTTCTGGGGCGGCACCAAGCGCGCGATGGGAAATCCGGAATGGGCGGAAAGCGAGCTCTTCAAGACCCAGTTCGATCGCGCCAGCAACGCCGACGCAGTCGAGGCGGGCTTGCTCGGATGGCTCGCCGAGCACACCAAAGAAGAAGTCTTCGAGCGCGCGCAGGCCGAGCATGTGCCGTGTTTCCCGGTCTACTCCCCGGCGGAAGTTGCAAACAACAAGCAGTATCGCGCGCGCGGCTACTTCGTGGTTCAGGACCATCCGGCGGCCAAAGCGGTCAGGATGCCCGGCGCGCCCTACGTCCTGGACCGCACGCCATGGCAAATTCGCCGCGGCGCGCCGCGCCTCGGCGAGCACAATCGCGAGATTTTCGCGGGCCGCCTCAAGCTCCCCGAGCCGGAGTTGAAGGCGCTCGCAGCCGACCAGGTGATTTGAGCGATGAACGAATTGCCGCTGACGGGCGTGCGAGTCGCCGACTTCTCATGGATCTACGCGCTCCCGCACACGACCGCGTGGCTGGGAGCGCTCGGCGCCGACGTGATCCGGATCGAGAGTACGGTCGCGCCCGACATCATTCGCTTCGTCAGCGGAACCGACGGAATGGTCGGCGTCAACCGCAGCGGAGCGTTCAGCTCGATCAACCTCTCCAAGCGCAGCGTCGCGCTCAATCTGGCCCGTCCGGAAGCGCAGGAGATCGCGCGCAAACTGGTGAAGCTCAGCGACATCGTGACGGAGAACTTTACCGTCGGTAACATGAAGAAGTTCGGGCTCAGCTACGAGGAGCTGCGCGCGATCAGGCCCGGCCTGGTGATGCTGTCGGGCACACCGCTGGGGCAGAACGGCCCCTACGCGAAAACCGTCGGATGGGGCCCGACCACTCAGGCCTTCGCGGGCATCTGCCATCTGACCGGATATCCCGGCGGCTATCCGTGCGGAATCGGCGGTGCGTGGCCGGACTTCCAGGTCGGCGTCTCGATGTTGTTCGTGCTGCTCGCCGCGTTGCACCATCGCGATGCCACCGGTGAAGGGCAGTATATCGACCTCTCGATGGCCGAGGCGGTGACCGCGACGCTGCCTGAGGTCTTGATGGACTTTTTCATGAACGGGCGCGACGCGGGGCCGATCGGGAATCGCGACGAGTGCATGGCGCCGCATGGCGTGTTTCCGGTCGCGGGCGACGATCGATGGGTCGCGATCGCGATCGCGACCGACGCGGAATTCGGCGCGCTATGCGAGGCGCTCGGCGTACCCGCGATGGCGGCCGAGGCGCGCTTCGCGCGGGTCGGCGCCCGGCTCGAGCACGTCGCCGCGCTCGAGGCGGAAATCGCGGCGCGCACGCGCGGCTTCGATCGCGACGACCTGGTCGCGAATCTGCGCGAGCGCAGACTCGCCGCGGGACCGGTCTATCGGGTTGACGAGCTGATGGCCGACGCCGCGATGCAATCCTCCGGGATGCTGGTCAAGCTCAAACATGGCGAGAGCGGCGAGCGGGTCGTTCCCGGCATCCCGGTGCGCTTCAGCGCGTTCGAGCCCGCTTACCGGCCCTCGCCGCTGATCGGCGAGCATTCCGACGAAGTGCTCTCGGGATTGCTGGGTTACAGCGCAGAAGAGATCGCCCGCCTGCGCGAGCAAAACGTGCTCGCTTGACCTTCCGAGCCTGCGAACGCTGACCAGGAAGCTGACGTCCCGTCGATCCGGGCGAGACTCTGCGCGAGGATTTTCTGAGGCCGCTGAACCTCACTTGACACGCAACTCCCGCAGCGTTAATTTACCATCTAGTTATTTAACCAGATGGTTCAGCACAGCATGTCGCCCGATCGCCTCGACAATACTTTCGCGGCGCTCGCCGATCCGACCCGGCGGGCGATCCTTGCACGGCTCGCCTTGGGCGAGGCCTCGGTTACCGAGCTGGGCAAGCCCTTCAAGATGAGCCTGCCCGGCATCTCCAAGCATCTGAAGGTGCTGGAGCGGGCCGGCCTAATCGCGCGCGGGCGCGAGGCGCAGTGGCGCCCGTGCCGGCTCGAGGCTGGTCCGCTAAAGGACGCCACCGGCTGGCTCGAGTACTATCGCCGCTTCTGGGACGAGAGCTTCGATCGCCTGGACGAATATCTGCGCGACCTGCAAGCGAACATGAAGAATCCGAAAGAGGCGAAGGAGAAGAAACATGGACGCAGCAAGTAATGCCGCGACCGAGTCCGCCGATCGGGTGCTCACAATCACGCGAACCTTCGACGCACCGCGTGAGCTCGTGTTCAAGGCCTGGACCGAGCCCGAGCGCCTGATGCGCTGGTGGGGCCCGCGAGGCTTTACGATGACCTCCTGCGAGATGGATCTCCGCCCGGGCGGCGCCTATCGCTTCCACCTGCGCTCGCCAGAGGGCACCGAGCATCGGACCCGGGGCGTCTTTCGGGAAATCATCGAGCCGGAGCGGCTGGTCATGACGCGTGCGTGGGTCGATGCGGAGGGTAAGCCGGGCCACGAAACTCTGCTGACGTTGAGCTTCGCCGATCAGGGAGGGAAGACGAAGCTCACCCTGCATCAAGCGATCTTCGAGTCGGTCACGGCGCGCGATCTGCATCAGGGCGGCTGGAGCAGTTCTCTGGACTGCCTGGCCGAATATCTGGCGACGACCTGATGCGAAGTCGCAGACATCACCGGGGAACCGGCTTCGACGTGTGGGACGTGCGAGATGATCAACAGGCTTGGTTCTGGCTTGTGATCGATTCGCATCGTGACGGCGGCATCATCGGGTCGGCCGCTACCGAAGCCGACGCGGTGCGCGAGGCGTGCGCATCAATCGAAGAGATCTCATCGCATCGTTGGGCGGACTTTGCAGCTTTGCCCGCCACGCCGCAGGTTCATCAAGCCGATTCGCTCACTTCGACCGGATGGAAGGGCTCGCTGGCGAATCTCGAGCGGTATCTGGCGGGTCTGAATGGTGCGACCGCGTGAGCACAGAGCCTGAAGTCTGTGCGGGTTGCGAGTGAAGGAGATGCCGCCATGGATTATCGGACCACGAAAGACCTCGTCGATGCGCTTCAGGCTCGACAGTTATCGGCCGTCGAACTCCTCGATCGTTCGATCGCGCGCATCGAGGCCCACGATGGCAAGCTCAATGCCGTAGTGGTGCGCGACTTCGAGCGCGCCCGCGTCGCTGCCGCCGAAGCTGATAAGGCGCTGGCGCGAGGCGAGCGCCGCCCGTTGCTCGGCGTGCCGATTACCGTCAAGGAAGCATTCAATGTCGCCGGGCTTCCGACCACCTGGGGCATTCCCGGAACGGAGCACATCCGGGCGGGCGAGGACGCCGTTGCGGTCGCGCGGCTCAAGGCCGCCGGCGTCGTCGTGCTCGGCAAGACCAACGTGCCGTTCATGCTGGCCGATTGGCAGAGCTACAACGCAATCTATGGTGTCACGAAGAATCCGTGTGATCCCGGTCGAACGCCTGGCGGGTCCTCGGGAGGCGCCGCGGCGGCGCTTGCGGCGGGCTATGTATCGCTCGAACTCGGATCGGATCTGGCCGGCTCGTTGCGGGTTCCCGCCCACTGTTGCGGCATCTTCGCCCATAAGCCGACGCATGGCCTGGTCCCGATGCGGGGCTCTGCGCCGCCAGGTACACCCTTACTCTCCGTGGGCGCCAACCTTGACCTCGTCGTGGCCGGGCCGATGGCGAGAAGTGCCGCTGATCTCGCGCTGGCGCTCGAAGTCATTGCGGGACCCGATGATGCTGAAGCTGTGGGCTACAAGCTGGTCATGCCGCCGCCGCGCCACGCCGATCTCAGGAGCTTCCGCGTATTCGTTCTCGATCGTCATCCGCTGCTGCCCACGGCGAACGCTGTCCGCTCGGCGCTCGGCAAAGTCGGGGACGGTCTCGCCAAACTCGGAAGCAAAGTCGGTGGGACCAGCGCACTCCTGCCCGACCTCACCCTGATGAGTCACACCTTTGGGCAGTTGCTCATGTCGTTCATCGGCGCCAACTTCCCCGACGATGCCTATCAACATATGCAAGCCGCGGCCGCGACGCTGCCGCCCGACGACGTAAGCCAGCCGGCGATGAGCCTGCGCGCCAGCGTGATGAGCCATCGCGACTGGATCAGGGCCGATCGCATCCGCGCCGGCGTGGCTCATCAATGGCGACAGTTCTTCCGCGAATGGGACGTGCTGCTATGCCCCGTGATGCCCACCCCGGCCTTCCCGCACGACCACCGTGATATGAGTGCCCGGCGAATCCTGGTCGACGGGACGGAGATCGACTACGCCGATCAGGGCATGTGGTCGAGCCTCGCGACGCTCACCGGGCTGCCGGCGACGGCGATGCCGATAGGGCGTAGCGATGACGGCTTGCCAATCGGCATGCAGATCGTTGGGCCCTATCTGGAAGACCGCACGACGATAGCCTTCGCGGAACTCGCCGAGCACGAATTCGGCGGCTTCATCGCGCCGCCAGGCTTCGAGAATTGATCCGTCCCAGGTGAGCTCCGCGAGACGCTCGACACCCGCCTACGCCGCGACGATGGGCCGCTCTCACACCCATCAATCTATTGATATTTTATACAATCTTATACATATTGTATAAGATGGAGCATGCTTCAGAATCAGCCTTCACCCCGGAGATGTGCCGCGCCGGCCGCGCGATCCTCGGCATCACTCAAGCTCAGTTGGCCCGGCAAGCCGGCGTGTCGAGGCTCACGATCGTTTACTTTGAGCGCGCCGAGCGGAAACCCATTCCGGCGATTCTCGCCGCCATCCGATCGGCTCTTGAGGCGTCCGGCATCGCCTTGCTTCCGGGCGGCGCCGTTCTTCGCGGCGCAGCCACGCCTTCCGCCGGCGCCGGCTCCAGAAAACTTCCCACGGTTCTCCGGATTCTCCGCACGGCCGCGCCGCGCCTTCGGCAACTCGGCGTCAAACACCTCTCGCTTTTCGGCTCGACGGCCCGCGGGACCCAACGCCCTGACAGCGACCTCGATTTGCTGCTCGACCTCGACGCCCGGCGACCAATAGACCTGCTCGACTACGCAGGAATAGTCGCCGAGATCCAGAAACTCGTTCCCCAACGCGTCGACGTCGCTCGACGCGACAAGCTCAAATCCCACGTTGCTCCCGACGCGGTTCGAGACGAGATACATGTCTTCTAGCGACCCCGAGCGACGCTTACGCGATATCCTCGACAACATTTCGCGGGTCCGTTCCTACATCCGCGGTATGACTCGGCAACAACTGGTCTCCGACCCCAAGACACAGGACGCCGTGGAACGCTGCCTGGAACGCATTTGCGAAGCCGCGCGAAAACTCGGTGACACGCTTGACGCCAAATATCCGGAAGTGGAATTCGCGAAACTCCGTCAACTCGGCAGCGTGCTTCGCCACGATTACGACGATATCGACACCGACATGCTTTGGCGCTCGGTCACCGAACGTCTCGACCCTCTCGAGCACGCCTGTCGCCACGAGCTCGGCGAGACTCCCCGAAAGCCGGCTCGGAGGGCGCGTCGGCCGGTGGGCCCTAACGCTTGACATTAAATGTCGTGGCGAGTCTGTTTCATGTGGCATGAAGGCCACGCCTACGAAGTCGAGATCGCCGACTATCACTGAGGAGAACGCAAACATGGCGAGGCCGGCAAAGAAGCTGACGCCCATCCATCCGGGCGAGATTCTGCGCGAGGATTTTCTGCGGCCGTTGAGCCTCAGCGCAAATCGGCTTGCCCTGGACATCCACGTTCCGGTGACGCGCATCACCGATATACTTCGCGGACGGCGGGCGATTACCACCGACACGGCGCTGAGGCTGGCGCGGTACTTCGGCATCACGCCGGAGTTCTGGCTGAATCTGCAGCGCGACTACGAGCTCGAGGTTGCGCAAGACACTACGCTCGCGATCGTGGAACGCGAGGTCCGGCCGCTGCGGAAAGCCGGCTAGTCCCGGCAGAAGCGGGGCGCCCGGTGAAGCGTCAATCGCCGAACGGCGGCGGCGATTTCGCGAACTCGGCGCGGAGGCGCTGGTAGCTTTCTGTATCGTCGACGGTGCCGAAATAGCCGCGATGCACATAGCCGGCGACGCGCATCCCCTTCGCGACCATCGGGCCGAACACGTGCGCCATCAGGCTGAAAGGCGGCGCACCGGGCGTCATCGCCAGCACCGCCGGCTCGCACACGCAGACCCCGCAGTACATGAATCCGCTCAGCGACGCGGCGACCTTCGCGTCCAAATCGGCCGGATAGTCGTCGAAGTCCGGAGCACCGTGACGCCCGAGCAGCCGCATCCTGCGGATGATTCCTTCGGCGTCGATTTCGAGCCGGCTGTAGTAATCGAGGTTCGGCGGACGATTTAGCGCGATCGTTGCCAGCGCGCGCCGCTCGCGATGGTACGCGACCATCCGGGCGAGGTCGAGATCGAGGATGGTGTCGGAGTTCGCGATCACGAAGGTTTCGCCGCCGAAGTAATCGCGCAACGCCACCAGCGGTCCGCCGGTGCCGAACAGGACCGGCTCGCGCGAATAGCGAATACTCAGTCCCAGATCGCCGCCATCCTTGAGTGATGCTTCGATCATAGCGCCCAGATGATGCACATTGATCGTGATCTGAGTAATGCCTCCCCGCTTGAGCATCATCAGTGGATAGTGAATGAGTAAGCGCCCGCCGACTTCGAGCAACGGCTTGGGCGTCGTATCGGTCAGCGGCCGGAGCCGTTCGCCTTTTCCCGCGGCGAGCACCAACGCCTTCAAGACGCGGCTCCGAGCGCCCGTTTCAGTAGTGGAAAGTCCGTGCCTCGCGCGAGCATCCGGCGCGCCTGCGCAACGCAATACGGAATGAACGGCGCGTATCCGGTACGGCCCTGCCGTTCGAGCCTCGTGAACGCGCCGATCACTTTGAGCGCGTGCTGGATTACGCAGAGGCGATAGCTTTTGAGGAATTCTGCGCGCGAATCAATTGGGGCACGCCGGCGTGCGCGGCCGGCGAGATAGTAGTCGAGCAGCCGGTTCTCGATGTCCGGCGTGACGACGTTCGCAGTGTCGCGCGTGGTAAGCAGCACGGCGAGGTCCTGCGCCGCCGGAGCCATCAGGGCGTCCTGGAAATCGATCATCCGGATTTTGATCCCGCTTGCGCCTTTCTGCACGAAGAGGTTGTGTCCGTGGTAGTCGCGATGCGAAAAAACCCGCGGCTCACGGCCGAGCCGCGCCGCGAGTTCCGCGAGCTCGCGCTTGAGCGGCGCTTGATCAGCTCCGGGCGCGACTTCCGGCAGGCCGACCTCGATGAAGCGCTCCAGTTCCCATCCAAAGAGCCGCTGGTCGTAGGCGACGCCGAACGCGACGCATCCGAGGTCGCGCCGCGCGGTCCCTTCGACGTGGAGGCGTAGAAGCTCGTCGATCGCGGTGCGATAGAGCTCGGCGGCCCGCGCCGGATTGGCCGCCGCGGCGGCGAACAGAGAGTCTTCGCCCAGGTCCTCGATCAGCAGCAGGCGTTCGTGCGGCGCGGCAACGTAGAGCGCGGCCACCGGCGCGCCGATCGATTCGAGGAAGCGATGGACGTTCAGCCAGGGCGGCTCTTCGAGCGGTTCGCGATACAGGTTGAGCGCTCTAGCATAGAGCGGCAAATCGTCCGGCCCCAGGTCGGCCAAAATTGCGGTCACAGGAGCGTTCGAGCCACCGTCGATCGCGACGCGCCAGAATCGCCGGGTCGAGGCGTCGCCCTTAAGCGCGGCGATTCGGCCCGGTCTGCTTCCCGGCCAGCTCCGCGCTAGCGCGGACTCGAGCCATTCGCGATGAGTTGATTCGGCGGGCACGGACATCGCCGCAATTGTAGCGGCGCCGGCGCGATCCCGCCACGCGGCGCCCATTGGAAAAGCCGCTCTCATGCGGTATCAATCAATGTATAAGGCTGTCTTTGACGCGAATCTCGCGATGTTGACCTGGTTTGCAATTGCTCTGACGCTTATCGTCGGCACCATCGTGGTCGGCGTGATGGTGAACGCCAACCGCTTCATCGGCCCGCGCCGGCCTTCAGCTATAAAGGGCGAGGCTTTTGAATGCGGCAATCCGCCCAGCGGGAGCGCATGGGGCCGCTTCTCAGTGCGATTCTATCTTACCGCGATTCTGTTCCTGGTCTTCGACGTGGAAATTATTTTCCTCTACCCGTGGGCGGTAGAGT
>Ga0181521_10006879_pt1 | contig 12138 bp, 9 predicted proteins | sample PEATcosm2014_Bin_32_FD_119764 | JGI IMG/M metagenome (GOLD analysis project Ga0181521, IMG submission 119764) | Peatland microbial communities from MTU Mesocosm Facility, Houghton, MI, USA - PEATcosm2014_Bin02_60_metaG | ecosystem: Environmental > Terrestrial > Soil > Wetlands > Peat | place... | reverse complement strand
ACCGACCGGACCGTCATCCCTGCAGGTAAATTTAATTACAACCGAGATTCTTGATGCCGCGCGAAAGTCCATTGAACTTGGGAAGCAAATTGATCTCCCTAAAAATCCGTCTTGGTAAGAAAGCGCTTAATATCATTCAATCATTTTGGATTCGGAAAAAAAATGGCGTTTTCGCTGGTGATACAGATATGTTGAATACCGCTTGATTTGTGCTCACAGGCAAGGCGCTATTCGTTTGCCAAGTTACCAGATCCGAGGAAGTCTCAATTTGAATGCCGTTGGTGGACAAATAGCCACCAATAAAAAATTGAAGCTGGCCGTTCGTAAGGGACAAATTGTAAATAACAGGGACGCCCGTTTCAATCCCAGTCAATTGCAGGTTCGCAACAGTCAAATTGCCGGAGATGATATTGCTAAAAACGCGGTCTAATTCGGCACAAACAACGAGATTTGCGGTGCCATATAGATTATAAGATCCATTGGTGGCATTAAAATATAAATTTGTGGTGCCATATAAATATAATTCACGCAAGTTAAAAAGCCGCAGGGCCAGCGTGAGATCGTTCGTATGATAGGAAAAGCCGGCATCCAAGTATAGGCGCCGAAGATCCTGAATCATTCCCAAGTCCGCATACCCATACTCTGTTGTTGGTTCACTTCCATCAACCGTGGGTTCGACAATGGTTCCTTCGCCAAAGTCGTTCCAAGTGGCAATTTGAACAATGGCTGAAGCATTGGTCATTGCGCGACTTAAGGTTTCACTCAGGTTGGTGCCATTCTCGTCGTCACGGTAGCCATCAGAAGGCTGTATGCCCGCCTGTGCATAATAGTCATGAAAGCGCGGAAAAGCTGTGCTGACAAAAGCCGGCCACGCAGCCGCCTTTTGTTCAAAGCTGGACAAATAACTTTGCAGGGCATAGTCGGTGAGCACGCCTTCGCCATTGATTTTATTTGTCTGACTCAACGACATGGGCGGCCAATCGAAAGCACCTTGTCCAACCGGAGACAGACGGTTGTCTTCCGTAAAGAAGGCGGGTTGATTTGTTGCATTTAGCACCGAAAAGATGGATACCCACTGGGCGTTGTTCTTAAAATACTGTGGGCCAAAATTTAACAGGACCGGCATATTGTTCCAATGGAGATAACTGGGGTCGGTAAAGTAATTGGTCTGCGCGTAAAGCATGGCCTGTTGCGCATGGTTGGTGGCGTTGGCTGCGGTTATGAACCCACCGTTAATCTCATTCTGGATTGTCGCATCTTCGTAGCAAAGAGAAAACTTTAAGCCAGCCTTCCGGGTATAGTTGAACAAATCAGCCGTCCGCTGTTTGATCAGAATGTAATCATCGAAATCATCTATGCCATACCAGTCTACGATCACTCCATCAATTCCCGCCAGTTTCATGAGCAGCACGTGATATTCGAGTACTGCCGGGTCGGCCGAATCATAAGGACCTATCATCGGATAATACCAAGCGGCAATTTCCCGTTCGCCGTTTGTATTGATTATGTTAGGATTAATACTCGAGTTCCCCATCGTCCAGTGCCACCCCCAAGGGGGGCCGCTATAAGGTTGGGATTCGAACCATGGCATATAGTGGACCATGACTGGCTTTGCTCCAGCGTGTCCAGCTACGAACATGCCCCCAAAAAAGAGCGTGAGCAATGCCACCGATGAAATTTTTCCAAACTTCATAATACTTAAACTTACAATTAACGAAGCCGGCGAGCAATGCTCACCGGCTTCATTTGCTACTATCCACACATCGGCCAAGCAGCTTTTAAGTCGTCTGACAATCCCACCGATATCATTACTGTACAAGTATCCGAAGGTAACCGGTGTTGCCACCCGGCATCGTCACTGTGGTTGTTGTCGTACTGCCTCCAGATGGGATGTTGGTGACCAATGACGTGAAGCTGGAGTTCAAGCTCGCTGACGACTGCACGGTATAGTTTCCTCCAGTCTGTGATGTCCATGTAAGTGTGAACTGATGAGTCGTCGGGTTGTATGAATAAGACGTAATGGTTGGCGCCACAACCGCAACAGTCGGAGTCGTGTCAATCAACTCGAAGTTGTCGAAATAATAGTACATTGGGCCTGCACCCAGAGACACCGCATCAGAGAGGAAAATTATAGCCGGATCGCCGCCGACCGGTGACCCGCCCCACGCGGCAATCTGGTCAAGCGTGACCGAATAAGTCAGGCGTTGCAGACCGTCTTGCATAAGACTCTCGCGCCGACCCTGGCACATTGGAAGGGTAGCCATTCCAGTCGTATATACGAAATTTATGTAATCGCCGTCGTTGAGAGCCCACACTTCCGGCATGGTGCTGTCCCAGCGAAGGGTGTAATGAGCCAATTGTGATGGCGGCAAATTCGAACTCAGTATCTGCGCCAGTTTCGTGCCGGCAAAAGAAATGGCGAAATCAGCCTGGAATCCAGTGCTAGAATTTTTATTACTTACCATCAAGGCACATCCGTCACTTTCTGTCACTGCAAAATCGGTGTCATACGGGGAGACATTCCAAGTAAAAAAAGCCAGTTGGTTGCTCACCGTGCAGACATCAGGTATTCCATTGGTGGCAGGATTATACAAACCATTCGTTTTGTATAAATACAAGCCTGTGCGTGGTGTCACAGGGTTTCCATAATAAGTTGTCACGGTCGGATACAAGTTTGTGGCTGGACCTACGCCATCCGCAAAGGTTGTGGCATTCTTCCAAGATATCAAGGGATAAATTACGGGCACTGTCGAAGCAGAGGCATAAGTATCCACCAGCCGGACATTGTCAATGTAGATGGTGCAGTTGGTGAATGGACTTTGTGTTGTGGCAAAATTATTTGCGATATAAAACTCAACATTGGTCCCCGAATTCGGCGCCGGGAGTCCGAGTGCGGGCAATTCCAACGCACACGAATAAACCCCAACCGCACAATTAGTATAGGTCGCATTAGTATAAACAGGGGCAGCCCCACCGATTGTAAGGTAGTCCTGGCCATTCCCGATATAAACATTCATGTTGAAATAGGTGTATTGGGAAGGGTTTGGGAAAATCACATCGAAGCGAAGAATATAACGGCCAATCTGGCCTGACGCGGCTGCTTGTTCAACCAAAATAGAATTTGTATCCGATAGAACCATTTGGAAATCGGCTGCGGCAAAACCTTGCTCATAAAATGTTATTGCCATGGAATTAGTTCCCTCGGTGACATAGGGATCGTTGGGTCCTGTTGCGGTGTATTGAGCCATGGTGTTTTCGGGTGCGCGTTGCGGTGTATAGGCGGTAAAGAGGGCAATATTGGTGTTGCAGAAATTGGTTCCCGTAGGCCCTGCTGCTTTCCCCACCAAGAAGGTGCAACGACCCGGACTAAAACCGTTCGTGGTGGTTCCCGGTGGCATTCCCGGTGTTTTTTCTTGAAAACCTTCAAGGACTGTGACCGTCTGGGCGCGGAGAGTGAAGATTGACAGGACTCCTAGCATGATAATACTTAGCACGCTTTTAGTTAATGTTTTCATGGTTTCTGGTCGTTGCTTAATGGTTTCTCGTTAATGGTTTCTCGATAGAAATCTAACAATTTTGCCTACTTGGTGATAGTCGCATGAAGTGACCATAGCATCAGACAGCTAACGGATCAAAATCCTTTTTGAGGCAAGGCCAACAAAAAAAGCCGCCCCGCAGGGCGGCTTGAAAATCCAAATCAAAAACTTTTCACCTATTTGCGACGGCGTATGGCCAGGAAACCCACAGCGCCCAAGCCAACCAGCGCCAGCGTAGCCGGTTCAGGAACAGGTTCCAAGACGAGACTGTCATATGTTACGTTATAAAACCCCGAGCCCCCAACTCCTCCTGCCCCATCAAACTCAAGGTTGATGCTATATATCACGTCACTTCCACCCTGGATTTGGGCTATCTGCGCCGGATTTAGCTGCTCGGTCTCCGTGACAGTGCCATTGCTGTTCCACACGACATCCGGGCCGTTCCCACCATTGAGGTACCCGCTATACCCGCCGTAGAAAAAGTTGCCGGCGTTATCACCAATTGCAAAGGGTATTCCCACCCAATTGTAATCAATCAGGGGAGTGGCAGGGCCCCCGAGATTAGGGCTCGTGGTATTAATCGTCAAGGTCAATACAGCCTGGACGTCGTTCACATTGAGGATGGGTACGGGCGTCGGGTTGGCGTAATAACCGCTGCCGTAGCCGTACGAAACGACATCCAAGCCAGCCGGGCTGGACGATATCGTCGTCGGGGGGTAGGTGGCCCAGTTGGCGTAAACAGCAGTCATACCTATTGGGATGTTTGACAGAGTGGGGGTGCCGGTGGCGTAGTCTTGCGCCAGCGCCGAACTGGCAATTAGCAAACTGCCCGCCACTGCGATTGCAGTCGCCAACCGTATTGATTTTTGCTTCATAATTTTCATAGTTTTCATGGTTTTCAGTTGTTTGACATTAACAAACCGTCCGTTATTTAATGTTTCGTGGTGAGAATCTAGCAAATATGGCTTTTTAGCGATAGTCACATGAAGTGACCACACCATCAAGACTCCAAATTTCCTAGTGGCGCATGTACTTTGCCACCGCTTCCGTCCGCGATTGAACATGCAACTTTTCATAAACGCGGCGAACATAGGTGCGTATTGTATCAATGCTGATACTCAACTGGTCAGCGGTTTGTTTGTAGGTAAGTCCCTTGGCAAAACAGTCCAACACCATCTGTTCACGCGATGAAAGGTGTGTTTTTTCCCCATCCGTCCGCCCCGCTCTCTGAAAGGACGCCACTACTTTGCGCGCAATCGGGCTCGACATCGGCGAACCACCCCCATGCACCTCGCGAATGGCTTCGAGAAGCTTGCCTGGCGTCAACCGTTTCAACATATACCCGCTGGCCCCGGCCGACAACGCCTTGAAAATCTGGTCGGTGTCCTCGTAAACCGTCAACATCATCACCAGCATCTCCGGCGCCATCGTTTTCAGGCGCTGCACGCATTCAATCCCGCTCATGCCGGTCAAATGAATATCCATCAACACCACATCCGGACGGTCTTGTGGCAGGTGTTCCAAGGCTGCCTCGGCGCTGTGGTACATGCTAACACAGCGAAATCCAGGCGCGCCGTTCACAAACGCCGCTATGGACTGGCATAACTTTTTCTCGTCATCAACTATGGAGACTGTAATCATGGTTTCATTTTCCTTTGCTTGCAATTGGCCTTGCCCTGATTTGGCGGACAGAGAGTGAATGCATAAGGCGTGGGTATTATTAGTTGAGTTTGGTTTCAAAGTCCACAGGGGATTTATAACCGGGGGCGCTGTGGAGCCGCTCGCGGTTGTAAAAGATTTCGATCCATTCAAAGATGGCCGCTTGCGCCTGGGCGCGTGTGGCAAACTGGCAGTGATGGATCAACTCGCGTTTGAGCGTGCTCCAGAAGCTTTCCATCAGGGCGTTGTCATGGCAGTTGCCGCGACGGCTCATGCTCAGAACAACGCCCGCCAGCGCCAGTCGTTGCCGATAACTTTCAGAGGCGTATTGGACGCCGCGACCGGAATGATGCACCAAGCCCGTCGGCGGCTGGCGATGTTGCAAGGCCAACTCCAAAGCAGCCAAGGGCAGCGCGGTGGCCAGCGTGTTCCCCCTCGCCCAGCCGATGCAGCGGCGCGTGCAGCGATCCAAAACGCCAGCCACATATAACCAGCCTTCAGCCGTCGGCACATAGCTGAGGCCAGCCACCCACACGGCGTCGCGACGCGAGGGCATCGTCACCTCGCGCAGACGATGGGGCGCGATGGGCAGATCGTGCTGACTGTCGGTCAAACTCACAGGCCGGAAGCGCCGCGGTGCCTGATTGCGCAACCCAGCTGCGCGCATGGGCCGCGCAATGCGATGGCGTCCGCAAGCGTGGCCGCGTTGTTGCAGCCACCGATGCACACGGGGACGGCCATAAGTCTGGCGGCTTTCCCGATGCGCTTGTTCAATCAACGGCAAGCGCAGGGCGCTGGCTTGAGCGCGCGGGCCGGGCCGGCGCTCCGCCCGAGCGTGATAACCGCTGCGCGAGACGCTCAACGCCGCGCACAACTGGTCAACGGGATGCCCGGTTTGCATGGCTTTTATGCGTGCAAACCGTTGTCCGACGGTGCGGAGATTACACCCAAGTTTTTTTAGAATGTCCCGTTGCTGCATCGCACGGTGCAGCTCCTTTTGCAGCCGCCGGTTTTCCGCCTGGAGCGCCTCCACCGTGCCGGCCACCTGACCGGCAGGCAGGGCTTTGAACTTCTTTCGCCAGTGGCGCAGCGTCTCTGCGCCGCCACGCCCAGTTCGGCGGCAATCTGCCGTGCGGACTTGCCCGCGGATCATCCAGTGCCCGACCGGCGAGCGTTGGAAGGCGCTTCATCACAGCTTTTATGTTTGTGGATCGGAGTGCTGTTTTCGTTCGGGTTCATGTGCGTTGCCCCAACTCACACCATCACACATCTCCTGTCCGCTTAATAAAGAGGGCCATTATATCCGGGCCAGTTCGGGGTATGCTGGGCGAGCCAAGCTAAATCTACGTTGGCAGAAGATTCCATGTTTAACAGGGTGCTTCCAGATGTTGACTTGTACATAACCGGAATGCAGGTTCTAGGATCTTGCCATTTATGAATTTCCGCATGGCCGTCGGCAAAGGATATTCCGTCGGAACGATTGTGCAAGCTGGATGGAAGTTCGGAAAACACTCCCAATCCACTTATCCAAAGAGGGCTGGTATAAAGAATGCCGTCGTCAATGCTATCAGGATGTTCATCCGTGAACACCCAACTGTCGCTGGGCCCTGGATTCATCAATTGGCTGGCTGTTGTTGCATAAAACATCGGACTGGGAAACATATAAGTGAGATTAAGCGACGGCTTGTAACCTGGTTGACCACTCACAGGATTCCCTCCCCCCACCGCAGCATCCATGGCGATGCTCCGGACACGATAGTCCCAACCTAAGCCGCCTTGTTGTGGGGCTAAATAATGATCTGCGGGACACCAATAAATCTTTGGTTGCTGGATAAAACTGCCCATGCATGTTAGTGTGGGATCAGTCAGATACGCCGTGTTCGTATTACCTAGGTCGCTGCTGTTCCAAGTCATTTGCCCCATCCCTTTTGAACCCGCTACCCATGGTAGAGCGCCTGCACTGGCTACTGACTGATCAGGATTAAACGGTAGCGCATCATTATTTTCCCCAGTATACATGAAACATGCCAATTCAAGTTGTTTCTTATTACTCATGCAACTGGCTGCGTATGCTCTTTGCCTGGTATTGGCCAGCGCCGGTAATAGCAAGGCAGCTAAAATGGCGATAATGGCAATCACCACCAACAGTTCGATTAAAGTAAACCCGGCTTTTGGATGTTTCATCACACGTCTATTTTTTGTATTTTATTTATTTCCCGCCCCGAGCACGTAACTTTGCGCTTTCAAATCGAGCCGGGGTCAACTTGCTCAATCAACTTTTTTCAATAGATTATGGGGATAATGTAATTACGACGCCCGCCGAACGCCAGTCACATAAAGTGACCGCACCATCAAAACACCAAATTTGCTGGGGCGTGTTTTCAAAATCCGTTTTGGAGCCAGTCCTGGCGCTGATGAATCTTTCACGGTGGTCGCATGAAGTGGCGACATGGCAAATTGGACGTAATTCACGTGATTCCGGCATGGCGGATGGGCGCATCGCATCCGACATCGCATTCTTTTCTTGGAAGCCGAGAACATTGATTGGGAGACGTGGGGGGATGATTTCGTTCGCGCAAAAGAAGACCGGCTCGATTGCCATCATGCGATTCGACAAAGACACTGCCGCCGTGCTGCGCCCGCTGCCTGCTTTCGGCCTGCTGTTTCCCCATCTTTGCTCGTTTTCTCCATGTTTAGACGATAGCGAATTGTTTTGTTTTCTCAAGTATCGCAGACCGTTTTGCCCTGTCAACGTTTCATGCGACTATTGAGGTTTGGAACAAGTTGTTATGTCTACCCCTCAATGTGGCGAATCGGGAAAGGGGCAGAAACATTTTTAAAATCAGGGGGAATAAATATTCCTTTTGGTGAGCCGGAAGATGAACCGAGAAAAGAGACTGTTTGCGGCTTGGGAAACAGAAAAAATGAGTTTTTTAATAAAGTGCTCGAAGAAGAGGGCGTGGGTGTTTATGATTCTACTATAAAGTTGATTAAAGAATTATTGGAAAGAGGTGTTAAGGTAGGCATTGCCACATCCAGCAAAAACTGTGTGCTTATACTTAAAAAGGCAGGGATAACCAATCTGTTCGAAACCCGTGTGGATGGGGTTGTTTCTACAGAACTGGGATTAAAAGGCAAACCCGAGCCCGATATTTTTACCACCGCAAGTGACACCCTTGGGGTTAAGTATCATCGTGCCATTGTCGTAGAAGATGCGGTTTCAGGGGTTCAGGCAGGCCGCAAGGGAAATTTTGGTCTGGTGATCGGGGTGGCCAGGGAAAACAATGCGCATGAGTTGAAAGCCAACGGCGCCGATGTCGTTGTTGAAGATCTTTTGGAAGTAACCGTGGATAAAAAAAACCAGTTGATTCAGTCCAGGCAGGCAGAACGATGACCCGTAGCAAGTTCAACCCTTAAACACACTAAAATGAGAAATAAACCGCAATTAAATTTTTGGCAGCTCTGGAACATGAGTTTCGGCTACGTGGGCATTCAGTTCGGCTTTGCCTTGCAGAACGCCAACATGAGCCGCATCTTTGAAACCTTGGGCGCCAAGGTGGAAAACATCCCGATTCTCTGGATCGCCGCGCCCGTGTCCGGCCTGCTCATCCAGCCCATCATCGGCCACATGAGCGACAAGACCTGGAACCGGCTGGGCCGGCGGAAGCCTTATTTCCTGGCCGGCGCGGTGCTGTCATCGCTGGCATTGCTGGTCATGCCCAATTCACCTTCGGTGTGGTTTGCCGCCGGCATGTTGTGGATGATGGACGGTTCCATCAACGTGTGCATGCAGCCGTTCCGGGCGTTCATCGGCGACATGCTGCCGGACGAACAAAGAACCCAGGGATTTGCCGTGCAGACCTTCTTCATCGGCATCAGTTCGGTCGTCGCCTCGGCGCTGCCTTACATGTTTGCCAACTGGCTGCACATCGCCAACACCGCGCCCGATGGCCAAATCCCCCCCACCGTAAAGCTGTCCTTCTACCTGGGCGGCATCGTGTTTCTGCTGACCGTGTTATACACGATATTTACCGTGAAGGAATATTCGCCGGAGGAGCAGGAGGCATTCAATGCGCATGAAACGGATGCCGCGGCCAAGGAGGGTTCGGAGATCAAAATGAACACCGCAACCTATTACAAGGAAGGCGCGGTTTTATCAGTGTTTGGTTTGATCTTCTCCTATCTCGTCTATGCGCTTCAATGGGACAAGGGTCTCTATATCCTGTCGTTCGGCATCGCCGTTTACGGGGTTTTGCAAATTGCGGCCGCCCTGCGCTATGCGGCGGGCAAGGTGGACGGCATGGTCGAAATCATCTACGACCTGCAGAACATGCCCGGTGCGATGAAACAGCTGGCCTTGGTGACGGTGTTCACGTGGTTCGCGCTGTTCGCCATGTTCATCTACCTCACGTCGGCGGTGACCAGTTACCATTATGGAACCACGGATGCGAAATCCGGTTTATACAATGAAGGTGCCAACTGGGTGGGCGTGCTGTGGTCGGTGTGGAACGGCACGGCGGCAGTCATCGCGTTCCTGCTGCCGGTCCTCGCGCGGAAAATCGGCCGGGTTTCGACGCATGTCATCTGCCTGTTCATCGGCGGGCTGGGGTTGATTTCCATGCTTCTCTTCAAGGAGCCGAAGCTGCTGCTCATCCCCATGATTGCCTCGGGCACCGCCTGGGCGAGCCTGTTGACCATGCCTTATGCCATCTTAAGCAGCGTGGTGCCGCATAAAAAGATGGGCGTTTACATGGGAATGTTCAACCTGTTCGTGGTCATCCCGCAGATTCTGGCCTCGGCCATTCTGGGACTGCTGGTGCACACCGTGTTTCACAAGCAGGCCATCTACGCGATCGTGCTGGGCGGCGGGGCGATGATTGTCTCCGGCATATTAATGATGTTCGTGAAGGACAAGGTGCACGGGGGCGGAACCGGGCCGGCGCCCGTGGCCCAAGGTCATTGAACGCAGTTCCGGGTGATATTTTACATTAGCAACAAGAAATATGAGTACCCTTTGGAAAGTCAGCACGAACAAGTTCATCAATGAAAAAGAAAGTATCATGCGCACTGGGAACGTGTACCAGATTGCGAATGGATACATGGGTTATCGGGGAACTCTCGACGAGTTTGGCCCCGATGAGTTAGTAGGGATCACCCTTGCCGGTGTTTTCGACCGTGTTGGCGATGCCTGGCGGGAGCCGGTCAACGCCCCTAATGGTGGCTTTACCCAGGTTACTCTTGACGGCAAGGCAATTTCCGCCCGTTCAACAACGGTTAAAAGTCACAAACAGAGTCTAAACCTCGAAAATGCCCTTTTTGAACGGGAAACGAATTATAAGTCGCAAGGGAAGACGCTTAAAATCAGGTCGGCCAGATTCTTAAGCGCTGACAAACCAAATTTGGGCATAATCAAGTATAGCCTTACATGTGATAAAGCCGCCAAGGTTAAAATCTGCACGGGGATTGATTATAATATATGGGATTTAAATGGCCCTCATTTACTGAAGCTAAGCCCCATAAAAAAGGGCGAAATATTGGTTGTTCATGCCATTACCAATGAAACATCCAAAAAAGTAGCGGTTGCCGAAATTGTTGATCTTAATTTTGGAAAAGAAACTCATGAGATCAAGGGTAATAAAAACCTCAGAGTGATCGAGTTGGATGCTGAAGCGGGAAAAACATACGCGTTTTACAAGTATTTCGCGGTTTATACGGACAATGATCCCGTAAAGACTTCAGTAAATGAAGCGGCTATAAACAGTGTCAAGGAAGCAAAAGCCCTGGGTTATGAAACCTGCCTGAATAATCACAATGCTCAATGGGCAAAAAAATGGGAATATTGTGATGTAAAAATTGAGGGCGACGATGTAGCCCAGCAAGCTTTAAGGTACAGTATATTTCAGCTATTAATTGTAGCCCCGGTTAACGGCAGTCGAAACTCCATTCCTGCCAGGGCACTATCAGGGCAAGTATATAAAGGGGCAATTTTCTGGGACACGGAAATGTTCATGTTTCCCTTCTTTTTATATACTTACCCCGAGAAAGCTGTTGAATTGATGCGCTATAGAATCAAAACTTTGGCTGGCGCGCGTAGAAAAGCAAAAACCGAAGGAGTTGGCTTTAAAGGCGCATTCTATGCCTGGGAGAGCCAGGAAACAGGCGACGATGCCTGTACTTATTTTAATATTGGAGATCCGTTTACTAAGAGAGATTTACGCACTCACTTCAGGGATAAACAAGTACATATAAGTGGTGATATTGCCATAGCCATGTGGGAGTACTTCAAGGTGACAGGTGACGACTCATTATTATTAGAAGGCGGAGCAGAAGTTATTTTAGAATGTGCTCGTTTTTACTATTCGTATGCTTACTTCAAGAAAGACAAAAAACGGTATGAAATTCTTGATGTAATTGGTCCGGACGAATATCACGAACGTGTAAATAACAACGCATTTACAAGCATGGTTGCGAAAGCCACGTTTGAAATAGCAAATGCCACTGTAAATTATTTGAAGCAAAAACACCCGGATGAACTGAATGCACTTGTACAGAAAATTGATATTGCCAGTGAATTACCATTGTTCGTTGAAGCAGCCGGCCTGCTTTATGTTCCTCAACCGGATGAAAAAACGGGTGTTATTGAGCAATTCGATGCTTACTATAAGCTAAAAGACACTGCGGTTGAAGAATTAAAGGCCAAGATGATCCATCCCAACGAATACCTTGGCGCAGGCCAGGGATTGGCTGTTCCAACAAAAGTAATAAAGCAAGCCGATGTGGTAATGATGTTAAACTTGTTTAGGGATCGTTATTCAAAAGAAATCAAGAAAGCAAATTGGGAATATTACGAGCCTCGCACCGAACATGGTTCAAGTCTTAGTGCTTGTGCCTATGCAATGGTTGCTGCTGATATCGGCAAACTGGATTGGGCATACAACTATTT
>Ga0181521_10006875_pt1 | contig 12144 bp, 7 predicted proteins | sample PEATcosm2014_Bin_32_FD_119764 | JGI IMG/M metagenome (GOLD analysis project Ga0181521, IMG submission 119764) | Peatland microbial communities from MTU Mesocosm Facility, Houghton, MI, USA - PEATcosm2014_Bin02_60_metaG | ecosystem: Environmental > Terrestrial > Soil > Wetlands > Peat | place... | reverse complement strand
GGATAACGAATATGCCAAAGATGGCCCGCCGTTTCCTCATGCACCGTTTCGAGGTCGGAGATGGCCGTCCGGCAGCGCGGGCACCAGTTAACCATGTATTCCCCGCGATAGATCAGTCCTTTTTCATAGAGGCTTACGAAGGTCTCGCGCACCGCGCGCGAGAGCCCCGGGTCCAGCGTGAACCGTTCCCGCGACCAATCGCACGACGCCCCCAGCTGGATCATTTGCCGCTTGATGGTCCCGCCCGATTCGGCTTTCCACTTCCACACTCGCGCTTCGAAGGCCTCGCGGCCCAAGGTTCTGCGGTCCAGACCCTCCGCTGCAAGCTGGCGCTCCACCACCAGTTGCGTCGCGATACCGGCGTGGTCCGTGCCCGGCAGCCAGAGCGTGATATCGCCCCGCATGCGATGCCAGCGGACGGTAACATCGATCTCGGTGTGCTCCAGCATGTGGCCCATATGGAGCGATCCGGTGACGTTGGGCGGCGGAATCACCAGCGAAAACACCGGCTTATCCGGCTCCCATTCGGCCCGATAGATGCCGCTTTCGACCCACCACTGAGCCCAGCGGGGCTCGAACCGCTGCGGCTCGTAAACCTTTTCTAATTGCATGTGGAATCTTTCAGTCTAACTTGAGCAAACGTTGCCGGCGGGCGCTTTGGTTCCGTTGAAGTATATTGTTGTGGGGAGCCCGATGAAACACTTTATCGCCGCCGCTGCCGCTTTGCTCATAGTCGGTTGGACCGCCGCCGCCCAAACTCCCGCGGCCTCGGCTCAGGACATTCCCCGCCTGCCGGACGGCAAACCGGACTTCTCCGGCCTCTACAACATCCCCTACACCCCGAACATGGCCCTCGGCAAAGAGCAGGACGTCCCTTATACCGACCGCGGCCGTCAAGCCTACCTCAACCACGATTCGAAGGACGATCCCACCGCCAACTGCTGGTTCCCCGGCGTCCCGCGCATCATGCAGTCCCCCTACCCGGCGCGCATCGTCCAGACCCACGACTACCTCGTCATCCTGTTCGAATACATGACCATGCACCGCATCATCCCTCTCGACGGCCGTCCCCATTCCGCCAACATGGAACCCTCTTTCATGGGCAATTCCGTCGGCCACTGGGAAGGCGACACCCTCGTCGTCGATACCACCAATCTCAAGGACGCCCCCTGGACCTGGCTCGACACCGCCGGCCATCAGCACAGCGACGCGCTCCACGTCATCGAGCGTTTCCGCCGCATCCCCGGCGGCCCCAAAGTCGATTACGAATTCACTGTCGACGACCCAAAGATGTACTCCAAACCGTGGACCAATGCCCGCCCGCTCACGCCATTGAAGCCAACCCCGGGCCTTCCCGACCTGCTCGAATACAACTGCGAGGAAAACAACCGCGACGTCCAGCACCTGCGGAGCAACAAACCCGCCCTCCAGCCCTGACCGCCCCTTGACTTCGTCTTTTACTTGTGAACCAATCGTTCCAGGTGGTGTCTTTATGGGTGATTTGCGGATCGACTCGTTTGGTCTCCCCGATTCGGCCGGCCAGCCTAAGGACGGATCGAGGAAGCGGCGCCGGCCACGGCCCATCGAACCGCGGGAAGAGCCGGTAGACCAGGTAACTCTCTCTTCTGTTGGCGAAGCCGACGCGGAGCCGCCCGGCTACTCGCCCGCTCCATCGGATGAAGAACCAGAGTAGGATCTCGTGGGGCGGGGCTTCCGCCCTGCCGCCGGGCTTCTGTCCGGCGTTCTCGGGAAGCGGAATCGCCCCGGCAGCCCGATAGCGGAACTTCCGCTACGCGAAAATTCACCTCCGGCAGGCCGCTTCCTGTAACTTGGAAGGTATGTCCCTTCGAACTGTACGCGGCATCCACAACGCCGTGCGCGACGACATCGCCGATCTGGTGACGCGCCGCGCCATGCCCACCGCTTCCATCAACCACATCGATCCGTTCCTTTTCCTGAATCACCATGGGCCCCAGAACTACCCCTCGCCGAACCACGGCTTGCCCTTTGGACCTCATCCCCATCGCGGCTTCGAAACAGTGACGTTCATTCTGGAAGGCGATATTGCCCATAGCGATACCGGCGGCCACGAGAGCATCATCGAAGCAGGCGGCGTTCAGTGGATGACCGCCGGCAGCGGCCTGGTCCACATGGAAACATCGTCCGAGGCGTTCAAGAAGCGCGGCGGCGCCATGGAATGCCTGCAGCTTTGGGTGAACCTCCCCGCTAGCCTGAAGATGACCGCGCCTCGTTATACGGGTTTGCAGCGGCAGCACATCCCCGAGATCCGCGGCGAAGGCACTACCATCCGCGCCATCTCCGGTAATTGGGGAGAGACCAAGCCGGCCATCGAACCCCTCTATGACATTGCGATCGCCGAAGTCCGCTTCGATGCCGGCGCCAGGAAGACATTCACGATCGCCCCCGGCCGCAACATCTTCTTCTATGTCGCCCGCGGTAACGTTGAAGTGAACGGCCAGGACGCACACCAATTTCAACTGGTTGAATTCGAATCCGGCGGTTCGGAGATCGCCGTAACCGCGCATTCCGACGCCATGATCCTGTTGGGCCACGCCGTTCCATTCAATGAGCCGATCGTTGCCCACGGTCCCTTCGTGATGAATACTCGCGAGGAGATTGTGGCCGCGATCGAAGACTACCAACAAGGCAAGTTCGGTCTGCCGCAGGATCTGTCACCCGCCTGATGGGTGAGTGCAAAGCCTCGATCGGGAGCGATCGAAATCCTCAACCTGACTGGCGAATCCGGACGCCTTCACACCGCTCCCTGCCCGACATTGATGCGCGGGCGCGACCCTTCATTCAGTCGGAAGCCGGCGTCAGGATGGCACCCAATTTTGGCATCGCCGAATGCTGGCCGATTTGTCGTTCCTGATGAGCAATCGCGCTCACTGACTGAGTCGCAGAAGCATCAGCCTGGTGTCATCGCTGTCTACTTGAGTGACGATTGCCGACTGGCCGTCCGGCGAGGCGGCGATGCTCGTCTGCCACTCGTGGCTCAACCTTCGTAACGGGCCAAGGACCCGCCAGTCGCCGGTGTTCAGATCGACTACAAATAATTGCGGCAGCGAACGCGCGGGTCCGAAGCCAGCGTAAAACAGCTTGGTGCCGGCAACGTCCCAGGCGTCAAAAGCTGCCGGAGAATCCGGGAAGGTCCACAGTATCCTCTCTTCCCGGGTCGAGAGGTTCACCTGGATCAGCCGTTCGGGATGATTGAACCGAAGAAAATAGAGGTACTGACGGTTCTTTGAAATCCGGAAAAAGCGCACCTCGTCAGCCACCGCCGGTTCGGCGGCTCCGCTGTCACCAAGCGCCTTGCGCCAGATTCGAAAACGATGTCCGGCGTTGGACACGTAGTAGAGCGACTTGCCATCGTTCGAATACTGAGGGAACAGTGCGTAGTCCTCTCCTCGCCGCAGTGGCTGCGTGGCGCCAGTCGCGATCTCCGTCTCGTACGCGTAGTTCAGTCCGTCTCTGCGACAGAAAAAAGCGATCTTCGTTCCGTCCGGCGACCACGACGGTGACATCGGCAGGTCTCCCGCCCGCAGAGAGGTCACTTTGCGCGGTTGCCCTCCGTTCAGGCCGGAAATCCAGATATCCGCTACACCGGACCGGTCTGAGATGAAGGCCAGCTTCCGGCCGTCCGGCGAGAACGCGGGAGCATACTCAGCCTGAGTGGAAGGAACCAGCAAGCGTGGTTCGGACGGGCGGCTCGCGTCGTATAGCCACAGATTCACGTCAACGGCCGGTTGAACGAACGCCAGAGAGCGGCCCAGGGGATCGATCGCGGGAGCGACGGCGGTCATGTTCTCGGGTGTCATGCGGACCGGAGTGCCCTGGCCCTCCCGCATGCCCCAGATTCCAAACTGGCTGTAGCCTCGCTGGCTTCCAAAGTAGATCGTTTTGCCGTCGGGTGACATGCCGAGACCGCGCACGCCGGCGTTATTAAACGTCATTTGCGTTGGCATGGCGGCCGTCGTTCCGTTCAGCGAAAGCGCCATCAGGTCTCCGTGGCCTCCGCGCCGGAAGAGAATCCGTTTGCTGTCGGGTGAGAAGCGCGCTTCCAGGTCGCCGGTCGATCCGTTCGGGGGATCTGTCAGTACCCACGACGTCCCGTCCGTGGGCGATATCAACACAAGATGCACGGGCTCGGGCCCTTCAATCGGCTGCTCGCTGCTCACCAGCCATTTGCCGTCCGAAGACCAGTCCAAAGCCGGGGCGATGAGCGCGGGTGAAAGTTGGAGAATTGTGCGAACCACGCGTTCCGTCCTGTCCGCTGTGTTCACCAGAACAAGCGCGAAGCGGTGGGACTCGCTTTCGCGCAGCAGGGCAATGGTTCTTCCGTCCGGAGACCAGACGGGCCGGTATTCCGGCATTGCGCCTCCGGTGAATTCGGTGGGCACCGACTCGCCGCGCTTCAGAAGGTAGACTTGCGAGGTCCGAGAAGCGCCGCCGTCCCATGTAAACGCGATCGTTTTCCCATCCGGCGACCAGGCGGGATCGTTCGCCGAGCCCGGCAGGCTGACCAGCGGCTGCACTCCGGGCTGAGAGAAGCCGGTTCGAGTCGTCAGCCAGACAAGCGCGATGATCGCGAGCGCGCACAGAGGCACAACGATCCATGTCGCCGGACGCACCCTCTTCGGCGCGATCCTCCCTGGCTCCGTGGTGGGCACTTGCTTAACGAACGTGGCTACGGAACGCCCGGCGGGCTCGGACGCGTGCTCGCGCGCGGCGGCCTTTTCGAAGCGAGCGACGTAACCACCCTTCGGTATCCGAATGACAATGTCCGCCGAACCCTCTGAATCGTAGAAGGTTTCCAGCTTTTGGCGAAGGCGGCGGGCGTGCACGCGAACAATAGGATCGACCTTGGGGTCATAGCTCGGGAGCCGGTCGAATACGTTGACTCCAATCATCGACTCCTTGAGGCTGCTCACCCGGCCCGCGCGGGATTGCTCCACGCAATAACGCAGAAGACGGATGATCTGCGGGGACGACGAGAATTCCCTGGAGCTCACGATGCGCTCCAGTTCCGATTGAATCGCGTCCGTCTCGACTAACACGGTTTTTCAATTATAGGGACTCGCCGTTAACGTCTGATGAACGAACGGGCGGGGTAAAACGGCGCATTTAACCCCGCGTATCTGTTCGCTACCTTCCGCGCGGCGGGCGCGTCGCCGTATAACTCGCACATGGCTCAAAGCAAATCGGTTCTTCATGCGGCGCTGCTGTCGGTCGCTGTGGCGGGTTTCAACTACGCCGTTCCGGCGGAGCAGCCGCAACTCTCCGGCGCCGCAAACTTCCGGGACATTGGCGGATACAAGACCACTGACGGACACAAAATCAAAAGCCGCGTAATCTTCCGGTCGGGCGAGCTTTCGGGCCTGACCGCTTCCGACCAGCATGTTCTCGAATTGTTACGGATTCGCTACGAAATCGACATCCGGACAGACAAGGAACGTGCGGAAGCGCCGACGCGATGGGGGAAAAATGCCCCCGATGTGATCGCGATCTCCGTGGGAGAGCCCCGGACCTCGGATCCTGCGCGGTCTGTGGCAAACAGTGCGGCGGAACTGAAAACCCCGGCGGACGCGCGGCGCTACCTTCAACAGGCAACTGCCCGCATCGCGACGCAGGGAGCGGCGGAGATCGGCGAGGTGATCCAGCGCCTTGCGCGAGGTGATGAACCGGCTCTGATCCACTGCAGCGCCGGCAAGGATCGCACCGGCGTCACGGTCGCGGTCCTCATGACACTTCTCGGGGCGCCGCGCGATCAGGTCGAGCGCGAATACGTCCGGAGCGACGAGGCCGCGGACCGGCAACTCGAGCGGATGAGAGCGCGGGAGCGGACAGGCACGCCCTCGGGATTTCTGTCCCTCAAGCCCGAGGTTCTGCGAACTCTGCTCGGCGCGAAGCCGGACTATCTGGAAGCCGCGTTCCGGGCGATCGACGAACAGTATGGGTCGTTCGACGCGTACACAAAAAACGGTTTGAAGATCACACCCGATCAGGTCCAGGCGCTTCGGGCGAAGCTGCTGGAGCCATAAACAAACGCGAAGGCATACAGAGGATCAATTAAAAATGGCAATTCAATTCATGACCAGGCATAACTTCATCAAGACAATTCCGGCGGTTACCGTTCTCTTTAACCTGTCGGTGCTCGTACCGCTGTTCGCTCAGAGCAGCACCGTCAGCGGTCACGTGGTCGACGGCAGCGGACTCGCGGTTTCGGGGGCGCTGATGGACATCGTCAGCAGTCAGACTGGTGAAGTGACGAACGGCAAAACCAACGACGAGGGTTACTATCTGTTCCCGCCTCTGAATCCGGGAGCCTATGTCATCCATGCATCCGCGCCTCATTTTTCCAAGGCAACAGTGGAAGGCGTCACGCTGGAAGTGGGAGGTTCGCGCGTGATCGACCTGACGCTGCAGCCCGAGAGCCAGGCGCAGAGCGTCACGGTAACCGCGTCGGCGCCGGAACTGGTTACGGACCACCCGGACCGGGGCAATGTCATCGAAAGTGAATTCGTTCAGAACACGCCTCTGAATATCCGCAATCCCCTTCAACTCATCAACTTCTCGCAGGGCGTCACCACGATCAATGCGCTCGGCTCATCTTCCGGCAACAACAACGTCAGCGAGGTATTCAGCAATGCTTTCCGGATCAACGGCGGCAAGCTGGCTACGACGGAAAATCTTCTGGACGGCGCGGCCAACACGACGCTCTACGATTACAACGGCGTAGCCGATGTTCCGCAGGTCGAAGCCATCGAGGAGTTTAAAGTCCTGACCACGGCTTACGCCCCCGAGTGGGGCCGCACCAGCGGAGCGATCGTCACCTTCGCCACCCGGGCCGGCACAAACGAATATCATGGCAGTCTTTTCGAGTATCTGCGGAACAGCGCGCTGGATGCCGCCGGCTTTAACGTGAACGCCGCCGGTCAGACCAATCCGCACTTTCAGCGAAATCAGTTTGGCTATGCGTTTGGCGGGCCTGTCTTCATACCGCGTGTTTATCACGGACGGAATCGGACATTCTTCTATACCACCTGGGAACAACTGCGGCAAAGCCAAGCCGGGTCTTTTCTCGGAACCGTTCCCACTGCCCTCGAAAGAGAAGGCAATTTTTCTCAGACTCGCGACGCGAACGGCAATCCGATCGTCATCTACAATCCCATGACGACAATGCTTAACCCGTCCGCTCCGGCCGGAACCACCCAATATATCCGCACGCCTTTTTCCGGCAACATTATTCCCCCGTCCCTGTTCAACGCGCTGGGCCTGAAGCTTCTCAGCTACTATCCGCTGCCAAATCAGCCCGGCCAGGGAGCGAGCGACGTGAACAACTATTTCTCGAGTGCGCCGACCACCAGCAGACAGAACACGGTCGACAGCAGAGTGGATCACCGGTTCAGCGATGCCCAGTCGATCTTTGTCCGGTTCGACTGGTTCCAGCGCTTCAACGATGCAGCCGATCCTTACGGAAACGGATTGTCCGCCGGGCTTAACGACCAGCGGCTGCCGGGTTATAACGGCATGCTGCACCATACATGGGTAATCGGCCCCACGACGGTTTTTGAGCAGCATTTTCTCTATGGTCACCAGGAGTCGAACAGAGTACCGGCGGGTGCGGGGATCGATCCCACCAGCCTCGGTTTCAATCCCAACGTCAGCGCGGGTCTCAGAGCCCAGAATTTCCCCGACGTGACGAGCGTGAACCGCATCAGCGGTCTCGGACCAAGCAGCGGACTCGAGGCGGATGCCGGCACCGTTCTGGAGTATGGCGCGGCGCTCTCCCAGTTGAAGGGGAAGCACTCGCTCAAGTATGGTTTTGACTTCCGTTACTATCCGACGCAGTTGAATATCGCGCCGCTGGTCACCGTAACTGCGAGCGGTAACTTCACTGGAGGGCCCAACCCTCAGGCTGCGGCGGGAGATTCCGGCAGCGGCATCGCCGACCTGTTACTGGGGGCAGGGACGGTCAGCAGCGGATTCGCACCCGCCTATCGTTTCGCTCATCCCTACTATGCGTTTTACGCTCAGGACACTTGGGCTGCGACCCCACGGCTTACTCTCACTTATGGGTTGCGCTACAACCTGGAACTGCCCGACAGCGAAGCCAACAATCAGTATGTATTTCTGGACCTGAATACCCCCTCTCCTTTGAACTCGCAGGTAACATCGCTGGGAACTCTGACGGGCGGTCCTGGCTTTGTCGGTGTGAATGGGCGGGGTTCGAATATTCAGGCGGCGCAGCTGAAGAACTTCGATCCAAGAGTGGGATTGGCTTATCGCTTCGGTGAGCGCACTGTGGTTCGCGGCGGCTTCGGTATCTTCCATGCTCCGCCGGCCGATCTCGATAACTCATCCGCCGGCTTTGCGGTGACAACCACTTCACGCGCGGCGCTGGCCGATGGCGTGACTCCGCAGTTTAACCTTTCGAATCCTTTCCCGCTGGGTCTTACCCAGCCGAGCGGGAGCAGCCTGGGACTCGATACGCTGCTGGGGCAGAACATCACCGGCGTGCCGAGGCAGGAGAAGATCAGCTACACCGAGCAATGGTCGTTCGACATTCAGCGAGAGCTGCCCGGGCACCTTGTTCTGAACGTCGGATATGTGGGCAATCATGCGTTGAATCTGTACACGCCCGTCAACTACAACCAGCTGCCTGACGCCGACCTTGCGCTGGGCTCCCAGCTGCTGGCGCAGGTGCCCAATCCGTTCTACGGAGTGATCACGGATCCGACATCGATCCTGAGCGCTCCCACCGTTCAATATGGGCAGCTCTTGCGCCCGCATCCGCAGTTCCTGAATATGACTGCGACATCGCCGGTCGGACAATCCACCTATCACGCGCTGCAGCTCTCGCTCGAACACCGCTTTGCGAGCGGACTCGCGCTCCTGTTCGCTTACACCCACAGCAAGATGATCGATAATGTCGGCGACTATTTTTCGAACACGTTCACGGGCGCCCAGCCCCAGGACAATAACTGCGTGAACTGCGACCGGTCAGTCTCCTCTCAGGATCTGCCGAATGTCATCCGGCTCAGTGCGCAATATGAGCTTCCGTTCGGTCGCGGAAAACGGTTTGTCAGTCAGGGATGGCTCTCGCGAGTGGTCGGCGGGTTCTCTCTTGGGACCTTCTTCACTTACGATGACGGTCTGCCGGTTGCCGTCACTTCACCCAACTTCTCGAATTCCTTTGGAGGCGGCTCGGGAATGCGGCCGGATGCGACGGGAATTTCGCCCGTTCTCCCCGGAGGCTCCCGGATGGTGAACGGCGGGCTGTACTTTAATCCCGCGGCCTTTGTCGAGACGCCGTCCTATCAGTTCGGCAATGCGCCGAGGTTCCTCGACGCCGTGCGGGCTCCGGGAACCTTCAACTGGGACATGCGGATCAACCGCAATATCGCTCTGCGGGAACGTGTTTCGCTCGACTTGCGCGCGGAGCTGTTCAACGCATTCAACAATGTCCAGTTCGCCGGGCCGAACACAGATATCAGTTCGTCGAGTTTCGGGCATATCTATCTGAGTCAGGTCAATACGCCGCGTCAGGTCCAGTTCAGCGCGCGGCTGAAGTTCTGAGGTTACGACGATGACGAAACAACGTTTGGTCCCTGGTTATCCTGCTGCCGCCACGCGCCATTGGCGCGTGGCGGCGGTCCTTTCCGCGTCGGTGCTTTTATGCGCTGCGGGGCCAGTCTCATGGGCGCCCGCCTGCGACGAAACTCGTACCGGCGGCTACACGTTCGAGAAGCTCGGAGGCTCGACGGCTCAACCCGTGAAAATCCATCTTTGCCGGGAAGTAAGTTGCGCCGGCAAAACGGATTTTGCCACCGTACCAGCCGATTCTTATTCCGCGCCTGCGCCTCCCGGAGTTGCCCGCCCTTACTTCATGGTCGAAAGAAATACAAACGGGAAGCGCGAGGACCGCATCATCGCCGCCCGGCGGCTGGCGCTCGAGGGCGCTTACAATTTCCGCGACCTGGGCGGTATCCAGACCTCGGACGGCAAGACGATTCGCTGGGGTCGGGTATTCCGAAGCGACACGCTGACGAGGCTTACGTCCGCCGACTACATGCGCCTGAATGCCATCGGCGTCGGCCTGGTTTGCGATCTCCGGACGCGGGAGGAACGTAAAACAGATCCCACCGAGTGGCAGGATGGAAGTCCCGTGTTCGTACTCGCGCCTGTCAGCGAAAACGACAAAGGCGCTTCGCAAAACAGTACCCTTGCGGATGCACTGCGGTCCGGAAAAATGTCGGTTGAAGACGGCAAAAGGATGTTTGAGCAGTTCTATATCCGGATGGTATTCGATTCCGCGCCGAAGTTCGGAGCCGTACTGCGCGCCATCGAGACGTCGGACAGGCCATCCATATTCCACTGCACCGGCGGCCGCGATCGCACCGGAATCACGGCGGCGATGCTTCTCCATATTCTTGGCGTTCCGCGTGAAAGAATCCTTTCGGATTTCGTTCTTTCCACCAGGTATCTGAATGAACGCCAGACCACAACGAGCACGCCGGCAACAGAAGCGGAGGCGCAGCAAGCGCGCTTGTACGCCGAGGTCATTCTCTTACAACCGCGCTATATCGAAGCCGTATTCAAGGCTATTGACGAGCGATACGGCAGCTTCGACAGATATCGCAGGGATGCGCTGCATTTCAGCGACCCTGACGTCACGGCACTGAGAGCCCGGCTCCTCGAATAGGGTCGGGAGTTCCAGGAGATCGCTCCCGGGCAAGTCCGCTTCGCAACGAGCACCCACTACGCCCTGTGTCTACTCCAGTCCAAACGCCAGCACAACGTTTCCCTGAGAACCGCCCATTATGCCCGTATAGCCCGAGGAAACATAAAGCATGCCTCCGGCGATCACCGGCCCCGCTGAGCCAAAGGAACCACCATTGGCGATCACGCCGTTCACGGTCCGATAGTCTTTGTTGGCGTCGTAAGTCCAGATGACTTTGCCCGCCGTGTCTTTGCTCGAAGAATCGACGGCTCGCAGGATGCCGTCCCAACCCCCGGTGAAGACAACGCCCGGAATCGAACTCGCCGGGCCCGCCTGGCCTCTGCGATCGGCATTGATCGGCGCGTTCCAGTCCAGCTTGCCGCTTTCGAGTCGCAGCGCTTTCAATCCGCCGCCGGCCTGCTGCAGCGGATAGTAAACGCGCTGCCCGTCCGCCGTGCCGCCCCAAACCACCAGACCGGACGCGGGCGGCGCCTGCGTTTCCCACAGCTGCGTCCGCCACACCACCTTGCCGTTTGCGTCCGGATCGAGCCCGATCGCCACACCGCCCTTGCCCGCCGCCACCAGAATGTCCTTGCCGTTCACGGTTTGGAGAATCGCAGACGAGCCCCCGAAATCGTAATCCGGCCCCAGCTTTTCCGGGCAATTGGTGTCGGCCGCATTCGTCGCCCTGCACCCGTTCATGAACGAATCGCCGGCGAACTCCTGGTGATGCCACATCAGCTTGCCGTCTTCCATCCGCAGCGCCAGGATGGAATCGCTCGTCTCGGCGGCAATGCGCCCAAAGCTGTTGCCGGTTCCCACGTAAATCAGTTTGCGCTTTGCGTCCACGGTTGGCGTGTTCCATACCGACGCGCCCGCCGGGCCCCACATCTGCTTCCCGCGCGAGTTCTCCCCAATCGCGCGCAGCGGCTCGGGAATACTCTGCACTCGCCACAACACCTTGCCCGTATTGGCATCCAGCGCCGCCACTGCGCCCCGCGATTTGCAGCATTCGTAATCCAGGTTCGCGCCCGTCAGCGTCTCCGTACCCGACATCGGCACGTAGAGGCGTCCGTCATGCCAGGCCGCGCTGGCGCTCAGGTTGTTGAGGCCGTCTTTTACCAGCGTCTTCCACAACAGCTTGCCGTCGTGCGCGTCAATCGCATAAGCCGTGGTGGACCGGGTCACGAAAAAGATCGCGTAGCGCGTGCCCGCATACCCTTTGACGGGAGCCGCAATCGGCGCGAAGCGCCCAAACGCGTCCGCGCGGAAGGCCCAATAGACGCAACCGGACCTGGCGTCCATCGAATACACCACACCATCGTCGCTGCCGACAAACACGCGGCCAAACGCCACCGCGGGTTGCGAATACATGTTCGACCCGGCTGGCAGTCCAAAAG
>Ga0181521_10006873_pt1 | contig 12145 bp, 10 predicted proteins | sample PEATcosm2014_Bin_32_FD_119764 | JGI IMG/M metagenome (GOLD analysis project Ga0181521, IMG submission 119764) | Peatland microbial communities from MTU Mesocosm Facility, Houghton, MI, USA - PEATcosm2014_Bin02_60_metaG | ecosystem: Environmental > Terrestrial > Soil > Wetlands > Peat | place... | reverse complement strand
GTCGGCTCGGCGCCCTCGGCAGGATTCGAACCTGCGCACCCGGCTCCGGAGGCCGATGCTCTATCCCCTGAGCTACGAGGGCTTGCTTGAGCGCAAGTTGCATGCTAGCGGGACTTCAGCCATCCTCGGAATCACATGACCACGGAACGACGCCTGGCCGCTGCGATAGTCGCGGCTCTTGCGAGCCTTCACATCCCGATCGAGCCGCAGGAGGTCCAGCTCGTCCGCCCGACGCGCCCGGAGCATGGTGACTGGTCGACCAACGCTGCGCTCGTCGTCGCGAAGTCCGCTGGCCGGGCGCCTCGCGACGTTGCCGCGGATCTCGTGGCCGCGCTCCAGGACGCAGCGATCGAGGAGGTGCTCACGGTCGAGGCCGCCGGGCCCGGGTTTGTCAATTTCAAGCTTGCGACCTCGTGGTTGCACCACGCGCTCATGGATGTCGTCGCTGCAGGCGAACAGACCTACGCGACTCCCGAGCTAGGAGCCGGGGAGCGGGTCCAGATCGAGTTCGTGTCCGCCAACCCGACTGGCCCGCTGCACGTCGGCAACGGCTGGCTCGGCTCGTACGGCGACGCTCTCGGGCGGGTGATGAGCCGGTGTGGCTGGGAAGTAAGACGGGAATTCTACGTGAACGACACTGGCGGCCAGATCCGCCTTCTGGGCGAGAGCCTTCTCGCTCGACGCCGCGGAGAGGTCGTGCCGGAGGAGGGCTACCAGGGCGAGTACGTCACTCAGCTGGCCCAGCAGTACGAGGGGCCCGAGGACGTCGTCCAAGCCGGCCGGTTCGCCAGCGAAGCAATCCTCGAGAACATACGGGAGACGCTCGAGAGGCTCGACATTCGTTTCGACGAGTGGTACTCACAGGCCTCGATCGAAGAGAGCGGCCAGGTTGGCGAGACGATCGAGTTGTTCCGCGAACGGGGGCTCGTGTACGAGGACGACGGGGCGATCTGGCTCCGGTCCACCGAGGTCGGCGACACCCGCGACCGCGTGCTGATCAGGTCGAACGGCGATGTCACCTATCTCGCGGGCGATCTCGCGTACCACCGCGACAAGTTCCTCGTCCGCAAGTTCGATCGAGTCATCGACGTCTTCGGCGCGGACCACCACGGCCAGGTCGCCAGTCTGAAGGCCGGCGTCACGGCGCTCGGCATCGAGCGCGACAGGCTGGAGATCCGCCTCGGTCAGCTCGTCAACATCGTCGGCCGCCGGATGTCGAAGCGCTCCGGGAACTTCATCAAGCTCGACTCGGTCATCGACGAGATCGGAGCCGACGCGACTCGGCTCCTGTCGCTCCTCAATTCGATCGACCAGGCCACGACGCTCGACCTCGAGCTCATGAAACGACGGTCGATGGAGAATCCCGTGTTCTATGTGCAGTACGCACATGCTCGGATCGCCGCGATCGACCGCAAGCGCGCCGAGCGCGGAATCGAGCGCGTGCCCATCTCGGAGGCCAACCTGGCCCTGCTCGTTCACGACCGAGAGCTCGAGTTGATGCGCTGCCTTGTCGATCTGCCCTATGTGGTCGGTGAAGCGGCCAAAGACCGCGCACCGCACAAGGTGACCAACTGGGTCCGCCTGCTCGCCGGCGAGTTCCATGGCTTTTATCACGACTGCCGCGTCCTGTCCGAGGAGGTCCCGTTCGAGCTCACTCAGGCTCGGTTGTGGCTGGTCGAAGGAGTCCGGATCGGTCTTCAGATCGCGCTCGGCCTCCTCGGGGTCCGGGCACCGGACGCGATGTGACCAGCGCCCAAGCTCCATCCGGGGCGCCCGCGCCCAAGTTGCCGCCGCCCGAGGGCCCGATCCATCGGTCCCTGCTTCCCGACACCTCGGCAATTACTGCTGACGGTCACCTGAGCGTAGGCGGGGTCGACCTTCTACTTCTCGCGGAGGAGATCGGCACACCGGTGTTCGTCTACGACGAGGACCACATGCGCAATCGGTGCCGCGAGGCTGCCCAGGGCTTCGAGGCCGGCGTTGCCTACGCGACGAAGGCTTTCTTGTGCAAAGCGATGGCGACCCTGGCCCTCGAGGAGAAGATGGCGCTCGATGTTTCCACCGGCGGGGAACTGGCCGTCGCACTCGCAGCAGGAGCGACGGGCGAGCGCCTCGTGTGCCACGGCAACAACAAGTCCTCCGAAGAGCTAGCGACGGCGCTCAGCGTCGGCGTCGGCCGGATCGTCGTCGACTCGTTCGATGAGATCGGCCGGCTGCGCGCTCTGAGCACCGCTGGCGTGACATCCGCCTCGGCGGGTCATCGGCCTCGCCTGTTGGTTCGCGTCACGCCCGGTGTTGAGGCGCATACCCACGAGTACGTGAAGACTGGCCAGGAAGACACGAAATTCGGTTTCTCACTGGCTTCGGGAGCGGCGGCCGAAGCGGTCGACGCGCTCAGGCATCTGGCGGGCTTCGAGCTTGTCGGGGTTCACGCGCACATCGGCAGCCAGATTTTCGAGGTCTCCCCTTTTGCCGAGGAGATCGCCGCTCTCGCCCCGTTCGTGGTCGAGAACCGGTTCTCGGAATGCTGCATTGGCGGCGGCCTCGGCGTGGCATACGTCGAAGGGGAGGTGGCACCTTCCATCACCGAGTGGGCGCGGGCAGTTCACTCGGCGGCGAGGACGGTCGGCCTCCCCTCGACGGTGAGCCTCACCGCCGAGCCGGGTCGCGCCGTGGTGGCGAGCGCGGCTGTGACGCTGTACCGGGTCGGCACCATCAAGCGGCTCCCGGGCTTGCGCTCTTACGTCGCGGTCGACGGCGGCATGTCCGACAACCCCCGGCCGGTGCTCTACGGCAGTGGTTACGAGGCCTTCCTCCCCCGCGCACCGCTGGCACCTCGGCCACTTGCCGCCCGGCTGGTGGGCAAGCATTGCGAGTCCGGTGACGTCATAGTCGATGACGCAAGGCTTCCCGGCGACCTCGCTGTCGGTGATTTGCTCGCCACGCCGGTCACCGGCGCGTACGGATTCGCCATGTCTTCGAACTACAACCGGGTGCTGCGTCCCCCCGTGGTGTTCGTCTCAGGGGGCCGATCGCGGGTCGTCGTCCGGCGTGAGACCGTAGGCGACCTGCTCGCCTGCGAAACCTGACTCCGCTCGTCTTGTAACTTGTGTCGATGGGCGGGCCCCAGTCGAGCGAAACAACCGGCACCGATGTTGTGCGCGTCGGCCTTCTTGGCTACGGCAACGTCGGTGTTGCCTTCACGCGGCTCATCGACTCGCAAACTGAGGCGATCGCGCTCCGTACCGGCTTCGAGCTGCGCGTCACGCGCATTGCTGTCAGGGACACAGCCAAACAACGGCCCGGTTCTGCACTTTCCGACGCCGGCGAGCGACTCTCCGACGACGCCGCCTCGCTTGTGAACGACCCGTCGATCGACGTCGTCGTCGAGCTCGTCGGTGGGATCGAGCCGGCGCGCAGCTTGGTGCTCGCGGCTCTCGCGGCAGGCAAGCCTGTCGTCACGGCCAACAAGGAGCTCCTCGCGTCATTTGGCGCCGAGCTTCTTCAAGCAGCCGAGAACGGGGGAGTCGACCTGTTCTACGAGGCCTCCGTGGCGGGCGCGATCCCGCTCGTCCGGCTCCTCAACGACTCGCTCGCAGGAGAGCGGATCGTCCGCGTGATGGGGATCGTGAACGGCACGACGAACTACGTGCTCACCGCCATGAGCGAGGAGGGCTGCGATTACGCCTGGGCGCTCGCGGAGGCGCAGGCTCTCGGTTACGCGGAGGCCGACCCCACCGCGGACGTCGAAGGCTTCGACGCCCGAGCCAAGGCTGCCATCCTCGCCGGCATCGCGTTCGACGCGGACGTCGTCGCGAGCGACGTCTACACCGAGGGGATCACGACCATCGGCACCTCCGACATAGCTTTTGCCCACAAGCTCGGCTACGAGGTCAAGCTGCTGGCCGTCGCCGAGCGCGTGAGCGACGGTCCCGCGCCCGCGGTCGCTGTACGGGTCCATCCTGCCATGGTCCCCCGTGAGCACCCCCTTGCGAGCGTTCGCGGAGCGTTCAACGCGGTTTTCGTCGAAGGCGACACCGCCGGCGAGCTAATGGTCTACGGCCGCGGTGCCGGCGGGATGGCAACGGCGAGCGCCGTGCTCGGTGATGTGGTGGAGGCAGCGCACCATCGCCGCGAGGAGATGAGGGGCCGGGCCGTCCGCCGCGAGCGGATCGACATCCGGCCGATCTCCGAGCTTCGAACCCAGTACTACCTCACTATGGATGTCAAGGATCAGCCCGGCGTGCTGGCGTCGGTGGCCCACGTGTTCGGTGAGCACCATGTCTCGATCCGCTCCATGGAACAGATAGACATCGGTGACGGGGCTCACCTGGTGTTCATCACCCACACCGCCCGTGAAGCCGACGTTCAGGCGACCCTCGCCTCGCTAGCTGAGCTGGATGTCGTCGCTCGCATCGGCGTGGTGCTCAGGGTCATCGGGCCGGAAGGCTGATCGGGACCCAGTGAGCTCCTGGCGCGGTGTGATCGAGGAGTATCGAGACTTCCTCCCTGTCTCCGAGGCGACACCGGTGGTGACCCTGTTGGAGGGCGGGACGCCCTTGCTCGCGGCCCCGCGGCTGTCAGCGCGGGTCGGCGCCGATGTCCTGCTCAAGTTCGAGGGAGCGAACCCAACCGGTTCGTTCAAGGACCGGGGCATGACCGTGGCGATCTCAAAGGCCGCCGAGGAGGGTGTCAAGGCGGTCGTTTGCGCCTCGACCGGCAACACCTCCGCCTCCGCGGCGGCCTACGCGGCCCGAGCGGGGATGAGTTGCGCGGTGCTCATACCCGAGGGGCATATCGCCCTGGGCAAGCTGGCGCAGGCCCTCGTGCATGGGGCGCACGTCCTGCAGGTACGGGGCAACTTCGACGTTGCCCTCGAAATCGTGCGAGAGCTGCCGCGCCGTGCACCGGTAGTGGTCGTGAATTCCGTGAACCCGTTTCGCATCGAGGGGCAGAAGACGGGCGCCTTTGAGATAGTGGACCGTCTCGGGGATGCTCCCGAGGTGCACTGCATCCCAGTGGGCAACGCCGGGAACATCACGGCCTATTGGCGTGGCTATTGCGAGTATCGCAACGCCGGGCGCTCAACACGGCTGCCGAGAATGTTCGGGTTCCAGGCCGCCGGTGCCGCGCCGATCGTCGCCGGTCATCCGATTGCCGAGCCCGAGACGGTCGCCACGGCCATCCGGATCGGCAATCCGGCTTCGTGGTACGGAGCGACAGCGGCAGCGTCGGAGTCCGGCGGAGGGATCTACGCGGTGACCGACGACGAGATCCTGGAGGCCTACCGGTTCCTCGCCACCGAGGAGTCGGTCTTCTGCGAAGCGGCCTCGGCGGCGTCTGTCGCGGGCCTGCTGAGAACTCCTGTGCCGAAAGGCACGACCGTCGTGTGCGTGCTGACCGGCCACGGGCTGAAGGACCCGGATCTGGCGATCAGCCAAGTGTCGGTGCCTGCTGTGGTCGACGCCGACCTCTCCTCGGTGCTCGGCGCACTCGGGCTCTGACTGCGCCACGCGGTCGGTTCCACCTGGAACGGTGTTTGCTGACAGCTCAATGCCCCGCTAGTATGCGATTGCCCTCGTTCGTCATTGCGGATGCCAGCTCGCCCTCTGGGCGGGCGACCCGAATGGGGCGGCGGGAATCGCAGAGGTCCTTTCCCGGTTGTTTCTTACACCGGCGCTTCCCCCCGTGCAGACGCCGTAGGCGCCGTGGGCACCCACTGATTGAGCTGTGCGATCCGGCGAAGTCGATGATTCGTTCCGCTCGGAAACTCCCGGCATCGGATTGCAGGCTCGGGTCGAATTTCGTGGCTCGACTCGGTCCGGGTGACAGCCCGGGAGGGTAGGTCGTGGGGGCATCGGGGGACCAACGACATCGCGGAATCCCGGAAGGTCCGGGAACAACCTCCAAAGAACCACCTTGAGTAACAGGATTATCCAGAGAGGAAGCTGATGAGCGAAGAACAGCTCGAGCGTTCGATCCTTGAGCGCAAGGCGAGCGACGAGCTTCGGGCAATCGCGACCGCCATGTCCCTCGAGCCCGTGGCGCGTACGCGCAAGGCGGATCTCGTTAACCAGATCCTGCGTGCCGCCGGCGTCGAGCTCGAGGGCACCGCACCGTTGCACGCGAGTGGCAAGGCAATGCCGCAATCACCGCCTTCCAACGGTGGTGCCGCCGACTCGCGCCAGGCAACCGGGGCAGACGGCGTATCCGCGTCGAAGTCGGCGCGAGGTCGCACTTCCAGAGCCCGCTCCACAGTCAAGGCGGGTTCGGCGGACTCGCTGTCGGCCCATGCCGAGGTGAACGGCAGTGGCGGCGGGCCAGCTCAGGAACTGGGTGAAGGCCGTGACGGCTCGTTGACGGCCGGCTCGGCGCTCGGCGGCGGGAACGACTCCGCAGCCTCGACGGACTCCGCGGACGCGGTCGCAGAAGGCGCAGCCGCCGTCCTGGCGGGCTCCCACTTCGACCGAAGCAGTCGGGAGCCGGCCCCGGCGACCGGTGCCGGTGGTGCAGGCTCTGCTCACACCGAGCTGCGGTCCGGTGAGCTCGCGCCGAATGTGGCCGGCGCTGCCGCCGGCGGTGCTGAGTCGCTTGATCGGATGGCCGGGGACGTGCCGACCACGCTTCGCCCTCAGCGCCAGCCCCAGCAGCACTCGCAGGCCGGGCGAGGCAATCAGGTCAATCAGGGTGGCCAGATTGGCCAGGGTGGCCAGGTCGAGGCAGGCAACCGCCGCGGGCGCCGTCGTCGCGGGCGTGACCGCGAGCGCGGCGGCCAGGAGCCGCAGGGCGGCGGCCAGGAAGTGGTATGGCAGGGCGAGCTCGTGCCGGTCCGTGGCCTGCTCGATCTAAGGGACGAGGGCTACGGCTTCCTTCGTACGAGCGGCTACCTGCCGAGTGTCAAGGACGTGTACATCTCGGTCTCGCAGGCCAGGAGGTTCGCGCTGCGCCGTGGCGACGCCATCGAGGGTGCATGCCGTCCGGCGGGACCGAGCGAGAAATACCCGGCGCTGTTGCGGATCGACACGGTTTGCGGGATGAAGCCGGAGGAGGCCCGCGAGCGGTCGCGTTTTGAGGACCTGACGCCGCTGTTCCCAGACCAGCGGATGCGGCTCGAACTTGCGGACGATCCACTCAACACCACCGCGCGGATCGTCGACCTGATCTCACCCATCGGCAAGGGACAGCGGAGCATGATCGTGTCGCCGCCGAAGGCGGGCAAGACGACGATCCTCAAGCAGATAGCCCATTCGATAGAGCAGAACGACCCGAGCGTCCATCTCATGGTCCTGCTCGTGGACGAGCGTCCTGAGGAGGCCACGGACTGGCGCCGCTCAGTCAAAGGCGAGGTGATCGCCTCGACGTTCGACCGTCCCGCCGATGAGCACACGACCGTTGCGGAGCTCGCGATCGAGCGGGCCAAGCGGCTTGTCGAGCTTGGAAGGGACGTTGTGATCATCCTGGACGGGATCACCCGGCTCGCCCGGGCCTACAACCTGGCCCAGCCGGCAACCGGTCGCATCATGTCCGGTGGTGTGGACTCGGGTGCCCTCTACCCGCCGAAGAAGTTCTTCGGGGCCGCTCGTAACATCGAGGAGGGCGGCTCGCTCACGATCCTCGCGACGGCCCTGGTGGAGACGGGCTCGAAGATGGACGAAGTGATCTTCGAGGAGTTCAAGGGCACCGGCAACATGGAGCTCCGTCTCGACCGCAAGCTGGCCGAGCGTCGGATCTACCCGGCCATCGACGTCAACGCCAGCTCGACCCGCCACGAGGAGCTGCTCTTCGACCGCTCCCAGCTCCAGCAGGTCTGGAAGCTCCGCCGGGTGTTGAACGCCCTCGGCGGCGACGGGGGTGGCGGGGCCGGCCTCGAGCTGCTCATGGACAAGATCCGCACCACTCGTTCCAACGACGAGTTTCTTGCCGAGATCGCCAAAGCGCCGAACCCGGGCGGCTGATTCACCCCGGAGCGGCCCTGGCCCGGGTCCGCCCGGCCCGGCTTACAATGGAGAGATCATGAAGACAGACATTCACCCCGCCTACGTGACCGCGTCGGTGCGCTGCTCGTGCGGGAACAGCTTCATCACCCGATCGACCAAGTCAGACCTGCACGTCGAGCTGTGCAACGAATGCCATCCCTTCTACACCGGCAAACAGAAGCTGGTGGACACCGGTGGGCGCGTGGAGCGCTTCGAGCGCCGCTACGGCCAGCGCAAGACCAAGCGCTGACCCCGCCGGCCTGGCGGAGCGACCTGCCCGCAAGGTCGCAGACCTGTCGTCAGATGGCCGTCGGCTTGCCGAGCCCTGCTTCGACGCGCCGGCGGTACATGACCCCTGTGACGAAGAAGAAGCCCGCCAAGGCGATCCCTACGCCTACCTCGGCGGGCCAGACGACCGGGTCGCCCGGGTAGCTCCTGCCTGTGACGCTCAGCGCCAAAGGTTCGAGACACAGCGCTCCGGCAACGAGGACTGCGCTCGTCCAGGCCCGCCGGGTGCGCCAACGCTGTCCGAGCAGACCGTAGAGGGGCGCGGTCACAAACCCTCCGAGGATGTTCTCCACATTGGAGAAGAGCAGGCCGTGGACCTCGCGCAGGTTCAGGATGGTCCACTGGCCGCCCTCCAAGGGCCCCATGATCATGAGGAAGTAGCCCGAGAGCGCCGACAAAGTGGTAACGAGGCCGACCGCCGCAGCACGGCTCGAGCGGAGCTGGCTGCAGCCGAACACGAATGGCAGCACAAGCCACGGTGCTGAAAGCAAGCTCAGCGACTCGGTCCAGAGCCCCGTCGCGTTGATGCTGCCCAGGTACTGGTCGCCTCCCCCGAAGATGAGACCGACCACCACGGCGACCAGGAATACCACCCACGCTCTATAGCACAGACGGGCTCAGGCTGGGTATAGCCGTGGCCCGGGTGGCACTAGCCTGAGTTCGTGCTCGATCGCCTCGAGGCGCTTGAAGCCGAGTACTCACAGGTCCTCACCCGCCTCTCTGACCCAACGCTCTCGCAGGACCGCAATGAGCTACGCGCGCTGTCGCGCCGCCACAAGGAGCTCGGGGCCGTTGTGCGAAAGATGCACGAGCTCAAGGCCGCGCAGGAGGACGTCATGATCGCTCGCGAGCTGGCGGCCGATGCCGTCGGCGCCGAACGCGAACTCGGCCGTGACGAGCAGAGTGCCGCGGAGGAAAGGGTCGTTGCACTCGAGACGGAGCTGCGCGACCTGCTGATGCCACGTGACCCACACGAGGGACGAAACGTGATCGTCGAGATCCGGGGCGCCGAGGGAGGAGAGGAGGCGAACCTCTTCGCCAAGGACCTGTTCGACATGTACCAGCGTTATTCCGACCACCGGGGTTGGCGTGTCGACGTGCTGGACCTTCGCGAGTCGGAGCTCGGCGGTGTCGACGGGGTCACGTTTCTCGTAAAGGGCGAGGACGCCTGGCAGCGCCTGCACCAGGAGGCCGGCACTCACCGGGTGCAGCGGATCCCGGTGACCGAGTCCCAGGGACGCGTCCACACCTCCTCTGCGACCGTGAACGTGCTGCCCGAGGCGGACGAGATCGAGGTCGAGATCGGCAAGGACGATCTCAAGATCGACGTCTACCGCTCGACCGGGCCGGGGGGACAGTCCGTCAACACGACGGACTCGGCCGTGCGGATCACCCATCTGCCGACCGGGCTGGTGGTGGCGATGCAGGACGAGAAGAGCCAGATCCAGAACCGGGCGGCTGCGATCAAAGTGTTACGGGCGCGCCTTTACGACCTCGAGCAGAAGAAGAACGCAGCCGCTCTCGCCAAAGAGCGCCGCGCGCAGGTCGGTGGCGGTGGCCGCTCGGAAAAGGTCCGCACGTACAACTTCAAGGACAACCGGGTCACCGATCACAGGATCGGGCTCACCTTGAAGAAGCTCGACCGCATCTTGATGGGCGACCTCGAAGAGCTCGTCGAAGCGTTGCTGGCAGACGAGCGGAGCCGTCAGCTCGTAGAGGGATGAGGCGGCAGCCCGTAGTGGTCGGGGCGACGTGGCGCCAGCTGTGGCGTGAGACCTCCGAGACGATCGGCGACCCGGTTCAGACCCGGTGGCTGCTCGAAGAGGCCAGTGGCCTCGACGGCGCGGCGTTGCTGCGCGGTCTCGATCACGAGGCGTCCGCGCAGGCCGCGGCCCGGCTCGAGTCGCTCGTGAAGCGCCGTGTTGCCGGTGAGCCGGTCCAGCACGTGCTCGGCCACTGGGGTTTTCGCAACCTTGATGTCGCTGTCGACTCGCGGGTGATGGTCCCACGCCCCGAGACCGAGCTCGTCGTCGAGGTCGCCCTGTCCGAGCTCGATCGCCTCTGCGATTCGCGGCCCGAGGCGAAGGTGCTCGCCGTCGATCTCGGCACCGGCTCGGGGGTGATCGCCCTCTCGCTCGTGGTCGAGCGGGCCGCGGTGCGCGTCATCGCGACCGACTGCGACCCGGCTGGCCTCGAGGTCGCCTCCGTCAACTTGTCGCGGATCCCGGCCGAGGCAGCGGCGCGAGTCCAGCTCCGCCGGGGCGACTGGTATCAAGCCTTGCCCCTCGATGTCACCGGTCGGATCGACTTGATTGTCGCCAATCCGCCGTATCTCGCCGAGCACGAGTGGTCCGGCCTCGCCCCGGCCGTAAGTGACTTTGACCCGTTTGGGGCTTTGGTGGCGGGACCGAGCGGGCTAGAGGCCATCGAGACGGTCGTGTCAGGTGCACCACACTGGCTTGGCCGACGCGGCGCCCTCGTGGTCGAGATTGCGCCCGATCAAGCGGGATCGGCGGTCGATCTGGCGCGGGAGGCCGGTTTTCGCATTGCTGCCGTCGCAGACGACCTGGCGGGCCGCCCGCGCGTGCTCGTGGCCCGGCGGTGAACCCGTCGAAGCTCGACGAGGTCGAGGAGGCGCTGCTGGACGGGGAGGTCGTGGCCGTCCCGACCGACACCGTCTACGGGCTTGCCGTCGACCCTCGCCTGCCGGGCGCTCTCGACAGACTTTTCGCGCTCAAGAAACGACCCGGGCAACTCGCCCTGCCGGTCCTGATCGCAGATCCGGCCGGGCTCGCGGACCTGGCGGAGACGACCTCGGCCGCCGATCGGCTTGCTTCGCGCTACTGGCCTGGACCGCTCACCCTTGTGCTGGTCCGGCGCCCGGGCGTCGTCTTCGACCTAGGTGGCGATCCTGCGACGATCGGGCTCCGCTGCCCGGCGAATTCGCTCCTGAGAGGCCTCCTGCGCAGGATCGGGCCACTGGCCGTCACGAGCGCGAACCGCCACGGGGAACCCCCCTTGCACACCGCGGACGAGGTCCGCGGGTACTTCGGAGCCAACGTCGCGGCAGTGCTCGACGGCGGTCGATGCGACGGCCAAGCCTCGACGGTGATCTCGCTTACTGGCGCCGGCGTCACCTGCCTGCGGGAAGGGGCGCTCTCGCTTGCCGAGCTCGCCACGATCGCTGCCGGCCGGTGAGGGACCACGCACGCCCCTCGCAGCGGAGTGCAGCCTGTCGCGCCTAGGACCGGCGTCGTGGCAACCAGCTGAAGCGCATGATCGCGAACACGAGCGCGACCACGCACCAGATGGCGAGGTTCTCGAGCCACGCCGCGTGGACCGAGTCGCTGTGGACCAGAGGGTTCATCGCGTTGTAGCTGGCGAGGACGAACGGCCGTATCGGGAAGTAAGAGGCGATCTTGGCGAGCACCGAGCTCGACGAGAGCGGGAAGAAGGTGCCGGAGATGAACATGAGAGGGAGGTAGACGCCGTTCACGATGGCCGGCGCCGCATCCGCGTTCGGGATGATCACGGTGATCGCGACCCCGAGCGCGCAGAACGTTGCCGCGCCGAGCACGACGATGACCACGATGGCGCCGTAGGAGTGCGCCGGGACGATGAGGCCGTAGAAAGCCACGCCGACGCCGAGGGTGAGGGCCACGAGCACCAGTGCGCGGATCACGCAGCTCGCCAAGGTTGCCGCCATGTAGGCCCACGGGGGAAGCGGCGTGCCGCGGAACCGCTTCAAGATGCCCTGTTCCCGCTGGTTGGTGAGGGTCATCGAGAGATTGGTGTAACAAGCGGAGATCACCCCGAAAGTCATGATCCCCGGGATGAAGTACTGGTCGAGATTGAGCCCGTCATAGTGGGCACCTCTGTAG
>Ga0181521_10006872_pt1 | contig 12145 bp, 4 predicted proteins | sample PEATcosm2014_Bin_32_FD_119764 | JGI IMG/M metagenome (GOLD analysis project Ga0181521, IMG submission 119764) | Peatland microbial communities from MTU Mesocosm Facility, Houghton, MI, USA - PEATcosm2014_Bin02_60_metaG | ecosystem: Environmental > Terrestrial > Soil > Wetlands > Peat | place... | reverse complement strand
CGCCCCGGAACCGTCGCGCCAGGCCGGCGCGGGGCAGGGGATAGAGGTCGCCGATGCGCTTGAGTCCGAAACGCTTGAGCAGGGCGATCGCCGGCTGGTTTAGCCTGAGCGCCTCGATGGGCAGGGGCGCGAGGGCTTCGCGCGCGCGGCCGGCCGGGACGATGGTCTCCTCGCGTCCGGAAAACCGCGCCATGGCCCAGGCGCTGGCGGGGGTGTCGGTGATGGCGAGGCGGGCGGGGATGGCGGCGCGCTCGAGGCGGTCGGCGACGACCTCACGGTGTTCGACGTAGTTGGTCTTGGTATCGATGACGCCGGTGACCAGGCTCATGTGATCGGGGAGCGGGAATTCCTTGAAGCAGCGATATTCGTGCTGATGGCGCGGGTTGGCGGCTTCCAAAACCAGACCGCCGACGTTGGCGCGGTAGAGCAGCGGCAGAATCTGGGCAAGCGGGACATCAAGGTCATGCGGCGCCTGGTAGTTTCCCCAGCATACGTGCATGCGGACGCGATCGGGCGCGATTCCATGCAGAGCGCGATTCATCGCGGCGATATTCAGTTCGACGTAGTCAAGGAAATCCGCGAGCGGACGGTCGGCGTACGACGTGTGCCGCTCCATCGCAAGGTCCGGGCAATCGACCTGCAGAACGAATCCCTTCGATACTATGTACTCGTACTCAGTATGTAGTGCTTTGGCGACTGCGATTACATACTTTTCATAGTTCTCGTAATACTCATTGAGCATCGCCGACGCGATTATTCCCGGGGACGGCGCAGTCATAAACGGCTCGGCGAATTTCACGGGCTGATCGGCGAGGATACGCAAGGTATCGGCGCATTCGAGATCGACGGCGGCGCAGTCGCGGTACTCGATCTTGCCAATTGCTTTCGGCGCGTGCAGCAAATCGACCATCGAACGCTGAAACATCGGCGCTATCAGCTTGCGAAAGCTCTGGTAGCGAACGAGATCGCGCATGATGGGCCGCTCGCTTCGTCCACCAAAGCCGGTCATTCGATGCTGCACGTAGGTGAAGAAGCTCTCGCGTGATTGCTCGCCGTTGTTGCCGACGTCGATTCCCGCTTCGAGTTGTTTCTGTACAACGTAGCGGGTGGATATCTCGATCTCACGGAGCATCGCCGCGCGGTCCACGTCTTCACCGCGACTACTCTTCACGAGCATCGCGATCAGGCTCTCCCGCCGCGGCAGGCTGCCCGCGTGCGTGGTTAGAATACGGCCCTCGCTCCGAAGCATCGTAGTTCCTCCCTGCCTCTTTCACTTTTTCACTTTTTCGTGGGTTCGCGCTGCCAACATAGCACGCCTCGCGCCGACTTCAGGAGTAAACCACTGGCAGGACGCCTCGATGGAAGATCACGAGGGACGCTGCCACAATCGCGGCGAAGCCGGGAGACAGCGGCGATATCTGCCGCCACTCCCGATTGGATCGACCCGATCGTGCGCGCGGTATACGATGTCGGCCTCAAAGGTAAGTGATCCGTCCGTGGAGAATCATTCTAAGCATTTGCAAGGAGTCTGAAGATGCCAACGTTCAAGCGCGCCGACGTATCGATATACTACGAGGAGTACGGCAGAGGATATCCGATTCTGCTGTTTGCGCCCGGCGGGATGCGCTCGAGTATCGAGTATTGGGCCAACGGCCCGTTCGATCCGACCAGGGAATTCGCGGGCAACCTCCGCGTGATCGCGATGGACCAGCGCAATGCCGGCCAGTCGGAAGGACCGATTAGCGCTGATGATGGATGGGACACTTACACGGGCGATCACATTGCGCTGCTCGATCACCTTGGGATCGAGCAATGCCACGTGATGGGCGGATGCATCGGATCGTCGTACTGCCTGGGCATGATCAAAATTGCGCCGCGACGGATCAGTGCCGCGATTCTGCAGAATCCAATTGGACTCAGCCAGCGCAATCGCGAGATGTTCTTCGCGATGTTCCACGGATGGGCGCAGGCGCTGAAGGCGCAACGTCCAAAGCTTGACGACTCTGCGCTGGTGCAGTTCCGCGATCGGATGTACGGCGGCGATTTCGTGTTCAACGTCTCGCGCGAATTTGTGCGCTCCTGCAAAACGCCGATGCTGATTCTTTGCGGCAACGACGACTATCATCCGGCGGAAACCTCGAAGGAAATCGCCGCGCTCGCACCGAACTCCGAACTTATCGACAACTGGAAGTCGCCGGAGGTGATTGGTGCGACCGTGAAGCGCGCTAGAGAATTCCTGATCTCGCACACGCCGAAGAGTTAGCCGGCGAGCGCCAGTTTGATCCGATCGGCGAGTCCGGAGAATCGCTCGACGCGAGAGGCGATCGCATGGTTGAGTGTTGATTCGTCGCCGACGATGACGACCGAGGTTCGGCTGCGGCTGACGGCGGTGTAGATGAGCTCGCGGGTCAAAACCGCGATGGGCTTCTCGGGAAGAACGATGGCGATCGAATCGAACTCGGAGCCCTGCGCTTTGTGCACAGTCATCGCGTAGCCGAGCTCGACGAATTCGCGCAGCGCCTCGAATCGAAATGCGACGAAGTTGTTGCCGCGCGGAAATATCGCCATCGGGACTTGCGAGCCGTTGCGGCGTCGGACCCACAGTCTGATTCCATTGTCGCCGTTGAAGAGTCCGCGTTCGTAGTCGTTGCGTAGCACAATCAGCGGCTCGCCAACCACGAATGGGGCGCGCTCTGCCGCGATGCCCGCGGATTCGGCGGCGCGCGAATGAAGGCGCGCGTTTATTCGCTCGGCACCGGTTTCGAAGACCCGCGTCACGCACAAGATGCGCGATTTTCCGGCGTGCGTGAACAGGTGGCGCAATCGCCCGCAGTCGGCGTCATCGAAACGGCCATCGCGTTCGACGTATTCATGCGCAACCAATTCTTTCATTTCGGATCCCCCGCGCACTCGATTCACGTACCAGCGATCCAGAAACGGGCCGAGTTCGCGCGATGCGGTTGCGACAAACTCGACGCCGGTGAAGGTCAGTTCGTCCGGTGATGAGCGCCGCGCCACAATCGGAGTATTCGATTCGTCGATCGAACTCAGGAGCTTGGCATCGCCGTCTTTAATCGACCGGGCCGCGAGCAAAATGGATCGGCCGGCGCGGTTATCGCTCTTCATCCGATGATTGACTTCGAGCCGAATCGATGCCGCCGCGAGCGGACCGGTATCGTTCCCGGCGGACGGAACGAGATCGCGAAACACGGAACCCGCAGCGACCGACGGCAATTGGTCCGCATCGCCGAGCAGGATCAGACGCGCTCCGGGCTGAATCGCGTTCGTCAGTCGTTCCATCAAGGTGACGTCGAGCATCGATCCTTCGTCGACGATCACCACCTTTGCCGAGAGCGCATTGTTGCGATGATGGCGGAAGCGCCCGGAATCGGGCGAGTAGCCGAGCAGGCGATGAATCGTCGCGGGTTCGAGATGCGCATCCAGAAGTGCTTGGTCCACACTGTCGAGCCGTTCGATTCGCGTCAGCGACTCGCCGATGCATTCGCCCATCCGATAGGCGGCTTTCCCAGTCGGCGCCGCTAGAGCAATCTGCGAGGGATCGATTCCGAGCCGCACCATCAGACGCATGATCGCGACGATAATCGAAGTCTTACCAGTGCCCGGGCCACCTGAGACAACTGTCAGTCCCCTGCGCGCCGAAGCCGCAACGACGTTGCGCTGCTCATCAGACATCACAATCTGTTTGCCCTGCACGATAACGGGACGCGCAATCACACTTTGAAGCGCGCGACTAAGGTTTTCCGCGTCCACCTGTTCTTGCGCACCTGTAGTCAATAACACGGCAAGTCGAATAGCCAGTTCACGCTCACAGTGATAAATGCGGTGATGAACTATGTAAGGCGCGATATATAATAGAGGTTTGTAGTCATCCTCCCGCCGACCGACTACTGCTGATGCGCGGCCGGACTGCATAAGGTCTTCGATCGAAGTGGCTATCGCACCGATGGCATCGTCGCCAAAGCCATTGGCACATAGCGAACCGAGCACGCTTCGCATGGGCCCCCGCGAGAGCGGACCAGCTATCGGAAAGCGGGTGCTCCCGTCCTGAAGCGCCACCAGCGAGACGAGGATGAGCACGATGAGCGCGATTCGCTCATCGTCTTTCAGAGCCGGTTCAAGCGCGGCGAGCTCAGCCGCCAGATGAACCAACTCAGGCGCAAGATTAAGCCCGGTCACCGACACTTCGAGCGCGCGCATGCGAGCGTTAAACGCGGAACGGCTACCGTCACGGGCTGAATCAAAGCGTCGCCACGCGTTATCCATTCCGAGTAATGAGTATTTCTCTTTCATGCGCGGAGCTCGGAGTCGGGTTCGAGCGTCAATAGATCGGATTCATAAGTGACTATTTCAGTCCAGGATGGTCTTGCGAAGTAAAATCCAGATTTTCCGTCACCCGTCCGCGAAACGCCACGAAGAAAGACGTACAAAAGACCACCAAACCTCGAGTCGTAGTCGCGCTCGCTGTGGATTGCGAGCAGGCGCACGACACCGACTGAGTATATTCGCGCCTGCAATTGATAGTGGCGTTCGACGTGCAGGGCGACTGCGGCGGGCTCATACGATGGCAGAAGATCGCCCTTCCAGTCAGCGAAGTAAATTAGCTTGTCGCGCCGGAATACCAAGTCGATGAAGCCCTTGATGTAGCCCCGCCCGACGAGCCACGCACCGTCCGGGCCGTCGCCGAGCAACGAGTGATGTTTCTCGGGAATTGGATACTCGAATTCCATTTCGCGGACGGCGGGCAGGTGGTACAGCGCGCGCTCGCGTACCGTTTCGCCCAGCGCGACCGGCGAGGTGAGCGCGTTGAAAACCATCTCGCGTCCGCGGGACAGCCAGCGCGGATCATTCACCCCGTGGCGGCGCATGGTGCTCGCGAACAACTCGCGCACGTCGTCCCGCGCCATCCAGGCTTCCAGATCCGGGGTATCGCCAAAGGAATTGAAATCGAGCTTCTCGATCGCCTCATGCAGGAAAATGCCGACGTGGCGTCCGCCGGGCAAATCGACGTTGTCGGTGCGCGCGTCGATGGCGTCGACGCTGGTTTTGAATTCATCGGATTCGAAATCGGCGCGCACCCCAGTTTCCCGCGCCGTCTGAAGCGCGGTGTAAGATTCGACGATCAAGCCGCGATGCCCAACGCCTAGTGCGGCGAATTCACGCTCAAGGCCGGCGGTCTGTGACGTCGATGCGAGCCACTCACACAAAGCATCCTCGTCGGGCGCCGTTTCGGCGTCCTCTTTTTCACCCGCTGAATCGATCGACGCTGGAGCGACTACAGTTTCGGTCGTGAAGAGCGTCTCCAATCGAGCTTCGCGATCGAGGGTGCGCAGCCGATTGTTCAGTTGCGCATAGGAGCCCGACAGGTCTCGATTCAGCGTTCCATCCGGGACGTAGGGCAGTATCAGCTTGGCGCGCGCGCGTGTCAGCGCGACGTAGAGCAATCGCTGATCCTCCTCGTCCTGCTCTTGCTTGAGCGCCTTCTTTTCCACGTCGCGCGCCGGTTTGCCAATCGCAAGGCGTCGTTGGTTTCCGTCGTGATAGATGCTGACCCAATCGGGCCGGTTGCTTGCGAAAAATCCTCCGTAGATAGCTACGACGTCGGCTTCGAGTCCTTTGCTTTTGTGGATCGTCATGATTTGGACGGCGTCGCGGTCGTCCTCGGAGCGCTGCACATCCGGATCGTCGCCCGCCGGCGCGGCTCGCCCCGCGATGTAGCCGTCGAGAAGTTCGATTATTTCCGCGAGCGAAATTCCGTGTCGGGATGCATCCTGAGTTAGAATCTCGAAGATGTGTTCGTAGTTGGTAAGTTCGCGGCGGTTGTCTGACAACAGCAATTGGCGTTCGACCAGTCCGCTTTGATGGAGCAAGGCGTCGAACAAGTCGGCGAAACGCCCGGCCTCGGCAAGTGCGCGCCATTCGAACAGCCTTTCGAGCATCGGCTGCGAGTTGCGCTCGTCGTCAAGCCGCGCCAGGTCTCCGTATGCGACCGCGAAGAAAGGCGAAGCCCACGCCTTGAGCCGGCGCGAGCGGCGGCCGGGTTCGTCAATTCCTCTGAGCAGGTCGAGAATATCGGCGGCCTCGCTTGTCTGGAACAGCCCGTCCTGCTTGTAAAAGGCAAACGGGACTCCCGCCTGATGCAGGTATTCGCCAATTTCCGCGCTGTCGCGGTTGGTCCGAGTAAGGACGTAGACCTCCCTGGCTGTAATCTTGCGGGGCGCCTGCTCCTCGCCGCAGATTTCTATCGCGTGATCCGGTTCCGCGATAATTCGGCGGATCGCATCCGCGATTCGCGAGCCCATCGCTTCGCGCATCGGCCGCGAAGACTTGTATCGATCGTCACGCGGCAGGAACTTCATGAGCGTCACGGGTGCGATCGGTTGACCGTTCGCCGCGACGGCTCGCAGAGCGGGACGCCCGCATGTGACCGGATGGCTGTAGATGATCTCACCACCGGTGAACAACGGCGCCGGAGCCTTCTGATCGAATATCAGGTTGCACGCGTCGATCATGCCGGCGGTCGAACGGAAATTTTCGCGCAAGTGAACAATCGCCGCTCCTGATTTGGAGAGTTGCTCACGCGCTTCCAGGTAGGCATGCACGTCGGCGCCGCGAAATCCGTAAATCGCCTGCTTGGGATCCCCGATTACAAAGACGGTGTTGCCGGCGCCGCCATCGACGAATACCTGCCGAAAGATTTTCCACTGAAGTTCGTCCGTATCCTGGAATTCGTCGATGAGCGTCACCCGATAGCGCTCACGAAGGGTCGCCGCGAGCGATTTGCCGCGAGGACCGTCGAGTGCGTCCGCAAGCCAAGCCAGCATATCCTCGTAGTCCAATGTGCCGCGCTCGCGTTTTCGCGCGTCCATTCGCGCAGCGATAGCGAGCAGCAGTTCGTCAATCACGCGTTGCTCGATTGCGAGCGCTGCCTGAACACGCTCGCCCGCGTTGACGATCGCACGCACGCGGTCCGGCAGCTCGTCGGGGAATTTTCGCTTGGCGGTCTGCTTTCCGGTTTTTTTGGGGCGGCAGATGCGATCGAGATCGAAGCCGCACAAGCCCTCAGCCAGGATCGCGGCCGATCCATCGGCACGATTGACGAGCAGCTCGAGTTCACGCGTCGCGGCGATCGCATCGCGCCGGGCATCATCTGCGATCGCCGCGAGCCGGTAGGCGTCGATCAACGTGTCTGCATCGAACGCGGTCGCCAGATCGAACAACGCCCTTTGATTCAGTTCGCGCCCCGGGGTTCGCAGATAGCGTTGCGAGTGAGCCTGCCAGAGCAGTTCCTCGAGTTCATCTGAAGTGCGTTTCTCATCCGAGAGCCACTCGTCAATGAGCCGCGCGACACGATCGTCCGACTTCAGCCGCTCGCGCAATTCAGCGCGCAGAGCGTCGTGGAACTCGAGACGGCCGCCGGCGAGGTCAATCCCAAAACGCACTCCGCTGTCAAAAGCGAGCTCGGTGAGCATTCGACGGCAAAAGCTGTGAATCGTATGGATGGGCGAATGGTGAAACGAAAACAACGCGGCCGTCAGTCTTTGCCGTTCGTCGTCACCGAACCGCTTGCGCTGCGATGAGTGCGTGGCGTCCGCACTATGCCCGGACAGGACGGCTTCGATCGTCGCGCGGATTCGCGAGCGCAGCTCGGACGTCGCCTTTTCGGTAAACGTGACGACCAGAATCTGATCGAGCAGAGCCGCGCCGGTGAGGAGAAGGTCGACGACGATATGCTCGAGCGTAAACGTCTTGCCGGTGCCGGCGGACGCGTCGATAACCTTGTGGCCGCCGTCGAGAATTTCATCGAGGATCGAGGGCCGATAGTATTCGATGTTTGCCGGAGAGGCAGTCGTGCTCATTTGAATATCCCGATTATTGGATCGAAGCGGCGCGCGACGATTTTCACGATCTCTTCTTCGTCCGGCCGATCGAAACTGGCGGCGTTTCGCACTGGTCCGTATTCGGAGCTGCTCTTCGAGAACTCATTGAAGCGGATGCGCTCGACAGCTTCGACCAGGTCGCGGCGATTCGGGGGCTTGCGCAATTCCTCGACAACTTCCGCAACCGCCTCGATCGGCAAAAAGTATTCATTACCCGTCGAAAGCAGATCGCCTACGACCGTGCTCAGAAAGCCGAGCGCCGAATCGCGGTCCATCGGCCGGAACTCGCGAATAAATTCGCTCTGCTTGGTTGACGGTGTTCCGATCACGATCGCGCGAAATCTCTCGGGCAGGGTCGCTCCCGTGGCGGCAAGAACAATTGCGTTCAGAAAGGCGGGAAGTAAATCTTTCGGCCTGACCTTCTTGTGAAGCACGCAAGTGATTGCAGCTCCCGACTCCGGCGACACAGTCCGAAGCGTGCCGTAGAGACTTACGCGCTGCGTCACTGTCGTTCCGTCGTGGCGGCGGAGATTGGCGTTCAGCGCGATTGGGGCAAGAATCTCGCCGGGGTCGGCGAATTCGTCAGCGCGTCCGATCCGGACGTCCTTCCATTTGTCGAAATCGGTTACACCGGCTTGGGAAGCCTGCGCGATCCATTGACGAAGCGCCGCATCATCAGCCCTTTGAGCGATCTGCGCAAACAGTCCCGCGGGTGCGTGCCCATTGGCCTGTGCAATCCGAACCTCGCGCGCGTATTCATCGTCGAGCACGTCGAGGTTGGCGCGAATGCGCCAGAAGACCTCGCGCAGCATCACAGTACGATCGAGGCGCGACTGCTCGACCGGCTCATCTTCCGCCTGCTCAGTCGCATCTTCGTCCTCCAGCATCCCGAGCGAATAACGCGCGGCGCCCTGGAAAGGACATTCGAGATATTTTCGAATCGCGGCGATCGGAAGCGCGATCTCTTCCATCGGCGCCTGGCTTGCAGCGGCAGGCGCTGTTTCGAATTCGGCGAATTGCAAATCCTCTTGCAGCCGCTCGCGCAACTTCCCGCCCAGACGATCCAGCAAGCGCTCACGCTGCGGCTCTGCTCGATGGGTCGCAGCGGCATCGATTTTTTGCCGGAGCGCAAGCATCCGTGCGCCGCGGCGCGCGTCAGGATCGAAGCTCGCAAATTCACGATCGCTTTCCGGAGCTGTGCGATCGGCGAATTCAGGAAAATATTTCAAATCGTAACGGCTGACCGGATGTTCCACCGTCAGCTTCGCGAGCGTCTTCTCATCGATGAATCCGCGCAGCATGTATTGCAGTTCGCGAATGACGGACGAGGGTTCGACGGCGTCGCCAGTTTTCGCATCGCGAGCAACGTAGGAGAAAAAAATCCGCTCGCCCGCGGCCAGGAGGGTCTCGAGGAATAGATAACGGTCCCGCTCGGCCGGAGTGACATCGCCGGCGGCGCGCTTGAGCATCCGCAAATCAAGCGGGTCGCGGCGTTCGCGCTCGGGGAAGACAGCTTCGTTCAGCCCGAGCGCAAAGATGACTTTAAACGGGATCGACCGCAGCGAGGAAAACGATCCAACCGCAATACCCCGCCCCGAAAATTGTCCGCGGCGCGAATCGAGATCGGTGACTCGGGTTGCGATCATCTCGCGCGCCGATTCGTACGACATTGGATCAATGTTCAGTTTTGAGTCGCCGATAGACTCGATCGCCTCGAGAAAACTATCCCTAATCCGTTCATCGAGCGGGCTCGCCGGGCGTAGGTATGTGTTCAAAAATTCGATGAGCATCCGCGACCATTGCCGGGGCGTGAGTCGCGCATTGCGCATCGAGAGCGCATCGGCGATGAGCGAGCGTGCCCAGCGCATGAATCGCGCCGCGGTCTCGAGTTCATCCTGCGCAACTTCGAAGGGCAGGTAGCCGGGGGCGGTTGCACCGGTTTCATAGAATGCGGGAATCCCGCCGCGCTGACCGGTCATCATGGCGCCCAGCGCGAGGCGTTTGATCGCCTGATCCCAGTGAAAGAGGCCGTGGGGAATGTACGTTTCCTCCAAATCGGCATCGTCGGCACCGAAGAAAATGCCCAGCGCCTCGCTCCATCGAGGCCACAGGTCAGCGTCGACTCGGCTTTCGCTGTCGCTGTTCAACGCGGGATGCGTCAGCAGCCGGATCATTTCCTCGCGCGAGAAGCGGCCGCGGGGCAGATTGAGAAGCAACTCGACGGCCTCGGCGACGCGACTCGCGCCAGCAGTGCTGCGGCCGACGAGATCGACCGGGATTCGGTGCTGCTTTCGGAAAACGCTCTCGATGTGCGCCAGGTAATCGTCAACCGCCGCATCAGGAATCAGCAGCGCGATTTCGTGAAACCGAATGCGGTCGGCGCTGCCGGCGGCGGCAAGCTTCTCGTTGTCGCGAAGGATCGACCAGATCTCGTTCGCGACGATTTCGGCCTCGCGTCTAATTCCCGGGCAGGCAAGAAACCTGATTCGCGCTTCGTATGGCTTGCCCTCACCATCCTCGACGTCAGCGGGCTGCGCCTGGCGATCGAGGATGCTTTGCTGAAGGGCTTCGAGCAGCGTCGGTGGTTGGCGAGAAACCGGATTGGCAAAAAGTGGCGCGAAATCGCATTGCGACAGTTCGTTGAGCAGCCGGATGTATTCACGGCCCGGCCGCCCCCAGAGCCTTAGAGCAGGCGGGTCGGACGATTCATTCAAGGCGAACGGGTCTTCGGATTCAGCGAGTTTTTCTCCAACTTTGTCTTGACGATGAGCCCATTCGATGAGCGCTCCGCGACGGGAACTGTCGACGTCCTCCCAAAACTCGCGGCACGGATTGAGCGCGTAGATCCGAATATCGCCGAGCGCGCCGAGTCTCGCGAAAATTTCCGCATAAGCATTTCCCGCATACGAGGAACCGAACACATGAAGCGTCGCCGGCAGCGCAGATTTGAGTTGGTGGCTGTCGGCCGCCTCGAACGCATCGGGCAGCATCATCAATCGAGTCTCCCGCTCCAACAGCCATTGATCGCGCACGCGGCCGTGCGAATCGAATACCGACTGCCACAAATGCCGCTGCCATCGCTCAGTCTCGCCCATCGCATCAACGTCAGATCGCCGGGCAGCGCGCCATTTCACGATCATGCGCCGCCTCGAAATCGAATACTCGCGAAACAGCCGCGCCAACTGCGCGGCAAGCAGGAACGTTCTGAGCTCTACGTCGGCAGCGGTTCCGGATCCCGCCTGGATGTAGTCGCGCGGCGGCTTCAAGTTGGAGTCGTCCCGATGGCTCGAGCTTCGAAGGCACTCGAACAGGATCAGTTGGAGTTCATCGGCGTCCAGGATCTTCAGGTTCTTATCCGTCGATTGGAGAAGTTCGGCCAGATAATTGCGCAGGAACGGGAATTGCAGATTTGCCGCGACGCCGATCGATTCGGCCAGCCGATAGCGGACGAATTGTTCGACGACGCGGTTGGGTACGACAATTTTGACCGGCTCGAGCGGCTCGCGCCGCTGATGCGCGGCGACCGCGCCTGCCAGCGGCGCGATCAGATTTTCGAGGCGATTGGAATAGTAAAGACGAATCATCGCGGCACAACTATGGATCGCCGATCAGCTTTTAGGAACATATATTGTGGAGATGACAACGGTTGTCATCAGAAAGGCGGGATGATTTGATCGGCAAACTTTCGGAGAGGACGCGATCATGAAGAAACCCGGCCGCAAACCCACCTATGGCGCGGCGATTCGGCTGGCACGAATCGCCGCCGGGTTGTTCTCGAGGCCATACGGCTGGAGTTTCAGGGCGATCGAAGAGAGCCTGGAAATTTCCGCGCGCACACTTGCCCGTTACGTGTCGGTGATCCGCAGCGATCTGCTCGACTCGCGCGGCGGTCCCTTGGTTGAAGTTGTGGGCACGGGCGGCGAGCGCAAACTTCGGCTGGTCAGTTCGATGAAGCCCGCGGAGGCATCTTCATACCAGGTCGCGCTGCTGTATTTCTCGCTGACCGTGCTGAAGTTCCTGGAGGGCACGGTGCTGGAAGAAGGCGTCGAAGGATTGTGGGAGAGGATTTACCAGAACCTGAGCCTTACGCAGCAGACGCGGCTATCCGACCTCGAGCGCAAGTTCTACGCCGTCCCTTACGCGCCCAAGGACTACGGTGAGTTCAGCGAACAACTGGACGTAATCTTGCGAGCGCTGCTGGATCAGATTCGGCTCAAAGTCGATTACGCTGGTCTGACCGGCGAGGG
>Ga0181521_10006869_pt1 | contig 12148 bp, 11 predicted proteins | sample PEATcosm2014_Bin_32_FD_119764 | JGI IMG/M metagenome (GOLD analysis project Ga0181521, IMG submission 119764) | Peatland microbial communities from MTU Mesocosm Facility, Houghton, MI, USA - PEATcosm2014_Bin02_60_metaG | ecosystem: Environmental > Terrestrial > Soil > Wetlands > Peat | place... | reverse complement strand
GGGAAACCGACTGATGTCGGGCTAGCCCTTCGCCTGCGCTAGGCACCGCTTTTACGAAAACGCCAGCGCCACGACAGTGACTGTTACCTCGGTCGTGACCGTCGCGCCACGACCTGGCGCTTGGATGTGATCGGTTATGCGCGTCGGTCTCGTTGACGAGACGCCGGGGCGTCGGCGCCCTAAAGCGAGTCGCGAACGGAGCGACCACATTCCTGACGATCAAGGCAAAGCTCCATGTCCCGGTGTCACCGAGGCTGTCTTCCACCGTTCCGATGATCTGGTAGGTTGCTGGTGCCAAGGTGGCCGGTGCCGAGATCTCGCCTGACGGCAGGACAGTCAGAACCTGCGCACCGGTCAACTGGGCATAGGTGACCGTTCCGTGCGAACCTTTCACCTCCAGTTGGCCGGTGAAAGTTTGGCCGGCCGTGGTCGTGCCAACGGTCGGGGCGACCTGGGTCAGCTTGGAGCCCTTGACGGTCAGGGTAAAGGTCCATTTCCCGGTAGCACCGTACGTGTCTTTGGCAGTGCCCGTGGCCTTGTACGTCCCTGCCGCCAAGCGCCGCACTGTGCCCACCTATCCGACTACCACGGACAGCGAACTCCACTCGGTATCGGAACTTCTTGTAGTGAGGCGACCCGAGACGACGAGCTGTTACATCTGCTCGCTTCGGATGACCTCGAGGTTCAGGAACTTCGGAGGTCCGTCGGCCAGACCCGCAAGGCCCCTAGCCAGGGCGTCGGTCTCAGGAAGCTTCGAGTTGGCCATCGCATCCTCGTAGGAGTCGAACTCGATGATGGACACATAGTGATTGTCGCGATCCCGGTCTTTGCAGAAAGTGGCGCGGCGAGCCTTGCCACGGTCACCGACGTCGTCTCGATACTGACGGACAAGTTTGTCGCCTTCCTCAAACCGGCTTGTGGTGTAGTCGACGATTTGGACGAATGGCACGGTTCCCCCCTTCTGGTCTGTCCATCGAAGATACCTCGCGCCGGCAATCCTTGGCGGGCAGGTGACCAAAGGTGAAGGAATCTTCGCCCCTCGAGGAGGGAGCTCCACCCGAACAAGCTCGGTATCAGAAACGGCGGCATCGTCGGTCGTGTAGAAGCTGGGCCTCTGGACGACATCTGCTTCAGCTCACTATCGTCGTCGAGGTATGCCACGAGCCGTTTGTCGGTCGAGTCGAGGTATGTGCAGAGGAAATCTCTTCAATGTTGCACCCTTGCTCAGTGCCTACGGAGCTCGGGCGTCGCACAACCTCGTCCTCGAGGCCGGCACTTCTGCGGGCGTGGCCGGGCGGCATCACCCACACCGGTGACGTCACACTTACGCCACGAGCCTCGTCCGCAGGGGAGAGGACATCCACGTCGTGCAGCGTTTGACAGGCCACTCCAACATCGCGACGACCACACGGCACCTGCACCTCTCCTATGCCGACCTCCTTGCGGCCGTCGACGGGGCGTTCCCAGAAAGCTGAGGGCCAGATCGCCGATTACGCGCTCCTTCGGACGACTCGAGGACTGTGGGCCGCGGTACCCAAAACACCCTGTTCTGAGCTGCTACTACTGTGTGCGAACTCCGTCAAAGGTGACGCCATTTAGCAGCGCGGAGGTGCTGGCGCATCGGTCATCGATCTCAGGTGGTGCAGGTCCAGTGTCCCGTGATATCCAGCTGCTGGTTGTGGGTGTTGGCAAAGGTGGCCGAGATCGATCCCGTGGTGCCCTTGCCGTGGATGGTGACGGTGCCCTTGTCGGCGAAGAACTGGTCGCTCTGAACGGCCGAGAAGTTCGTTCCCGTGGGCATCGCCGAGAATTCGGTGGTCGGATGTGCGATCGGCGAGCCGGCGAAGTGGAAGGTGCCGTTGTGCGTCTCGTCGATCGTGAGGTTCCAGCTCACCACGTCCTTGGTGAAGTGGGTGATGGTGCCGACAATGTCGTTCACGTCGACCTGGCCGCTTCCGTTGAGGCAACCACCGTAGTGCCCGTTGTGCAACGTCCCTGAGCCCGCTCCCGTGACCTTGAAGGAGTACGACGCAGTCGTCGAGGCCGCGGCGAGCCCGGCGCCCCCCAGCACGCAGAGGAGCGACGCGGCGGCGATCATCGCCCGTGCCAGGCCACCTGCCCCCCGCGCTCGTGGGATGCAACGTCCTGCTGGCATCTGCTCGTCCTTCCGCTCGTCGAGTGCGCCGCCCGCGCTCGCTGCGGCAGCTGTCTGCTGCCGCAGGACAGGCTAGCGACGAGAGGAGGGCGCACCGTCACAACAGCTTGTATGCAAAACAGACTCTGGTGCGTGGTCGACTCGAAAGTAGGGACTCCGCGCGGGTGTCGCCACCGCCGGAACGTCTTCGATCGGTCAACCTGGTGGTGGCCGCCACCATGCGAGGTTCGGTGGCGCTGTCGAGTGGTCGTCGTGGGAATGCGACGTGGGCCTCCCCTGCGCGTAACGCCGATTATTTGCGGCCCGTGCTACTGACGGTGCGTTGGGCATCACGTAGTTCTGGCGCGGCCACTAGGTGACCGAGGTGGGAGGGGCGGTAGGCGCTGACGGTCCTCGTTGAGGACGGTGATGTCGGATCGCCGCCACGAGCCACCGCGGCAATCTGGTCGATCTCTTAGGATTTGTCCACGGAGACGCTCACCTTTCTCTTCACAGACATCGAGCGCTCGACAGCGCTACTGCAGCGCCTTGGAGAAGACGTCTATGCCGAGGTCCTTGCCGAGCACAATTCCCTTATCAGGTCCTACCTCGCCCCTCACGGAGGAAAGGAGGTAAGTACACACGGCGACGGCTTTTTTGCTGTGTTCTCCTCAGCGAGAGCCTGTGTGTCAGCCGTGATCGAGATGCAGCGGGCGATCGCCATACATGAGTGGCCGTCCGGTGAGCAGCTTCGCGTGCGGATGGGCGTCCACTCCGGTGAGGCGTCCGACACAAGCGCAGGCTTAGTCGGTCTCGAGGTGCATCGCGCCGCTCGTATTGCCGCTGTGGCCCACGGGGGTCAGATACTTCTCTCGGCGACAGCAGCCGCCCTCGTCCGCGACTCGCTACCGGCGGATGCCTTCCTGCGAGACCTGGGACTCCACCGGCTGAAGGATCTCGGCCGCCCCGAGCAGATCTTCCAGCTCGAAGGCGAGGGCCTCGAGGTCGATTTCCCGTCGCTGCGCTCGCTCGACAACCCGGAGCTGCCGAACAACCTGCCTGCACAGCCGGCAAGCTTCGTCGGGCGGGAGGTCGAAGTGGCCGAGGTACGGCGTCTCGTCCGGTCCGCTCGGCTCGTCACCCTCACCGGGGCCGGGGGGTCGGGCAAGACCCGACTCGGTCTGCAAGTGGCGGCGGAACTGCTCGACGGGTCCGGCGACGGGGTCTGGCTCGTCGAGCTCGCCTCGGTCTCAGAGCAAGGGGCCGTCCCGACGGCGATCGGCGAGGTGCTCGGGATCACGAGCCGAGCCGGTCGGCCGGTGCTCGAGACCCTGCTCGCCGCCCTCGAGCTCCAATACGTGCTCATCGTGCTCGACAACTGCGAGCACCTGATCGGGGCCTGTGCCGAAGTCGCCAACGCCATCTTGCTGAGGTGCCCAAGGGTCCACCTGATGGCGACGAGCCGCGAACCGCTTGGCATTGGCGGCGAGACCATCTACCGCGTGCCTTCGCTGTCGCTCCCCAATCCAGACGACGGTGACATCTCCGGGACTGAGGAATCCGACGCCGTCGCGCTGTTCGTGGATCGGGCGAGGGCACAAGGCGTCGAGTGCACCCTCGACGAAGAGACGCGCCCGCTCGTCGTTTCGATCTGTCGGCGACTGGACGGGATGCCGCTCGCCATCGAGCTCGCTGCCGCCCGGTTACGGTCGATGTCACTGGAAAGCCTCAACAACCGACTCGACCAGCGCTTTCGCCTGTTGACCGGGGGGAGCCGAAGCGCGTTGCCGCGCCAACAGACCCTGCGGGCAACGGTCGATTGGTCCTATTCGCTCCTCAACAGCCCCGAGCAGTCGCTGCTTCGTCGCCTGTCCGTGTTTGCCGAGAGCTTTGATTTGGAAGCCGCCGAGAAGGCCTGTTGCCTGCAAGACATTGAGGAGATCGACGTCGACGACTTGTTGGGGTCTCTCGTCGACAAGAGCCTCGTCGTCACAGAGCCGAGCGGAGGAAGGGTCCGCTACCGGCTCCTCGAAACGATCCGACAGTTCGCAGCCGAACGCCTCGTCGAATCGGACGAGGTCGCGGCCGCCGCCATCGGCGCGGCACACGCCTCGTACTACCTGTCGCTCGCCGAACTCGCCGCACCGCACCTCTTTGGACCCGAACAGGGCCGGTGGTTCGACCGGCTCGATGCCGACCAGGCGAACCTGCAACGCGCGCTGGAGCACGCGACGGCTGAACGCGACGGGACCGAGAGAGCGCTCCGCTTCGGCGCGGCGCTGCAGCGCTATTGGCGGGTGCGCGGCGGACGAAACGAGGAAGCGATCAGTCTTCTCACGTCTGTGCTCGAGCGTCCGGCAGCCCAAGCGGACCCAAAGCTGTTCGCCGCAGCCCTGGTCACCGTCGCGTTTGTCTCCAGCGATATCACAGCGGCACTTTTGGCGGGTGAACGGGCGGTCGAGATCGCCCGCCAGCTCGGCGATGACCGATTACTCATCTCGTCGCTTGGTCATCTTTGCGCTAAGTGTTACTTCGGCGGCGACCCTGAGAGAGGGTTTCCACTCGGGAAAGAGGCTGTCGCGCGCGCCAGGTTGCTCGGCGACGAGGTCTTGTTGGCCAACAGCCTGAGGATGTACCTCCTCTGCAGCCAGACCATCGATCCAGCCCGCAGCAAGGAGTTGTTCACCGAAGCCATCTCGTGCGCGGAACGGTCCGGCGATCAGTACTGCATCGCACATATAGAGAACAATGCTGGTGTCTACGCGCTGGAGGAGGGAAACATCCCTGCTGCGCGGGCACACTTTGAAGAGGCGCTTCGAGTCAGTCATGCGATCGGGTACGTAAACCACTATCAGCCGATCGTCAACTTGGGCGAGGTGCTGCGTGATGAGGGCGACCGCGAAGGTGCTCGCTCCAAATTCCAGGACGGGTTGCGCATCCTTCGTCGAGTCGGAGATCGTTCCGGGATTGCCTCCGCGAACCTTTGGCTCGCTTTTCTCGCAGCTAACTCGGGCGACTGGCACCGGGCGACCCTGCTTCATGGTGTGGCGCAGGCATTCATGGACCAGTCGGGTGGAGTGTGGCAGGAATCCGACGCGCACCATCGAGAGATCAGCATCAACGAGGTGCGCGCTCGCCTCGGTGAGGCGGAGTTCGAACGCGCCTATGCCGAGGGCAAACGGCTCAGTGTTGAAGAGGCGTTCAACATAGCGCTCGGTAGGGTTCGCTCTACCTGAAGCCCCCGCGACGGTCTCGATCGACTCATCGAATGTGCGAGAACCCGCGGCTGCTGGCGACATATCAAGTGATCGCGTCCCAATGAGGTCTGGGCACTCTGTACCGAATACCTCATCTGGGCGAGGCCGAGTCGCTCTCGTCGCGACATATCGAGACGGATATTTCCCCGGGCCTACAAAAAGCGCCGTAGCCTGAGCTAGCGCCCGAGGGGTTCCGTGACCGGTGGCTGAGAGAGCCTGTTGGATCGCGGCGAGTGGCACATTTGAACAGTTGGAGGAGTCCAAGACCCTGGCAACGTCGAAGTCGCCTCGCTGGCCGAGCTCGCCGAGTAGCTGTAAGCCTGCGCTCCGCTTCGACCGCTGGCCCTCCGAAACGGGCGGTGCGGCATGCTCGCGATCGCATCCGCTCCCTCATGGGTGCCGGCCCACCTCGTTTGCGCCGGTCGAACGCGTCGTGGGGATCCTCAACACCACTTCCTCGGTGGCCTGGGGGGTTAGAGCCCGTGGGCGGGCTGCCGAAGCTACGACCGGCGACCCCTGCGCGCCGCTCGCGTCCCAGATCCACCAGTTCTGGCGCTGGAGACGGTGTCGCTCGCGCGTCGCCGAACGCCAGCAGACGGTTCTTGTTCGTCCTGGCCCGCTCCGAACGCCGATTATCTCGCCGATCAAAGGTGACCTGATCGCCCATCTTCCTATGCTGTTCTGTGCACCTCGCCAGAGAGATCGACGATCGTAGACGTCCGCAGTTTGCGGGTGCTGTTACAGGCACGCACCCGTCACATTGCCGGCCTGAACTCTCGTAGTCTGCTCAAGCTCTCGCCTCCCCCCTCACCTCCGCGTCGTCGGCAAGCGCCAGTCTGCCCGTCCCGTCGAGGAGCGCTTCGAGCCAAAGTCGAACTCGGCGTCGCTGTTGTGCTCGGCGAGGGTGTCGGCGTGGCGCACGACGGTGGGGAGGGCTTCCGGGTCCTGATTGGCGAACATCTGCCCAGACCAAGACCGCCAGACGGTTCGCGAGCCAGCCAGTCAGGATCTCTCGACGCTACGAGCTAGCCGCAACGTCTTGATGGATTCTCAATCGGACGGATACTTGGATTCCGGTGCCTCTACGGCGGTCTGCGATGAGCACTTTCGCTCCTCCCTAGCTCCCTCAGCGTCCGCACGAGCTGACCGAGGATCGCGAGCACCTGCTCACGGCTGAGGCCGCTCGGAGTCTGCGAGGGGGCCGTGGCGGCGATGGAACGCCGGTGACGCTCAGCCCGGCTGGGATGACTGGGTGTGAGCCTTACCCGAGGTCGGCCAAGGAGTCGGCTGCTCGGAGCGTCAACGAACCAAAGGGGTAGGCGTGGATTTCACCTTGCAGGTGCCCGATTGCTAGTCAGTCGACAGCGTTGACTGCTGGCGTCGTGGTATTCGGTCTCTCGCAAGTGCCTCTTCGTGAGCGAAAAAGTCTCGCAGTTGCTCCAGACGCGCGAGAAGCGCCGCTGCCTCCTCGCGAGCGAATTCAAGCGTGGAGCGGTCAGCGGATATCTCGGCGACGACCGGCACTGACGCTCGGAGGCCCAGGCGTCTGGCAGCAGCCCCGTGAGCTGAACTCGCTTCCTCGGCTTCCTCCCACTTTCGGTGTTTCAACGTCCCATACAGAACGGGGGTGACCGCAACCACGATCACCGCGACAAACAGCGGAATACTCCAGAACACAGCACCCATAACAAGGGGCGGACTGCTTTGTCCTGCCCTGTCACCCCCCCGGCAGACGAGAACTCCTTCGACTCACTTGATTTTGCCCTGATTCGCATGGCAGTGCAATGCCAATTCCATTACGTGCTGACGAGGTCGCCGAGAGACTTGGACCCCTCCCGGGATAATTTCAGTGTCTCTTGACGATCTGCGACCAGGACTCTCGCGTCGCCACAACTCCCGCAGCGCCCGCACGAGCTGACCGAGAATCGCGCGAGCCGCTCGTAGCTGAGATCGCGCGCTGGGGCTCAATCTCTCTGGAAGCGCGACGCCGCAGGCCATCGGTCGAGGTTCTCATTCTCAAAGCTCTCGGCCGCCCGGGCGAGGAAGGAACGTACGGTCGACTGGGCGACGCGGTGCAACAAGGCGCGGTTGAGCTGACCTCCAACCTGCCCGAACGGCGGTACGTAGGAAGCAAAGAGGGAGACGCGGCAGCGAGCCGGGCTTAGCGGGAGGAGTTCCACGTCGCCGTCGAGCACAGGAAAAAGCGCAGGCAGCCCGCTCGACCGCCAAGATACGGGCACGACCACCGTGACCCCGCGGTCGCGAGGAGGACCGAGTGTCACCCGGACTTCACGCGCCACTCGCCCGTTCGCCCACGACGGTCCCATGCGGAGGTAAAGCGCTTCGCCGTCCTCTTCGGCTGCGCTCGCGAGCGGCGCGAACCAAGTTCCGTCACTGACGAAGCGCTCCCGTACCGCCTCGAACGGACGAGAAACCTCAACGGAGTCCTCAAGGAAGAAACGCATTGCTCAGCCCCCCTTCTTCATAAGGCCAGGGTAATGGGCGCCCCGTCGCGGCCCGGTAGCTGTTCTCCCACCACCCCGCCCCCGACGCCGCCACGTGGGCGCCGGGCGCCTCCGTACCGAGTCGTGGACGCCTTACTGCCAGCCCTTGCGGGCGTCGTGATTGCTCACTGTGCGTAGTCAAGTGCCCGGCCGCGGCCGCACTCCGGCCCTGCGTACGGGTGGTTGGCGCGCCGGATGGGGCCTTGCCATGGGCCGACATCACGAGGTGGGGAGAGAGGGGATAAGGGCACGAGAAGGACAGGAAAACCAGGGACAGCGACCGGCGGGGCGACCGAGACCGGCGCGAGACCGAGGGAGCCGCAACCGCAGCCACCCAGACCAGAGGCCCGGCGGGACGACGAGAGGGGCGCACAGTTAGGGCGGACCGACCCCGAGGGCCGGCCAGAGAGGGCGGCAGACAGGCGCCCACGTTCGCCCGCGTGGCGGCGTCGGGGGCGGGCTGGTGGGACAAGTGGCGGACGGCACAAACTAGCGAAAAGGGCCGACCTGCGGCACGCCTACGGCTCGATCGCGAGAGACCACGGCCAGTTCAGCCCGGTAGCGCGCCCAACGATGATCCTGGCTGACACCGGTGAGCCCGACTTGGCCAATTGCGCCTTCGTTAAATCGACCATCGCCTCGGCTCCCGCGTTGGGCACCCAAATGTCAGCCCTGCGGTCGAAGGCCACGACGCCTGGATCTTCCGTTTGGTTACAGCAGTTCTCTCTTTGCTCCAGCAGGCCTCAGGCGCGGACGACGAGCAGTCGTTGCGCAAGCGAGGCTCCGACCGCCCGTAGGCCGCCCCCGATCTCGAGCATCAGCGTGCCGTCCGGCTGCTTTTCGACGACTGTGACGGCGACGCCGGGGGTGAAGCCCGCGCCCTCCAAGAAGATGAGCGAGGGCTGGTCCTGTTCGACGTCCTCGCTGATGCGCGCCACGCGGACGAGATCGCCTGTCTCGACATCGCTCAGGGCGATGAGCTCGGAGCGGGTCGGCGCGGCATTACGGCTTCCCGGGATCGGATTGCCGTGTGGACAAGTCGCCGGATCGTCGAGCAGAACAACGAGGCGCTCTTCGACCGCGTCCGAGATCACGTGCTCCCACCGTCCCGCTTCGAGGTGCGCGGCGGACCAGGAGATGCCGATGACGTCGACCAGGAGCCGTTCAGCGAGGCGATGTCGCCTGATGACGGCCGACGCCACCGCACGACCCTCCCCGGTCAGATTGATCACGCGGCCCCTGCGCGTGATGTAACCGTCCGCCTCGAGGCGGATGATGACTTCGGAGACAGCGGCTGAGGTCTTGCCAAGACGTCTGGCGAGCTGAGCTTGGACCGCAGGAATGTCCTCTTCGCCGAGAACGGCGATCATCTGGAGATACTCCTCCAAGGGAGGATGTGCGCTCGGGGCCATGGTCAAAACCGGATCCTACAGGGGGTATAGCGCGACGGCGACGAACGCCGTCGCCGCTCGCGCGGGCGGATGGGGTGAAGATCTCCCGAGCTGGCGTTCCACGCGAGGGGGCTCTTGGATGACCTACAGGTGCCTGAGCGTCACGAGCACCGTATAGAGACCAAAGCCGATAACGACGAGGGACAACCCAGTCGCCAGTCCCCGGCGCCACCCGTGCATCCGGTGCTCGAAGGGCAGGGCGCGCGCCTCGAGGGCCAGCAGCAGGCCGAGCACGATCGGCAGGAGGAGCGCGTTCATCACCTCGACGTCGACAACGAGGTTGATGAGGTCAAGGCTCAAGAGCACGACGACCGCGCCCACCAAATGCGCGAGGCCGTACACGATGTAGAACTTCGCCGTCTTGCGACCCGGTAGCTCATTTAGGGTGTGGGTCCACCCGAAGACCTCCGAGATCCCCCAGGCGCCGGCCAACGATGTGACGAGAGCCGCGACCAGGGCAGCGCCGAGAACCCCGGCCCCGAGGAGGACCTTCGCTCCGACACCTCCGATGAACGGGCGTAGCGCCGAGGACATCTCCCCGACGCTGTCGAGTGCGACCCCCGGGTGGAAGCGGCCGAGTGTGGCCGCGAAGGCGAGCACCACCGCGATCATGATCAGCTGGGTGAGGACCGCACCAACAGCGGTGATACGCCGATCACGTGGGATGTCCTGGGGCCGCAGCCCCTTGTCGAGCACCGCGCCCTGCTGGTAAAAGATCATCCACGGCATGATCACAGCGCCGACGTTGGCGGCAAGCAGCAGCATGAAAGAGCTGTTCCCGAGCGGCACATGCCCGAGACCCTTGCCGATGGCGCTGAAGCTCGGGTGCGCCATCACGACCGCCGGTATGAAGGCCAGTTCTGCGAGGCCCAGCGCGATCCCGATCCGCTCGACGCTACGGTAGCTGCCTGTCATCGCGATGCCGATGAGGAACGCCGCAGCGACGGGGACCGTCAACAGACGGGGGACGCCGAAAAGCTCACCCACGCCGGCGACGCCGGCAAACTCGGTGAGGAGCGCCCCTGTGCCCGCCAGGAAGAGCATTCCGGCTGACACCATTCCCCATCCCCGCCCGAATGCTCCCGGATGAGAGCCCCGTGTCCCTTGCCCGTGAGGATGCCCAAGCGGACAGTCATCTCTTGGACGATGTAAAGGATGGGGATGAGTACGAGTTGGGGAAGGACCATCTCGTATCCCCATCTCGCCCCCGACTGGGCGGCAGTTATCAGACTGCCGGCGTCGGTGTCGGCGAGCATGACCACGAGACCGGGGCCGCAGAGGGCCAGCAGTCCGATGACCAGTCGGCTCGACCTTCGCTTCCTGACGGCTTCAACTGGGCGAGGCTTTGTAGCTACTCCCGAGCTCGCGGGCGAGATGATCGTCACGTCGCGAACGCTCGTTGGCGGAGAAAGCGGCTGCGGGCCGTCGCGGTCGTTGAGACAGCCACGATTACAGCTCTTTTCAAGAGGCGCACTGCACTGGCGTCTCGTTGTTGACCTGGAGATGGAAATCAGTTGTCACCCTGCGGGAATCACCCTGGAACGCCCCGACCCAAGAGGTCAGCAATTTGACGGCAAGAGCTACCTCGACATCGGGGGTGTAGAAGATAGCTGGGGGATCGTGGGATCGCATAGCGGGCTACCAGTCATCGGCATCCGACGAATATTCAAGTGCCCCTTACATTAGTTCTCAGGCATACCTACTACCAAGCCCGGCCGACGCTGGACAGCTCTCCGAGTGAGCGCGACTGGCGCCGTAGCGCACCAAAGAAGAGATCCGGATCAACGGCCACCGGGTAGCTCTTCGACTGGCTCGGAATCGCGAATGACTTCTTGACATGCGTCCATCGGGCGCTAGGAGAGCGACGGATAGCTCTCGAGAAGTGTCATCAACCCCCTTACGCATAGCATCAGTCATGGACGACAAAAAGGTGGACCGGGTCGCGAGGTGCTGACGCAACGGTGCCAGCAAGCGTCAGACCCGAGAGATTCGTCCGAGGCGTCGACGGCGCCTGAATAATGGTCCCCTTCTCGACGGTGGCCAACCACGAGCTCATCTTGGGCGATTTGGCGAGCACAACGCGAGGATCGAGCCGCGACCGATCGTGAGATCTGGCCCTGTGTTGAGGTCCTTGCTCATCCTCGGCGTGTGAGTTCGAAAGTGCGGAGGCCGATCGCTTCCTCTGGAAGCCGGTAACGGCATCCGTCCACCCGAGCGGGTTCCCCCCGATGCTGTGGGCGGCCACGCGTCGGGGAGCAGCTGGTGCGCCGTGTTCAGGGAAGGTCGAATCGGTCGAGGTTCATCACCTTGCCCCATGCCGCTACGAAATCCTGCACGAACTTCTGCTGCGCGTCGTCGCAGGCGTAGACCTCGGCGACGGCTCGGAGCTGGGAGTTCGAGCCGCAGACGAGGTCGACGGCAGTACCGGTCCACTTGACCTGTCCCGTTTCGCGGTCGCGGCCCTCGTAGACGTGCTCAGCAGTGGACACGCTCCACTCGGTGCCCATGTCGAGCAGGTTCACAAAGAAGTCGTTGGTCAGCGTCTCGGGTCGGGCCGTGAAGACGCCGTGTTCGGCGTGGCCGGTGTTCGCGCCCAGGACGCGCAGGCCCCCGACAAGCACCGTCATCTCCGGAGCGGTCAGGCTCAGCAGGCTCGACCGATCGATCAACAGCTCCTCCGGCCGGCGCTTGTCGCCGGCTCGAAAATAGTTGCGGAAGCCGTCAGCCGTGGGCTCTAGCACTCTGAAGGCGTCGACGTCGGTCCACTCTGCCGATGCGTCCCTGCGCCCCGGCGAGAACGGG
>Ga0181521_10006866_pt1 | contig 12156 bp, 14 predicted proteins | sample PEATcosm2014_Bin_32_FD_119764 | JGI IMG/M metagenome (GOLD analysis project Ga0181521, IMG submission 119764) | Peatland microbial communities from MTU Mesocosm Facility, Houghton, MI, USA - PEATcosm2014_Bin02_60_metaG | ecosystem: Environmental > Terrestrial > Soil > Wetlands > Peat | place... | reverse complement strand
CGCACGAAACAGCGTTTCCTGATCGAGCAGGAGGTCCGCTACAAGATGCTCTACGGTCAACGCATCGCTGAGACGGGCACGGGCAAAACCCTGAATGTATCGAGCGGCGGCCTATGGTTCACCACGGAGAACATGCTGACCAGCGGCATGCCCGTGGAATTGTCGATGAACTGGCCGGTTCTGTTGAACGATTCCTGCCCGATGAAGCTGATGATTTACGGCTGCGTGGTGCGCAGCAACGAACGGGGCGCCGCCGTGGCGATCGAGCGCTACGAATTCCGCACACAGGGTTCGCGGGCCTTCCAGCAGCCGGGCATTCCGGCGCCGGTGGAACTGCGGCTGCCCTCTTAGTTTCTCTCGCGAGTCCCTTACCGGAACACCGAGCCAGCGCCGTGGCTCAACGCCGGCGTTTTTCTCGTTACCTGGAGGTGGCACTCCAATTGCTTAGCCCAAGGCAGAATGCTCTGGGTCGTTTCCATGCTCTTGGCGATCGTCTGGCTGGTTGCATGGTTCACCACCGGGGCGCTGGGCGGCTTCATTCACATTCTCCTGGTGCTTTCGCTGGCGGTCCTGGTGATCCAACTCACCATGGGCCGGCGGGCGGTTTGACGCATCGACGCCGCGCCGTCTAGATCGCGCGCAGCACTCGGGCGGGCAGGGTAATCAGCGCCCAGACCAGTTCGAGGACGCCTTCCACGGCGATCCCTACCAGGCGAAACGGGAGCAGCATCAGCCACACCACGGGGTAGAGAACCAGGGCCAACAGGGCCAACGGCCAGCACAAAAACAGCAGAATCGCCCAAAGCAGAAACTTCACCATGCCAGATCTCCGTTCACAATCCTAATACGAACAAACGCAAGCAATTGTTCCAGTCTGCTACGATAACAATTCTCGCCCTATGCTGCGTTTCGAAACCGCCGGAGAGTCCCATGGCGAGTGCCTGGTAGCGATGCTCACCGGTCTGCCGGCCGGCGTGCCGGTATCGCTCGATGCCGTCAACCGGGAGTTGTGGCGGCGGCAGCAGGGCTACGGCCGCGGCGGGCGCATGAAAATCGAGACGGACCGGGCGGAAATCGTCGCCGGGGTGCGCCATTCGCGTACCATCGGCTCGCCGGTAGCCATCGTCATCCGCAATGCCGACTGGCAGAACTGGATGGAAGCCCTTCCGGTGGAAGACATCGACGGCGGCGAAGACCAGCGCAAGCCGGTCACCCGGCCGCGGCCGGGTCATGCCGACCTGGCGGGCGCGATCAAGTACAATTTTCACGACGCCCGGTATATTTTGGAGCGCGCCAGCGCCCGGGAGACCGCCGCCCGGGTGGCAGCGGGCGCGCTGGCCAAAGCGCTGCTTGGGGAATTCGGCATCCAGGTTCTCAGCCATGTCGTTGCCGTGGGGGACGTGCGGCTGGAGCGCCCGGTGGGGTGGGAGGAGATCGTGGCCCTCAGCCGGAAAGACCAGGTGCTGTTGGCCTGCGCCGACCCCCAGGTGGAAGCGCGCATGAAAGAAGTGGTCGACGAAGCCTACCGGACCGGCGACACTGTGGGCGGCGTTTTTGAAGTGGTGGCGCACGGCGTTCCTCCGGGGCTCGGCTCGCATATCACGTGGGACTCGCGTCTGGATGGCCGTCTGGCCCAGGCGGTTGTTTCCATGCAGGCCGTCAAGGGAGTGGAAATCGGATTCGCGGCGCAGGGCGCGGCCAGCTTCGGCTCCAAGGTTCAGGACACGATACACTATGATCCGGAGGGCCGGCGATTCGCGCGCGGCGCTAATCGCGCCGGCGGCCTGGAAGGCGGCATCACCAACGGCCAGGACCTGCTGGTGCGGGGGCTGCTGAAGCCGATCTCGACGCTGCGGCGGCCGCTGGAATCGGTGGATCTGGCGACCAAGAAGCCGGCGCTCGGGGCCTACGAGCGCTCGGATGTCGCGGTGGTTCCCGCGGCCGGAGTGATCGGCGAAGCCATGGTGGCCCTGGTTGTGGCCCAGGCCTTTCTCGAAAAATTCGGTGGCGATTCGCTCGACGAGACACGTCGCAACCACGGCGCTTACCTGGAACAGGTGAAGAATTTCTGACCGCTCTATGATCTATCCCATTGTGAAATACGGCGACCCGGTCCTCGAACAGCCGGCCGCTCTGGTGACGGAATTCGATACCCCGGAGCTGCACAAATTCCTGGAGGACATGTTCGAATCCATGTACGCCGCCAAAGGCGTGGGGCTGGCCGCGCCGCAGATTGGCGTCGGCAGGAAGATCGCTATCATCGACGTCTCCAATGGCGAGAACCCGGCCGACAAGATCGTCCTCATCAATCCCGACATCGTGCACGTCGAGGGCAAGCAGGTGGGCGAAGAGGGCTGCCTTTCGATTCCCGGTTTCCGCGAGCAGGTGCGGCGCGGCAGGCTGGTCACGGCGCGCGCCCAAAACGCCAAGGGTGAAGCGTTCGAGATCACCGGCGAAGACCTGCTGGCGCGCGCTTTGCTGCACGAGACCGAGCACCTGCAGGGGCGTCTCTACATCACCCACATCAGCGCGCTCAAACGCGATCTCATTAAGCGAAAGATCAAGAAGAAGCAGCGCGCGGGCGAATGGGAGTAAGGCGGATGCGCCTGGTTTTTCTGGGAACACCGGCCTTCGCGGTCCCCACGCTCGAGTGCGTCGTGGAAGCCGGCCATGACGTTCTGGCGGTCGTGACGCAACCCGACCGGCCGCGCGGCCGCGGCCAGGCGCCCGCTCCGCCACCCGTGAAGCAGGCCGCACTCCGCCTGGGCCTGCCGGTTTACCAGCCGGAGCGCGTGCGGCGCCCGGAAGCCGTCGAGCGACTGCGGGAGCTTTCCGCCCAGGCCATGGTGGTGGTGGGCTACGGCCAGATCATTCCGCAATCCGTCATCGATCTGGTTCCGCTGGGCATCATCAACGTTCACGGGTCGCTGTTGCCGCGCTACCGCGGCGCCGGCCCCGTCCAGTGGGCGATTCTCAACGGCGAGACCCGCACCGGCGTCACCACCATGCGGATCGATGCCGGACTCGACACGGGCGAAATGCTGCGCAAAGCCGAAACCGAAATCGGAGCCGACGAGAACGCGATCGAACTGGGCGCGCGGCTGGCGGTGATGGGAGCCCGCTTGTTGGTGGAGACGCTGGCCGGGCTTGCCGCTGGAAGCATCGTCCCGGAAAAGCAGGATGCGGCGCAGGCCACCTGGGCGCCGATGCTGAAGAAGGAGGACGGGCTGATCGATTGGGCGCGCGACGCCGCGGCGATCCACAACCAGGTGCGGGGCTTGCAACCCTGGCCGGGCGCGTTTACCACGTTCCGCGGCCAGTTTTTGCATGTCTGGAAGTCACGCCCGGGGCCAGCCTCTCCGCCGTCGGTCCCGGGGACCACTCACAGGATCGCGAATCGGCTGCTGGTGGGCTGCGGCAGCGGTTGGCTTGAGTTGCTCGAAGTGCAGATGGAAGGGCGGAAGCGGCTGCCGGCGGCCGATTTCGCGAATGGCCAGCGATTGGCAGAGAATGAGGTTGTGGGGGGGTGACGCTTTTGAAGCTGCCGCTTGGCTATCTCTATTCCGCCACGTATGCCGGCATACGCCAGGTGAAGGAGGACGATCTCGCCTTGATCGTGAGCGGCCTTCCCGCCGCCGCCGCCGCTGTCTTCACGCAGAACCGCGTGCAGGCCGCGCCGGTGGAGCTTTGCCGGCGCCATCTGCGGCTCTCGCACGGGCTCGCCGGCGCCATTCTGATGAACGCGGGCAACGCCAATTGCGCGACGCGCACGGGCCATGCCGTGGCGCTGGCCACCTGCAAGGCGGCGGCGCGGGTCTTGCGGCTCCCGGTCAGCCAGGTGCTGCCGGCTTCTACCGGCGTCATCGGAGTCGAACTGGAAGCGGAGAAAATTATCCGCGCCCTGCCGGGCCTCGCCGCCAGCCTGCATCCCGGCCGCTTCGAGGCCGCCGCCCGCGCCATCATGACCACCGACCTGGTCCCCAAGACGGCCTTCGCGGAAGCCCAACTGCGGCGCGGCGTGGTGCGCGTGGCCGGCATGACCAAGGGATCCGGGATGATCCATCCGCTGATGGCCACCACGCTGGGGTTCGTCATGACCGATGCCGTTCTTTCGGCCGTCGAACTGCGCGCCATGCTGAAGCGCACGGTGGCGCGCAGTTACAACCGCCTGTCGGTGGATGGCGATACTTCCACCAACGACACCCTGGTGCTGATGGCGAACGGCGCTTCCGGCGCGCGCCCGCTCGGGTTGGAGCTGGCGCGCGTGGAAGAAGCCGTGGCCCAGGTGATGGAATCCCTGGCCCGGGCTATTGCGCGCGATGGCGAAGGTGCACGCAAACTGGTCACCATCGTGGTGACGGGGGCATCTTCCGACGATGCCGCCGCGCGCCTGGCCCGCGCCATCGCCAATTCGCCCCTGGTGAAAACCGCCATCGCGGGATCCGATCCGAACTGGGGCCGCATCCTTTGCGCCGCCGGAAATGCCGGGGTGGCGTTCGATCCAGCCCGCACCGATATTTCGCTGCAGAACGTGGTGGTGTGCCGCGGCGGCATGGCTGCGCCGTTTTCCGAGGAAGCGCTCAAGCGGAAGTTGGACTCGCCCGATTGCGAGATCCGGCTCGCCATCCGCGGCAAGCGAAAGGGTGCGGCGCGGTTCTGGACCTGCGATTTCACCGAAGGCTACATCCGCATCAACGCGAGCTACCGGACGTGACCATGACCCGCCGCTTGTTATTTCTGCTTCCGCTGGCCGCCTGCCTCCGCGCCGATTCCCAGCACGAGGTAGTGGACCTCATCACCAGCGCCTCGGCCGGCCTGAGCGCCGGCAAGCCGGAAGTTTTCCTGGAAGCTTTCGATCCGGCGATGCCCGGTTACGAAAAGCTCAGGGATGCCGTAACGGCGCTGGTGAGCGCGGCGGAGATCGAGTGTTCCATTGAAGTGACCGGCAACCAGGGCGATGACGCCACCCGCGTGTTGGAACTCGACTGGATTCTCCGCATCGACAGCCGCGAGCGAGGCGCGGGTTCCGTCCGCCGCCAGGAAACCGTTAAATGCAGCCTGCGGAAGACCGGAAAGGAATGGCGCATCGTGGCGTTCGAGCCGCTGGAGTTTTTCGCTCCGCCGAGAGCGTAGTGGCTGTTCTCACAAGTTCGTTCGCTGAAGCCGCCGGGTTGACAGACGAAAGTGCCTGTCCCAACATCGGTTCGCCTGCCAACCGAACTACCGGGTATGCACTTCGCGCACTTGCGCGGCGATGGCGGCCTTGTCCACGAGCGGCAGCGCGAACGGGACCGTCTCGCCCGCGGCCAGCTTGTTCACTTTGACGCTGATGGCGCCTACCTGAGTGCCGGTGACCCCGGTCAGGACGAAATCCACTTCACCGGACTGAATCGTGTGGCTGGTAGTGTTGCGAACCTTTCCGAGCAACTTGTCGGCCGCGTGATCCACGTACACTTCCACTACCTCGAGGTCGGTGTTGGTGTCCACGTGAATCGGCTTGTTCAGTTCGGGCAACATCTTCGCCGCGACTTCCGCGGGTGACAACACTTCCGCGGGTTTGTCCGTGCGCTGGTGCGCGCGAAACGCGAATATTACGGCCACTACCACCACCAAAAGCGGCACACCAACTTTCATCCAACCGATCAGCTTTTGGCCGAAAGTGCGGTTACTGAGGTAGAGCGGGTCCTGCCGGGCGCCGCCGGAGATCCACCGCTCCACCGGTCCGCGCAGCGGGCCCAGCAGACGCATGCGCTTGGACTCCGTTTTGGGCTTTCCGGGCTTCATGCCCGCGTATACGATGGATTCCAGGAAGTTTCGAAAGCGGCTTGCCATATGAACGGCCGGATGCCGGCCGAAGCCCATTATAGCTTGCGACCGGGCTAGCGGCGCGCTCCGCGCGGGTCGGCCAGCAATGCTTCGAGCGTGGTGAGGTCGTCTTGGCGTCCCATCACGATCAGAAAATCGCCCGCTTCCACGGCGGTGTCGGCGGGCGGGTTGAAGAGCATACCGCCGTCGCCGCGGCGAATAGCCATCACGATCACGCCCATGTTGCGGCGCAATTGCATCTCGCGAATGGTCTTCGAGACCACTTCGCTCGATTCCGAGACGCGCACCTGCTCGATGCTGATGTCCGGCCCAATGCCGTTGGTGGTGAAATCCAGAAACTGCACCACGTGCGGGCGGAGCAGGGATTGCGCCAGCCGGTGGCCGGTGATGGAATACGGGGCGAAGACCGCGTCGGCGCCGGCCCGCCGCATTTTTTCCTCGGCGCCTTCTTCGGCGGCGCGCGTCGCCACATAGATTTTGGGGTTGAGGCCCTTGGCGGAGAGCAGGACGAAGAGGTTGTCGGCGTCCGTGGACAGCGCCGCCACCAGGCCGCGGGCGCGGTCGATGCCCACCTGACGCAGGGTCTCATCGCGCGTGGAATCGGCCGCCACCGCCAGCATTCCCGCCAGCATGGCCGGTTCCACGCGCTCCGGGTTGATATCCACCACGACGAAGGGCACGCCAGCGTGCTGCAGTTCCGCGGCCGCGCCGCGTCCCACGCGCCCGTAGCCGCAGATGATGAAGTGATCTTTAAGCTTGTCGATCATGCGTTGATTCCGCCGTTTGGCGATGGCATCGCCGAATTCGAGTTCGATGATGGTCTGGGTCATGGCCCCCATCGCGATGAAGATGGTGGTCACTCCGATGATGATGAGGAATGTGTTGAAAATCCGCCCGGCGCGCGAGAGGGAATCTCCGTAACCCACCGTGGTCATGGTGGTGAGGGTGAGGTAGAAGGCGTCGAACGGGTGGTAACCACCGATGATGGAGAATCCCACCGTTCCGATCAGGAGCGTCGTCCCGATAGCCACCAGGATGTAGAGAAACCGCCTCGTTAGCCGCGTCATCGGGTGCGTCTGGACCAAGTATAGCGGGAACCCAAGCCAGCCCCAACACGGTTCACCCGTGTGGCACAGACGATCGCAGTTTGTCGTCTGTGATTCCCCGCTGTGCCCCGGCAGCTCGATAGACGGCACAAAGCGATCGTCTCTTCCGCTCAGGGCCGGCCCAATATCCACTCCACCACCTGTTCCATATGGTCTACCAGCTTGTCGGGCGCCGGATCGTCCAGCGTCTCGGGCTGGAATCCATAGGTCACGGCGCAGCAGGCGATGCCTGCGTTGCGCGCCGTCACAACGTCGACGGAACTGTCGCCCACCATCACGGTGGTGTTGCGGGTCGAACCCGCCTCTTCGATGAGCGCGGCGACTCCCGACGGATCGGGCTTCCTGGTTTCCAGGCTGTTGCCGCCGTAGACGCGGAAAAAATAACCGGCCACGCCCAGGCCGTCCACGATCGCGCGGCTCATATCTTCCGGCTTGTTGGTCAGCACCGCCATGCGCTTACCCGCGTGATGCAGGCGTTCGAGAGATTCCTGAACGCCAGGGAAAAGCGTGGTGCAGTCCAGGACGTGGGCGCGGTAGTAGCCCATAAAGAATCTAAGTGCGCTCGAGATTTCGGCATCGCCCGCCGCATTTCCCAAAGAGCGCCGGATCAGCTCCGGGGCGCCGTTGCCCACGTAAGAGTAGACCCGCTGGTTGTCGAGCGGTCCCAGTCCCATGTGAGCGCGCGTGGCGTTGACGGCGTTGGCCAGGTCCTGGCGGGAATCGATCAGCGTGCCGTCGAGGTCGAAGATCACAAGCCGGATGCTCACGCGGCGCCGGTTTTCCGTTTCTGGATGCGGCCCGCGCGGGCGGGGGGCTTGCGGCGTGCGCGCGGCTGGCCGGTGCCCAACTCGTACTCGACGATTTTCCGCTGCAGCGTGTTGCGATGGATGCCGAGCAGCTTGCTGGCGGCCGTCTGTTTTCCGCCTGAGCGTTCCAGCGCGCCTTGAATCATCCTTCGCTCCAGGATCCCGACGGCTTCTTCCAACAGGATATTGCCGCCCAAGAGGCGCTCCACCAGTGCATCAAATTCGTTCTTCATCTTTGTCCCTTATCCGTTCCAGGAGCTTTATGGGCGCCCTCTTCGAGCGTGCGCTTCCAGGCCTCCAAAACTTCCGCATAAGTCTTGTGAAAGCCATCTTTCAATTCGCGCGGAGCCATTGCCACGAAGATCCGGGCGGTGGTTGCCGCGTAAGGAGCCAGGCGCGAATTCACGACCGCCTGCGGCGGCGGATCGCCCGGCGCAAACGCCAGCACCGCCATGATCACGGCGGCCGCGATCAACACGCCGCGCACAATGCCGAAGGCGGCGCCCAGCAGGTGATCGAAGAATGAGAGTCCTGTCACCTTCAAAAACTTCCCGACGATCTTGCTCACGATGGCGCCCGCGAGAACCACGCCGCAAAAGACGATCAGGAACCCGGCGAAGTTGGCCAGCGCGCGAGAGCTGAGGTAGCGGATGAGATAGGCCGCCACGTTTCCGTAGAACCAGCAACCCAGCACCAGGCCGAGCACCACGCTCCCGAGGCCGATGATTTCGCGCGAGAGCCCCTTGCGGAAACTGGCCGCGACCGATGCCACCACAAGGATCGCCAGCACTGCGTCCAGCCAGTTCATAAACTGTGACCGGTGAGCACGCGGTAGGCCTGGCGGTATTTCTCACCCGTGCGGGCGGCCACCTCTTCCGGCAACGCCGGCGCCGGCGGCTGCTTGTTCCAGCGAATCGATTCCAGGTAATCCCGCACGAACTGCTTGTCGAACGAGAATTGCGGTCCGCCGGGCTTGTACGTGTCCGCCGGCCAGAAGCGCGAGGAATCGGGCGTGAGCACTTCGTCGCCCAAAACCAGTTCGTCGCCCACAAAGCCGAATTCGAACTTGGTGTCGGCGATGATGACGCCGCGGGTTTCGGCGTAGCGCGCGGCGCGCGCATAGATGTTCAGCGTGAGATCGCGCAGACGCGCCGCGAGGTCTTCTCCCACCAATTCGCAGACGCGCTCGAAGGGAACGTTCTCATCGTGGCCCGATTGCGCTTTGGTGGCCGGCGTGAAAATGGGCCCTGGCAAGCGGTCGCTCTCCTTGAGGCCGGCCGGCAGCCGGATGCCGCAAACCGTGCCATGGTCGCGGTACTCCTTCCACCCGGAGCCCGAGATATAGCCGCGCGCGACGCACTCGATCTCGATCATGTCGGCGCGCTTCACCAGCATGGAGCGGCCCTCCAACTGGTCCCGGAAGCGGTGGAGCGGTTCCGGGTAATCCTCCACCCGCGCGGTCAGAAAATGCGTGGGTGTCAGCTCGCGCAGGAAATCGAACCAGAAGATGGAAAGCTGGGTCAGCACCTTGCCCTTGTCCGGGATGCCGGTTGGCAGGATGTAGTCGAAGGCCGAAATGCGGTCGGTGGCGACAATCAGCAGCCGACCGTCGATGCGGTAAACATCGCGGACTTTGCCGCGCCCGTGACGCTCGACGCCGGGGAAGTCTGTTTCCAATATGGCAGGGTTCAATGTAGGGCTCACGATTCCTTCAGGTTGTCAATCGGGGGAGGGTAAATCAAATGATAACCCGTCCAGCGCGATTGTCAATCGGATAGTGCCGGTGGGGCAGGCTTCAGCCTGCCGCCGGCATTAGCCGGCGCTCTTCCCGGCGCGCTAAGTTTATTTTCCGGCGTGGAGCGGCTGAGCCTGCCGTGCCAGGGCCATTTTTCCCAGGCCCTCGATTTGCGTACGCGCCATTTGCCAGGAGCCATCGTTCACGCTCTCTGGTTTGTGTTGCGGCGCGAAATACTCCGGCAGGTAGTCAAGCAGTTGCCGGGCCGCTATCTGGCCGGTGACCAGTTGTTGCGGACTGGGCTCGCTCAGCCTCTGCAGGCTCGCCGTGGTAACGAGCAGCAGTTGCAGGATCTGTTCCGGATTGCGGTATGTCGCCCGGGCTCCGGCCTCGACCGGGCGAGTTGCCGCTTCCAGAACCTTATCCGGCCGCCCCAACCCGTAGTATGCCTGGACGTAGTAATACTGGCGTTCGTTGGCAAGGTCTGAATTCGGATAATCCCGCGCCCAGGCGTCCAGATCCAGGACGCTCTTTGCCAGGTTGGGAACGAGCACGTTGAAATCGGCGAGCACCTTTTGGTAGATGCTCCGTTCGTCCGGAGTCATCAGGCTGCTTTTTTTGTCCGTGGTCTTGGACGGATCGGTCTTCGGAACTTCCAGTCTCAGAGGCTCGCGAGGCGGGGCCGGCGGCGGATTCTGCGTGCCGGTTGGTGCGTGCTCGTGCACGGGCGGAGAGCCGGTACCGCGCACCGTCGAGCTTGCCTGAGTGCTCGTGCTCGTGCTTGTACCCGTAGTCGTACCCGTACCCGTTCCGTTAGTCTGAGTCTGATGGCTGCCGGTGGTTCCGGTTTGCCTGGTCGGCGTGGTTCGAGAGTAGGAAGGATGATCCGGCGGGCTCACTAACACCGACACTTCCACCACCGGGAGGGCTACCACCGGCATGGGGTAGACGCCATCGGGCGGCGGCGGTATGGCGGGCGGCGCGTCGGCCGCCACGTTACCGGGGGGTTGCGGATCGTCGGGCGGGCTGGTCATGGCGGGATCGGGAGCAGGCGGCGCGTCGGTCAACGTGACGCCCGGCACGAAGGGATCGATGCGCGTGCGTCCCACTTTCAGGATGGGTCGCGTGGCATCCAGACGCGCGGCGACGAAAGCGGGGGAGGGAAGCGCGCGGGCATAGACCGCGGCCTGGAGCTGTTCGGGTGACGGCGCCGCGAAACCCGTGGGATCGATCAGCCGCACATCCTGCTGGAATGCCGCGAAACTGGTGATTCCGGCGGTGAAATATCGCGGTGGCGCAGCGCCCGGCGTGGCGGACGTCCACGGTTCCCCCGGGGCAAGCGGTCCCCAACCGGCCATGTTCGCCCCGCGCAGCCAGTAAACTTCGCCCGGCTTGAACACCGTGCTGACCGCCGGCTGCCAGACCCACCCGATGTCGCCGTGATGCGCCCAGCGGCCGGCGTGGTAGGGCACCCATCCCCAGGAGTCGTCGCTCACCCAGGCGTAGCCCAGCGCCTCGTAATAGCGCCACCGGCCCTGCTGGTAGGGCGCCCACCCTTCCGTCACTCTGGGCTTCCACACCATGCCGAGGTCCTCGGTCTGGATCCACTCGCCGGCCGTGTCGAGGTCCGCCAGGCCAAAGCGCCACGTCACGTGGGCGGCCGAAATCGGCGCTGCCTCCGCCTTGTCGCGATCCTCGCTCCACTGGTCCAGCGGCAGCGCTGCCACCTGGGGATAGAGGTAGAAATGCTGCGGGTTGGCGGGCTCCACGCGCGCGCTCTGGCCCTCGCGCAAGCCCATTTCCGCGGTAGGCGAAGAAAAGCGCACCATGCCTTCCAAAACGGAAAACTGGCTCCAGCCGGCCTGCGCCGTCACGCGAACGCGCGCGCCCTGTCCCAGCGTGGCCTGCGCGCCGGGCGCCACCAGCATGAGGACATCGTTCCCCAAGGGCTCGCCGCTGAAGTAGGCCGTGCCGCGATCAAGCGAAAGCAGGGTGACGCGCTGACCGGTGGAAAGCTGCGTGTAATCGGAGATTTCGCCCAGCGAGTCCGGCCCGAGCCGCCAGGCGCTGCCGTCGTCCAGTTCGATTTCGACGCGTGAGCCCGGGCCCGTGCGAACCCAGGTCGATTCCACCAGCGGGAGGTTGCGTTCGGCCGGCATCCAGGGATCGGCTGCCGTCAGTTGAACCCCGACCGTACCTTGGAATTCGCCCAGCCGGGCGTAACGAGTCTGGCCCGCCAGCAACGCGGCGGGCACCAACAGCAGCGTAAGGGCCTTCATACCCACACCTCCGCTCTAGTCCAACTAGATGACGATGCGACGCCGCCAGGCGTTGCAGGTAAAATCGAGGCTATGACGGATCGCGCGCTTCTCGACCACATCTCCAGCCTGCCTCATGCGCGCGCCAACTTCAAGCAGCTCGTCCGGGAATTGGCGGCCAAGGGCGCGAAACGCGAGGATCTGGAGGCCGCGCTGGCCCGTCTGGCGGCGCGCGGCGACCTGCTGGAGCCGCGAGCCGGCCATTTTGCCGTGACGGCGCGCAGCCGGGAATACGCCATTGGCCGCCTGAACATGCATCGGGATGGATACGGGTTCGTGGTTTGCGAGCGGCCGGTCGAGGGAATCGCCGGAGACATCTTCATCCCGCCGGATTCCGCCGCCAAGGCCATGCATGGCGACCGCGT
>Ga0181521_10006864_pt1 | contig 12158 bp, 12 predicted proteins | sample PEATcosm2014_Bin_32_FD_119764 | JGI IMG/M metagenome (GOLD analysis project Ga0181521, IMG submission 119764) | Peatland microbial communities from MTU Mesocosm Facility, Houghton, MI, USA - PEATcosm2014_Bin02_60_metaG | ecosystem: Environmental > Terrestrial > Soil > Wetlands > Peat | place... | reverse complement strand
GATAAGCAGCCGGCCGATCAGGACGAACGGCCTACGCTGAAGCGGCGCGATAGCGATAATAACAATAGCGGTAGCTAAAGCCCGGTCGCCAAATATCATAACGAACCTTCGGAAGTGTAGTGGGTCAGTTTGTGTGGGGCAGCCAATCTTGGCTGCAAGCCGGCTGGTAACAACCGGCGAGATCACTAACCACGGTAACCGGGCACATGGTTAGCGCGTCTCGAGGTCTTCCGCGAGGGCCTTTTCCTCTGCTCTCATTGTGTGCGGGCAGTCCTCGCCGTCAAGGGAGGCTTCGCCGCGTCCAACAACGACGCGCCCTGGACGGCTCCGGGCTGCCCGCGAAAGCAGCCTTTTCCGGACAAGAGGAAAAGGCCTTCCTGAACGGCCCGCATAAGGCTTTCGCTCTACCGTGCGTTAACGTTAACCATGTGCTTGGCAGCGATGTGCCAGTCAGCTCAGCTTTCCAGCCGGATTGGACGCGCTGGAAAGCGCGTCCGCAAGCAGAATTGCCCCACAAGCCATCCTCTACCCCCACGGGCAAACTGACCCACTACCCGGAATCGGGGCCCCCAACACATCGAACCCCGCGCTCGGACTTTGCTCGTCTGCCGGACCATGCACCAAATACAGCGCTGCCCTTCTGCACCGCGAGAATCCTGGCCCGCCCTCGCCCGAGATCGCTCAAAAGTGTGAACGCTCCCTGGAGGATGCGGACCGCGCCGCTCGCTTGCGGGTAGCATGCTATCTTCGGAAACGATGCCCTATCGCCATCCGGTCCGCGTTCGGCGCGTTGATGAATGCGCCACCCTCGACGAGATTTTCCGGCACTGTCTGCCGGCCTTCGGCGGCGCTTATCTACGGCGCATCTACACCATTCTCGACCGCGCAATCGGCGAGCGCTGCCCGCTGACGTTGTCCATCTCCGGCCCAGTCACCGTCTCGGGCCAGCACCTCGCGTGGCTCATCCCGCTGCTCGAAACCGGATGGGTGGCCTACATCAGCACGACCGACGCGGTCTGCTATCACGACGGGCATCGCAGCCTGGACGCGCACCGGGACGATCCCATCCACGAAGTGCCGATCCACAGCGACGACGCGGCCCTGCGCGAGGAAGGCACCATCCGCGTCACCGATATGGCGTTCGACGAGGCTGTGTTGCTCGATCAGGACCGCTTCCTGAGCGCCTGCCTCGCGCGCCCCGACTTTCAAAAGAAGATGACCGGCACGGAACTGCGTTACCGTCTGGGCGCGTATTACGCCGCGCAGGAGCGGCGCAACGGAGTGCCGGCAGGGCTGCTGACGACCTGTCATCGCCTCGCCATCCCGGTGCTGGTCGGAGCTCCGGCCGATGGCAGCATCTTCCTGAATTCGATGAAGCTGTGGGCCATGCGCAACGCCGGCATCGTGCCGGAATACGCATTCGACCTGGACCTGCACGCTGAAGTGTTCGAGGCCTGCGCCTACCACCGCTGGGGATTGTTCGAGAGCGAGGCCCGCGCCCTGGCCACGCTGATTCTGGGCGGCGGCGTGCCGAAGAATTACAACCTGCAGCCCGAGCCGGCTCTCGGCCAGGTGCTGGGACTGCCGAACGTGCGCGGCTACCAGTTTGACGTGCAGATCGTCTCCGCGCCGGTGACGGATGGGTCGCTCTCCTCCTGCCCGCCCGCCGAAGCTGTGACTTGGGGCAAGGTGGATAAAGACACCTATCTGCAAACTACCGAAAGCATGCAGGCGGACTACTCGATGGTGATGCCGTTCCTGGTGAAGGCGCTATTGGACAATCACGCCAAGCGGGAAGGTTATCGCTTGTACGAACAGCGCGAAGCGCTTTGCGAGCGGCTGCGGGAAGATGTGCGAGTCAATCGAGACTGGCTGCTGCGGAGCATCAACTACCCGCTGGCACAATGACGTGGCGCACGCTTTAGCGTGCAGCGGCGAACTTCAGTTCGCCGTGCCGCGGGTTTTAGGGATTTGGCGAGCAAAACTCGCCTACCGGATTGGCAGGGGATGCTGGTATCTTGGCGTACCCTGAAAGAAGGAGCGTAGGTCATGGCGAGCCTCTATTGGTCACAATGCCCCGCCGTGGAGAGCATCCCCGGCAAGGTCAGCGGCGCATGGGTGTTCAAGGACACGCGGATGCCGGTTTCCATTGTGTTTGAAAACCTCGAAGCCGGAGCCAGCATCGACGAAATCATGGAGTGGTTCCACCTGACGCGGGAACAGATTGTGACCGTCCTTGAATTTGCCCCGCGAAGCCTCGACCCATGCCCAGCGCCGCTATGTTTACTCCGGAAGAACGTGAGCGTCTGCGCTCCGACCTCTTAGAGCACGCCGTTGGTGACCAGCGCATCAGTGGTGCTGCAATCACTGGCTCGGCGGCCGCCGGATGCGAAGATCGGTGGTCGGACATCGATCTTGCCTTTGGCGTCAGCGATGCCGCGGAAATGCCGAACGTCCTCGCCGATTGGACGGCGCACATGCACGATCAGCATCTCGCCTTGCATCATTTTGACGTCATGTCCGGCGCGTGGGTGTACCGTGTATTTTTCCTTCCTAGCACGCTGCAGGTGGATCTCGCCTTCGTGCCCGCGACAGAGTTCCGAGCTTTGGCGCCAACGTTCCGTTTGATATTCGGAAAGCCGAATGAGTCCCGGCATGTTCCGCCACCGCTGCCTAAGGACATCATTGGCTTTGGCTGGCTCTACGCGCTCCATGCGCGGAGTTGCATTGCCCGCGGAAAGCTATGGCAGGCGGAATACATGATTAGCGGCATCCGCGACAACGCGCTCGCACTGTCTTGCATACGTCACGGCCTTCCTGCTGTCCACGGCCGCGGCATGGACCTGCTGCCAAGCGGGGTCGCGGCGCAATTCGAGGGTTCCCTCGTCCGACAACTGGACACCGCCGAACTCTCACGGGCATTCCTGGTCGTTATTCATGGACTGCTGAGCGAGATTCGAAGCATCGATGAGGCGCTTGCAGAAAGGCTGCAAGGAGCGCTTATACGTCTTACCGAGACTCAGAGCTGAGAATAAGGTAAAGTCGGCTATGTTCGAGCGACTGGGTCGAAACGCCACTTGGCGCGACGGCCACTACCGGTCTTCGGCCACGATGCGGAGTGCCGCCTGTCTCTCACGAACATGAGGAGCTTTAGCGCGGCTCGACCCCCTACTTTCCCCGCACCACCTCCAGAAACGCCCGCGCGGCATGGCTCAGCGCGCGCCGCGTCGGATAGATCAGCCGGATTTTGCGCTCTACGTGCAACTCCTTCACCTTTACCTCGCGCAACAGGCCCTGCTCGATCTCCTGCTCCACGCACATGCGCGGCAGAAACGCCACGCCCTGGTTGTTCTGCACCAGCTTGCGGATGGTCTCGATGGTGGGCATTTCCACCGGCATGTTCAGCGGCACCCGGCGCTGCAAGAATTCGCGTATCACCACATCGCGATACGGCGAAATGACATTGTGCGCGATGAAGGTCTCGGCCGCCAGATCGGTAATCGAAACCGCCTTGCGGCCCGCCAAGCGGTGCTTGGGCGACACGACGAAGGCCAGCGCGTCGGTATAGATCACCGTGGAAGTCAGCCGCTCGTCGGGCGGATCGTAGCTGATCACGCCCAGCTCCAGGTTGCCATCCAGCAGCTCGTTGGGGATCTTGCTCGACAGGCTGCGCCGCACATGCACGTTGATCTTGGGATGCAGCCGCCGGAAGTTCTCGATGTGCCGCAACAGGTAGAGCGAGGTGGATTCATTGGCGCCCACCGTGAGCGTGCCCGCCGAGTTGTCGCGCAGTTCGGCCAGCGAGTTCTCCATCTCCAGACGCAGATTTTCAAAGCGCCGCGCGTAGTCGAGCACCGTGCGTCCGGCGTCGGTCAGCACCAGGTCTTTGGCGGAACGGTCGATCAGCTTCTCGCCCAACTCCGTCTCCAGCCGCTGCAAAGCCAGCGAGACGGCGGGCTGCGTGCGCAGCAGCCGTTCCGCGGCGCGCGAGAAGCTCTTCTCGGTGGCTACCGCCAGGAAAACCTGGAGTGTGTGCAGTTCCATGCGTTTCCAGCATAACAAAAGATTATATGGACCGCTAATATTATAAATTTGCTAAATTGCGCCTGCCCCCGGCATAATGGCTTCATACGGCGGTTTCTATGAGCGATCGAGTCTACATCTTCGATACCACGCTGCGGGATGGCGAACAGTCGCCGGGCTGCAGCATGAACGTGCCCGAGAAAATCCGGATGGCGCGCAAGCTGGTGGAGTTGGGCGTGGACATCCTGGAGGCGGGCTTCCCCATCGCTTCCCAAGGCGATTTTGAAGCCGTGGATGCCATCAGCCGCGAGTTCCCCTGGGCGCAGGTGGCTGCGCTGGGGCGCGCCTGCACCCTGGACGTGGAACGCGCCGCGCAGTCGCTGAAGCACGCCCGCCGGCCGCGCATTCACACCTTCATCGCCACCAGCGATATCCACCTGAAGTACAAGCTGAGAAAGTCGCGGCAGCAGGTGCTGGAAGAAGCCGTAGCCGCGGTCGAGCTGGCGCGCGAATACGTGGACGACGTCGAGTTCTCGGCCGAGGATGGCGCCCGCACCGACCCCGACTATCTCGAGGAAATCTCGAAAGCCGTGGTGGCCGCGGGCGCGCGCACCGTGAATATTCCGGACACCGTCGGATACTCGGTGCCCTACGAATACGCCGGGCTGATCAATCGCATCGTGAAAGCGCTGGGCGACTGCGCGATTGTCAGCGTGCATTGCCACGACGATCTGGGCCTCGCCACCGCCAATTCCATCGCGGCCGTGGAAGCCGGCGCACGGCAGATCGAATGCACCATCAACGGGATCGGCGAGCGCGCCGGCAATTGCGCGCTGGAAGAAGTCGTCATGCTGTTCAAGACCCGCCAGGATCGCCTGCCTTACGACACCGGCATCCGCATTGAGCATCTGTATTCCGCCAGCCAGATGCTGGCTTCGATGATCAGCTTCGGCCCGCAGCCCAACAAGGCCATCGTGGGGCGCAACGCCTTCGCGCACGAGGCGGGCATCCACCAGGATGGCTACTTGAAGGAAAAGACGACTTACGAGATCATGGATCCGCACACGGTCGGCGTGCCGGAAAGCAAACTGGTGCTGGGCAAGCACAGCGGCCGCCACGCGCTGAAGAAGCGTACCGAGGACCTGGGCTACGATCTGAGCAAGGAAGAATTGCAATCGTTGTACGAGCGGTTCACGGCCATGGCCGACAACAAGAAGGGACTGCTTGACGAAGAGATCGTGGAATTGATCGAGGGCCGCCCCATGGTGATGAAAGTGGCCGCGGACTAGGAGGGCGGGCAATTTTGCCCGCAGCCGCCTTTTAGGCGGCAGGGTCGGCACAACCTATGAATTTGCGCATCCTAGTCCTGCCCGGCGACGGCATCGGCACGGAAGTGACGCGCGAGGCCGTGCGCGTGCTGCGACACGTCGCGGACAAATGGAAACACGCGCTGCACATCGCCGAAGGACTGTTGGGCGGCATCGCGATTCATCGCACCGGGAGCCCGTTTCCCGACGAAACAGCGCGCTTGGCGGCCGATGCCGACGCCACGCTGTTGGGCGCGGTCGGCCTGCCGGAGTTCGACAACTGCCCGCCGGAGAAGCGCCCGGAAAAAGGGCTGCTGGGCATCCGCAAAGCGCTGGGAGTTTTCGCCAACCTGCGGCCGGTGCGCACGTTCGCGGCGCTGCTCGATTCATCGCCGCTGAAGAACGCGCTGGTGGAAGGCACGGATATGATCATCGTGCGCGAACTGACCGGCGGCATCTACTACGGCACGCCGCGCGGCATTTCGGGCAGCGGGCCGGAAACGCGCGCGGTCAATACCATGACTTATACGCGCGCGGAAATCGAGCGCGTGGCGCACGTGGCGTTTCACCTGGCGCGGGGACGCCGCCGCAAGGTCACTTCGGTGGATAAGTCGAACGTACTGGAGAATTCGCAGTTATGGCGGCGGGTAGTCACCGATATCGCCGCCGGGTATCCGGATGTGGCGCTGGATCATCTGCTGGTCGATAACTGCGCGATGCAGTTGATCCTGAATCCGCGCCGGTTCGACGTCGTACTGACGGAGAACATGTTCGGAGACATCCTGAGCGACGAGGGCGCCGTGCTGGCCGGATCGATCGGCATGCTGCCCTCGGCGTCGCTCGGGGGACGCAAGCCGTCGGGCGCATGGGTGGGGTTGTATGAGCCGGTGCACGGCTCGGCGCCGGACATCGCCGGTCAGAATAAAGCGAACCCGCTGGGGGCCATCGGCTCCGTGGCGGCCATGTTGGAATACAGTTTTGGTTTGAAGGAAGAAGCCGCCGGCGTGAACGCCGCGATCGAAACCGTCCTGGATAGCGGGCGCGTGACGGCGGACCTCAAACCATCGGGCGCGCCGGCCACCACCGAACAGGTTGGTGAAGCCGCGTGCGCCGCAATCGGATAGGCCCGGGAGCTTACCGGCTCGCCGGGCCTGTCTGATCTAACCGCTTACTGACGTGCGCGGCTCAGTATATTACCGAGCCGCGACCGTAAGGGAGCGGTTCTTGCCGGAACCGGTCACAATATAGTTATGCCCCCACGCACCATCATCGAAAAACTCTGGGACGCGCACGTGGTCCACGAACAACCCGGTGCGCCCACCTTGCTGTACATCGACCTGCACCTGGTGCACGAAGTTACGTCGCCGCAGGCCTTCCAGGGCTTGCGCGACCGCGGCATCAAAGTGCGCCGGCCCGAGCTGACCGTGGCGACCACCGACCACAGCACGCCGACCACGGACCCCTCGCTGCCCATTGTCGACGAGATCGCCGCCAGGCAAGTCGCGCAACTCGAAACCAATTGCCGCGATTTCGGTATCCGGTGTTATGGAAGGCGTAGCGACCGGCAGGGGATCGTGCATGTCATCGGTCCCGAACTCGGCTTGACGCAGCCCGGCATGACCGTGGTCTGCGGCGACAGCCACACGGCCACGCACGGGGCATTTGGCGCGCTGGCCTTCGGCATCGGCACCAGCGAAGTCGAACATGTGCTCGCCACGCAATGCCTGCTGCAGCGCAAATCCAAAACCTTCCAGGTGCAGGTGGATGGCGCGCTCCCCAGAGGCGTCACCGCCAAGGACATCATTTTGGCGCTCATCGCGCGCATCGGCGTGGGCGGCGGGACCGCTTCCATATTCGAATATCGCGGCCCGGCGATCCGCGCGCTCACCATGGAAGAGCGCATGACCGTCTGCAATATGTCCATCGAAGGCGGCGCGCGCGCCGGCATGATCGCGCCGGACGACACCACATTCGAATACCTGGCCGGACGCCCCCACGCGCCGAAGGGCGCGGATTGGGACGCGGCCCTCGCGCGCTGGAAGCATTTGCCGACCGATGAAGGCGCGGCCTATGACCGATCCATCACGATCGACGCCGATCGGCTCGAACCGATGATTACCTACGGCACGAATCCCGGCATGGGCATGCCCATCACGGCTGCGCTGCCCGAGCCTTCCGAAGTGGCCGACCCGCTGCAGCGCGACTCCATCTCGAAGGCCCTGCGCTACATGGATCTGGAAGGCGGCAAGCTGCTGCTGGGCCATCCGGTCAACGTGGTGTTCATCGGAAGCTGCACCAATTCGCGCATCTCCGATCTGCGCTCGGCGGCCTCTCTGCTGAAGGGCCGCAAAGTGAACCCGCACGTGCGGGTGATGGTAGTACCGGGGTCGCAACAAGTGAAGCGCCAGGCCGAGGCCGAGGGCCTGCCGGAGATTTTCCGCGCGGCCGGCTGCGATTACCGCGAGCCCGGCTGCTCCATGTGCATCGCCATGAACGGCGATCAATTGCAGCCCGGCGAGTACAGCGTCTCCACCAGCAACCGCAATTTCGAAGGCCGCCAGGGCAAAGGGGGACGCACCTTCCTGGCTAGTCCGCTGACCGCCGCGGCCGCCGCGCTGACCGGCGTGGTGACCGATGTGAGGACACTGCTATGACCTTTCGCAGCCGTCTTGTGCCGCTGCCCATGAACAACGTGGACACGGACCAGATCATCCCGGCACGCTTCCTGAAAACGATTTCCAAGCTGGGGCTTGACAAGCAACTCTTCAACGACTGGCGCTACGATGCGCAGGGCAACCCGAAGCCCGATTTCATCCTCAACAAGCCGCGCGTTCGCGGCGCGCAGATTCTGCTGGCCGGCGACAATTTCGGCTGCGGCAGTTCGCGCGAGCACGCGCCCTGGGCGCTGACCCAGTTCGGATTCCGGGCGGTGATCAGCACCTCGTTCGCGGATATCTTCAAACAGAATTCGTTGAAGAACGCGCTGCTGCCGATCCTGGTGCCCGCCGACGTTCACACCGCGCTATTCGCGCTGGTGGACCGCGATCCGGACACGGAAGTCACCGTAGACCTGGCGAGCCAAACCGTGGCTCTGCCGGACGGCCGCAAGGTGGAGTTCCCCATCGATCCATTCTCCAGGCACTGCCTGCTCGAGGGCGTGGACGAACTGGGCTACATCCTGAAGAACGAAGCCGCCATCGCGGCGTACGAAGCGCGGCGCGTCGGTTCGATCGACACGCTGGCGTAAGTGGTTGACGCCGGTAGGGGCGACGGGGTAGGTTGGGTGCATAGCTTTGGAGGGAACGCCCATGACGATTGAGTTGAAACCCGAGCAGCAGCGCGTGATTGACCTGGCCGTCCGGTCCGGCGCGTATCGGAATCCCGACGAGGTCCTGGACCAGGCATTCGCAATCATCCGTGAACAGCTCGATTTCGAAGACTGGATGCTCGAAGAGCGCGAAGCGGTAGCCGCCCATATTAAGACCGGCTTTGCTCAGGCCGAACGCGGTGAATTGACCGACGGGGATGCCAGGCGGCCCGTATGAATGCTCAGGCTACGGCGCTAGGTTCGATCGATACGTTGCAGTAGATTTCAACGCGGGAGCAGGCGACTCTCCCTGGCTAAGCCGCGGGACTAATGGTGATCGAGAGCGTTCTCTTCAGAGCCTGAAAGGCTGCTTCGATTTGGTCCAGGCGCGATGCGTGTGCCAGATCCAATAGCCGATCGACCTGAGGCATGTGCCAACCCAGCCGGCGAGCAAGTTCAGTTTTTGCTATTCCTTCTTCACGCATGGCCTGATAGAGGCGTATCTTCGCCTCAGCCAACGCTGGGAGCGAGACCCTCCTCCCGCGCTTTTTCAGCCGGGACGGGCTAGGAATATCGCGACGGAAATCCATATACAGCGCAAGTGCGGTCTCTAGCGCGTCAGCGGCCCGCGCAAGAGCATCGCCCGCATCCGCTCCGTGAGTGTGGGCTTCCGGAATGTCAGGGAACGAAACCAGAACCGTTCCGTTGCTGTCCTGTTCGAAACTCACCGGATATTGCAGCATCTGTCTTTCCTCACGCGAGACCCAAGTCTTTCTTGATTTGGCTTACCAGCCCCTTGCCAAGCTCCTTCTTCGATCCGTGCATGGGCAGGACCGAGAACCGGCCGAGCCGCATTACCTTCAGGTGGCCGCCCTTGCCCGGCGCGAAGGTGCAGCCCCGTCCGGCGAGCCAGCGCCTGAATTGGGAGGCGGTCACACTATATTATGCAACACATCTGTGCTATAGGGCACGGAGGGGGTAGTGTCCCAAAGGAACTTTAGGACACTACCACGGAGGGCGCGCGCGCCCCATCCGGGGGATGTGTTCTTCACCAGGATTCGGGGTTGGAAGCCGCAGTGCGTGGACGAACTGAACCGCCATCGCGGCCCGCAAAGCGCGCCGGGTAGACTCAATCGACACACTGCGCTAAGTTGGTCGGGACTGCCATGAAGCGTTCCGCCCTCCTGGTGTACCTCTCGCTGCTCGCCGATGTTGTCGTCTTCTTTCATAAGCCGCTCTTCAGCGCCGAGTACAGCTTTCCCTGGGACTTTCACGGCGTGCAACTGCCGCTCGTCACATTCCTGGCGGACCAGTTAAAGCAAGGGCGGCTCGCCTTGTGGAACCCGTTCAGCTATTGCGGGTACCCGGTCTTCGAGAACATCGAGGCATGTTTCTTTCATCCTTTGGTCTTCCTCAGCGCCCTGATTAGCAGCCATACATCGCTAGATATTCTCCCGCGCCTGCTGGAGTGGATCGTCGTATTGCAGATCTGGGTCGCCGGTATCGCGGCCTATCATCTCTTCCGGGAGCTTGGGGTGGGGCGGCCGGCGGCCTGGGCCGGCGCTATTATCTTCCAAACCGGCGGCTATTTTGCCTCCCGGGCGGAACATATCGGCGCCATCATGGCAGTGGCCTGGATGCCCCTCGCCTGGCTCGCAATCGTCAAACTCCGGCACGGTCTCCGCCCAGCGTGTCTGGGATGGCTCGCGGCTCTGGCAGCGGCGTTGGGCATGGCCATTTTGGGTGGTTTCCCGCAGCCGACCCTGGCGGTCTTTGCTTCAGCCGTGGTTCTCGCCGTAGCTCTTGTCATACTGCGCCTGGCCCGCATCCAGCTCATCGCCAGCACCGCGGCGGGCTGCGTTCTAGGAATTGCGCTCGCCTCCATACAATTCATACCGACCGTGCAGTTGTCGCAGCACAGCGTCGCCAAGTACCGGGCCGGCTGGCTCGGCACCGGTGGCGGTTTGTATTGGCAGAGCCTCGTCTCACTGCTGCTCCCCGATCATTACAACATCTTCGACATGCGCCGCTTTCATGGGCCGGGCGAGATAACTTTCCTATATCTGTACTGCAGTATCGCCGGCCTCTCGCTGGCCTTGATCGCTCCCTTTTTGCGCCGCACGAGATATGTTGCGCTCCTGGGAATCATGTTGTTCGTTGGCATGTTTTGGATGCTCGGCGACAAGACCGCCCTATGGCGCTTGATCTATCCTCGATTACCTGAAACGGTGAGGATCGGCATTCACCCGGAGTACACTTACTGTATTTTCACCCTGGCGCTGGCGGGATTGGCGGCCATGGGCTTGGATGCGCTCCGTATTTCCGATGGGCTTCGGTGGCTGATTGGCATTGTGATCGCAGTGGACCTGTTCCTGGTGGGATCCGGCCGGCCCATGAATTGCGCCTCGTTAAAGGAGGATCCCGTTGTTACCCGGCAGTCGTTCGAGGGCAGCGCCTCTCTTCTTAGCGAGGTGCGCCGCTATGTGGACCAGAGTTATCCACCCTGGCGCATCGACACAGTGGACGCCAGCATAAACTGGGCTACCGGTGCACCTATCACTGGCGTGCCGGATGCAAATGGCGTGAGTCCTTTGGCGCTGGAGAATATTATTCAGCTTCGTCTATTCCTTCACGATGGATATCGCTGGGGATGGTATTATCCCGTCGCGAAGGTCGACTCCCCTGTACTGGATTTGATGAACGTCAAGTACCTGATTACGCGCCCGCAGGGCGCCGCCGGGCTATGGTCGAACCCCAGATACCGGCATCTGAGAAGTCTGGCTGGCTACGAGTTATTTGAAAACTTGCGGGTGATGCCAAGGTTCTTCCTGGTGCGGGAGATCAAGCCCGCGGCGTCTCTCGCCGAGGCGCGCAGCCTGGTAGACAGTGGGACCATCGACTTCCGGCGCACGGCGATTACCGATCAAGCTATTGTATTGCCGGCCGGCAATACGTCGCAGGCCATCGATACGGATGAGGTGAAGGTTTCACGGTACCAGCCGGATTCGCTGGAGTTGTCCATACGCAACAGCGCGCCGGCCTTTCTCGTGCTATCCGAGAACTACTATCCTGGATGGAAGGCGTGGCTGGACCAAACTCCAGCGGCGATTTATCGGACCGATATAGCGTTCCGCGGCGTTGCCGTGCCGCCGGGAGAGCATGTAGTTCGCATGGAGTTCCACCCTGTGATCCTGCCGGTGTCGGCGGCGATCTCGTTGGGCACGGCCATGCTGCTTCTGGTTTTGGCGTATCGGGGGCGTAGTGCGCGACACAAAACTGGAAGATTGCCACGACGCGAGCCGACCTGACGGATTCGAGCACCCTCTAGTTTTATCGGCGTTCATCGGCGTTCATCGGCGGCCACATATGCTTTTCGTCGTTGAACACGAAAATCAAAACCCAATATCGGCCGCCGATGAACGGTAGAGTAGGACGGAGAGCAACAGAGGAATCTGCCGGCTCACCGTCCCCTCGTCGAACCGGACGTGCGGATTTCCCGCATCCGGCTCTCCTGAAAACCT
>Ga0181521_10006861_pt1 | contig 12164 bp, 11 predicted proteins | sample PEATcosm2014_Bin_32_FD_119764 | JGI IMG/M metagenome (GOLD analysis project Ga0181521, IMG submission 119764) | Peatland microbial communities from MTU Mesocosm Facility, Houghton, MI, USA - PEATcosm2014_Bin02_60_metaG | ecosystem: Environmental > Terrestrial > Soil > Wetlands > Peat | place... | reverse complement strand
CCCTCGGCCACCTTGATCGGATCGATCTCGCCGATCAGATCGGCGACCGAGACGTCGGGGGTCGCAAGCTTCTCGGCGTAGCGCCGCTCGCGCCCGATCCATTCGATTTCGAGCCCGTCGCCCTTCTCGGCAAGCTCGCGGCGGCATCGCTGGCAAATCGGCGCGAAAGGATTGTCGTTGATCTCGCAGCCCTTGACCGCCGGTACGAATTCGTCGAGCAGCTTGACCAGCGAGCGGATGATCCGCGACTTGGCCTGCCCGCGCTCGCCGAGGAACACCATATGATGGCCGGCGAGTACGCCGTTTTCGATCTCCGGCACCACCGAACCGTCGTAGCCGATGATCCCCGGCAGGATGCGCTCCTTGTTTTTCAGCCTCGCGAGCAGGTTGGCGCGCATCTCGAGACGCGCGTCCTTCACCTGGTAACCCGAGCGCTTCAATTCCCCGAGGTTGCCGGCCTTGTTCGGGCTTTGTTCCATCGCAGATCCCAAAAGCCTCTCTAGTCCCTGTTTAGGATACGGAAAGCGCCGTCGTTTTGAAAATCGGGCTCAGCAGGTCAAAGCTCGCTTCGAGATGCTGCGACAGCACGCGAGTCGAGCTTAGCACCGGCATGAAGTTCGTGTCGCCCTCCCATCGCGGGACCACGTGCCAATGCATGTGGCCGGCGAAACCTGCGCCTGCTGCGAGTCCCAGGTTGGCGCCGAGATTGAATCCGGCGGGATTCAGCAACGGGCGCATCCCGGCCACGGCCCGGGCGATCAGGTCGCCCAGCAGCGCGCGCTCGCGCGGATCGAGCTGCTCGGGCGAGGCCAGATGACGCCGCGGCGCAATCAGTAGGTGGCCGTTGTTGTACGGATAGAGGTTGAGCATCACCAGCGCGAGCGGATCGGTATAGAGCACCAACCGGCGCCGGCGCTCACGCGCCGAGAGTTTGCCGAAACAGAAGATGCAGCCGCCGGCCGATTTGGCCGCCGAAGCGCGCAAATACGCGGCGCGCCAAGGCGCCCACAGCCGGCGGTCCTGGCTCGGCGCTCCGGAGCTGCTATGGCGTCCCGCCCTGCGCCGCGCCGCCATTAACCTCGATGCGAAGTTCCTTGCCGGCGCGAAAGAACGGGATACGCTTGGCTTCCACCACTACCACTTCGCCGGTCTTGGGATTGCGTCCCTGGCGGGCGCGCCGATTCTTGACCGCAAAGCTGCCGAAGCCGCGAATCTCGATGCGATTTCCCCGCGCCAGCACTTTGGCCATCTCGTCGAAGATCGCGTTGACGATGGTCTCGGCTTCGCGATGCGAAACGTTCTGGCGATGCGACAGCAACTCCTCGATTATTCCGCGCTTGGTCATCGCGCAGCTCTCCGCCCCCCGGCAAATGGGGGCCAACACGCGCGTTAATTGTCGCGTCCACGGCCGCCACGCGAGGTCTTGCCGCTGTCCTCGCGATCGAGCTTGAGCTCTTCGTTCAGGATATCTTCCAGCGAGAAGCGCGCCGCGGCGTGATCGGGCTTCAGGTAGGCCTGCATCTCTTCGCGCTCCTCGCGCTGCTTGAGCGACCGCACCGAGAGCCCGATCCGCCGTTCCTTGGCGTCGAGCTGCACGACCAGCGCCTCGACCGGGTCGTCCGGCTTGTACAGCGCCGACGGTTTGTCGACCCGCTCCGAGCTGAGCTGCGAGATGTGAATCAGTCCCTCGATTCCTTCCTCCAGCTCAACGAATACGCCGAAGTCCGCGACCGAGCTGACTTTGCCGGTGACCTTTGAATTGATCGGATAGCGCTCCGCGACGGTGGTCCACGGATCGGCAGTGAGCTGCTTGATCCCGAGGCTCACGCGCTCCTGCTCGACATCGATTCCGATCACCACCGCTTCGACCTCGTCGCCCTTTTTGAAGATCTCCGAGGGATGGCGCACTTTCTTGGTCCACGAGAGATCCGAGATATGCACCAGGCCGTCGATTCCCGCTTCGATCTCGACGAACACGCCGAAGTCGGTGATCGACTTGACCTTGCCCTTGACCGTGCTGCCAGGGGGATGGCGTTGCGCGAGCTCCTGCCAGGGATTGGGCTCGGTCTGCTTGAGCCCCAGCGAGATCCGCCGGTTGGCCTCGTCGACGCCGAGAATCTGCACCTCGACCGCGTCGCCGACGTTCACGACCTTGGAGGGATGGACCGCGCGTTTGCTCCAGCTCATCTCGGAGACATGCACCAGTCCCTCGATTCCCTTCTCAAGCTCGACGAACGCGCCGTAATCGGTGACGCTCACCACCTTGCCGCTCACCCGCGCGCCGGGCGGATAGGTCTCCGCCGCCTTGGTCCACGGGTCGGTCATGATCTGCTTCATCCCGAGCGAGACCCGCTCGCGCGCGGGATCGTATTTGAGCACGACTACCCGGACATGATCGCCGACCTTTACCGCTTCGGACGGATGCTGCAGACGGCCCCACGACATGTCGGTTATGTGCAGCAGACCGTCGATCCCGCCGAGATCGATAAAAGCGCCGTAGTCGGTGATGTTCTTGACGGTGCCTTCGAGGATCACTCCCTCCTCGAGCACCTTCAAGGTCTGCTCCTTGAGCGAGGTACGCTCGCGCTCCAGCACGCTGCGGCGCGAGACCACCACGTTGCCCCGCGAGCGGTTGAACTTGAGCAGCTGGAAGCGTCCGCGCTGGCCGATGTATCGATCGAGATTGCGGGCCGGCCGGATATCGACGTGCGAGCCGGGCAGGAAGGCCGGCACTCCGATATCGACCTTGAGGCCGCCTTTGACCTTGCCGAGGATTACGCCCTCGACCGGCGATTCTTCGCGGAAGGCTTTTTCGAGCTCGCGCCAGACCTTGAACTTCTCGGCTTTGGCATGCGAGAGCATCACCGTCCCGTTGTCGGTCTCGGTGCCTTCAAACAGGACGTCGATCTCGTCGCCCTCCTTGACCGCGGCGTTTCCGTCGGAGTCAAGGAACTCGGCGAGCGGCACCTGCCCTTCGCACTTGTAATTGATATCGACGATGACGTTGTCGCGGCCCACAGCCAGGACCCTGCCAACCAGGACATCGCCCGGCCGCGGAGCGCGCAGGCTCTGCTCCATCATCGACTCGAATTCATGGTCTCCTCCGGCGTTTGTTCCGGCGCCTACTCCGGCAAAATTGTCAGGCAAAACTTTCTCCATTTAAAAGGGAACCTTTTGGGAAGTACGGGGCTACCTGCGATCCTTACAACCGGGCTAGTTATGTTTCAAGGGCTCTTGGGTGTAGCGTCGATGCGCTTCTTGATCTCTTGAATCACTCGCGGCACGTCCAGAGCGGTTGAATCGATCACGATCGCGTCGGCGGCGCACTTGAGCGGCGCGATCTCGCGGCTGCGATCGCGGCGGTCGCGCTCGGTCAATTGCTCCAGCACCTCCGCCAGGGTGATCTTCACGCCCCGGGCGGCGAGCTCCTCGAAGCGGCGCCCGGCGCGGACTCTCACGCCGGCGTCGAGAAAGAACTTGAACTCCGCGTCGGGAAAGACTGCGGTGCCGATATCGCGGCCCTCCATCACGACGCCGCCGGCTGCGCCGGCCGCGCGCTGCAACTCGCGCATCCGCGCGCGCACGGCGGGCAGCGTGGAGAAGCGCGAAGCGAGATCGCCGATTGCGGGCTCCGCGAGCGCGGCGGTTACGTCGCGCCCGTCGAGGATGAGCCGTTCGCCGGCGAACGCGATACTGATCGATTCGAGCAACGGCGCCAACCTCCCGGACAGCGCGGGATCGTCCGGACTTATCCCGGCCTCGCGCGCCGCCAGCGCGACCGCGCGGTACATCGCACCGGTATTGATATAGGCGAGCTTGAGCGCGCGCGCGAGCCCCATCGCCACCGTCGATTTGCCGGCCCCGACCGGACCGTCAATCGCGATTATCGGCCGCGCACGATTCGCCCTGCCAGTCATCGAATCAGACATCCAATCGGAATCGGATCGGGAATCCACTCGCGCATCATTTGAGCCGCTCGCGAAGCTTGCGGCCGCGCTCGAAAAGCGCTTCGAGGGCCGCGCCGTCGCCACGCTCGACCATCGTGAGGAACTCATCGAAGGTCGCGCGATAAAGTTGCAATGCGGACACGATCGCGTCGCGATTGGTCAGGCAGATGTCGCGCCAGATCTCGGGCGACGAACCGGCGATCCGGGTGGTGTCGCGAAGTCCGGTGGCGCCGAACTCGGCGGCCAGCCTTCCCCCGACTCGTTCGTCGGCAAGCGCGGCGCCCAGCGCGCTCGCGACGATCTGCGGCAGATGGCTCGCGCGCGCGAGCAGCTGGTCGTGCACGGCGGGCTCCATCCGCTCGACGCGGGCGCCGGTGGCGCGCCAGAGCGTCTCGACCTTGCCGATCGCGTCGGGCGTGCTGCGCGCCGAGGGCGTGATGATCACGCGGCGGTCCCTGAACAGCTCGGGATCGGCTGCGACCGCGCCGGTCGTTTCCTTGCCGGCCACCGGATGCGCCGCCACCAGCGCCATCGCGGGACCCAGCCTCGGTTCCAGCTCGCGGACCACCCAGGCCTTCACGCTCCCGACGTCGGTCACCACGGCGTTGCGCGCCAGGTAGGGCGCGACGGCGGCGAACGTCTCGGGGATGGTGCGCACCGGCACGGCGAGCATGACGAGATCGGCATCGCGCGCCGCCTCGGCGGGATCCTGCGTGGCGCGATCGACGATCTTGCGCTCGAGCGCGAGGTCGAGATTTTTCCGCGTGCGGCCCAGGCCGACGATCTCGCCGGCCAGGCCCTCGCGCCGCGCGATCATCGAGATCGAGCCGCCGATCAGGCCGACGCCGCATACCGTCATCCGCCGAAAGAGTTGCGCCATCGCGTCAGCGCTCTCCACGCGCGGGAACTCTGAGCCCTCTCCCACTATCTGGAGAGCGTTGCGTAGCCGGGCAATGCGCAGATCTGTGGAATGAGATTCCTCGCTTCGCAGACTCCGCTCGGAATGACGCTGGGAGAACCCGACGAGAAAAGGTTGTCATTCCGAGCGTAAGCTGCTGAAGCGAGGAATCTATCGCGTGCAGCGCGCCCACCAACCTGCACCTCACGGCGGTTATGCAAGGCGCTACGTTGTCGGGGAGACGGCGCAGGCCGGGGTCGTCGAGAATTCTGAAATTCTTTTCCTGTCGGACCCTCACCCCAACCCTCTCCCGGACTACGGGAGAGGGCTTCAGAGAAGAGCGCTGCTGATTTTCGGCTCTGATCGACATCTGCTTGCCCGCGTCAGAGATGCTTTCCCTTGGCGGTCACCTCTGCGAGGGCGGCGACCAGCTTTCGATTCTCGTCTTCCAGCCCGACGCTGATTCTCACGTGGCGCGGCAAGCCGTAGCCGTTCATCGGGCGCACGATCACGCCCTTGCGCAACAGCGCATCGTAGACCGCGCGCCCGACGCCGACATCGGCCAGGATGAAATTCGCCTGACTCGGAACAAATTCGAGTTTGAGCCGCGTGAGCTCGCGTTCCAGGTACTCGATACCGGCCCGATTGTTGTCGAGCGTCCGGCGGACGTGCTCCGCGTCGTCCATCGCGGCGATCACTGCCACCTGCGCGAGCGAGTTGACGTTGAACGGCTGGCGCACGTTGTTCAGCAGCCGGACGATATCGGGCCGCGCGACCACGTAACCCACGCGCAAGCCCGCCAGCCCGAAAATCTTGGAGAAGGTCCGCATCGTGATCAGGAAGCGCTCGCCGTCCTGGTCTTCGAGCGAGTTCGGATAATCCGGATCGCGAACGAATTCGAAGTAGGCTTCGTCGGCGACGATCACGACCCGCGGCGGCGTGAGATTCAGAAACCGCTGCCATTCGGCGCGCCGATAGATAGTCCCGGTCGGATTATTCGGGTTGCCCAGAAAAACCACCCGCGTTTGATCGTCGATCGCGGCCGCCATCGCGTCGAGATCGAAGGTGTAATCCTCGCGCAGCGGCACAACTTTAGCCGACGCTCCGGCCATCGCAATCGCAAGCTCGTAGATCACGAACGAATGGGCCGCGATCACCGCGTTGAGGCCCGGCCTCAAGAAAAGGAACGCGATCAGATTGAGGATCTCCGCGCCGCCGCATCCGGGGAAAATCTGTTCGGGCGCGACGCCGATCTGGGCCGCGATTTTGCGCCGGAGCTCGAAGCTGGCGCCGTCGGGATAGCGATTCAGCTCGGGCAGCGCCGCCCGGATCGCCTCGAGCGCGCGCGGCGACGGCCCGAGCGGATTTTCGTTGGACGCAAGCTTGACCGGCTCGCCGATCCCGAGCTCGCGCTGAACTTCTTCGATCGGCTTGCCCGGCTCGTACGGGTTGATAGCTGCCACCGACGGCAGAACGAGGCCATCGGGCTTCATTGATTGGGCTTCATTGGCGATGACAAAAGCTGGGCGCCTATTCGGCGAGTGGCCTCGCTTCAGGATACGATCCCAGCACCTTTAGAAAAAGCGTCTTGCGTTCCAGCGCGGCCAGCGCGCGCTTCAGTTTGGGGTCCTCGCGATGGCCCGCGAGATCGACGAAAAAGAGATATTCCCACGGCCGCGAGCGCATCGGGCGCGACTCGATCTTCGAGACATTGACCGCGTTGCCGGCGAACAGCCCCAAGACCTCGTGCAGTGCGCCGACCTTGTGCCGGACCGCGAACACGGCCGTGGTCTTGTCGGCGCCGCTGCGGCCCTCCGGATGCTTGCCGATTACCACGAAGCGCGTGGTGTTGTGCGCGAGATCCTGGATATTCTCCGCGATCACCTTGAGTCCGTAGGCCGCAGCGGCGTCGACCGACGCGATCGCGGCGCAGGCCGGGTCCTCGGCGGCGCGCTTGGCGGCGAGCGCGTTGGAGGCGACCGCCTCCAGCTCGCAGCCGGGATAGTTGGCTGCGATATAACCGCGGCACTGCGCCAGCGACTGCTGATGAGAGACGATCCTGAGAATCGCGCCGGGGTCGCCGCTCAGCGAGAGCAGCGCGTGCCGGATTGGCAGCAGGATCTCGCCGACGATCGCCAGCGGCGTGTCGATCAGAAGATCGAGCGTCAGCGTCACAGTGCCCTCGGTCGAGTTCTCCACCGGCACCACGCCCAGGTCGGCGCGGCCGTTCTCCAGCGCCTGGAAGACTTCCGCGAACGACGCTTCGGGAACGAACACCGCGCTCGATCCGAACTGGCGCCTCGCCGCCTGATGCGAGTAGGTGTGCTCGGGGCCGAGAAAGGCGACTCGCAAATCCTGTTCGAGCGCCATGCCGGCCGACATGATCTCGGTGAAAATTGCGCGGACCTGCTCACCGGAAAGCGGTCCGGTGTTCTGCGCAAGCATCCGGTCGATTACCTCACGGACGCGGCCGGGCTGATAAATCGGGGTGCCGTCGGAATGCTTGAGGCGGCCGACCTCGACGCAAAGGCGGCCGCGGTCGTTCAGCAGGCGTAGCAAGTCGAGATTGATCGCGTCGATCTGCGCGCGCAACCCGGCGAGCGTGGGCGGCGCAGAATCGGTTTTCCTGGCCGGTTTTGAAGCTGGCCTTGAAGCCTGTTTTGATGCTGGTCTTGAACGCATGGCCGTGAACGATCGAGGTGAAATGGGTATCCGATCGGATGGGGCTTTTCAACGCGCGCGAGCATTCCGCAGGCGCATCATGGCTTTACGCTCGCGATGAATGCGCTGCCGATAGCGGCGAGCCTGCGTTCGCGCGCCCGGCGAAGCTCGGCCGGCGCAAGCTTGAGCAGCGGCTTGAGCCGGCGCGCGATCGCCGCGCCCAGCGTGCGGGCGGCCTCGGCGGGCGCGTGATGAGCTCCACCGGGCGGCTCAGCGATGATCTCATCTATTACTTTAAGTTCGAGGAGGTCGGGCGCCGAGAGCCTGAGCGCCGCCGCCGCGACCGCGACTTTTTCAGGTCCCGCCTCGCGCCACAGAATCGCGGCGCATCCCTCGGGCGTAATCACCGAGTAGCACGCGTACTGTTGCATCAGGACCGCGTTGGCGACCCCCAGCGCGAGCGCGCCGCCCGAGCCGCCCTCGCCGATTACGCACGCGATCGCGGGAACCTCCAGGCGCGCCATCGCCTCAAGGCTGGCCGCGATCGCCTCGGCCTGGCCGCGCTCCTCGGCTCCGAGTCCGGGCTCGGCACCCTGCGTGTCGATAAAAGTGATCAGCGGCAGGCCGAAGCGATTGGCGAGGTCGTAGTCTCTCACCGCCTTGCGATAACCCTCGGGATGCGGCTTGCCGAAGTTGCGCTCGAGCCGCTCGCGAGTCGAACGGCCGCGCTGATGACCGACGACGGCGACCGGATGCTTGCCGAAGTAGCCCAGCCCGGCCACGATCGCGCCGTCGTCGGCGTACCGGCGATCGCCGTGAAGCTCGAAGAACTCGGTGATCAGAAATCCGACGTAGTCGAGCGTTTGCGGACGCATCTGATGGCGCGCGAGCCGCACGCGCTCGATCGGGCTGAGATTGGCCTCGAAGTCGCGCGCCACCTGCGCACGCTCGGCAATCAGGCGGGCGCGCTCGCGCGGACTCGCGGCCGCAGCTATCGCGCGATCGAGCGCCTCGATTCGCTCAACCTGGCCGGCGCCGGCGGCCGTCTCGGTCCCGATTGCGTCATCATCTATAGAGGTCGGTATTGGCGTTGGCATAAGCGTTGGCGTCAGCTCTGGCATTGGCCGCCGGCGGCGTGTGGCGCGAGGAACCCGCTCAGCAAGCTCAGAGCTTGTTCTCTGCCCGTCAGCGCATCAACCCATGCAATTTCAGGGTCGCGGCGAAACCAGGTGAGCTGGCGCTTGGCCAGCCGGCGGGTGTCGCGTTTGGCGATTTCGATCGCGGCCTCGAGCGTGATCTCGCCGCGAAGGTACGCCGCGATCTGCCGATAGCCAATCGCGCGCATCGGCGGCGTATCTATCCCACAGCCCGCCGCGATCAGCCGGCGAACCTCGTCGACCAGACCGGCGGCGACCATCAGGTCGAAGCGGCGATCGATCGCGTCGTACAAACGATCGCGCGGCAAGCTGAGCCCGATAGTCAGCGTGTCATATTCGGCGGAATCGAAACCGTGGCGGCGCTGATGAGTCGTTATCGGCGTGCCGGTGATCCGAAACACTTCCAGCGCGCGGACGATCCGATAGAGATCGTTGACCGAAATTCGCGCCGCCGCTTCCGGATCGGCCGCGCGAAGTTGCGCGTGCAGATGCGGCGCGCCGCGCTCGGCCGCGAGCGCCGCCAGCTCGGCGCGAATCTCGCCCGACGCCGGAGGGCCGCTGAAAATTCCGCCGCGCAGTACTCGCAGGTACAGGCCGCTGCCGCCTGCGACGATAACCGGCCGGCCGCGCGAGACGACTTGCGCGATAGCGGCGCGGGCCCGCTCGCGAAAGCCCGCAACGTCAATCGGCTCGCCGGGCGCCAGAATGTCTATAAGATGATGGGGCACGCGGCGGCGCTCCTCGCCAGAGGGCTTGGCCGTCCCGATGTCCATCCCGCGATACAACAGGCGCGAATCCGCGTTGACGATTTCGGCGCCGAGCCGCTCGGCTACTTCGATCGCCAGCGCCGATTTACCCGTACCGGTCGGCCCGACGATAAACCCGAGGCGAATCTTTGCGCCTGCGCGAGCTGAGCTGGATGCGATGCTGGCGCCAGTGTCAGCGGACTCATTCATCTCGCAGTATTCATCGGCGGAACATGCGCTCGATTTGTCCGCGTCGAAACTCGATATGGACCGGGCGTCCGTGCGGGCAGTTGGTTTTGAACCGGGTCCGGTCGAGATCGGCGAGCAGCTCGACTATCTCGTGCTCCTGAAGCGAGCGGCCGACGCGCACCGAGCCGTGACAGGCGAGTTGCTTGAGCAAATCCTCGAACGCCGCTTCGCCGCGCAGGCCAAATCCGCTCTCGCCCATGCTGGAAATCATATCAGAGAGCAGTCTTGGACCGCCTTCGGGACCGAAAACCGCCGGCGTGCCCTTGAGCACGATCGTCGTCGGTCCAAACGGCTCGACCTCGAAACCGAGCGCGCGCAACTCGGAAAGCGCCGCCTGAACTTGCGCGGCACGGGCGGGATCGAGCTCGATCGTCTCGGGCGCGAGCATCTGTTGCGTCCTGATACTGCCCGAGCGCAGCTCCGCGCGAAGTCTCTCGAAAGTGACACGCTCGTGCGCGGCATGCTGATCGACCAGGATCAATCCGTCTTCGCCTTCGAGCGCGATATACCCGGCGAAAATCTGCCCGATGATTCGCAAGCGGGAGTAAAGCGGAATCGCGGGGCCGTTTGGCGCGGGAGCGGCCGGGACGGGCTCGGCGGCCGTCCCGGCCGCCGAGCCCGTCCCGCGGTAGCCGAGGCCAAGCGCGCGCTGCTCGGCGCGCGCCGCCGAGTCGGGCACCAGGCGCAGCGGGCGCGACGCGGACGCGTCGCGCCCGTCTGCGCCTGCGGCAGCTCCGGCGGGCGTGGCGGATACGCCAGCGGAGTCGTCGGGTGTCGCGGCGTCCGCCGCGACACCCGACGACTCCGCCACCGCCGCCGCATCGGGATGCGCGAGCACGCTCGATTGCGCGACGCCGGCACCACCCGCCGGCGTCTGATCGGCGAGCCGATCGCGCAGTGCATGGAAGACCAGCTCGAACACCGCGCCGGCGCGCTTGAAGCGCACTTCGGTCTTCATCGGATGCACGTTAACGTCGACGTCGTCTGGCCTGAGCTCGACGAACAAGGCGACCGCCGGATGGCGTCCGCGCGGCAGCAGCGTCTCGTAGGCCTGCGCCGTCGCGCGCATCAGAACCCGATCCCGCACCGCGCGCCGGTTGACGAACGTGAACACCATCCGTGGCGTCGGGAACGACTCCTGGCTGAGCGAGGCAAACCCGCTCACGCGCATCTCGGGCCGTACGCTCTCGAACGGCACCATCCGGGCGGCGAGCTTGGCGCCGAAAAGCTGGCGTATCCGCTCGATCAGAGAGCTGGCGCGCGGCAGATCGAAAAGCACGCGCCCGTCGGCCGATAATGAGAAGGCGACGCCGTGATTGGCGAGCGCGAGGCGCTGGATCGCCTCCGCGATCGCGCCCTGCTCGGTCGGCACGGTTTTGAGGAATTTGAGCCGCGCGGGGGTGTTGAAAAACAGCTCGCGCACCTCGATTCGCGTCCCCGGCGCCATCGCACAGACGCGGTTCTGTTCGATCTCGCCGCCGACGATCGTCAGCTCGGCTCCGTCCGCATCAGCGGCCCGGCGGGTGCTCATCGAGAGCCGCGCGACACTCGCGATCGAGGCCAGCGCTTCGCCGCGAAAGCCGAGCGTGCGAATCGCAGTCAGGTCGGAAGCGTCGCGGATTTTCGAGGTCGCGTGGCGGCGGATCGAAAGGATCGCGTCCTCCGCGCCCATCCCGCATCCGTCGTCCGCGACGCTGAGCAGGTCGCATCCGCCTTTGGCAATCTCGACGCTGATCGATTTCGCGCCCGCGTCGAGCGAATTCTCCACCAGCTCCTTGACGGCCGAAGCGGGCCGCTCGACCACTTCGCCCGCCGCAATCTGGCTGGCGACCTGCTCCGGCAAGATGTGGATTATGCGACTGGCCATGGCGGGGATCGCCAGACTCAACAATGGAGACTTCGCCGCCGATTCTCAAGCTAACGGCCTTGTTGATACGCGCCCGGCCGTGCGACAGTTTTGTCAGGTCCGCTTCTTGCTGTGTCGGAATGTACGGGAGGGAACGATGATAACCTGGCTGATTATCGGACTGATCGCCGGATGGCTCACCGGCAAAATCATGCACGGGCGCGGCTACGGCGTGGTGATGGATATAGTGCTGGGCCTGATCGGCGGCGTGATCGGGGGATGGATTTTCGGCGCGCTCGGAATCATGGTGTTCAGCCTGATCGGCGCAATCGTGATGTCTACCATCGGGGCCGTGGTGCTGGTCGGCGCAGTCCACCTGCTGCACGACGCAACCTGACTCCTGCGGCCGCACGATCTCTCATCTCACCTCTCCCGCTCAGTTGCGGGAGAGGACGCGGAGCAACGCGACGCGGGTGAGGGTGCTGCTCCTAGGCGACCGCGACAACCCGCAGACACCCTCACCGCGCGGCCGGAGCCGCGCCGCCTCTCCCGCAAAAGTGTATGGACCGGAGAGATCGTTAACACCTGATCGGACTGATCGTTTACACCTCGGTGTGGGAGGAAAGCGATGCCGAGGATGGGAGGATCAGGAGCGGCGAT
>Ga0181521_10006860_pt1 | contig 12165 bp, 11 predicted proteins | sample PEATcosm2014_Bin_32_FD_119764 | JGI IMG/M metagenome (GOLD analysis project Ga0181521, IMG submission 119764) | Peatland microbial communities from MTU Mesocosm Facility, Houghton, MI, USA - PEATcosm2014_Bin02_60_metaG | ecosystem: Environmental > Terrestrial > Soil > Wetlands > Peat | place... | reverse complement strand
TAGGTTGAGGGCCACCCTGCTCCACGAGAAGAGACTGCGCCCACGCATGCGCAGTTCCGATAGTTGATACGTCGTGCCGAACTCGAGGAGATTGCCAAACCGTGCCTGGTTGTACCAAAGCAGTAAGGCAAGGCAGCCTGCAAGAATGCCCGCGGTCGAGGCGCAATCCACCACAGTCCTTCTCAGCGGATCCCTTTTCGATAGGCCCGCCCGCCGAAGAAGAATCGCCAGCGGCGGGCAGAGCCCCAGCAAGACCAGGCTCGGGCGCGCCCCCAGCATGAGGCCAAAGGAAAGCGCGCAGCCGACCAGCCAGCCACGCTGCCCGTGGCGAAGATAACGCCACAGGCAGGCCATTCCGATGCTGGACAAGGCGTATGCGCAAAGGACAGCCACCTCATAGACCTCGAGCCTCCTGAGCACAACCGGGCACCAAGTGGCAAATCCCAGTACAAACACCAGCGCGGCCCGCCGCCCTTGGGCAAGCCCAGGCGCAATCACGCTCAGCAGTGAAAGCAGAAGCCAGGCATTGGCCAGGAATCCGACCCATGCGAAGGCGAGCCCAGCCCGTGAGGAATCAAGATCCGCGCCGAAAAGCAGTCGCCAAGGAACAAAGGCCAAGACCGCCGGAGTCGGTCCAAAGTACATATACAGGCGCCCATTGTAGTAGCTGAGATCGTGAACCCTCCCGTGAAACCGTATCCTCGCGTTTTCATAGGCATCGTACGGATCGCGAAGGCTGGCAAGCTTGACGCACTCATCTTTGCGGCCAAGGTCGAGACGGCCTTGCAGAAAAGCCCGCGCCAGGGATGGATAATAGTCCGAGGAGAGTTCCACCCGGCGCGAAGGTATGCACGCATAGTACGCGAGCACGAGCACAATCGCAGCGAGCAGAGGGAGCCTGCCGACAATTCGACTGCGAAGGAGTTCAGCCATGTGACGCCTGGACACGGTCCGGGCGTTTCAACAACGCCAGCAATTGCCATGTGACGAGACCGGGAATGACAATGGGAACATCGAGCGCACCGAGCGGCACAAGGGAGTGGGCATGGGAATGCATTGGTGTTTGGCATAGCATGGTTTTCTGGACTCGGATATCCTCCGACAAGTCATGGGCAATCGACGTGAGGGTGTGCTCACCCTCGGCTTGTTTGTGGTTTGCTCGCTCGCCACGATTGGATCCATTGTGGCGGCAGACCTGCAGGTCGGTGTCGATATGCCCACCCACCTTTCGATGCTTCGGATCCTGCGTCTGGCATTCGAAGATCCGGCGGCGTTCCATGCGACCTACGGCGCGCGGGTGCTGCAACCCTACTGGGGCTACTACGCGCCGGTGCTGCTCTTCTCGACGGTCCTCCCTCTCGACCTGGCAGCCAAATTTGTCACGGGCCTGACCCTGGTGGGCATTCCCATCTCGATGGCCTTGCTCGCGCGGCGCGAGGGGCTGCGGCCGATGGTGGCACTTCCGGCATTCGCGTTCTGCTGGAACTACTGCTACTGGTGGGGCTTCGTACCGTTCCTCTGCGGGGTGGTGGCGGCGCTGTTCGGTCTGCTCGTCGTCCTCCGCTATGCGCAGAGTCCAGGCCTGCGCAACCTGGGCCTGCTCTGCTTGGTCTCGCTGGGCGTGTTCACTGCACACGCGCTGGCCTGGTTGCTCTTTGCTGTCTCTAGTCTCTGGCTGGTCTTGGCGCAGGTTTCCCGGGCATCGTGGCGCAGGCTCGCTGCCAGCACTTTGGCTTTCGTTTTGCCCGCGGTCTTGATGACGGTGTGGAATCGTCGACTCGAAAAGATGGTCTTCTTCAAGGCGGTTCTGGAGCACCCGGTTCACGTAGGTCTCGACTTCAAAGTCTGGAGTTTCCCCCACGTCGCATTCCCTTCGGCGGAACCGGCCATGGAGCGACTCCTTCTCGGCCTATGGCTGCTGGTTCTGGTGCTGGCGATGGTCGGACGGTTCGATGCTGCGCGCCGACGCCAGCTCTTCCGCTGGGGCGGCCTGGCGCTTGTGATGGTCGTGGGCTTCTGGATCTTGCCGCAGGATATGGCCGGAATCAGCTTCCTGTACCAGAGGCCGCTGTTCCTCGCACTCCTGTTTCCCCTTCTTTGCGCGCCCCGCACGCTGCGTTTCCCTCGCCCGTGCTTTGGGGCGGGGCTTACTATCGTGGCGCTCAACCTCGTGTTCAGCACGCTCACGATTCGTGGTTTCAACCACGAGATGAAGGACGCGCAAGCATGCCTTTCCCACGCGCGTCCGCATTCGAGCCTGATGGGGTTGATGCTCGATCGAACGTCGTTTGCCGGCAGTGACCCGCTCTTCCTGCACGTGGACAATTACCACGCCTACTGGAATCTCGGACGCGTATATGCCCATTCGATGGAGGTGGTTCCGACAACGCCCGTTTACTACAAGCAGCGCGATTTCTTCTACGGTCCGGCGCCCGGGTTTGAATGGAACCCACTGAGTTTTCAGGCCGCCTACGGGAAGAACGTCGACTACTTCTTCATTCACGCCCCGGTCTATCTTGAAATTGAGGAGCTTGGTCGCGTACCGGTTGACCGCCTTCTGCTAAAGCAGGCGCTCCAGGAATCGGAACTGGTGTGCAGCGAGGGCGCATGGCGGCTGTATGCGCACTTTGGCCACTCTTGAAGTGGAACCAATCTCCGAAAAGCGCGACTCAGCGATCGTTCGGAGCGCGGCGACATTCGTGCTGAGATGCCCGAATTCGCTGCACAGCTACGAGCCCAGAAATCGAACTCCAGGCCGGTGGCAAACATCTTGAAGGAAGCGGGAATCGAGCCGGCGCCAGAGAGGGAAAGCAAGCGGACGTGGAAGCGGTTCATGAAGATTCACTGGGACACGTTGTACGCCTGCGATTTCTTCAGCGTGGAAGCACTGGGGCTCTTCGGTACGGTCCGCTACATGGTGTTTTTCGTGATCCAGCTCAAGACCCGCGCGGTCGAGGTCGCGGGAATTCGCGTCGATCCCGATGGGGAGTGGATGAAACAGACCGCGCGCAACCTGGTAGATCCGGTCGAAGGATTTCTTCGAGGGGCGACGCACCTGATCCACGACCGGGATCCATTGTTCACCGAGTCGTTCACGGCGATCCTGAAATCTGGAGGCGTGGAATGCGTGAAGATTCCAGCGCGGAGCCCCAATTGCAATCCGCACGCCGAGAGATTTGTGAAAACCATCAAGGCTCCTGAACTATTATCATCGTGCGGCCGCATGAGGCCGGCGATGACTTTGTGGACACCACGACCTCATGCTGCCGCCAAGGTCGCAGCATCGATCCGGTAGGTGGATTGCTTGCTCCGCTTTCCCGCCGGGCCGGTTTCAACGAAGGCGTCTGCCACAGCCTCGATAACCGAACTCTTGTGGCGCAAGCGAAAGAACACATGCGACCGAATGGCATATGCCGGTGTGCCCGTAATCGGCACGGTAGCATTTTCCCACCGGTTCACCGTGGCCCGGTCCACCTCCAGTCTCTTGGCGAACTCCTCCTGCGTGTCGCCAACCATTCTGCGCAGGTAGCGCACCTCCGCAGCCTCCAGCGAGGCTCGCCTCAGGACAAGCGCAGCCAGCATCATCGCTATGGCATCGAGCACTTCCCCCTGCACTGTGACTACACCACACTTCGTGCATGCCAGAGCCGGCAGATGCTCTACCTTGACGCGAGACATTCCCAGCAGCGACCCTACGTCGTGGCTCACGACCTTCTCGGCCAGATGCCCTTCTCCACAAACAGAGCAGCGTATCTCCGTCTTCTTTGAATGATGGGGAGTGGTCATGTCGCTTCCATGATGGTGATGAGCAATATGCGGCGCCCGAGGTTATCCAGAAAGGCCTCGACACCCAGTGCCGCCGGATAGCCGTCGCTGTCTCGGCCGAAAACCCGCCACGCGGTCCCGCCAGCTAGGATCTCGGCTTCCAGATACTGTACGCAGGTCGTAGCCGTCGCGGCGATGCATTTCGCATCGAACACCGAGAAGTGGCGCTGACGGCAACGCTTCTCGAAGTGCGGATCCGGAATGTAGCGACCCGCCGCCATGGCGTCCTTGACCCACACAAGCGCATCCTGCGGTGTCTTCGGGCCTGGCATCCATGTAGCATATTGTTACATCGGATCCACTTCTGTCAACCTGTGCTTCGACTGACAGCGTCCTGTCCAAAAACCCGATCCACGAAAAGGGACACGAATCCGGACGGTTGGGAGCCGTGGCGTCCGGAAACGCATCGCTGTCCGCCGACTCGGTATGGAACAGGAAATGGCGGGGATTTTCTCGGTGCTCGCGTCGCTGGGGGATCAGGAGGGAGGTAGGCAGCAGGGGAAGCGGCTTTTCCTCAACCGCCGGCCGCAAGCCGGGATATCGGCGCACAGCGTTCGGGTGCAGATTCCCGTGCTCGTCATCCGTTGGTACTCTCGCGCGATGCTCCGTGAAGCCGTGAAAGCCCTTCTTGCCGCGCTCTGCGACTTGTTCCGCCCGGGTAGCGTTCTCTTGGCCGAGAACACCCTCCTCCGCCAACAAGTGATCCTGCTCAATCGGGCCACGCCCCACCCTCGCCTCAAGGCCCGCGACCGCTTCACCATCGGCGCCATCACCAAGCTGTTCCCGTCGCTCGTCGCTGCCGTCCCCATTGTTCGCCCCGACACCGTGATTCGCTGGCACCGCTCCCTGTGGAACTTGATCTGGCGTCGACGATCTCGGCGACCAGTCGGGCGACCGCCCATCGACGCGGACACCCGAGCGCTCATCCGCCGGATGTGGACCGAAGACCCGCTGTGGGGTGAGGACGTCATCGCCGCCGAATTGGCCAAACTCGGCCACCACGTGTCGCCAGCCACCACCCGCAACAGCACTTGCGTGGCCTTCATCAACCAGATAGTTGACCACAACGTCGGCGCTCGCAACGTGGGCGAGTTCTGCGCAATCGATGAAGTTATCGACGGACAGCCACGGTAGCCAGCACGGTTTCCCGGCCGCCCGTGTGCTCAACGAGTGAGATCGGTGAGGGTGGCGAGCCATGACGCCACAGTCGCATCGCTTCTACTTCAGCGGAGGTTCCCAGGTTGCCGTCACAAAAGCCCAAACCCTGTGCGCGTAGGCGCCAGTCAAGGGGACGGCTCGATATCCGGCCACCATCCCGGCCGCAAGAACGCAGGCCAACGCCGTTTGCCGGACAGAGTGTCCAGCTCCGCGTGACAGCAAGCAGAGGGCCACGCCCAACACCACCGCGTAGAGCGGCGCAATGGCCCAAAGGCCGTGCAAGCCGATCAGCGTGCCCAGCGAATGCGCGGCGTAACCGTGGGTGAGGAGCGGAAAGGTCAGTTCGTAGAGCGGGTTGCTGAGTCCATCCGGCCAGTGTGGATAGGTGGTCGCGGCAGCGACAAAGACAATCACTGCGCTTGTCACCAAAACCTGAGCCAAGACCCGCGTCGGCAAGAAGCGCTCCGCCGCGCGAAAACCGGCCGCAGCCAGCCATGCCACGAAGGGCAGCGCCGCCGTCAAATAGCGCGGTCCCACTGACCAGCCCCCGCGGGCCATATACGGTTCAAGGCAGCTGAGGAAAGCCACATTCACGGCGAGCACAGCCACGCACACAACAGCTTCGGCCCCGCAGCGAGCCCGCATCTCGCGATCGCTCGCCATTGCGATTGCTCCTACAACTGCAAACAGCGCCCAAGGCACTAGGGTGAAGAGACCGTTGGAGGGTACGAGCAGGGTGGCCCAAAAACAGGTCGCGCTCGGCCCTACGAACCCGAGAACCCCCTTATGAAGTGTGCCTTCGACCGCGAAGCTGTAGCCGCTCCTGAAGGGCGATCCAAAGGCCAGTTTGTGATACACGCCAAGAATGACGGCGGGAGGCAAGGCCCCGAGCAGGCCGGCGCCAACGGCTCGAACTCGATTTGGTGCGCGCACGAGGAAGTAGATGCCGATGACCAGGACGGTCAGCACCGACTGGTACTCCACCACCACGGAAACGCCCGCTAGGAACCCTGCGAGCAGGGCCACAAGAAAGGGGTGGTTCGCCTCCCTACGCGCCAGCGCTACGGCTGCCAGAAAGGAGCCTCCCACGCATGCAGCCGCAAGCTGGTGCGACATGAAGAGAAGGCTGTAGACCAGCGCCGGAGATCCGAGCGCGTACGCAACCAGAATAGTGCGACAGGCTCGCTCATCGGGGGAAAAACGTCTGGCCATCCCGAGAAAGAAGGGGAGGAACACCAGAGCCGGTGCGGTGATGACGGTCACCCGGAAAAGCCACGTGCAGACGCGCAAGGACGGGTGCCCGAACAACCGAGCCATGGTGTAGATGGGTGCTGCCAGAAACGACAGCCCAGGGGACTTGTTCGGGTAGACGTGGCGGTTAAGCGCCACGGACACGTCGAGACTATGCATCCTTCCCGAATCGGGAATCCGTGCATCGATCCACAGGCGATGGTGGTCGACCATCTCCTGGGCCAAGAAGACACGCGGAACCTCGTTCGCATTCCAGAGCTTCTCGAAGTATGGAAACGGGTAGAGGTAGATGAAGGCGAAGACCGCCAACCAGCGCAGCGATGGTCGCTTGGCTGCCGCCACCCCATGCGTCAACGCTGGTTGCGTAGGGTCGGGGAGTTGACCATGGGAATCGGGCATGATCGTGGGTACCGGATTCATGGGCGTCCTTGAAGTGGCGCACCGACTGCGGGGTCTATTCGTATGGCTCCGCGCTTGCGAAAGACCCGTTAGCGACGGAAGTACGCGATGAGCAGCGCGCACCACCGGCGATGAGCCGGGCGTACCACCTTGCTAGTACTCGCTTGGGCTTACGATGAAGATGACGGGGCTGCCTGGCATCAAACTCAGCTGAACCGTGGTTGACTCTTGAGGGAAGAAGGCGGTTGGATCAGGGTCCGTGGCGGCCAGGGTGGCGACCAGAGATTCGCCATAGGCCAGGGTGCTGACGGTGCATGGCGCTGCCCCGAGACAAACGGAAATCGTCAGGGTTTCCTTTGTGGTCGTGAGGTTCAGCACGCGCTCCAGGCGTGTATCTGCAATCGCGGGCACGGCATCAGAGAAGAAATCGACCACGGGTTGGGTCCAGGAGCCGTACACGACTACGGTATTCCACGCTCTTGCGACAAAGTCTTGGGTCGTGCTCGCGAGCGTGCTGCCGTCCTCACGTTCCAGGGTCAGGGTGTGGATACCTGCCGGGAATCCGCCTACTACTGGCTGGCCGTTCACGACGCCGCCCGGGCAGGCCCCCACTACACCGAAAACTGATCCGCCGCCGCTTCCTACCAGAACGTACTCGTAGGGCGGGGATGAGTTCACGGTCAGATACAGCCCATCCACAAGCAAACGTAGCTGCTGGGACGCTCCGTCCATGTCCATGAGTAGGGTGAAACCTGCTTGGTCGGTGCAGTCAAGTACGAGAATGCCGCCCTTGGAGGTGCCAAGCCCCTGGGTGTTCGGATCGCCGACGACCAAGGGCTGATCGGCGAAGTCTGTGGAACAGGCCGGCGCCAGCAGCGCGACGAGGACGGCCACGGCCTTGCGGCTGGCGAGCTTCATGATGGAACCAGTGAGCTTCTGCATGGGAGCCTCCGTTTCGGGTTGGTATCTGCTTGGTCGCTATCAGGGGGCGAAACGGAAAAAGAATTTCCCTGAGGCGTCTGCAACTAGACTAACAGGACATGCACCCTTCGGCCGCACTGGTCTGCTGCCTGCTGGCCGCCGATCCTCCGGCGCCTGACGCCGCGCCAAGCGCCACGGATACCCTGGTGCTCACCGGCGCGTTGCCGTTCAGCGGCCAAGATCTGGAGCAGGCCATCGCGCTCCGCCTCCTCGACGGCTCTACGTTGCCTGGAAAACTGGAAGTGATCGCCCAGGGTGCTGATCGCATCGAGGTGCGCCTGGGTGGCAGACGACGGATCGTCGAGATCGGATCGTCGAGGGAAGACATGGTGACCCGTCTGGTGGCCATCAGCGTCGCGGATCTCTTGATGGAGACCACGCCTGCCCCCTTGCGCTTGGTCAGCCCTGCGCTGCCGCCTGCGCGGGAGGCAACCCTACCTCCCTTGCGTCTGGCGGTAATGCCGGGTTTGGCTCACGGCCTAGCCAGGGGCGAAACCGCGCTCTACTCGCTGGCGGCTGGGGTCGGTGCCCGACGGGGCCGTGTGGTGGTCGGATTGGACGCCGGCTATTGGCATACACCCACCGTGCGGGCCGGCCAGCCCGGCGAGAGTACCATGGCCGCCTGGCCAGTGCGCGTGAGCGCGGGTGCGGCGCTGGGTCGATTTGAATTGTCGCTGGGGCCGGTGGTGGCTCCCTACAACGTGACTGGGACCATGCCGCGCAGCGGGGTGTTGGTCGGTGGTGGACTGGCTGCGCTCTTGGCGTTGCCCCTCCTGCGCGGGCTGCGGGGGCTGGCAGCGGGCGGCTGCGATGTCTTCGTCAATCGAACAGCAACCACCGTGGGAGGCAAGGATCTCACCTTTGCCAGTCCCCGCGTCGCCCCGTGGGTTGGCCTCGGTCTGGCTTGGGAGATCGGCGCATGACCACCAACATGGCCGTTACCTCGCAACCTGTCGCCCACGAAGGAGACCTGCGTCTGGTCGAGGCCACACTCGCGGGGGACGAGCGCAAGTTTGCTGAGATCTATAGACGCCACGTAGCTTGGGTCTATGCGCGGCTCACCCGCCTGGTTGGGCCGGTGGTCGAGCGCGACGATCTGCTGCAAGAGATCTTCGTCGATCTGCATCGGGCGTTGCCTCGCTTTCGCGGGGAAGCGCGCTTGTCCACCTTTCTCCACCGCATCGTCATCAACGTCGGCTGCGAATTCCTGGCAGGTATCCGGCGCCGCCCCGTCGCGGTGCTCTCTCCGGTGCAACTCGATGAGCTGATCGATCCGACTGCTTCGCCGGAGAGCCGGGCCGCCGCGCGGCAGAAACTGGCCCGTGCCTTCGCCTTGTTGGCCACGCTCAAACCCAAGAAGCGAATCGCATTCACCCTGGTCGTGCTGGAGGGCATGTCGCTCGACGAAGCAGCGAATGTGGTGGGCGCGTCGGCAGAGGCAATGAAACAGCGGGTTCTGCATGCGCGCGCCGAACTGGAAGCAAAGATGGCCCGGCAGCTACGAAAGGACGCACCATGAATCAGCCTGACCGCATCGACGATGCCTTCGCGTGCCTGCGCAAGACCGATGCACCTATCGACGATTTGCACAGCGCCAGGGTTTGGAGCGACATCGACGCACGTCTGCGCGAACGCCGCTCACGCTCTTGGTGGGTTCGCTTCGCGATTCCCTTGGCGGCAAGCGGGTCCTTGTGCCTTTGCCTGGCCACTTGGCTGGTGAGTCGGCACCTGGGCCGGCCGTCGGGCGCGCTGGTGGCCGTCCCCTCGCCCAAGGCTAGTTTGCGGGCGCAGGCGACCGGGTTAGCCCACCCAGACTCGATTTCGGTGATCGCGCCCTATTTGGTTTCCGGGCCAGCGCCTTCGCAACTGCTCGACGGAAGGCACAGTCACCTTGAGATCCCTTTGGGCGGTCTGCTGCGCGCAACCGTCGCTGACCAGGCCCGCATCACCTTGCTGGGGCCGGCCGAACTGACCGTGCTTTCCGCGGACAGGGAAGCGATCGTGCTTTCTCTGCACCACGGCGTCTTGCTGTGCGACTACCAGCACCGTGGTGGGAGAAGCCTGCGGGTGCGATCCCCTGGGGCCGAGACCGTGGTGGTGGGGACTCTCTTTTCCGTCGAGGCGACCGGGGCCGGCACGACCGTCGCGGTGGCGCGTGGCACGGTGGACGTGGTGGCGCATGGTCGAACCCTTCAGGTAGGTGAAGGTCGCCGGCTTCTGCCCACGGACGAGGTTCCCCAGGCTCTGGCGGGCGTGGCGGCAGAGCGGTTGGCCGAGCATGAAGCGGCCGTGCCGCCTCCCCAGGGCGAAGCGGGCGTACTTTCTGTCGTCGCAGAGACGAAAGGCGGGCCGATTTGGCTGGCTGGCCGATTGCTAGGGACGCCGCCCTTGGCAGTCCGTTTGTCGAGTGGCCCGACAACCCTGGTGGTGGGAGGACGGGGCGTCCTAGATTCTGCGATCGGGAATTCCCGCGTTCGCCGAATCGAGACCCTGATTTTGCCGGGCAAGACCGCTGTGGCATTGGTTGGCGGCAGCCGACCCAGTCGGCCGGGCGACGCGCCGATGCCCGGTCTCGGTGGAACCTCTCCACATTCACGCCAGAGCAGCCCCTTGGCTGCCGCCGAAGTGCCATCGCAGGAGGCGTTGCCAAGTGACGCACCGTCGCCCGCGACACCTGAGCGTGACGGCGCAGAAGAGACCGCAGCCATGGCCTACCAGCGCGCGGAAGCAGCGATGAAGAAGGGGGACAACGCCCTAGCCAGGCGCACTCTGCGGACATTAGTGGCCCGCTTCCCCGACGGAGAATTCGCTTCTCCCGCGCGGTACGAGATCGCGCGCATGGCCTTTGCCACGGGGGACTGGCAGAGTGCGCAGCGTGAGATCGAGGAGTTGCGTAAGACTCCTCTGGCGTCCGTCCTGGCCGAACCCGTCCAGTACCTGGGTTGCCGGGTGGAGATGGCGTCCGGCCACCGCGCCCGCGCCTTGGCTTGCCTGGCCGACTTCCGGGCGAGCTTTCCAGGGTCGCCCCACGACGCGGAAGTGCTGGCGCTGCTGGCATCGTTCCGCTTCGACGAGACCTGTGCGTCGGCGCTACCCTTGCTGGACGAGTATCTGCGCCGCTATCCCCAAGGTGCCTTTGCGAAAGATGCGGAGAGGCGCCGACAGCACTGCCCGCCGTAGATCAGTCCGCCGCAGCCGTCTGGCTGCGGACCGATGACCGTCTTGGGATAGTCGTCACACGTCAATGGAGTGCAGCATGTCCCGCATGGGGCAGTCGTACCGCCGCACCACGTTCGCCCGCTTTTTGGCGTTCTTGCCCCCGCGTTCCGCCCAGCTGTGAGCGAAGACATTCCCACGCCTTCTGCACGCAGGAGCGATCTCCCCAATATCATTTAGGTTTTTCGTCGGCGGTGTACACGTGTACGCCATCGGGATTCTATGGTTCGCTAGGTCATGCCTCCACCGACAAGGTGACTTGGAAGCCCGCTTGCCCACGTTTGGAGCTGCAAGCGGGACCACACGCAGCTCCGCGCCGTCGTGGGTGACGGCGTCGGCCTGTATCTCATTTGCCGGCGCTTCGAGGGCGGACGCCTGCGCAACCTCGCCGCCTTTGCCCCGCAGCCTGGCGCCGCCGAGATCTCCACCGGCAAGCTGTCGCTGCTGCTTGAAGGCGCCAACTTCACTCTCCATCAACGTGCCCGAGCCTGGCGCGGCTGCGAGGTACGCCAGGCGGACGCCACATCGGCGCAAAAAGTTGACGTGCCGGTTTGGAAATGATCTTTACGGTTTGTGCCCAGCCCGAAGCTGACACCGCTGGACGAGGCGGAGCGCGCCGAGCTTGAGGCATGGCTGGGCGCCACCACTGCGGACCTTGCACGGGCACGCGGCCAGGCCGCACCAGGCGGGACCACGTACGCGAGCGAGTGTGCCCAGTGCCACGGCCAGCGTGGCCACGGGTGGCCACGTGGGCCACGACGGCGGCCTCACGGGCGACCGTGCGCCGCCTTCCGGCTGTGAACCACGCGGCCCGAAGCGGGGCGACCAGGATCGGAACCCGGATGCGGACGGCGGGTTAGCAGAGAACCGGCCCAAGCTGTTGGCCGTCGCTGCGCGGGCGAGGTGCGGGTCATCGCCCGCTCGGGGTCGCCTCGGTTGTGGGCCACGGGCATTCGATCGATACTTCTCGAAAACATGGCGGAAGCCGACGCGATTTCCCTGACATCACTCCTTCCACAGAACATCCAAGTGGACATCGCCATATACGATAGCGACCATCGCCGCCTGTGGCCTTAGCGGTCACGCCGCTGCCGAGAATTTTCGCCATTTGGGTCGTTCGAGCGCGTCTAAGCCTTGGCCAGTCGGCCGGTGTTGCGCAGTTCCTCGATAGCGGCCCGGAATTGGAGTCGCTCAATGTGCTCGGCCAGAGCGGGTGAGGCGTGCAGGTAGGCGTGCCACGCTGCTGCGGCAAAGGCGTCAGGCGCCACGCCGTATTCCGAGGCCAACTTGGCCGCCTGAGCGAGATGTCTTTCGAGGCGGTTCGCCAACTCGATT